>OEKN01000229.1_pt2 | contig 10787 bp, 15 predicted proteins | sample 1503361 | NCBI WGS metagenome assembly OEKN01 (sample SAMEA104379592, study PRJEB20068) | metagenome | biome: 1000743; feature: 77; material: 1998 | place: USA | collected 2012 | depth 25 m
ACGAGAAGCAGTTGGAATTCGAGCGCGCCGCGTTTGGAATTACGGGATTGGAGACGGCTCTGGGGCTGGCGATTACCAAGCTCCATCGCGAACACCGGATCCCGCTGGCGCGCATTGTGGAATTGTTCACGGCAGGCCCGGCGCGGGTCTTCGATCTGCGCGGACGAGGATCGCTGGCGCGCGGCAATCACGCCGATGTGACGATCTTCGATCCCAGGAAGCGGTGGACGTTCGATGTGTCGAAGTCGCGATCGCTGTCGCGGAACTCGCCGTTCAATGGCTGGCAGCTCACAGGAAAAGTCATGGCGACGATTGTGGGCGGGCGGGTGGTGTATCGCGGCGGCTAAGGGAGCGGCTTATCGCACGCCCGCGCCCTCAACTTCGATGTTGTAGTAGTAACTGAAACGAAGTCCCAGGTACGGTCCTGTGAATTCCTTCGGCAGGGGAGGAAATGGGTTGGAACCAGTAATGCTGCCGTAGGCAGGACGATCCAGGGCGACGTCTCCTGAACTGCTGATCACCTGCAGGCCAGCCACGCTGCCGTCGGGCTGAATGACAAATTGAATTACGACCTTGCCGCGTTTCATCTCGGCTGATTCTGGAATGAGCTGGTACCAGTGCTCCTTGACCTCGCGCAGCAAGCGGGTGAGGTAAGGGTTGAAGTCGACGCCCATGGTGTCGGTGAGGACTTCGAGCGGCCCCATGGTCCCGGCTTTTCCCTGGTTGAGACCGAAGTCGCCGCCATCGCCACCATATCCGCCGCGGTTTTGGGCGGCAGCACGCGCGGCCTGATCGATTGCGGAACCCGCCGACAGCGTGCCGCCGAACTTCACCGGAGGCCTTTCAATCTTGGGAGGCTGAATCTCCGCGATTTGGGGCTGACTCTGCCGAGGCGGAGCTTGCTCCTGAATCTGCGGAGCGGCTGGCGCTGCGGCCTGCGCCTGTTCCTGTGGAGACGGAGAACTGGGGCCAGGGCGTCCCGGGCGGCTCGAGTCAATGATCCTCTTCAGCTCTTTCGCATCGAGTTGCGGAGTGCGGGAGCTGGCGGTGCGGTCTTTGTCCGAGATGATGTTCGTGTTCGGCTTCTTGATGACCTTCTGCACGTCAGGAGGCAGCTCGAGATAAGTGAGTTCCTTCTGCTTCATCAGGTCCTGGATGGAAACGCGCACGATCGGCTGCTGATGCAGGAAGACGCGGCGGTAGAAATTCTCCAGCCGAGGCTGGTTCACAAACAGGATGATCACCAGCAGGTGAACGATGACCGAGAGCCAGGCAGCTTCGCGGCGGCGCGCGCGAGTGAGGTCGTCCTGCAGATGCAGCAGAAGAGCCGGAACGGCATCCTCGTCGAAATGACGATACGCGGTTTCCCAGTTTCTGGCGTCGTAGAGGCCGGGGGATTCCTGAGCGGGGGCCGAAAACGGATCGCGCGGTGTTGTTGGCGTAATGGACATCAGGAACGTTCAGCCTTTAAAGACGAAGCAGGGAATCCAAGTTGCGCGGGAAGGGACTCCGCGGCGTCTGCGGCCGATTTTGTACTATTCTCGCATTTTTTCCGCTAAACCGCTAAACATCAGAAGTCGCAAGACTTACGGGGCACCCTGTCTGTCAATAAGTAGAACATGGGGGGAAGGTACGCACCAGCGAAGAATTGTAAAGGTTTGTATTACGGGGGACTGAAACTCTTGTGTGCCGGGTCGTGTGGGGTGCTTCTGCACTGAAGTTGCCTTCGGCTGTGCCGATGTGCGTAATGGAGAGCACGTCATGTTAGGAATTCCGAATGCGGAAGTATTTCAGACCATTGTGGATCGGATCGACAGCGGGGTCTATGCCGTCGATCTCGAGGGGAAAATCTCGTACTGGAATTATGGAGCGGAGAAGATCAGCGGTTTTCTGAGCCATGAGGTACTGGGGCGCGCCTGCCGGGACAGCATTCTGGTGGAATACGACGATCACAATCCAGCGATGTGCGTGCACCAGTGCCCGCTGGAAGGGGTTCGTCATGGCGCGCGCCAGGAGGTGGTCACGTATCTGCGGCATCGTGCAGGGCATGTCGTGCCGGTACGGTTGTGGACGATGGCATTGAAGAATCGGGCTGGGGACATTGTAGGTGCCGTGAAGGTGTTCTCGGAGAAGATCGCTATGCCCGAGTTGCGCGACGAGACCGGCCGGACGCGGGTGGAGGATCTGGATGCCGAGACCGGAGTGCCGAGCCGGGTCAGCACAGAGGCTTTTCTGCGGGAGCAGATCGAAGCCTGCACAACCCAGGGGTCGGTCTGCGGGGCAATCGCGATCCGCTTGGACTGTTTTGACGACTTTCGGCATGGGCACGGCATGGAGGCGGGCAGCGCGATGATCCGGGAAGTGGCACGCACGCTGAAAGACATGGTGCGGCGGAGCGATATGGTGGGGCGGTGGAGCACGGATGGGTTCCTGGGGATGGTCTGCCCGGATGCGGGATCGAGCCGTTGGGACGGGTGGCGGCGCGGATGAGGCGGGTAGCCAGCCGGGTCGCAATTCCATGGTGGGGCGACCGGCTCTCGCTCAACGTGTCGGCGAAGGTCACCATCATCGAGAGAGGGGACACACTGGAATCGATGGAAGAGAGACTGCGGACGGCGGAGGAAGCGCCGGAACTGGCCGCCAAGAGCACAGGAGTTTGAGCCACAATGTTTGTGATCATTGGAATTCTGGTCGTCTTTGGAGCGGTGGCGGGCGGCTACCTGATGGAGCACGGCAACCTGCGGGTGCTGATGCAGCCGGCGGAGCTGATCATCATCGGGGGCGCGGCCGTGGGGACGGTGCTGGTGGCGAATCCCCTGCATATCCTGAAGAAAATCGCGGGCGGCATCGCCTCGGTGTTCGCAGGCACGAAGTGCACGCAGAAGTTTTACCTGGATGCGCTGAAAACCATGTATGACCTGTTCAACAAGGCACGGCGGGAAGGCTTGATTGCGCTCGAGAGCGACGTGGAAGAGCCGGAGAAAAGTCCGATTCTCGCCAAGAATCCGGCACTGTTGAAAGACCACCACATTCGGGATTTTGTGTGCGACACGATGCGGATGGCGGTGACGGGCGGAATTGAACCGTTCGACGTTGACCAGATGATGGAAGTGGACATGGACGTACATCATCGCGGGGCGACGCAGCCGGTCATGGCGCTAAGCACGATGGCGGACTCATTGCCGGGCCTGGGCATTGTTGCGGCCGTGCTGGGAGTGGTGATCACGATGGGAGCGCTGGGCGGCCCGCCGGAGGAGATTGGGCACAAGGTGGCGGCGGCATTGGTGGGAACGTTTCTCGGCATCCTCCTGTGTTACGGGCTGGCGGGCCGGTGGCGGCGAACATGGCCAAGGCAGCGGACGAGGAGCACGCCTTCTATCACGTGCTGCGGATGGTGATTCTCGCATTTCTGAAGGGGACCTCGCCGATCATGGCGGTGGAGATTGGACGGCGAGCGATTCCGGGCCACGTGCGGCCATCTTTTCAGGAAGCGGAGAAGGTGTTCCGAGGCGGCAGCGCCGCTGAAACGGGCGCGGCGGCGGCTGCGTCCGCCTGACGCGGGTTCATCATGGCGGATGCGAAACCAATCATCATCATCAAGAAGGGCGGCGGGCACGGCGGCCATCATGGAGGCGCATGGAAGGTCGCCTATGCAGACTTCGTGACCGCGATGATGGCGCTGTTCATCGTGCTGTGGTTGTTGAACAGCAGCAAGCAGGTGCAGGTCGCGGTGGGAGGGTATTTCAAGGATCCCACCGGAACCTCGAAGCAGGTCGGCAGCAACATGCAAGGCTCAGGCGAGTCATTTGCCCTGACCAAAGACGACATGCCGAAGCTGCGGGAGGAATTGCAGAAGACGGTCCGGCGACTGGATAACTTCGACAGCTTAAAAGATCATATCGAGATGACCGTAACCGCTGAGGGACTGCGGATCGAGCTGATGGAATCGGCATCGGGAACATTCTTCGAAAGTGGGAGTCCCGCGCCTACCCAGAATGGCCGCGAGATGCTGGTTGCGCTGGCGCAAGAAGTGGGGAAGCTGCCCAACAAGATTTCCTTCGAAGGGCACACGGACGCGAAGCCGTTCGCGCGAGACAGCAACTACGGCAACTGGGAACTTTCCGTGGACCGCGCAAACGCGGCCCGGCGGCTGATGCAGCAAAACGGCATAAAGGAGGATCAGGTGGCGCAAGTCCGCGGGTATGCGGATCAACAATTGCGCAAACCCGGCAGCCCCGAGGATCCGAGCAATCGGAGAATCTCGCTGATCATCCAGTACATCGTGAAAGATCAGTCTGGCGGCCTGCAAACTGACAAGCAATCCGGTGACATCAAAGGTCCCGAGTCCAAGGATCCAGAAAAATAAAAAGCGCCGGGTCAGTCACGACGCGCTGTCACGGCTTCACGACCTGAAGATTGTTCGTGACGGTAAAAGTTCCGGGAACACCCTTGGCGCGGATGCCCGCGGTATTCTTGTCCCCCTCGCTGTCGACGACTCCTTCTAACGTAACATTCCCATTTTTCACTATGATGCGAATCGGTTGCTGCACGCCCAGCGAATACCGTTGCAGGCTGGGATATCCATAGATGGCGCGATACAGCTGGCGGCGAATCCGATCATCCCCCGGGGATGGCGGAAGAACTTCGATCTGATTGTCCACCTTCTCGACGCCCTCAATCTTCTTCACGACATTTTCGGCGTCACTTTTCAGGGTGGGGCGGGTGACCTGCCCGTAAAGCGTTACGTTGTATCCGTCCACTTTGTAGGCGAGATTATCGAACACTCCCAGGTACGGAAGCATGAGCAACTCATGGCGCACTTCGCGCTGGATACGTTGGACCGCCTTGTCGGAGACCTGGTTATCCTGTGCGAAGGAAGCAAACGCTGCCAGGGTGATCGCAACTGCAAGCGGTAACAGTCGGAGTTTCATCGGATGTCCTCACTGAAAAGTATTTGGCCCGTGCGGACCGAGCGCTGGACGAGCTTCCGAGTTCAGAGAGTCGGCGGGCCCGTCGGACGCAGCTTTTTTCCCGGACGAAAGGCGAAGGATGGAAGCTGCTGCCATGAATCGGACCGCGGGCTTATCGTCATCGAGCAACGGTCGCAAATACTGGATCTGGTCGCGGCGGCGGCGGGTTCCCAAAGCCTGTGCCGCGGCCGCACGAACGATCCAGTTTTTGTCGGATAGAGCATCCTGCAATTCGCGCAAACCGTCAAGCGAGGTATCGAGGCTCAGCAGAATCGCCGACATGGCGCGAGCGGAAGCGGATCGATCGCGCGTGACTTCCTCCAGAGCCTTGATGCCCAAACCGGCTGGGCCGAACAGGGAACTGGCCGCCTCGGTGGCGCCGATGATCGCGAGCTTCCGTTTGTCCTCGAATTCCTTCTTCGTGGCCTCGACTTCGCCCTTAATCAGACCGGGAGAGGAAGATTTCTCGCCGGACAGAATGCGAATAAAGACCTCACGGCCCGAGCGGTCCCCCATATGCCAGAGAGCCTTCGCCGCAGCAAAGCTGACTTCGGGCGCTGGGTCATCGAGCGCCTTTCTCAGCTTGGGGATCGAACGGTGGGCGTGCATCTGCCCCAGATTCATGGCGGCTTCCTGCCGGATGGAAGAATCCTTATCATCGAGTGCGTTCTCGATGAGATGGAGAACACGCGGAGTCGGGACCATCGTGCCCAAAGCGGCGATTGCTTCGGCGCGGCGCCTGGCATTATTGTCGGCTGCGCCGGAAGTAAGAATCTGCCAAGGCGTCGGCGGCTTCGGAGTTGTGGCCTGGTTCGGCGCCGTGGTTTCGGGCGGGTTGTCCGGCTTTGCAGTCGAGGACGCAACGGATGGAGCGTTGTCTGACGAGGATTCTTGGGAGAACAAGGGCACTGCAAATAAAATCAGCCCAAGAAAGGCATGCACCGTGAGCCGTGAAAAATCTCCGATGTACAAGGAAGCACGCCTTCGCGCCAAACGTATCTGAAAATGAGTGGCGTGCTCTTGGCGTACCGCAGGAGGCGCAACTTTCATACAGCACGCTTTCCGGAGCTTGGCTGAAATCAAATTTCTCTGAGAGCCGGAATCAAGCCCCTCGTCTTCCCGCAAGCTCAGAGATCAAAAAGCTTGCCGGATCACCCCGACGCTGTTCCCTTGCTGACTCTCGGTGCTTCCTCAGAGACCGGATTCATTTCTTCCTTCGGCGGAGTCATCCTGGGGCGACGCTTGCTGGCCGTGCGGCGCGCGTCTTCGTGCATGGCACGGATAGCAATCCACTGCACATCGCTGCGCCGAGACGGGCTGGCAATCATGTCGAAGGCTCCGAGAGCAATGGCCTCGTTGTAGTTCTCGTCGAGTTCAGCATTGGGAGAAATCACGACCAGCCGGGTCTTTGTCGATTTGCCAATTTCACGCAACAAGTCTTTATAACTACCGTCGGGCAAGCGTTCCTCGCAAAAAATAAGAAAGGGGCTGGTTTGGGGCAGCAAACTCATGGCTTCCTGGATGCCCGAACAACAGGTCGGTTCCATGGACCAGTGGCTCATGGCGGAGGTCACGACATCGCGGTTTTCACCGGGGCTGACCACCAAAATGCGGGATGGTGTTGTCGTATTCGCCTCCCCCCGAAATTCCGGGTCTTTCATCCTCGCCCGGGGCATTTCACGTGCACCTTTCGGCTGCCCGCGACGGTGCTGGATGTTAGATCGAACCGTTATCAAACGGTAAAGACGAACGAGGGGGAAGCCTATCCGGTCAACGCCGTAGCGCTGACCGGAACCTTACCTAGACGGAAAACAACGGAAAGAAAGGGGCTTAGGCAACTTGGACGAGGTTGTTTCGAACCGCGTAACGCACCAGGTCGGCCACGGAATGGAGATCGAGCTTTCGCATGACATTGGTGCGATGAGTTTCGGCTGTCTTTACGCTCAAATTGAGAACGACAGCAACCTCCTTGCTGCTCTTGCCTTCGGCCAGTAACTGGACGACTTCGCGCTCCCGTGGCGTGAGCCGGTCCTTGGTGGGTTTCTGGGCTTCTCCTTTTCGGTCCAGAAATCCGTTCAGAACCATTTCTGCAACGCTGGAGGTGAAGAATGTGGTGCGGCGCTGCAACGCTTGGATCGCCGACACCAGGTCGCGGGCGGCATCGGACTTCAAGAGGAAGCCGCGGGCGCCGACTTCAAGAACTTCGCGTACGATCTGTTCGGATTCATGCATGGTCAAGATCAACACGCGAGTCTGCGGCGCGATTTCGAGGATCTGGCGAGCCGCATCGAGGCCGTTCAGATTAGGCATGCCCACATCGAGAAGCACGAGATCGGGGCGAAGTTCGCGCGTCTTCTCGACTGCAGTGCGGCCATCGACAGCTTCGGCACACACTTCCCAGCCAGGATGGTTCTCAATCAGGGAACGAATGCCCTGCCGGACGATTTCATGGTCATCCGCAATCAAAATTCGAAAAGCACTCATAGTCCACCTCCCAGTGGATGAAGGGCGCGCGTTACGCGTTCCGCGTGAAGCGAACCCGCTTCACTCACCGCCAACCGGCGGAACGCGTTTCTGCCTGCGCGCAATCTTAAGCCCCGAGGTCAGGTCGAACCGCTTGCGCTTACTGGGAAAACTTAGCATCAGGCGTGCCAAACCCGTAAGCGACTGAGCGATCACACTTAAGGTATTTCACCCATGATCTTAGCAAGTGTAATTTTTGCCTTTTCCCGGTTCCGTCGTGCTCAATATCAAATGTGCGGAGTCGAATTCTCGCTTGCTGGAAAAAGCGAATTGTGGAAGCAAGTTTTTGCATTCCTGCGGTTAAACAAGTTGCACAAACGCCGGCAGCGCACGTGATATCCGAATGTCGACCGCGGCAATTCCTGCATTCCTTCGCAAGGATTTTTAGGGATTTGGAGTCTCTACTCTACAGCTAGCACCCGATGCCCGTCTGGTTCGCAGCGTGTTTAAAGTGTCGCATGACCACGAACTTGCGAATCGAGCCGACCTCGGAGCAGCAGCTAGTACGACAGGCACAGTTGGGCGACAAAGAAGCATTCGCCCGTCTTTACGAAATACACAAGCGCAGAGTGTACGCAATCTGTCTGCGCATCACCCGAGAAAAGGCTGAAGCCGAAGATTGCGCGCAGGAAGCCTTCCTGCAATGTTTCCAGAAGCTGCCCACGTTCCGCGGGGACTCCGCGCTTTCGACGTGGCTTTACCGGCTGACGGTCAATGTCGTGTTGATGCGTTTGCGGACGAGTCACGGGAAACCAGTGTCGCTCGACACGGGCGGCACCCAGGAAGACTCGGCGGAAAGCACGATGCTGAATGCCTGCCCGGTCGATGACCTGCAATTGACGGGAGCGATCGACCGGATCGCGATTCACCGCGCGTTGCGCAAGCTTCCCCCCGGCTATCGGACGATCTTCCTGCTGCATGACGTGGAAGGAAAAGCGCACAGCGAGATTGCGCGTGAGTTGGGCTGCTCGATTGGAAATTCGAAGTCTCAGCTCCACCAGGCTCGTGTCCGGCTGCGTCGTTTTCTGCGGCGGCCGCTGGGCGTGAGGTCGAACCCTGGCGAGCTGCAGTACGAATATTCCGTGCAGTGAGCAATGTAGGTTAGGCGAAATAAGCCGTTCGCTAGGGTTTTAACCTGATTCGTCACTTGGCCTTAAGGTCCTAGACTCCGGTCTCGGATCAAATGGGTGCGGATTGTGAAAGACGTCGGTCGCTTCGGCGATCGGGAAAGCAGGTTACACAATGCTTTGGACTATCGCGGTGATACTGCTGGTTCTGTGGGCCCTCGGAATGGTGAGCTCCTACACCCTCGGTGGCTTCATTCACCTGCTGTTGGTGCTGGCCATCATTGTGGTGCTGATCCGTGTGATTCAGGGTCGAAGCGTGGCTTGAGTAGCAGGAGAGCGGCCGACCAGCGCCGCTTTCATGCTGCGACATATGTGGTCGCAAGCCATTCAAGACTCGCGCACGAAAAGGAGATCTATGCAGAAATTTCTGAGCGGGCTAGTACTGACCATCGCTCTCGTGATTGCAGGGACGTGTGTCCCCCGCGCGATCGCGGATGAGAAAGACACTTCAGAAGAAGTGCATCGTCTGGATGCAGCAGCAAATGTACTGAACGAAATCATGGGGACACCCGACAAGGGAGTTCCGCAGGAGATCATGGAATCTGCCAAGTGCGTCGCGGTTGTTCCTTCCATGCTGAAGGGCGGATTCGTGGTGGGCGCTAACTATGGCAAGGGCGTCGCAACCTGCCGGACACCGACTGGCTGGAGCGCTCCCGCGCCATTCCGGATTGCCGGGGGAAGCGTGGGTTTCCAGATTGGCGGCGAAGCCATCGATTTGGTCATGATTGTGACGAACGACAAAGGAATGAGAAATCTGCTCAACAGCAAATTCAAGCTGGGAGCGGATGCGTCCGTGGCCGCGGGTCCGGTGGGCCGTCACGCGGAAGGCGATACCGACTGGAAGATGCGGGCCGAGGTGCTCTCTTATTCGCGAGCACGCGGTGTATTTGCGGGCGTGGCGCTTAACGGCGCCGTGATCAGTCAGGACAATGACGAAACCCGGGTGTTATACCGGGAAAATGCCTCTTTCAACCAGATCCTGACGGGGAGCATTCCGCCTCCAGCAGGCTCTGATAATTTTCTCGCGACCGTGAAGAAGTACTCTGCCGAAGCCAAGGCGAACGCGAAAGCGGAAAGCCACTAGCCACGCTGAGCGGCTGTTCACATAACGCGAGGCGGTGACCCGGGGGCAGCAAACTGCTGTCCCCAGTCAATCGCTCCACCTGTCCCCTAAATAGTTTTCGCGCGCAAGAGTTCTTCGAGGTCGGCGATTTTGTCGCCGATGTGGTTCAGCTTGCTTGCCAGACCCTGAATTTCCGACTCTGCCCTGCGATTGACGTCGTAATCCAGTTCGCTTCTCAGACGATCCCTCGTGTCCTGCCGGTTCTGGCTCATCATGATGACGGGAGCCTGGATGGCAGCCAGCATCGATAGAAAGAGATTCAGCAAGATAAATGGATAGGGATCCCAGGCGCGTGTTCTCAGATACACGTTCGTCGCGCTGTAAGCGATGAGAACTGCGAGGAAGATGATGATGAAGGTCCAGGAGCCGCCGAAGCCGGCGACCATATCTGCGATGCGCTCGCCGAAACTGGCTTCGCGGTCGATCACTTCATTGGGATTGCGCATCGCGCGGAGGCGCACCAGTTGCTGCGAGGCGTGGAACTGGCGGCCGATTACCGCGAGCATATCGATGCCGGCCAGAGGCTTCCGTTGAAGAAGCACGGCGATGTCGTTGCGGTCGACTTCGAGGCAGACGCTTTCTTCCAGGGCGATCGCCGTGGTCTGATGCGGTGTCTGGTCGAGCATGGAGGCGAATCCGAAAAACTCGCCGTGCGCCGGCTGATCGACCACCACTTCCTGATTGTCCTGATCAACCGTGGTCACGCGCACCTGTCCGGAAACCATGACATAGGCCTGGCCGCCGGGGTCTCCCATCTTGTAAATGCGCTGTCGCGGCGCGAATGTCTTCAGTTGCACTTGTCCGGCCAGGACGGCAGTTTCATCTTCGTCGAGTAGGGCAAATAATGGGACATGTTTCAGCACTTCAGGATTGCAGGGCACGCAGAACCTCCCGAGTGGGCGATTTGGGCTAGGAGATTTTACAAGACCAGGGAATCGGGTAGGAGTGGCGGGATGTGCGCCAAGTCCATGGTGTGCGTAGTTGCCATCACGTGGTATCGCGTCTGTAACTCCCAGCCGCGTAGCGGCGGAATTCATTAGCCCA
>OEKN01000464.1_pt1 | contig 10781 bp, 8 predicted proteins | sample 1503361 | NCBI WGS metagenome assembly OEKN01 (sample SAMEA104379592, study PRJEB20068) | metagenome | biome: 1000743; feature: 77; material: 1998 | place: USA | collected 2012 | depth 25 m
CCTCCGCCGTTCGGCGTCGGAATGACAAGACTTGATTGAGAGTCCCGAGAATGCGTCGTGCGATGCACGCCCCTGCTACTTCATTGCCTTCGCTGTAGACTCAACTTTCGCGAGGATCTGGTCCAGTGCAGCGCGATCAAAGATGCGGCCTTGCGCGATCACGAGCATGATCGTCCGAGAGTTCCGGATATCTTCGAGCGGATTTGCCATTAGCAGGACCAAGTCGGCGACCTTGCCTGGCTCGATCGAGCCGGAGGTCGCTTCCGTCCCAAGGAAATTTGCAGGATTGCTGGTTGCGGTTTGAAGCGCTTCCATCGGCGTGAAGCCGGCCTCAACAAAATTCGCCAGCTCATCGTGCAGGCTGAAGCCCGGCACGACGTAGATGCCCGGGGCTGTATCAGTGCCAGCCAGGAACGGCACGCCGGCACGGTGCAGCGCGCCGACCATCTGCAAATTGCGAGCGAAATAGTCTTGTCGTAGTGGCAGCGGATCGTGAAGCAGGTCGGGCATCATCTGGTCGTTGAACCGGCGCCAGGTAACATCGCGCCAGTAGGCCGGGACGTATTTGTCGAGAGGCTGGTGCTTCCAGTCGAGTTGATCGAGGAATGTCCCACCTCGTTGCCAAGCCAGCGTGGGTACCTGCCAGGTCTGAGTTTGCGCCAGGAGTTTGGCAAGGGCGTCACACCGCTGCTGATCCTGCGTGGTGAGGAGGAGCTTCAGATTGCCTTCTCCTTTTATGAACTTGTCTTCCTCGGTCGAACAGCCTTCAAAAACGCCCATCAGGTGCTCGATACTTTTTTGCCCGGCTTCGACGACTTCACGAATGCGAACCTTGTCGGGCACATGGCCAACGATCGGCAAGGATTGTTTGTGCGCCTCGGCAGCGGCGGCAAGATAGGCGTCGTGCGAAATCACAGACTGGACCTTGATGAAGTCCGCACCCTGGGCTTTGAGAGAATCTACGGCAGCCACGGCGCTTGCAGGGCTCGTGACGGGGATGGAACTAGGGAAGCGCAACTTGCCATCGGGCAGGTAACCATCCAACATGCGGCCAGAGATAACCATTCGCGGGCCGATGATCCGGCCCTCCCCAATTTCTTTGCGCCACTGTTGAAGAACGGGAATGTCTCCGCCCATGTCGCGCACACCCACGACACCGTTCGCAATGAAGAGTGGAAGAATGATGTCGCGACCGCCTGGAAACCAATCTCCGAATGCAGAGTGCACGTGCATGTCCCACAGGCCGGGAATCAGGAATTGGCCCGTGGCATCGATGACACGGGCTTTTTTCGGAGGCTGAAGTGTCGCCACATCCAAAACGGAAGTGATGCGATCACCTGAGATCACCACCGTCCGGTTTTGAAGAACCGCGGAGGTTCCTGGATTAATCACCGTCACGTGAGAAATCACAATTGGTGGGGGGACGGCCTTCTGTGGTGCTGCCGTGCAGGGTGTCAGCGAAAGGCCGAACGCGACTAACAAGAACAGTGGAACTCGCATGAGTAGAGAGTATATGAGATAACTTCCACCACAGATTCTCCTGGGCGCTGTGACAGTGAAGCGCGCGTTATTGCTTCGGCGGAGGCAGGCGCAGAGCAGGGTACGCGTTATACCATGGAAGATGTGGACCTCCCGGTGAATCCGCCGCTGTTACCTATGCTCGCCAAGCGGGTCGAGGAATTACTCACAGGTGATGACTACATTTTCGAGCCAAAGTGGGATGGTTTTCGGGCGCTGGTATTTCGGGACGGGGACGAGATCTTGATTCAAAGCCGCGATGAGAAGCCTCTGAACCGGTACTTTCCGGAACTGCTAGATCCGCTTCGGGCGGCGTTGCCAAGTCGGTGCGTTCTCGATGGAGAAATCGTCATTGTCCGGGAGAACGAGCTGGATTTCGATGCGCTGCAGTTGCGACTGCATCCAGCAGCTTCGCGGGCGAAACTATTATCGCAACAAACGCCGTCGTCCTTCGTATTCTTTGATCTTCTTTGCGTCGGCGATCGCGACTATCGAGGCGAGCCGTTTCAGACGAGGCGGCGTGAGCTGGAGGCTCTGCTTTCGTCGGCGGTACCGCCCATTCATCTCACCCCGGCGACTGCGGACCGCAGTGTGGCTGAGGACTGGTTCCGGCGCTTTGAAGGTGCGGGCCTCGACGGCGTGATCGCGAAACCGGTCTCGGGCACCTACGAGCCGAACAAACGCGTGATGCTCAAAGTGAAGCACGAGCGCGACTGCGATTGCGTGGTGGCAGGGTTTCGCTGGCATAAGAAAGGTGATCGATCCTTGGTCGGCTCGTTGCTCCTGGGCCTGTACGACGATAGCGGCGCGTTACAGCACGTGGGCGTGTGCGCCAGCTTCAGCACGAAAAAGCGCGCGGAATTAGCGGATTTCCTAAAGCCTTACCGCGAAGATGCGCTGGCCAATCATCCCTGGAAGAATTGGGCGGAAGAGAGAAGTGAGGATGGGGAAATGGCAAAGCGTATGCCTGGAGGGCAGAGCCGCTGGAGCCAGGGCAAAGACTTGTCGTGGGAACCGGTGCGACCCGAACTGGTGGTGGAAGTTGCGTACGACCACATGCAGGGCGACCGGTTCCGCCACACGGCGCAATTCCGCAGGTGGCGCAATGACAAGAAACCTACCGATTGCACGTACGACCAACTCGAGGTCGTCCCTCCGCAGGAGTTAGCGGCAATTTTCCCGCAGGGCCGCTAAGCCGAAGTCAGCCCTTGGCTCTTCTTCGTGCCGTTTCGCTCTTGCTCCACTTCCGCCACTCACGCGTGGGATCGTCGTCCGGATCGGGAGTTTCCTGCGGAGGGTGAAGCTCTTCGGGCACGTGCCGCAGGTTGATCCGAATACGGGTCCAGGTCGAGGACCTGCCGCGCATCGAGTCGACCAGTACGTCGTCGACGGCGAGCATGTCGGCGATGTTCGCGTGCTTCTTCTTCCATCTTTCGAGGCCGGCCAGGGCGGCTGCCTTGTCGGGTGAGTTGGCCACTACGAGTAAAGGCATTTTGACTCGGGATTTCTTGGTGACGGACCTGGCGCGGGATGGCGCGACACGAGGCCCCTCGTTTTCCATCTTGCGAAAATGCGGTGGCCAAGGAGCATCGCCCAGGCCGGCGGCTTCGTCTTTGGCAGCAAGTTCGAGCAACGCTTCGAGGGAACCTGGTGTCGAATCCATGTCGGCGTGTGGGTTGCCGATTTTTGCGAAGCGATCCGGAACAGTAAACATCGTGAACTCGGCCGGGTCGCAGTCGGGAACCTCCTGCCAGTCGAGCGGCGTCGAGACGCGGGCATCGGGAAGCGGACGCACCGAGTAAGCAGAGCAGGTGGTTCGGTCCTTCGCGTTCTGGTTGTAGTCGAGAAAAACGCCATGGCGTTCTTCTTTCCACCATTTCGAGCTGGCCAGAGTGGGAGCGCGGCGCTCGACCGCGCGCGATAATGCGACAGCTGCGCGGCGCACTTCGGCAAAACTCCAGCTCGGCTCGATGCGCACGTTGATGTGCATGCCGCGCGAACCGCTGGTTTTGGGCCAGCCGCGCAGGCCCACCTCTTCCAGAAAACTCCGCACTTCCAGTGCAACTCGCCGGACATCCGCCCAGCTTACGCCCGGAATCGGATCGAGATCGATGCGCAGTTCGTCGGGATGTTCGAGATCACCGGAGCGAACCGGGTGCGGGTGAAGTTCGATGCAACCGAGATTCACAATCCAGGCCAGGCCTGGTGCGTCATCGACAACGACCTCTTCCGCAGTTCGTCCTGAAGGGAAGGACAGCGTGACCGTGCGCAGCCAGGAAGGGCGCTGCTCAGGTGCTCGCTTCTGATAGAAGGCATCGCCTTCTGCGCCATTCACGAAGCGTTTGAGAACAATCGGGCGATCCTGGATTCCGGCCAGCGCGCCCGGCGCTACCGCTAGGTAGTAGCGAACGAGATCCAGTTTGGTGACTTTTGCCTGCGAGAAATAGAGCTTGTCGGGATGCGTGATGCGGACTTCACGCCCATCGATCGATAACACTTCACCCGCTGCTTCTTTCGCCACGGAAACAGGCTACCATTTCGATGACGCACTGCGGGCGTTGCTTGTCCGTGATGAAGGTTCGGCAGAGGACGTACGATGCCGTGTGCCTGCCTGATCATAGCTTTGGCTCAAGAAGCCGGGTTGATTTGCACGGCACCGGACCTGTAGGGTCTTTCGAGGAGCAGAGGGATGAAGGTTTACCTGATTGATGGCACTTACGAATTGTTTCGGCATTACTATGCATTGCCGTCTGCGCGTGATGCGGATGGCAGGGAAGTAGCTGCTGTCCGGGGCGTGCTCGCTTCCGTGCTGGGCATGATTAAAGAGGGAGCGACGCATGTTGGAGTTGCGACCGATCACGTGATTGAGTCTTTTCGCAACGACTTGTGGCCGGGGTACAAGACCAGCGACGGTGTTGAACCAGACTTGTTGGCGCAGTTTCCGTTGTTGGAGGAGGTTTTGGCGGCCGCGGGTGTGATGGTATGGCCGATGGTGGAATTTGAAGCGGACGATGCCCTGGCCGCTGCGGCAACCGCAGCGGCTCTCGACGAGCGCGTGGAACAAGTCATCATCTGCACGCCCGACAAGGATCTTGCCCAATGCGTGGTGGGCTCGCGCATTGTGCAATTGAACCGCCGCACACGCGTGACCATCGATGAAGCGGGAGTCTTACAGAAATTCGGAATTCTGCCGAAATCGATTCCCGATTACCTGGCGCTGGTGGGCGATTCGGCCGATGGCTACCCTGGTCTAACGGGATGGGGCGCAAAGTCATCGGCGGCGGTTTTGGCAAAATTCCTTCATCTGGAGAACATTCCGAAACACTGCCAGGAATGGGGCGTGAGAGCCACCAATCCGAGCGCCTTGGCCGAGACTCTATGCCGGCAATGGGAACAGGCCCTGCTATTTCGAACACTGGCAACGCTGCGGACAGATGTCCGGGTCTTCGATGATGTGGAGCAGTTGAGATGGGCTGGCCCGACGCCCGGCTTCGAAAAACTGGCGGTCCGGCTGGATGCCGCCAAAGTTCAGAACCCGAGGCCCGTGTCATTGCGACGGAAAAGACCAGATGCTGTCCGGCCCGCGAGCCAGCTTTAGGCTATCCGTACCTTTATCGGCGGACCATACCTTCGCCCGGGAGAGTCAATTGGGAATTTCCGGGGCACCAGTGCATTCGGAGTTAGCGTGATGACGAGGCTTCTGTTCCTGAGCGAGCGTTCAGGGGTAGCCCGGCTGGATTCATGAATCTGCGCCTGCGCGAAGTCTCGCATAACACCATCTTACCCACAAGAACGCGCACCGATCGGGCGTGCTCTATTCCAGGCGGATCAACGCCAGTCCATAGGTGGGCAGGGTTAAGGTCAGTTCGCCATTGGTCAGTTCCTGCTTCACAGCAGGGCTGATCACCGCAGCCTTTCTCAACTCGATCAATTGCGCGCTGGTTGGATACCGTGGTGATCCCATCTTCTCGTAAGCCCGGTGAACATCTCCATGCTCAGGGTCAGCGTTCGAGATCCACGCTACTTTTGAGGGGCTCCCCTTGAACTTGAGAGTGATGTTCCGGCTCGTGCCGGGGTGTTCTGGGGGAGAGTAATTCCACACCGCAACGATCAGGGAACCGTTGCTCCCTCGGGTGGCGAGCACGGAATCGGAATTCACCTCGATTCGCTTGTCTCCTAATTGATGGAGGAGTTTGAAGGCGTTGAACGCCGGCTTCGGAACACCTCCGGCCGCGATTAAGCCGTAGCCTCCATAGAATGGCTGCTTGACCACACCCTGTTCCTCAAATACGTCGGAGAAGGTCCAGTACGACATCAGATCGACGAGCCCATCGCATTGCCGAATGGTGTCGGCCAGCCAGGGACCCATGAACGAAGAATCCGTGACCTCGGGCAGGTTCATGTAGGTGGCGTTGAACTCACTCCAGATCAGGGGAAGATTTGGCATCGATGAACTGCGGATCTGATCGTGTACCTTCTTCACCGCACGGCAGACCATTTGGTTGCGGGCGATGGGTTCGCTCGTCTTGAAGACGTCCTCGGATTTATCGTCGCCATAAACGTGGGACGAGACGAAATCCACGGGCACGCGATTTTCCGCGCAGTGGCGGATAAAGTCGTCGGCCCATGCCGCTTGCGCGGTCGCAGGACCACCCACCCGCAGCCTGGAATCCACCGCCTTCAGAGCACGTACCGTGTGATCGTAGAGCTCCCAATAAGTCGGCTGCCTCGGATTACCCATCCAGAAATCCAGATTGGGCTCGTTCCACACCTCGAAATACCATTGGCTGACTTCAGCGATGCCGTAACGCTCGATAAGGTGCCGAGCAAACTGGGTGATCAGGTCGTCCCACTTCGCGTAATCCTTCGGTGGCCAGGGGAGCGGTTTGTACCAGAAAGCGTGGGGAACGTCGTTGGAGGACAGCTTTTTGGGCATGAAGCTGAGTTCGACGAAGGGACGTACTCCATTTTCGAGCAGACCGTCATAGCTCTGGTCGAGATAGGAGAAGTTGTACGTCGGGTGGCCTTGCTGATCTTCGTCGTAGATTCCCATTTCATCGTGGAAGACGGCGTGAAAACGCACGTAGCGCAAGTCCGTAACCTGCTTTACCTCGCGCAGGTTACGGCGATAGCTGTCTCGCAAAGAGAGGACAGCCCTGCCTGAACCAAACATCTGCTCCCAAAAATGAGGGAATGGATGAGTAGGCGCCGACGAATCGATCACCACGACCTGGGCGGCCTCAGCGAAGGCGGCAGTTGTGGCTGAGAGGACAGTAATCAGGCAAAGGACTTGACCGATTCGTCTTTTGATCAATGTGGAGTGCTCCCGAAATCGATTAAATCGGTTTAGCGAGCATAGTATAGGGCCGGGATTTGAGCCGCAAGGTAGGAATGATTCCCGGATGTTGCGTTCCTGGTGCTATCCATGGCCGACTACCAAATTCGTCTGACGCTCCCCGGGAGCCGCAGTTCTTCTTCGCTTTGGGAAATGTCTACGCCAACGCTGGGCGCAAACAGGAAGTAGCGCGGGCGCGAGCTCATGCATGCGTTTGAAACATCTGGAAGGCGCAGAAAATGGGCCGAGCACCTATGGTGAAGCTCACAATCCATCCGGCGCGCTTCGAGAGCGGTGTCCCGCAACCTTGGACTCGAGGCGGCAGACTCTAGACGGCCACCCCGGAGACCTTGTCCTTTATATCCACCACTTTATCGCGGAGTGCCGCGCGTGCTTCGTCTCCAGAAACCGGCGCAAACATCACACCTAATCCAATTCCAAGACCAACACCTCCCAGAAAAGTCATCGTGGACGAAACCCAACCTGAAGAGGTCGAGGCCCGCTGATCCTCGATGCGATCGGCCGTCTTTTCGTATCGTCGCTTTACGACATGACTTACCTCGTTCGCGCCTTCTCGCAACTGTGCGTTCAGCGTCGCCCACAGTTGCGCGTCGGTGAGGAGAAGGCCCCATTTCAATGCGAATCTGGCCCACTGTTTTCCTGTAATTTTCCTTCCGAATGCCTGCATGAACCCTCCTCCTCGAAACAACAAAAGTATCGTATAACGAAGTTCAGCCCTTCATTGCTATCCGTTGAGTTGCGTAGATTGCGGGAGAAACTTGTGTACTCCACCAGGCCTCCGCGTTCGAGGCCCCTGCGCAACGTGGACGCCGCCCGCGAAAGCCGTCCGCAGGAACTTTGTCGGGAAGCGGAGTGGCGCGGACAGCGGTAAGTTGTCAGCACGCGCCCGGCCGGCGCTCCTTTCCCCATGCGTCGCCGGTGCGTGGGTATTACGAGATCCCTCCTCCGATTGCAGAGCGACACCTTCTCCTACGGAGCGTATTCGATGGCGCAAGCAATGGCCTGTGCGGGCGAGAGCGCCTGTCTCTGGCGGAGGGGATACGGTCGCGCAAAAGCCCGAGCTGAGAGAAGCAAAGAATCAATAGGTCCTGCCACCATACTCAGGTCACGCAGGTGGTCAGGTTGTTTTTTAAGCCACTTGGCACCAGCGGCAGCGATCGCAGGCGAACCCCGCACGCGTTGAAGATCGCATTTGCGATCGCCGGCGCCAGTCCGACCATGGGACATTCTCCTGCGCCCGCCGAAGGCAGGTCTTTGCGGTCGAGCAGAACGGTTTCAACGGCAGGCAGATCGCTGAACCGAGGGACACGATAGCGCGACATCTTGCCATTGAGAATTTTGCCATTCTGAAACTGGATGGCTTCGAACAACGCACCGCCCAAGCCCTGAATGTTGGATCCTTCGATCTGGTTGCGAAGGTTGTCAGGATTCACGATAGCACCGCATTCGAAGGCGGAAAGCACCCGGACGATCTCCACATTTCCCGATTTCCGATCGACGCTGACCTCGACAAAAGTGGCAATGTTGCCGAGCTTTTCATAGCCGCCGCCCATGCCATAACCGCGCCCGGCCGTGGACGAGCGCGTTTTCCACCCAAATTTCTCAGCCCCCGACTCGAACACGGCCCGCAGCCTCTCGTTTTTGAGATTCTTCAGGCGAAAGTCGAGTGGATCGATTTTCAATTCGTGCGCCAGTTCGTCCATGTGCGACTCGCGCGCAAAATGGTTCGCCGTCGCTGCCAGTGCGCGGTACGAGCCCTGTCGCAGGGGAGAATGTACCGGATGGAAGATGATGCGCTGATTCGGAATCTCGTAAAACGTGCGAATTCCTGCGGAGCCGGAGTTATAGTTGTGGAACTCCCACGACGTGATCGTGCCGTCTGCTCGCGCACTGCTGATCACATCGATCACACCGGCAGGACGGAAGTATGCCCAGGTGAACTCTTCTTCGCGGGTCCAGGTTAACTTGACCGGACGTTTGGCGGCGCGAGCAAGGCGCGCTGCTTCAACGGCAGTTTCGCCCGTATGCTTTCCGCCGTAGGCCGAACCGGTGTCCGGCATGAGCACGCGCACGCGATCCTCAGGCATGCGGAAGGCTTCCGCCAATTCACCCCGTACACCGAAAGGACGCTGGGTGCCGGTCCACACTGTTAGTTTGTCGTCTTCCCATTTTGCCAAGGCTGCGCGCGGCTCGAGCGGGACGTGGGCGATGTAGGCGACCGTGTAGGTTTGCTTGAGTCGGTGCTCCGCCGAGGCGGAAGCCTGATCGACATTGCCGAGGTCGAAGCGGTCTCCATCGCCCGTGGGATCCTTGCCCTGCGAGGGGTTCTTTCGCAGATAGTCAAAAAGCTCCTCGCTCGAAGGCTGCGGTTCTGTCTTCCACTCGGCATTGATAGCCCCGACCGCTGCCGAGGCGAGGGCAGAACTCGGAGCTGCGACCCCGACGAAGTTCCCATCGTGAACCCCAATCGCGCCTATCTGCTCGGCATTCTTCAGGTCCACCGAGACGAGCGTTGCTCCAAATGCGGGTGGACGAAGCACCTTTCCATACCACATGTCGGGCAGCTTCTGGTCCGAAGGATATCGGTGCTTTCCGGTCACGAAATCGCGTCCGTCGACTTTTGGAGCGGACTGTCCGAGTGTGGTCCAACTGGTCGCCGGTTCCAGGGGATCTTCGGCCGGGATGCTTTGGGTCAGTTCCTTCCCCTTCACCAAGGCCGCATATTCCGCTGATCGATTACTGCGTCGATCGCTCACTTTCCCATCGGCGGCGACAAGATTTTTTCGATCCGTTTGCCACTGAGCAGCGGCGAGATCAATCAGCAAATCGCGGGCGGCGCTTGCCACCTTGCGAAGTTGGAGGTTCATGGTTGGCGTAGTTCGGCTTCCGAACGTGCCCATATCGAAGGGCGTGAGCTGGGTGTCGCCCATGACCAGCGCGATTTTTTCCATGGGGAAGCGAAGCTCTTCCGCAACGGCCTGGCTCAATGAGGTGCGCACATTCTGACCCACCTCCACCTTGCCGGTGTATACCGTCACCTGCCCGTTCTCTCCCAGATGTAGCCACGCATTGATCTCCTGAGGGAGGGAATCGCCTCTTCGCGCCCGCGCTCCTCCGGATTCCTGACTCCATGAGGTTGTCTTAAGCACGGATACCACCAGGACACCCGCGCCCAGGAATTTAAAGAACTCCCGGCGGTCGAGATCGAAATGATAGGCCGGGGCAGAAGCAAGCTCGTAGCGTTCCGGTTCCCATGGGAGTTTGAGGTTCCGTGTCTCGTTCATTGCCGGGCTCCTTTTCCTGCGGCAAGTTCCTTGCCCGCATTCTGAATCGCCTGGATGATGCGCGAATAGGTACCACACCGGCAAATATTGCCATCCATGAAGTCGACGACCTCGGTCCTGCTGGGATGGGGATTGCCATTCAGAAGCGCCACCCCCGACATGATCATTCCAGAAGTGCAATAGCCGCACTGCATCGCGCCTTCTTTGAGAAAGGCCTCTTGCAGAGGATGGAGCTTGTCGCCCGTGGCCAGTCCCTCGATGGTGGTGATTTGTTTTTGAACGACGGCTGAAGCCTTGGTGATGCAGGACCGCTGGGCTTGTCCATCGATGAGAACGGTGCAAGCCCCACACTGGCCTTCGCCACAGCCATACTTGGTTCCGGTCAGATCCAAGTGCTCGCGCAAGGCGGTAAGGAGGCTGGTCTGAGGATCCGCTTCAATGGTGTACGGACGGCCGTTTACGGAAAGGTGAAAGGTAGGCATGGGGACTCCCGGGAGTGGTCCGCTCGAGTTTGATCCGCTTCTAAAATGATATTCCTCCGGCGAGCGTACTGAAAAGCTGCCGTGCCGCACTCTTGGTTCCTGTTTGCTGAGTCGGTAACGAATCCGAAGAGGCGGGCGAGG
>OEKN01000607.1_pt6 | contig 10687 bp, 5 predicted proteins | sample 1503361 | NCBI WGS metagenome assembly OEKN01 (sample SAMEA104379592, study PRJEB20068) | metagenome | biome: 1000743; feature: 77; material: 1998 | place: USA | collected 2012 | depth 25 m
AACCCGCCTGGAGAGAGCGCCATGCCCGACAACTGTGCCGTGTAGCCCAAGAGAGTCTGCAGGAAGAGAGGAAGCAGAAGTGTGCTCCCCAACAGCGCGAACCCCAACATGAACATCAGCAAGTTCGAAACCGCAAACGTGCGCTCCCGGAATAAGTGCAAGTCGATGATCGGATCATTATGCTGCCACTCCCACCAGATCACGAACAGGATTGAACAGGCCGAGACGATCGCTAATCCCAGGATGAAATGCGATTCGAACCAGTCATCGCGCTGGCCCTTGTCGAGCACGATCTGAAGCGTACCGAGTCCGAGGGCGACGAAACTCAGCCCAATATAGTCAATGCGCGTCTCACTCAGCTTCCTGCGCCGGAAATAGGGAGGGTCCTGGATCAGGCGCGAGGTCAGCAGCAACGACAGGATCCCGACCGGAATGTTGATGAAGAAAATCCAGCGCCAGGTGTAGTTGTCGGTAATCCACCCGCCGAGTGTCGGCCCGATCGCGGGCGCCATCACCACCGCGATTCCGTACACGGCAAAAGCCATTCCGCGTTTGGCGGGAGGGAAGGTATCGGCGAGAATGGCCTGCTCACTCGGTTGCAGACCGCCGCCGCCGATTCCCTGCAAAATCCGGAAAATAATGAGGGCGGGAAGGTTGGGCGCAAACCCGCACAGAAAAGAACTCACGGTGAACAGGGCGACGCAGCCCATATAAAAACGCTTGCGGCCCACAATCGAAGACAGCCACCCGCTGAGCGGCAGAACGATCGCATTCGAGACGAGATACGAAGTCAAAACCCAGGTGCTCTCGTCCTGTCCGGCGGAAAGCCCGCCTGCGATGTGCGGCAGGGCGACATTGGCGATGCTGGTATCGAGCACCTCCATGAACGTCGCCAGCGTTACCGCCAGCGCGATAATCCAGGGATTGACTGCCGGCCGCCAATCCTCCGCCGGGTTCAGGGTAAGAGCTGCCGTGCTCATTCCCGAATCCAGACTTTTGGCTCAACCGACATACCCGGCCGCAGCTCGTGCCCCTTGGTCTCGCCACGCTCGAACACAATTTTCACCGGGATGCGCTGCACGATCTTCACGTAGTTTCCGGTCGCGTTCTCTGGGGGCAACAGGCTAAAGCGGGCGCCGCTCGCCCCGGCGACGCTGTCTATATGCCCCTTATATTTTCTGCCGGTTGCATCTACGTAGATGGTGGCTTTCTGGCCGGCTTTCATGTCGCGCAACTGCGTCTCTTTGAAATTCGCGGTCACCCAGATGTCGTTGCCTTCGAGCGGAATGAGATTCATAAGCGATTGCCCAGGCTGGACATTTTCGCCGATCTCAACGGTGCGGTTGCTGACGATGCCCGCCACTGGCGCAATGACCTTGGTATAGGAAAGATTGATCTTCGCCTGCTCGAGGTCCGCTTTCTTGCGTGCTGCCGCGGCGAGAGCCGACTGCGCCTTGGAGCGCGTGATCGCAATCTGATTCGGTCCTGTGCTTGCCGCCCGTTGGTTCGCCAATGCCTGTTCCAGCTTGCCCTGGGCCTGGACTATCTGCGAGGCCGCCGCATCCGCTGTGGCCCGAGCGGCCTGAACCGTTGCTTCACCCGCCCTCGCCGCCGCGACCGCCTGGTCATATTGCTGGTGCGAGATCTCCTGCTTCTCGACCAGTTGTTTGTAGCGCCCAAGGTCGTTTTGTGCCTTCACATTATTTGCGTCTGCCTGCTGCAGATTTGCCTTGGCCGCTTCCAATTGCTGGCGCGCCGCCCTGACCCCGGCCTGCGCATTCACCACATCCGCATCCGCGGACGAAGTCTGACTCTGAGTGCTAACGGAAGTCACTGGAACATTGACGGAGGCGGCGTCCGCTGTCGCTTTGGCGTCGTTGTAGTCGGCTTGTGCGCGATCCACCGCCACTTGGTAGTCGGTAGGATCGATTTCCACCAGTACCGTTCCCGCCTCCACGTATTGGTTGTCCTGCACGTTCAGCTTGATCACATGACCCGAGATGCGAGCGCTGATCGAGTTCACATGTCCGTCAATCTGCGCATCGTCGGTAGACTCGTAGCTGGTGAAATAGCGCCACAGGAAAACGGCGGCGATCAACAACAGAATGACAGCCAGAATCAGGAACATCCGGAAGCGCGGATCATGCCGGCGAGCCAGGTGAGAATGAAGGCTGTTATCGGTCGCCGGGACTGGCGCCGTCGGCGGAGACGGAAGCTCTTTTTCAGGGACAGTTCGCGTTGGTGTTCCCATCCTATTTGCCTTTCAGGTATTGCTTCACGCCTTGCTCCGCGTTGCCCAGCGCGCGCGCGAGTTCCACTTTCGCGAGATTATGAGCATACAGGCTGGAGATATATGCCTCATGCGCGCTTGCCACGGATTCCTGCGCCTGCACGACTTCCAGATTGTCGCTCACTCCGGCGGCAAAACGGTCCTGGGCTTGCGTCAATGTCTGCTCGGCCAGCTCTACGGAGCTACGCGCCACCTCCACCTGGTCGGCGGCTGCGTTGAGATCGAGAAGCGCGGTCCGCACATCATTGTCGATTTGACCGCGCAAATCCTCAAGACGTGCTCTGGCCTGCCGCAGCGTGGCTTCCGCCTCGAGAGTATCCGCGTGGACGCGGCCACCCTGAAAGATCGGCACAGTCAAAGTCCCGGCGACGTGAAATGTACCATTCGAATTTCCCGGGTTCACGCCAATGTCGCCGTAATCGCCTTCCAGATCGAAGCTAGGATATCGCTCCGCGGCGGCAGCCCGTCTCGACAATTCCGCGGCCCTCGCCTGCGCCAACGCCGCCTGATAATCGGATCGGGATGCGTAGGCGCGGCGCAAGCCCTCTTCCAGCGTAGGCGGAATCAGCGCGTCATAGGGCGCCTTATCCGAAAGTACGAACTCTTGCCCCAATGCCAGCCCGATAATGCGCGCCAAGGCGAGCTTTTGCTTGGCGTATTCATTCCGGACCGCGATCAGCTGTTGTTGGCGGCTTTGCAGTTCGACTTGCGCGCGCAAGGCGTCGATGGCTGGGATCACCCCGGCTTTCAATTGATCGGAAGATCGGGTATACAACGTCTGCGCGGTCTGCACCTGCGCTTCTGCCGTTTCGACGCGAGCTGCTCCCGCAATCGCCTGCAGATAAGCATTTCCTGTCACCAGAACCACCAGCTCGCGAGCGTCTTTATAGGAAAATTCCGCCGCCTTTACGCTCTGGGTGGCAGCACGCTCCTTCTGAATGTAATTCCAGTTGAACACCGACTGGTTTAAGAAGGCGCGCACATCAAAATAGTTGAACGGCCCAATCACGCGCGGGAATATTGGAAGGCGCAGTCCGAGCGCGGATAAACTTGTCTGCTGGGCCACCTCCTGGCCGTTCGCCATGACGTTGGGCAGTAATTTGCTGAGTTCCTTCCACTTCTCTCCGCGGGCTGAAATCTTGCTGTCGTCCGTGAGCAAGAGCCCAAGATTCTGCTTGAGTCCGCGATCAATCGCGTCCAGAAAAGAAATCGACAGCACTCCAGGAGTGATCTGCGGCAGCGGAACGCTGCCGGTATAGCCGTTCTGCGTCACGGACTGAGGGATGGTCACGGTCACGTTGGTCGCGCCGCCCGAGCTAATGCTGCTGGTCTGCCCTGCCGCCGTTTGCGAACCCGAAACATAACAAATGTAGAGCAAAGAGAACGCCAGAATGCGTGCACGGTTAATAGGCATGATGGCTGAGTTAAAAGCCGCTCGTCGTGAGCGACATCGTACAACATCTTGTACTGCCTTTAACGCATAACAATCTGTATTTTGACTTACATAGGCCGAACGACGATGCAAAACGAACCGTCCATTGCGCAGCGGTTGGACGCCTTTTTCTTCCCAACGGATGGTCAAGACGAGATCTTTCGCCCTCCTACCTTCGATACTCTTCTCCGCTCCGCCGGGACGAATATTCTGCTCAGGTAGCGTTTTGCCACCACCAATTCGTATGAAACCGCAATCCTATCGCGACGCATGTCGCTTGGCCGTACCGGGCATCCATTCATGAGTTCGTCATATGGGGAAAAAGCCGCGCAACTGAAACAGCGCAGTTGGCAACGACGCCACGCAAGGTATCGCACAGATCTTCCCGTGAAGGCGCGAGTACTGCGCCCTGAAGGTTATCTGGAGATTTCGGGCCGATGTAGCGATGTAGGGCACGGGGGAATGGGAATCGTTTTAACCGCGGAAGCCGCTCCCGGTGAAGTGCTGTCGCTGGAATTTCAGCTTCCCGGTCAGACCGAGGTCTCGGCGGTCCGTGCAATCGTTCGTTACCGCAAGGGTTTCATCCACGGATTGGAGTTTCTGGGACTATCGGCGGTGCAGCAAAGGACGATTGACGCCTTTTGCGAGGGCTTAGCCGCAGTTGGCTAAGCGCAAGACCGCGTCCACGTTACTTACCTCCGTAACTTAGGTCATCTTGTTTTGCGCTCAATCCTGCTCCACCCTATAAGCTGGCACGGTCGTGTGCCGGAGCGAGCTTCAACCACGAATTCTTATGAGTGACTCGAAGAAAAACAACGCGCCGGGAACGGATTGGACTCAACTGTTGACCGATCCGGATCTGGTCGGACACCTCGGAACTCTACTCCAGACCTATCGCGAAGCGCCGCCTGACAGGCGGGAAGAAGCCCTGCTGGCCGCCATGCGCGAGATCAAGGCGCCGGCGAATGCACAGGCGGCCGCCGCGGATGTGGCCGCTCCCATCCCTGTGCAGGCACCCACGCCCCTGCCTGCCGCCGAGATTCCACCCTTCGAGCCCTCCACTTACACGCCGTCCTGGGTCGATGACCGCCGACGCTTCCCGCGGATCAAATGCTTCGTTGCAGTGGAATTAAAGGTCGACGGATCGGAAACTCCGATCTGGGGCAATCTCTCGAACACCAGCATGGGCGGCTGCTATGTGGAAACCGTCACTCCGATCAAAAGCGGTGTCGATGTTCAGATCGGACTTTGGCTGGCCAGCGGCAAAGTCTGGATTAAGGGTTTCGTTCTCAACGGCATCGTCATCAAGAGCAATCCCTGCTTCGGCGTCCGCGTGAAATTTGACCTCGATCCTTCGGTTCGCGAGAGCATGAAGCAATTTCTGAAGTTCGTCGAAAACAGCACCAAGGCTCAGCACAGCGAACACAGCTACCTGCAGAAACTCCAGAAATAGAATTCTCCGGCCGGGCGCAGGGTCTCTAGCGTCACTCGACCCGGTCACACTCTATTTAGAATCTTCCCGATTCACACAACCCACAGATCGCGAGAACTTGATACACTCGTACACTCAAGTGAGTTGAAACCTCCGCCACTCGTTCACAATCCAATGGGTTAGGAATAATTTCTGCAGTGCTTGGTTGCATTGGCAACCATCCATTCTCCTGGGAGGACTACCCGCATGGCGGTGAGTGAGCCAACCGTTGTGACTGCAACGCAGCTCGATACGCTTTCGATCAATACCATCCGCACCCTGGCCATCGATGCGGTGCAGCAGGCAAATTCCGGCCACCCTGGCGCGCCCATGGGTCTCGCGCCGGTGGCTTACGCGCTGTGGCAGCAGTTCCTGCGTTACGATCCGGAAAATCCGGTATGGCCGAACCGCGACCGCTTTGTGCTCTCCAACGGCCACGCCTCCATGCTGCTCTACGCAATTCTTTATCTTGCCGGCGTGCGCCGCGTCAAAGGGGACACCGAGGTCACCGACGAGTTATCGGTGTCGCTCGATGAGATCAAGCGGTTTCGACAACTGGGCAGCCGGACTCCGGGTCATCCCGAGTCCCATCTCGCTACCGGAGTGGAAACAACTACCGGACCTCTCGGTCAGGGTTGCGGAAACAGTGTCGGCATGGCCATTGCCAGCCGTTGGCTTGCCGCCACCTACAATCGCCCCGGTTTTGAGCTTTTCAACTACAACGTCTACACGATGTGCGGCGATGGAGATTTGATGGAGGGCGTCGCGTCTGAAGCCGCTTCCCTCGCCGGCCACCTGAAGCTCAGCAATCTCTGCTGGATGTACGACAACAATAAAGTCACCCTCGATGGTCCCGCTTGGTGGTCCTTCAGCGAAGATGTGATGACCCGCTTCGTCGGCTACGGATGGAATGTCACCCGGGTGACCGACGCCAATGACCTCGAAATGCTGGCGCGCGCCTACCAGACATTTCTCGATACGAAGGACCGGCCGACTCTCATCGTGGTCGATAGCCACATCGGGTACGGCTCGCCCCACAAGCAAGACACCAGTGAAGCTCATGGCGAGCCTCTCGGACAAGACGAAGTTCGCTTGGCGAAGCGCTTTTACGGATGGCCCGAAGACGCCAAGTTTCTGGTACCGGAGGGTGTACGCGAACACTTCCGCGATGGCGTTGGAAAGCGTGGACACGAATTGCACTCGCAATGGGCTCGCATGTTCGGGGATTACACGAAACAATATCCACAACTCGCTGAACAGTTGAAGCTTATGCAGCATCGCGAATTGCCGCAAGGATGGGATAAGAACCTGCCTACGTTTCCCGCCGATCCGAAAGGCGCGGGCACCCGCGAGAGTGCCGGCAAGGTTCTGAATGTGCTTGCGCAGAACATTCCCTGGTTGATTGGCGGCTCGGCCGATTTAGGCAATTCCAACAAGACCGCCCTGAAGTTTGAAGGCGCCGGCGACTTCCGACCCGGCTCCTACATCGGACGCAACATTCATTTCGGCGTCCGCGAGCATGGCATGGGCGCCGCCATGAACGGTATGTCAGTGTCGAAGCTGCGGCCCTTCGGCGGAACGTTCTTCAACTTCAGCGACTACGAGCGTCCGACGATCCGGCTTGCGGCGCTCATGGAGACTCCCGTCATTCACGTTTTCACCCACGACTCGATCGGATTGGGAGAAGACGGACCGACGCATCAGCCCATCGAGCAACTCGCTGCGCTGCGTGCTATCCCCAACACGGTGGTGCTGCGGCCCGGCGACGCGAATGAGGTGGTGGAAGCATGGAAGTTGGCCGTCCAGATCAATCACGGACCTGTGCTGCTCGTTCTCACTCGGCAGGCCGTGCCGACGCTGGATCGCAGCAAGTACGCCTCCGCCGCCGGAGTCGCCAAGGGCGCCTACATTCTGGCGGACGCGCCGGGAGGCAAGCCGCAAGTCATCCTCATGGGCACCGGCAGCGAAGTGCCTCTTTGCGTCGAGGCTTACGAGAAACTCAAGGTGGAAGGCATCCCGGCGCGCGTGGTCAGCATGCCCTCGTGGGAACTCTTCGAGAAACAGGATCAGGCTTACAAAGACAGCGTCCTGCCTCCGGCCATAACTGCCCGCGTCTCAGTAGAAATGGCGAGCACGTTTGGCTGGGAACGTTACGTGGGCCCGAAGGGGCAGATGGTCGGCATGCACACGTTCGGCGCGTCGGCTCCCTGGAAGGACTTGCAGAAATACTTCGGCTTTACGACAGATGCTGTTGTGGCTGCTGCTCGTAAAACCATATCGAGTTCGAAGTAGCTTCTCGTGTAGCGCCGGTGTCTCGCCGGCTATCCGGCGTGGGTCTCGGCCCACTGCTTTGCGGCTACCGCCACATGCCGGCAGGATGCCGGCGCTACGCCATATTTTTGGAGGACCGTCATGAATCCCGTCGAAACCATTGAAGCCGGCAAGGCCGTCAATCCCTTAAAGCAATTGTTGAAGTATGGCCAGTCTGTTTGGCTGGATTACATCCGGCGCAACCTGATCACCAGTGGCGAACTGAAGCGCTTGATCGATGAAGACGGCCTGCGCGGTATGACCTCCAACCCCTCGATTTTTGAGAAGGCCATTGCGGGCAGTACCGATTACACCGATTTCCTGAATTCGCTGCGAGACCGAACCGATCTCGATGCCAAGGCGCGTTACGAATTGCTCGCCATCCGCGACATCCAGGACGCGGCCGATCTCATGCGCCCGGTATACGACGGCGCGAAACGGAAAGATGGATTCGTCAGCCTGGAAGTTTCGCCCTACCTCGCCCACGACACTCAAGGAACGATTGCCGAAGCACGCCGCCTCTGGAAATCGGTGAGCCGCGACAATGTCATGATCAAAGTGCCAGGGACGGCAGAAGGCCTTCCCGCGATCAAGCAGTTGATCAGCGAAGGCATGAACATCAACATCACCTTGCTCTTTTCCCAGCAAGTCTATGAGCAGGTGGCGGAAGCCTACATCGCGGGCTTGGAGCAACTGGCCGCGAACGGAGGCGACTTAAGCCGGGTCGCCAGCGTGGCCAGCTTCTTTATCAGCCGCATCGACACGCTGGTTGACTCGATCGTGAACGACAAGCTCAAGACCGAAAAAGATCCCGCGAAGCAGGCACTGCTCAAGAGCATTCTCGGCAAAGTGGCGATCGCGAACGGCAGGCTCACCTACCAGCGCTATCTGAAGATCTTCAGCGGGCCGCGCTGGGACGCGCTCGCGAAAAAGGGCGCGCAGACGCAGCGCGTGCTCTGGGCCAGCACCAGCACGAAGAATCCGCATTACCGCGACGTCCTCTACGTCGAGGAAATGATTGGCAAGGACACGGTCAACACCATCCCCCCGGCCACTCTCGACGCCTTCCGCGACCACGGCAAGTTGCGCAACAGTCTTACCGAAAACATCGAAGCCGCCCAGGGGACTATGGACACGTTGGGCAAAGCCGGCATTTCCATGAAGGAAGTGACCGACAAGCTGACCAGGGATGGAGTGAAGCTCTTCGCCGATGCCTTCGATCAACTGCTGGCCGCAGTTGAGAAATCGAGCAAGTCTGGCATTACACCCCGCGTCAGCAAACAAACCTACATCCTTCCGCAGGATCTCGCCGCCTCGGTAAAAGCGGCCGCGGATGATTGGCGCGCCAACGGTAAAGTCCGCCGCCTGTGGCAGCGCGATGCAACCCTTTGGACCGGGACCGATGAGGCGAACTGGCTTGGTTGGCTGGACATCACCGAAAGCCAGCTCGCGGAGCACGAAAATCTCCGCAAGGTCGCCGAAGACGCGAAGAACAGCGGCTTCTCAGATGTGCTGCTGCTCGGCATGGGCGGTTCGAGCCTGTGTCCGGAAGTGCTCCGTATGACTTACGGCAAGATCGCCGGTTACCCGGAGTTGCACGTGCTCGACTCCACCGACCCCGCGCAGATCAAGTCCTTCGACAACAAGATTGACCCTGCGAAGACATTGTTCATCGTGTCGAGCAAATCCGGCAGCACGCTGGAACCAAACATTTTCAAGCAGTACTTCTTTGAACGCACGAAGCAGGCCGTGGGCGCCGAGAAAGCCGGAACCCACTTCATCGCCATCACCGATCCCGGCTCCAAGATGCAACAGGTCGCGGAGGCCGACAAGTTCCGCCACACTTTCCCGGGGCTGCCCAGCATCGGAGGCCGCTATTCGGCACTCTCCAACTTCGGCATGGTGCCGGCGGCGGTCATGGGACTGGACACCAAGAAATTCCTCGAGCGCACCGAGGAAATGGTAGAGGCCTGCGCGTCTTGTGTTCCGGTAGAAGAGAATCCCGGCGTAGTGCTCGGACTGATTCTGGGCTCGGCCGCGAAAGCCGGACGCGACAAGGTCACCATCATCACTTCGCCTGGCATCTACGATCTCGGCGCATGGCTGGAACAGTTGCTGGCCGAGTCCACGGGCAAGCAGGGCAAAGGCATCATCCCCGTGGATCGCGAGTCGATCGGCGCGCCCGAGGTCTACGGGAAGGATCGCGTGTTCGCCTACTTGCGCCTCGACTCAGCCCCCGATGCACAGCAGGATGCCCAGGTGGCTGCCCTCGAGAAAGCTGGCCATCCGGTCGTGCGCATTGCCGTCGGCGACAAGTATGACCTCGGCCAGGAGTTCTTCCGCTGGGAAATCGCGACTGCCGTGGCCGGGTCCATTCTCGGCATCAACGCCTTCAACCAACCGGATGTCGAGGCCAGCAAGATTGCCACGAAGAATCTCACTTCTGAATACGAGAAGTCCGGCTCCCTGCCTCCCGAGAAGCCAATTCTCGAGGACAAGGGCGTGAAGCTTTTCACCGACGAGAAAAATGCCTCCGACCTCGCCAAGGCTGCCGGCTCCGACAAATCGCTGGCCGGCTATCTGAAGGCGCACTTCGGCCGCATCAAGGCCGGTGATTACTTCGCAGTCCTCGGCTACATCCAGATGAACGAGCCTCACGAGAAGGCGTTGCAGACGATCCGGCACACGCTCCGCGACAGGAAACATGTCGCGACTTGCCTCGGCTTCGGTCCTCGTTTCTTGCACTCCACTGGGCAAGCTTACAAAGGCGGGCCGAATTCTGGGGTCTTTCTGCAAATCACCTGTGACGATGCCAAGGACTTGCCGGTACCGGGCCAGAAATATACGTTCGGAATTGTCAAAGCGGCGCAGGCTCGTGGAGATTTCCAGGTGCTCGCAGAACGTGGCCGCCGAGCTCTGCGCGTGCATCTGGGCGCCGATCTCGAATCCGGGCTACGCACCTTGCAGGACGCAGTAAAGCAGGCCCTCGGCTAAACTCTGACCGCTTACGTGCGGCGTTGGTAAAACGTAACGCCGGCAGGTCTTGGTGGGGCTAGTCGTCAGTCGCCAGCAAAACCTAATCGTCGCTCACGACTGAAGACTACCCACTAACCACCGTGACGTAGTCTCTCAGGCGCGGCGTCGATAAGGCCCAAGCCGCGTAGCGGCGGAATTCATTAGCCCA
>OEKN01000269.1_pt1 | contig 10628 bp, 10 predicted proteins | sample 1503361 | NCBI WGS metagenome assembly OEKN01 (sample SAMEA104379592, study PRJEB20068) | metagenome | biome: 1000743; feature: 77; material: 1998 | place: USA | collected 2012 | depth 25 m
AGGCGAGGGCGCCTGTCCCTACGTGAGTCTGGTTATTCTACTGTGACCGACTTGGCCAGGTTTCTGGGCTGATCTACGTCGCAGCCTCGGCGGACCGCGATGTGGTAGGCCAGCAGTTGCAAGGGGACGATCTCGAGGATGGGTGCTAGTTCTTCAGGCGCCGGTGGCACGTAGATCACGTGGTCGGCGGCTTCCTTGATTTCTTCGTCGCCTTCGGTGGCGAGCGCAATCACCTGACCGGAGCGCGCTTTCACTTCCTTCAGGTTCGACATCGTTTTTTCGTAGCGCACCACGGAAAGAGGATCGTTAGGATCGCGGGTGGCGACGATGACGACAGGCAGGTTCTCATCAATCAGAGCGTTGGGACCGTGCTTCATCTCTCCCGCAGGATAGCCCTCGGCGTGGATGTAGGAGACTTCTTTTAATTTGAGTGCGCCTTCGAGCGCGATGGGATAGTGAATACCGCGGCCCAGGAACAGGAAGTCCTGAGCGCGCGAGTAAGTCTTGGCGAGCTCTTCGCATTTTTCTTCGTGAGTGAGAATCTGTTCCAGCTTTCCGGGCAGACGGGTCAGTTCGTGCACTTCGGCTTTCAACTGTTCCGAAGTCAGGGTTCCGCGCACCTGTCCCAGGTAAAGGGCAAACAGGTAGAGCGCGGTGAGCTGGGCAGTGAATGCCTTGGTCGAAGCGACGCCGATCTCGGGGCCGGCATGCGTGTAGATGGTTCCTTGCGCTTCGCGGGTGACCATGGAGCCGACTACGTTGCAGATAGCGAGGGTTTTGGAGCCTTTGGCTTTCGCCTCGCGCTGCGCGGCGATGGTGTCAGCGGTCTCCCCTGATTGCGTGATCAGCAACGTGATGGTATCGGAAGGAATGATGGGGTCACGATAGCGCCATTCGCTGGCATAATCGACTTCGACCGGGATGCGGGCGAGGCCTTCGATCATGAACTTGCCGGCTTGTCCGGCGTGCCAGCTGGTTCCACAAGCGGCGATGTTGATTTTCTTGGTGGCGCGGAACTCGGCCTCCGTGATCTCCATCTGTTCGAGAAAGATGTGGCCGGTGTCTTGGGAGACTCGACCCAGGGTGGTGTCCTTCACAGCGCGGGGCTGCTCGTAAATCTCCTTCAGCATGAAATGCTTGAACCCGCCCTTTTCGGCCATGATGGGGTCCCAGGTGACATGCTGGATCTGGCGGTTGACGGGTTTGCCGTCGAAGTCGGTGAGCTTTACACCGGCGGCAGTGATAACAGCGAGATCACCGTCGCCGAGGAAGAACAGGTCGCGGGTGTGATAGAGAATCGCGGGCACATCGCTGGCGACGAAGTACTCGTCCTTGCCGAGCCCGATCACGGCGGGAGGACCATTGCGGGCAGCGACAATCTTGTTAGGATCATCGGCGGCGATGACGCCCAGAGCGAAAACTCCGGTTAATTCTTTAACGGCTTTACGCACAGCTTCTTCGAGTGGGGGACGCTGGCCGTTCCCGGTCTTCAGGAAATACTTCTCCACCAAATGGGCGATGACCTCAGTATCCGTTTCGGTGGTGAACTTGTGACCTTCTTCGATCAGCTTGCGCTTCAGGGAAAGATAGTTCTCGACGATGCCGTTATGCACGACCACGATGCGGCCGGTGCAGTCGCGGTGGGGATGAGCGTTCTCTTCGCTGGGGCGGCCGTGCGTGGCCCAACGGGTGTGGCCGATGCCATAGGTGCCGTCGAGCGGCTTGGCGCGGATGACCTCTTCCAGGTTGCGCAGCTTGCCTTCGGCGCGGCGGACCTGGAGTCCGTCACCATTGCCGGCGACAGCGATGCCCGCGGAATCATATCCGCGATATTCCAGACGTCGCAGTCCATCAATGATGACCGGGACGACTTGCTTTTTGCCGACGTAGCCGACGATGCCACACATAGGAACCGACTCCTCAGTTAGCTCCGCGGGGCGGGAGCGCGGATCGTCCACGCACAAAAGGGGTTAGTCTTCGATCGAGTAGCGATATTCCTCAATGACCGGGTTGGTGAGGACCTCGCGGGCAATGCGCTCGACTTCCGACTGAGCCTCGGCCTTGGTGAGTTCGCCGTCGAGGGTCAATTCAAAGTATTTGCCCTGGCGCACGTCGCCTAACCCTTTGTAGCCCATTTTATTAAGCGCACCCTGGATCGTCTTGCCCTGCGGGTCCAGAACGCTCTTCTTGAGAGAAACGTAGACGTAGGCTTTCATCCGTGGCCTCATTATACGTTACGGCAATGGGGTTTACGCCGCGCGGTCCCGGATCGAAAAATCCCGGTTTCACGGCGGGAATTCATCAGAAACAAATCCTCTTCGCCGGTGCGAGGATTCAGAAAGAGAGGGCATGTGCATTCCGAACCTGACCGGTCAGTCGGTTTGGAGATTGCGAATTCGCTGATCGAGTTCGCACAAAGCGGCCTCGAGCATCTGACGATGCCGCAGATCCCGTGCCTCGGCGAGTTGTTGGCGAACTCTTTGACGGGAAAGAATCAGTCCGTCGATGTGGCGCTTTCGAGCTGCCTGCTGGGGCGTCATCTTAGTCCGCAAGGTAGTTGTTTTTTCGGAAACTTCCGCCTGTTGAGCCTCAATCGCCTTGCTTTCCCAGCCGCGCGCCATAACGAGATTATAGAGGAAACAAAAAGGGCACGATGGGAAACCTGACTTCCAAGCTCTCAGAGTTGCGACCGCGTGAAGGTGGTGCAAATACGAGTTAATACGTTTCACTTACGGATCCTGAACGTCGGGCGAGAAATCCCCCTACCTTCCAGCATATCGTTCGACGCTATCGAACACTTAGAACGGTCGCATTAAGTCCAGGTAAATTGATCTAGTTTTAAAGTTTAGACTTTCAAGACATAACAAAACGAGTTATTATCCCCGGGATCGCCTTTTGCCGTTGGAGGCGTGCCTTGCGATGAGGGCGCAGGCGCGAAGTAGTGATGCAGTCTGGCCCTGCTGTACATTCCGAAGTCTCACCGGAACCGCGCCGCTACGAGGCCTTGCTCGAAATGGCGGACCTCATGGTCCGGCATCAAACTCTGCCCGAGTTATACCATGAGATGGCTTTGGGTCTGCGCAAGGTAGCGGACTTCAAATTTCTGAACTTCTCACTTTACCTTCCCGAAAACAAGCTCATGCATCTGCACTTTCTGGAAGGTGAACCAGCCTCCGGTTTTCCGACGGAACTCCCGGTAGACGAGTCGCCGACAGGATGGTCGTGGCAGCACCAGCAAGAACTGTTGTTTCAGAATCTGGACCAGGATAGACGCTTTCCACGCGTGCTGGAGGTCCTGCGCGCGAAGGGAATACGGACCTACTACGTGCTGCCGCTTACCAGCGGGGAGAAGCGACTGGGCGCGCTAGGAGTGGCGAGCGTCAAAAGCAATGCATATCAAGAGCAAGATCGACGATTGTTACGCCGGGTTGCCGAGTTGGTTGCAATGGCAATCGAAAACGCGTGCACGCGCGAGGCGCTGCAGGAAGAGAAGGACCGCTTACGGGCGCTGGTCGAAATCAATCGCATGTTAGCTTCCCGCCTGGAAGTACAGGGTTTGTTGCAGCTGATTTCCGAGTGCGTGACCCGGGTCGTGCCTCACGACTTCGCCGGAGTCACGCTATTTGAAGGCGACAAAGAAAACATGAAGGCCTATGTGCTCTCGCCGCAGCGGCCGCAGGCAATCGTAGAAAGCGGCCGGCCAGTTTCGCTGAGCCAGACTTTGTCGGCGCAAGCATTTCTCGAAGGACAAGCAAAGACGCTTACGCGCAACGATCTGGAGAGTCATGGCAGCAGCATCGCAAGTCGAGTCCTGGGAGCCGGTATTCGCACCATGCGTTGCGTGCCCTTGCTCACATCGACGGGAACGCTGGGAACACTCAATGTGGGAAGCAAGAAAGACAAAGCCTTCTCTCACGAGGACGAGGAGATCCTGAACCAGATCGCTGCCCAACTGGCGATTGCGCTCGACAATGCTCGTGCGTACCGCGAGATTCAGACATTAAAGGATCGCCTGGCGCAAGAGAAACTTTATTTGGAAGACGAGATCCGCAGCGAACTAAATTTCGAGGAGATTATCGGGGAAAGCGCGGAGCTGAAGCATGTGTTGGCGCAGGCGCGAACCGTGGCGCCGAGTGATTCTACGGTGCTGATTCTGGGGGAAACGGGGACGGGTAAAGAACTGATCGCGCGCGCCATTCATCGCATGAGCAAACGAAGAGATTCCAGCTTCATCAAGGTAAATTGTGCCTCCATTCCGACGGGGCTGCTGGAAAGCGAGCTGTTTGGCCATGAAAAGGGAGCCTTCACGGGGGCAGTCAGCAAAAAGATTGGGCGAATGGAATTGGCCGACAAGGGGACGCTCTTCCTGGATGAGGTTGGCGATATTCCGATGGAACTGCAACCCAAACTGTTGCGTGTTCTGCAGGATCACGAGTTCGAACGGCTGGGCTCGAACCGAACCGTGCGAGTAGATTTGAGGCTGGTTGCGGCGACCAATCGCGATCTGTCGAAGCGGATTACGGAAGGCGAGTTTCGCAGCGATTTGTTTTACCGCCTGAACGTGTTTCCAATTTACATCCCTCCGCTCCGGGTTCGGTGTGGCGACATTCCCCAACTGGTTCGTCATTTCGTGAAAAAGATCGCCCGACGGATGGACAAACACATCGATACCATTCCGAGCCAAACCATGGAGGCGCTGGCGAATTGGCATTGGCCCGGCAATATCCGGGAACTGGAAAATCTGGTTGAGCGTTCGGTGATCCTGTCCGATGGCCCGGTTCTGCGCAGTCCGCTCACCGACATGCAAGCGGAGTCATCGCCATCGGCCGACGCAACGCTGGAACAGGCAGAACGCGAACACATTACCCGCGTGCTGCGCGAATGCGGGGGCCGAGTCGCGGGGGCAAAAGGTGCGGCGGCAAAGCTTGGTCTCAAGCGGACGACGCTACAGTCCAAAATGGGAAAACTGAAAATCGACCGCAAGGACCACGTCTCTTCCTAAACTGCGTCCTAACTCAATCGTACTTTGAGAAGCTTGTGCGAGGGAGGGTGTGACTGCCGAGTTGTCGGCACTGCGCCACCTTATCGTCCTTTCAAGCTATTTCGAATCTAACCGGTCAATCAATTCCCAAGCTTCCAGAGCAATTGGAGTAGGTCGCATTTGGAAACGAAAGTGCGATGCCTTAGGGCTGCGTCCAAGGTTTCGCATGCTCAGGATCACGATTCATGACAAGAAAGACGCCGTGGTTCTATCGCTGGAAGGCGAGTTGATAGGTCCCTGGGTGCAGGAAGTAGAGCAATGTTGGAGAAAGGTATTCGCGAGCTTGGGGAACCGGTCAGTTCACGTGGATCTGAGTGCAGTGAGTTTTGTGGACGCGGCCGGTGGCGCGCTCCTGCGCCGGATGCAGGAAGCGGGATTTCGATTTGCGGAACGAGCGGAAATGGGGCACGCATGGGACGGCGAAGGTTTCGATTCGCGAGCAGGCGCAAACTGAGAGCACGCGTGTGGCAGTGACAAGTCGTGCAAACGCATCCTGTTGGAGACGGGGCACGCAGGCGAGGCAGGAGGAACGACGTATGAACACTCCGTACGGTTTAGAAATTGTAGAAACCTGTACGAACTGCAAACTGAAGCGCGACGATTGTTTCTGCAATTTATCGGCCCCGGTACTTAAAATCTTCAGCGCGATCAGTCATCAAACTACATATCCACCCGAAGCGACTCTGTTTGTGGAAGGACAGAATCCGCGAGGAGTCTTTCTTTTGTGCTCGGGGAAGGTGAAGCTTTCGACCAGTTCGCGGGACGGCAAGGTCCTGATTCTGAAAATGGCAGGTCCGGGAGAAACGCTCGGACTTAGCGCGGTGATCTCGGGCATGGAATACGAATTGACTGCAGAAACGGCTATGCCTTGCCAGGTGAATTTCGTGCCACGCGAACCGCTGCTCGATCTGATGGCACGATACGGGGAGGCGGGACTGCGGTCCGCGCAGGCGCTAAGTCGCGAATTTCAGTCGGCCTACCGAGATATCCACGATCTGATCCTGGCGCGCTCATCTGCCGGGAAGCTGGCGAAGTTATTGCTTTCCTGGACTCCGCCATCCACAAATAACAACACGAAGGAAATTCGGGTCAGTTCGGGTCTCACGCACGAAGAGATGGCGCAGATGATCGGGGCATCGAGGGAAACGGTCACGCGCCTGTTGAGCGACTTGAGAAAAAAGCAGTTGATCCGGCTGGAAGGGTCAACGCTGGTGATACGGAATCGCACCGCTTTGGAAGCGATGGTTTCCTGAACGTGTGCGGCTGGGCCGGCGGCCCCCAAGGCCGGCCCCTCTCCTTTTCAAGTTGCTGAAAAAGCGGCTTGCCTCAGGCCGCTTATTTTTTTGGCTATCGGTCCTGGGTGGTCTACTTGGAAGCTTCCCGCACGGAAATGTTGCCACGCAGAGAATGCAGCTCGAACGCGGCTGCGGCGGCGTGGAAAAGGGAGTTGGACTGGCCGATCCCGGCGAGAGCCGGTCCTAAAACCTGGTGGTCGACCTTCCCTTTGACGGAACGAGCCTTGAAGTGCGCCGCCCCTGCGAAGGGTACTGCCACCTCGATGTTCCCCGTTCCGGTCATGAGCTTGTAGAAGCCCTGTCCAGGGTCACCAAGATAGCGGATGCGGCCTGTTCCGGAGTGCACTTCGACCATCGGGCCGGAAACCTCCTGCAGGCTGACGTCGCCGCTGGCCGTGGTGACGTCGACGTACCCGTTGGTGACTTGGCGCAGGGTAATGGGGCCGCTGAGAGTCTTGATATGGATGTGAGCGTTACGGATGGCGCGGGCATCGACCGAGGCGGTGGTGCCTTCGAAAATGAGATCGCCCTCCAGATTTTCGGCAGACAGGGAACCGGCGGCGGTGCTGAGGATCACACAAGCATCCGCCGGGACCAGGACTTGATAGTCGACGTTGTCAGCCTTGGCGCCGGTCGCCACCTGGGAACCGGTTGTCATCTCGATGCGGTTCTCGTTCTGCTGGTGGAGAATTTCAACAGCGTCAGAATGCACGACCGTGGCCACTACGCGATCCACCGACGACGGAGTGACAGTGATTCGACCATACTGGTTGCGGATGGAGATGACCGGGTGGGAGTTTACCTTGTAGGCAAACACGTCGCGTTTGATTTGAGCGCTGGAGGCGACGCACGCTGCGAGGATCAGAAGCGTGAGCAACGCGACGGGGATGGACCTTCTCATGGACAAACTCCAATCCGTGAGCATCGATAGGACACCGGGAATTGCAATTGAGGATGACACACGAACGTCTTCTAGTGCGATGCGGGCGTCTTGGTCCGAGTTGCTCTGAGCCGCCACGCTAAAGTCCGAAAAGCTCCCGGAGCCGCTTGGTCTGAGCACGGCTGACCGGAATTTCCGTCTGTTTCTTATCATCCATGCGGAGCTGGTACGAGCTCTTGAACCACGGAACAACTTCCTTAATGCGGTTAATGTTCACCAGGAACGAACGGTGTGCGCGCCAGAAAAGGTTGGCATCCAGCGAGTCGAGCAATTCTTCCAAAGTCCGGCAATTGGATTGGCCTTCGGTACCATTGGCTCCAGCGGTTACCACAGTGATGACACCGTCTTCGATCGAGGCGTAACAGATGTCTCGCTGATCCACGAGCAAGAGCCGGCCCATCGATTTGATGAGGACTTTGGAAGTGGACGGAGGCTTCTGGGACTCGAGCATGCGGACGAGGGTCTCGAGTTTGTCGCTGGGTGAGGCGCCGGCTTCCATTTTGGAACGGACTTTCTGGATGGATTGCGCGACGCGCTTCTTGTCGAAGGGCTTGAGCAGGTAGTCGACGGCGTTTACTTCGAAGGCTTTGACCGCGTACTGGTCGAAGGCGGTCGAGAAGACAATTTTCGGAAGCGCGACTTTCTTGTCGAGCAATTTCTTGATGACACCGAAGCCGTCGAGGCCAGGCATCTGGACATCGAGGAAGACGAGATCGGGATTGTGTTCGCGGATCAGGTTAATGGCTTCGAGGCCATTCTTCCCCTGCGCCACGACGTTGACGTCATCCACACCTTTCAGGAGAAAGGTAAGTTCGTCGCGAGCCAATTGTTCGTCATCGACGATGACCGCGGATAAGGACATGCCTAGCCCCAAAGGGAGATCAACACGAAAGTATAGAAGGGGAAGGGCAAGAGCGCCAGTTGCTTACGCAGGGAGTAAACAAAGCATACTCGTCACACTTCAGCCGTGGAGGCTTTACGTGAATTTCAGATCTCGGATTTAAGATCCCCGTTGCCTGTCTTCACAACTTTGCGGAGCGCACCGCCTGCAAGAAGCCGAAATCTGAAATCTGCAAAGATAATCCCGGGCAACGGACATCGTTCGTTGCCCGAGGCGAGTTATTGCGGAGGTGGAGTCGGCTGGCTTGGCTTGACATCGCTCTTTTCAGCGCGAGTCTTGTCGGCGAGCGCTTTCTCTGAGAATCCAGCGTTCGGCGATCCGTGCTTGTAACTGGCGCCCTCGGCCCCGCCAGTTCCCGAATGATCGATCGGTGTCATCGCAACGACCTGATACCGGCGCTTCTTATGGTCGCCATCGGGAATTCGCATGAGCATGACATCTTTATTAATCTTGAATTCTCCTTCCTGTCCAACGGGGAGAATGCGCGGATGCTTATCGAGCGGCCTGACGTGATACTCCATGTCATCGCTGCGAAGCATGTATTGTGGGCATAGTTTCTCGCTGGAGTTCACGGCTGTGGCTCCGACGGAAGCGAATATGCTGCCCAAGCCGGTCAGGCCGCGCTCCTTGGCGCCGCAAGGCACGGCTTCCATTTTTTCGATCATGGCGCGCTCGGGATGCTTCTTGCCGCCTGCGAACGAGGGCACCGCAAACAACAACGCGAACATAAGAATGAGTGGCAATTTGCGCTTCATAAGCGCCTCCCTTGAGAATCCCGTTTCGATTCGCCGACAAGGCCGGGAGGGCCGGTGTGCGGCCCTCCCTCGTCTTGTAGCAACGAATCCGCTACTTCAATTTGGGGTCAGTGGGCAGCTTGGGCGAGCCCTTCGGCGTCGCCTCAAAAGTCTGGGCTGACTTCACGAACGCCTGCGGGTTCTGGCTCAGTTGCTGGCGGACTTGAGGATTGGCCTGCAGATACTGACGCAGCGCCGGATGCGTTTCCAGATACTCCTCATTGGTTGCCAGCGACGGGTTCTTCGACAAATCGCCGGAGATAGTGCCATGCTGCTCCAGGAATTCGTTGAAGCTCGAAACCGAGCCGCGCATGTTGTGTCCGCCGGTCACGCCCTGGTTCCCGCGCGCGCCAAAGTCGCGGTCACGACGCATGCCGAAGTCCTGGTCTCGGCGCGCGGAAAGGCCCTGGTTATTGCCCGTGGCGTTGCCCTGATGTTGCTCGTAATTCTGTTCCTGCTGCATGAAGGCGGAAGGGTTCTCCTTGTACTCCTGTGCCGCGTAGGGATGCGATGCCAGGAACGTCTTCAACGCGGGATGGCGCTCCACGAACTTCTTGTCATTGACGAGAGCCGGATTTTTGCGGAGTTGCTCCGCGATTTCCGGATGGCCGTCCATGAACCGATCCATATTGCTGAGTTCACGGGTATTGGCATCCATCCGATCGAACTGCTGTTCGCGGGCCATGAAGGCATTGGGGTCCTCCCGCATTTCCTCGCGCACACCGGGATCTGTCGCCAGGAACTGCTTCAGGGCCGGATGACCCTCAACGAACTTCTTGTCGTTTACGAGCGAGGGGTCCTTGCGCAGTTGCTCAGCGATCTCGGGATGAGAGTCCATGAAATTGTCCAGGTTGTTTAGCTCGCCGCGGGTGATGTCGCGGTTGGGAGTGCGGTCCTGGTCGCGATTCATGTCCCGATCGCGATCCCGATCGCGGTTCATGTCGCGGTCGTGGTCCTCCAGGCGGTCCTCGCGCCGGTCGTAGCGTTGTTCCTGGTGCATCACGGCGTTTGGATTCTGCCGGAGTTGCTCCCTGATTTCCGGATGGTCCTGCAGGTACTGCTGCAGGTCACGATGGTTCTCGACAAATTCTTCGTTGTTGACGAGGGTCGGATCCCTGCGGATCTGCTCAGCCAGTTCCGAATGGCTGTCGAGAAAACGATCGAAGTTCGCCAACTGCTGGCGCGACAGATCGGAGTCGCGATCTTGAGAATAAGCCTGCTGCTGCCGCGACATATCTCCATCGCGGTCCTGCGGCGTGTCGCTGGGGGTTTGGGCTCCCAGCGGCGCCGCCCAAATGAATGCTCCAAGCGTCAGCGCTGCGAACCAGAACTGAGTTGCCGGACGTTTGGGTTTCATAAAACCTCCTGGGTGAAAATCATGTACACACGCGCACGAACATGCGCAGGGGCGCCGATTGAGATGTGCACGGGGGAGGCCAGAGGAGGGAACGGTGTCAACACACGCGATTTCAGGGATTTGGGAAGGACCTCCGGTGAATCCCTGAACTGGTTTGAAAGGTGCAATTAGCACACGACGGAAGGGAAAATCGTAATAGAGGGAGCACCTGAGATAAAAGCATGCGGTTAGAAGGGAAAAAGTATGGACAGCCCCGCAATGTTGCGAGGAGCGGTGGGAGGTTGATAAGGTTTGCGGCGG
>OEKN01000220.1_pt5 | contig 10589 bp, 8 predicted proteins | sample 1503361 | NCBI WGS metagenome assembly OEKN01 (sample SAMEA104379592, study PRJEB20068) | metagenome | biome: 1000743; feature: 77; material: 1998 | place: USA | collected 2012 | depth 25 m
CCGCGGGCACTTCACCATCACGAAGTAGGTACCCATCCCTCGTGCAGGGGCGGTGATTCCACCGCTCCTGCATACTGGGGCTTCGCGGATTCAGCGCCGTCTTCGCTCGAAAGTACCGGAGAAACCAGGGAGTTACCCTGTCCCCCGTCGCACTTCGTCCACAATGGGTTTCCCCCATTCCCGCCGCGCCGCGCTTGCCGTGTGGGATACTGATATCAACAGGAAGGGCTTATGAGCATTTACAAACGGTTCCAAATCCGCTGCAAGAGCCTCCCTTTGCTGGTCGCGCTTGGCCTCGCTTCCCTGCCCGCCCACGGCGCCAGCAAGGAAATTATCCAGTTGCAGACTCAGGTCCAGCAGCTGCAGGAACAGATGACGGCCATGAAGCAGAGCTTCGACGAGCGCATGGGCGTCATGAAGAACCTGGTGGAGGCGAATACGGACGCTTCCAATAAGACGACCGCCGCGATCAATACCCTGCAGACCACGCTACAGAAACAGCAGGGAGATGCCACCGGCAAAGTCGATCAGTTGTCCGGCCAGATTCAGGCGTTGAATGACACACTCGATGAACTGAAGGTGCGTCTGGCGAAGGTCAGCAAGCAACTGGAAGACATGCAGTCGGCACAGCAGAGCATTGCCGCGTCGCAGCAGGCCTCGCAAGCGCAACAGCAGGCAGCGGCCCAGGCGCCCCCGCCGGATGTGCTCTATGCCAACGGTCTGCGCGACTATAACGGCGGGAAGAACGATCTGGCATCGCAGGAATTCTCAGATTATGTGAAGTTCTATCCCAACACAGATCTGGCGGGAAATGCCTACTACTACCTGGCCGAGATTCAGTTCCGGGCGGGCAACTATCAGCAGGCGGTCGGCAACTACGACCAGGTCCTGCAGAATTTTCCGAGCGGAAATAAGGCGGCCTCAGCACAACTCAAGAAGGGCTTTGCGCTTATCGAGATGGGTCAGAAGGAGGACGGCGTTCAGGAACTCCGCCATCTCATCCAGCGCTATCCCAAGACAAACGAAGCCGTGCAGGCCCGGGACCGCCTCCGCAAGCTGGGCGTCTCGACGGCGTCGAAACCCGGGGCGGGATCTTAACCGACCTCGAAGGATGGGGAGGCGGGCGTCCCGACCGCCGCTACAAGAACAACTAGCGCCGGAAGTCAGGTAGCGCCCGCATCCTGCCGGCAATTTGGGTTGCTAGAACCAGGCGTTCCTGCGTCCGAAACCCTTCGACCTCGCTCAGGGCAGGTTAACCGTCGGACAGCCGCCGAGACGGCGGCGCTACACACATGGTCGTCCAGGCGCCCTGCTTCAACCTACTTTTTGTGATGATGCTTGTGGTGGTGCTTCGCCCCACTTTTCCCCGATGTTTTCTTAGCGTGCCCTGGTGCGGTTGTGGAGGCAGTAGAACCCTGAGTCCCCTGCGGCTGAGCCCACATGCACGCACTAAGAATTGCCCCTGTGACCGTTACCAAGACCATCCGACGCATCCCGTGCCTCCTCCAGATTCCCTAAATTGCCCTCACAATTGTTGCCCGCAGGAATAAACTCTTTGCCCCTGCAAGTGTTTCAGGATACGCTTGCTGCTGTGGACCAGGAAGGTTCCACTGGTTCACATCGTCGGATAGGAGCAATCATTCATGACCCATCTCAAGGATCAGGACCGCGAAAAGGGAGCCGTAGAACAGGACGAACGCACACAAACCGGCAACACTTCCATGCAAGGACAACTCGGGCACCGGGATCAGGATCCCATGCTCAAGGCCGCCGATACTGACTTCCCCGAGCCGGGCGAGAATCCGGAACATACCGGGGGCGAGCAGGAAACGAACGGACACGATCTCGACCACGTGGCTTGAGCTTGTTCGGGCTCAGAATTCGTGCCCTCAGAAATATTCGACAATAAGAAAGCCCTCCAGCTGGAGGGCTTTTGTTCCTGTGTCGTCAGATCGCAGCTAGCGCAACTCCTCCATGCACTGCTCCAGCACTTCCCGGCCGGGCCGCGTAACCGACTCTGGCAAAGTTGCCAGTGGCTCTTCGGTGACGTTTAACAGGTCGATAAAGGTGGGCGCCTTGGAGTTGACGTAGAGCACACCGGTCAGCACTTCCTGCTTCTCGTGCGCTTCCAGCAGCCGCTGGATCGCGCCGATCCGGTTGGTCGCATCGTAATCCGCTTCCAGTTTCCGCAAGCGCAGGCGCGAGCCGTCGTGCATGGTGACCTCAACCGTCGTTCCTGCATCGTACTCGACGTCGATCTCTTCGAAATACGGCACGAAGTTAATGTCCTGCAACGGCTCCTCGTGGTCCTTCATATATTTGTAGGACTTGGTCGAGCCTTCGTGATCATTGAACGTGACGCAGGGCGAGATCACGTCGAGCATTACCGTTCCGCGGTGCGCAATGGCCGCCTTCAGCATGCTATGCAGCTGGCGCTTGTCCCCGGAGAACGAGCGTCCCACGAAAGTCGCACCCAACTCGATGGCGAGACCGCAGGTATCGACCGGGGGAAGGTCATTGACGACACCGGTTTTCAGCTTGGAACCCACGTCGGCCGTTGCCGAGAATTGCCCCTTGGTCAACCCGTACACGCCGTTGTCCTCTATGATGTAAATCATCGGCAGGTTGCGGCGCATCAGGTGGACAAACTGTCCGATCCCAATCGAGACGGAATCGCCATCGCCGCTTACCCCCAACATAAGCAGGTTCCGATTGGCGAGCATAGCTCCCGTGGCAACCGACGGCATGCGCCCGTGCACCGAGTTGAAACTGTGCGAGCGGCTCATGAAGTATGCCGGGCTCTTCGAGGAGCACCCGATGCCGCTCAGTTTGGCAACGCGCTCGGGCTGGACGCCCATTTCGTACATGGCATCGATGATGCGCTCGGAGATCGCATTGTGTCCGCAGCCGGCGCAGAGCGTCGTCTTGCCACCCTTGTACTCCATCACGGACAGTCCGATGCGATTGATCTTCGGCGCGGGTGTGCTTGGAGTGGTCGACATCCTACTTGCCCTCCATGGTCATGATTTCGTCGGTCACGGAGCGCGCATCGAGCGGCAAACCGTGAATGTGACTGATGCTGCGCAACCGGGTTATCAGTTCCGGCCGCACATCCAGCTTGAGAAGGTTGAGCATTTGCGCATCGCGATTCTGCTCGACGACGTAGACGCGATCGTGTTTCTCGATGAAGTCGTGCACTTCGCGTGTGAAGGGATAAGCCCGCAACCGCAGGTAATCCGTCTCGAAGTTGTATTCCTTCCGCAACTGATCGCGGCTTTCCACGATCGCCCAGTGCGAGGTTCCGTAGGCGAGGATGCCGATCTTCGACTTCCCGCTGGATACCACCTCAGGCCGCGGAACAAACGAGCGCGCCGTTTCAAACTTGCGGTTGATGCGCTCCATGTTCCGCTCGAAGTCGTCGGGCCGTTCGCTGTATTGCGACTTCTCGTTGTGGCCGCTGCCGCGCGCAAAATACGCCGCCGCGGGATGATCCGTACCGGGCAGCGTGCGCCAGCCGATTCCGTCCCCATCGACGTCCTTGTAGCGCGCGAAGCTCCCTAGCCGCTCGAGGTCTTCCTTGCTCAGCACTTTGCCGCGATTGATCGGGGTCTCGGGATATTTGAACGGATCCGACATCCAGTTATTCATTCCCAGGTCGAGGTCTGACATCACGAAAACGAGGGTCTGGAACTGTTCTGCGAGATTGAACGCCTCGGTCGCCATGTCAAAGCACTCTGATACCGAGTTCGGAATCAGCATGATATTTTTCGTGTCGCCGTGGCTGAGGAAGGCGGTCGAAAGAATATCGCCCTGGGAGGTGCGCGTGGGCAGGCCTGTGGAAGGACCAACCCGCTGGATGTCCCAGATCACGCCCGGCACTTCGGTGTAGTAGGCGAGGCCGGCAAACTCCGCCATGAGCGAGATACCCGGCCCGGCGGTGGCGGTCATCGAGCGAGCACCCGCCCAGCCTGCGCCAATCACCATGCCGATCGCGGCCAATTCGTCTTCGGCTTGCACGATGGCAAAGGTCGCCTTGCCATCCGGGCCGATGCGATGCTCCTTCATATAGTCGATCAGAGTTTCGACCAGCGAGGAGGAAGGGGTGATCGGGTACCAGGTCACCACCGTCACACCGGCGAACATGCAGCCAAGAGCCGCCGCCGAGTTACCGTCGATGATGATCTTGCCGGTGGTCTTGTCCATGCGGACGATACGGAACGGGTCCTGCTTTTTCAGATTCGTAGCGGCGTAATCAAATCCCGCCTGGGCGGCGGCCATGTTCAGGTTGGCAGCCTTTAGCTTCTTGGCAAACTGCTTGCGCAGCGCCTTCTCCACCTCGGCCATGTCGATGTCGAGCAACTTGGCCATGACACCGACGTAAATCATGTTCTTGACCAGCTTGCGCAGCTTGGCCTCGGGACAGACCGCCGCGACCAGCTTGTCATAAGGAACGGCGTAGAAAGTCAGGTCCTTGCGCAGGCTGCTCAGGTTGAGCGGCTCGTCGTACAGCACGGCAGCCCCCGGCGCCAGCGAAAGCACGTCTTCGTGTGCCGTTTCCGCATTCATCGCGATCAGGAAATCAATTTCCTTTTTGCGCGCGATGTAACCGTCCTTGTTGGCGCGAATCGTGTACCAGGTGGGTAACCCCGCGATATTCGATGGAAAGAGATTTTTGCCGGACACCGGCACGCCCATCTGGAAAATGCTGCGCAGAAGCACGGTGTTGGAACTCTGCGAACCGGAGCCGTTGACCGTCGCGACCTGAATACTCATATCGTTGACGATCGCTTTTCGCTCGAGGTGCCCGGGGGCACCCTGCAGCGTTACATCGGTAGTAGCCATCCCTGTCCTTCCTTTGATGCAAGCGGACGCGAGCAACGCCCGTTCGCGAAACATACAGTGGGGAGAAAACCCTTTATTATACGGCAATGCTGGCGAGGCGCACAGCGGGGAAGACGGCGAAGAAGCACGCGAATCTTACTTGAAACTAGGCTTCCACGCGGTAAAACTGCGCCATGTTGCGGAACTTATTATATCGTGATGCGAGCAATTCTTGAATCGGGGTTTTCTTGAGCTGCTGGAAGTGCGTCTGCAGAGCTTGATCCAGCAAAGTAGCCGCGGCCTCGTGATCGGCATGCGCGCCGCCTTCCGGTTCCGGCACCACCCCGTCGATGCATCCCAACTCGCTCAGGTCGGCCGCCGTAATCTTCATCGCTTCCGCAGCGAGGGCTTTCTTAGTAGCATCGCGCCACATGATCGAAGCGCAACCTTCGGGGGAAATCACCGAATAGACAGCGTTTTCCATCATCAGCACGCGGTCGGCCACCGCGATGGCCAGCGCTCCACCGCTTCCGCCAACGCCAATCACGGTCGCAATGATCGGAACCTTCAGTCTCGCCATTTCGCGCAAATTGACCGCGATCGCTTCTCCCTGCCCGCGTTCTTCCGCGCCCAGGCCCGGATGCGCTCCATCGGTATCGACAAAGGTGAAAATCGGACGCCCAAACTTCTCGGCGAAATGCATCACTCGCAGCGCCTTGCGATAGCCTTCCGGATGCGGCATGCCGAAATTGCGATAAACCCGCTGCTTGGCGTCGCGTGCCTTTTGCTGGCCGATGACGACCACTTCTTCTCCGTGATACCGAGCCATGCCGGTAACGATGGCCGGGTCGTCGGCGAAACCGCGGTCCCCGTGAATCTCGCTCCAGTCGGTGAAAATGCGCTCGACGTAATCGAGCGTGTAAGGGCGTTGCGGATGGCGCGCTAATTCGGTCTTTTCCCACGCTCCGTAACTTGAGTGGATCTGGCGGCGAAGGGCGTCGACGCGCTCATGCAGTTGCTCGATCTGGCGGCGAGTTTCCTCGCTCTGGCCCGGAACAGCCTGCAAGTGCTCAATCTGCTCTTCAATTCGGGCGAGTTCCTGTTCGGCTTTTAGTCGGACTTCCATCTTGCGGGCGTCCCCATTTCTCGAAGACCAATGCGTCTCAACCATGGAGAGCAGGAACTCTGCTCCCGACACAACCTGCGCGCCATCGACCGGTGGTGGGGCAGCGGGGACTTTCGCGGTTTTCGCCTTCCTGATTTTGTGAGCCTTCATCCGCCGCTCTTAGTTGATGATGCGAACACTGCCGCGCCCGCATAGTTCTTCCACCCGGGCAATGAAGTTGCGATCCGGTTGGACATTATAGCCTTCCGCTTCCATGACCACCATGAAATCCCCGGCACGTTCCACGTCAAACAACACCCGCGCCTCGCCCTTGCGCTCGGTGAAGAGGGAATGGAGCTGATCCACGGTGGATTCGGAACACTCGCCGCTGGGAATGCGAATGCGCAGGGAACGCGGCAATGGGACCTTCGCATCTTCGAGGGGGCAAATCTCCGACGCCGTGATCTTTGGATTGGACCCTTCTTCGACGCGCACGCCCGCCTTCACCAGCACTGGGACTTCGAGCTTCACTTTGTCCTGCAAGCGGCGGTAAGCCTCGGGGAAAACGATCATGTCGATGGAACCGGACATGTCTTCGAGCGTGGCCTGTGCATAGAACTCACCTTTCTTGGATTTGAGAACTCGTACGTTGCAGATTATGCCGGCAGTCGTGATGGTCTCATCTTTGCCGGTCGAGGCTTTCATACCGCAGATCTCGGAGACGTCGAGCGCGTTAAGCCCGATCAGCTTGTCGCGATATTTTTCCAGCGGGTGGCCGGTAATGAAGAAGCCGAGGATTTCTTTCTCCGCCGCCAGGCGCTGATGCTCGTCCCAGTGCGGGATGTCGGGCAGCTTCTCGTTCTCAGCCCCGCTTTCTTCAGCTTGCGCGAAGCTGTCAAGGAACAAACCATGCTGGCCCAATTCTGAGTCCCGTTGTGCCTTCTCGGCCCGCGCTACGGCCTTATCCAGGACAAACATCAGTTGGGCTCTGTGCCCGAAAGAATCCATCGCCCCACTCTTGATCAACGACTCCAGCACGCGTTTGTTCAGCAACCGCAAGTCAACGTTCTCGCAGAACTCAAAAATATCCCGATACCGCCCCAGCTTCTTGCGCCCGGCCATGATCGATTCGATCGCGTTGTGGCCTACGTTCTTCACGGCAGCCAGGCCAAAGCGAATGGCGCTGCCGTGAGGGGTGAAGTTTGCGTCGGAAACATTGATGTCTGGCGCCTCGACCGCAATCCCCATCTCGCGGCATTCGTTGATGTACTTCACCACGTCGTCCGTATTTCCAGTCATCGAGGTCAGCAGGGCCGCCATGAACTCGACGGTATAGTGCGTCTTCAAATAAGCCGTCTGATACGCCAGCAGCGCATAAGCCGCCGAGTGCGACTTGTTGAAGCCGTAACCCGCAAACTGCGCCATGAGGTCGAAGATTTTCTCGATCTTCTTCGCGGGATAGTTGCGCTGCGACGCGCCGTCGATGAAACGTTCGCGCTGCTGCGCCATCTCCTCGGGCTTCTTTTTTCCCATGGCACGCCGGAGCAGGTCGGCCTCCCCGAGCGAGTACCCGGCAAGCCGATTGGCGATCTGCATTACCTGTTCCTGGTAGACAATGACGCCTAGCGTCTCCTCCAGAATCTCCTTTAACTCCGGGAGCTCGTACTCGATCTTCTTGCGCCCGTGCTTGCGATCAATGAAGTCATCGATCATGCCGCCCTGAATCGGGCCGGGGCGATAAAGCGCGTTCAGAGCCGTTAGGTCTTCAATCGAGTTGGGCTGATACCGCCGCAACACGTCACGCATGCCGTGCGATTCAAACTGGAAGACGCCCGAAGTCAGACCCTTGTAGAAGACCTTTTGATACGTCTCGTCATCATCCAGCGGCAGGCTGGCCAACTCAAGTTTCTGACCGCGCGTCTGCGCAATCAGCTTGATGGTGTCGTCGAGAATCGTGAGTGTGGTGAGCCCGAGAAAGTCCATCTTCAACAGGCCCAGCTTCTCGATGGCGACCATATCGAAGGCGGTCACGATTTCGTCGTTCTTGGTCTTGTGCAACGGGACAAGTTCTGTGAGCGGCCGTGGCGCGATCACCACGCCTGCGGCGTGCACGCCCGAATTGCGGACTAAGCCCTCCAGTTTCTTGGCCGTCTCCAGCAGTTCCCGGATCTGCGCGTCCTTTTCGTACGCTTCCTTGAGCTGCGGAGATTCCTGGATCGCTTCCTCCAGCTTGATGTTGAGCTGGTTGGGAACCATCTTCGCAATGCGATCGACATCGCTGTAAGGAACGTCCATTGCCCGGCCGACGTCTTTGATCGCCGCCTTCGCCGCCATAGTGCCGAACGTGATGATCTGCGCCACGTTCTCGCGTCCGTATTTGCGGGTAACGTATTCGATCACCTCGCCACGGCGGTTCATGCAGAAATCGATGTCGATATCCGGCATCGAGATGCGTTCTGGATTGAGGAAGCGCTCGAACAGCAACTCGTGCTGGAGGGGGTCAATGTCGGTGATCTCGAGCGAATAGGCTACCAGCGCCCCGGCGGCCGATCCGCGGCCCGGCCCTACTGGAATGTTGTGCTCCTTCGCGTAGCGGATGAAGTCCCACACGATCAGGAAATATCCCGAGAACTTCATCTGTTGGATGATGCCGAGTTCGCGCGTCAGCCGTTGCTCGTAATCTGCAAGGCTGTGCTTGAGTTTCCCCTGCTGATGCAGCCCGCGCAAAACTTCCAGCCTGCGCGCAAATCCTTCCCGGGTCACGTGCTCGAAATAGCTATCGAGCGTGAACCCAGGCGGCACGTCAAAATGCGGGAATGGGCTGCTCACTTTTTCCAGCTTAAGGTTGCAGCGTTCCGCAATATCCAGCGTGCGCGAAAGCACCGCGGGTGCGTCTTTAAAGACTCGCGCCATCTCCGCGTGACTCTTCACGAAGAACTGGTTGCCCTCGAACTTCATCCGGTTCGTGTCCTGAATCGACTTGGCGGTCTGAATGCACACCATCACGTCCTGTGCGTGGGCATCGTCCTCGCAGAGATAATGGCTGTCGTTAGTTGCGACCAGCGGCAGTCCCAGATCCTTCTCCAACTGGAACAGGCCGGGATGGATGCGGTGCTCCATCGCCAAGCCCTGGTCCTGGATCTCGAGGTAGAAATTCTTCTCTCCGAAAATGTCGCGATAGGTGCCGGCCGCGGCCCGAGCCGCCTCGTAGTTCCCTTCCATTAGCCGCTCGGCCACTTCGCCCTTCAGGCAGCCCGAAAGGCCGATCAGGCCTCTGGAATGTTGCGCGAGAAATTTCTTGCTGATCCGTGGCTTGTAATAGAAGCCGTGCAGGGAGGCTTCCGATGTAATGCGCGTCAGGTTCCGGTAGCCTTCTTCGTTTTCGGCAAGCACCAAAAGATGGTTGTAGGTATCGCCTTCCGGAGGAGTGCGCTCGATGTTGTGGTCTTCTTTTTTGCAGACGTACAGCTCGCAGCCGACGATGGGCTTGACGCCGGCCGCCTTGGCCGCGTTCACGAAATGGACCGCGCCGAAAATGTTGCCGTGATCGGTCATGGCGACCGCCGGCATGCCAAGTTCCTTCACGCGGTGGACAAGTTTCTCGACGTCGCACGCTCCGTCGAGCATCGAGTAATCAGTGTGCAGGTGCAGGTGGACGAATTGAGACATGAATTCGAAAAAGTTTCGTTCTGATTTTGTCGGCTGGCTGGAACCGGGGAAAACGCCTGCTCTTTGTGCCGTTCTACAATGCCGGACTCACTGCGTGATCACAGGATTCGGCACATCAAATGCCACACCGCGCTCGTCATTCAGCTTCATGGTCGCGGCCAGGTCGATATCGGCAAGTGGATACTTCTTCCTGCGATTGCCATCGAGCACCACCAGCATCTCATTCGCGACCGCGTAATTCTTCACTTCCTGGATGCGCTTGTCCAGAAACACCACGATGACCGGCAAGTCTTCCGGCTGTTGCAGCTTGGCTTGACCTTGCGGCTGGGGCGCGGGCTCGGGCGGGGCCGATCGATATTGGCGCTGCTCCTCGCGCAATTCCTGCACCTCGTCCGCTAGGCGATTGATCTCATTGGCTGTCTGATACTGGACGTAATTATCCGCTTGAGAGTCGTAAGACGAGCGGTACCAATCCGACCAGAAGGGATCGTACCAGCCGTATCCGTAAAAAGGATAGCCGCCATACCCACGGAACCCATGATGAAACCGACCGGTTCCGATGATCAGAAATGGCCCATTATTCGGATGGTGAAATCCATTACCGGGATGATGGAAACCACTCCCGCCGTGAAAACCGGAGCGGGACAGGGTCGTGAATGACCCCGGGGCGGGCGCGTGGAAGCCGCCGCCATGGAATCCTCCGCCTCGCATTCCGCCGAAACCTCCGCCTCCGTGGAATCCTCCGCCGCGTTGCGCCCAGCCGACGGACAGGAGGAGGAACGGCACCGCGATCATGAATGCAAGCCGCCGCACAGAGCAATTATAGCTCTGTTTGGGGGAGCCGGAACGAGAGAACGATCAGTGCTTTTTCTTGGCGGGTTTGGCCTTCTTGGGCGCAACCGACGGTTTTGGCGCTGGCTTCGGCGCCACCGCTTTCTTGGGACTCGGTTTGGGGGGAGGCGTGGCCTTTCCTTTGACCTCAGGTTTCGGCGGG
>OEKN01000110.1_pt1 | contig 10543 bp, 12 predicted proteins | sample 1503361 | NCBI WGS metagenome assembly OEKN01 (sample SAMEA104379592, study PRJEB20068) | metagenome | biome: 1000743; feature: 77; material: 1998 | place: USA | collected 2012 | depth 25 m
TCAGTTCTCGGTTCTCAGTTCTCGGTTCTCGGTTCTCAGTTCATCCGGTGCTAACACTAACCTGCTCCGGCTTTCTAACTGAGAACTGTGAACTGGCAATTGAGAACTGGTTCTAGATAATTGCTCTCCGTGCGAGTCCCAGCGCCTCAGACCAGAAAGCGCCCGAGGTGTGAGCCATCTCCACGACGTCTGCCAGCGCTGCGACAAACTCTTCCATCTGATCTTCGGAGACGATGAGCGGCGGAGCTGCCTTGAGTACCAGGAAATTGTTCCCGCAGATTTGCGTGAGGATTCCGTGGTCGCGGAACAAACGCATCACCAGGATCTGGCCGAACATCGCCGGATGGATGCGCTGGAATGTCTCAAATGCCGCTCGCAGGCGCAGCGAGCGTGGAGCAGTGAACTCGATGCCCAGCAGCAAGCCCTCGCCGCGCACCTCCTTCACCATTTCGTAGCCGCGCAGGGCATCGGAAAGACGTCTGCGCAAAAAGGTTCCGGATTCGCTGGCCCGAGGCCCCAGATTTTCCGACTCCAGCACCGCCAGCGTAGCCAGTCCGGCCCGCATGGCAAGGCTGTTTTCGCTGAAAGTGGAAGTGTGAATGATGGCCCGCCGCAGCGATCCGTAAACCGAGTCATAAATGGATTCCGTCATTAACACGGCGCTGACCGGGACCAGGCCGCCGCTGAGAGCTTTGGCCAGCACCACCATGTCGGGGTCGACTCCGAAATGCTCGGCTGCCAGAAAAGGTCCAGTGCGATACATGCCGGTTTGCACTTCGTCGAATACCAGCAGGGTCCCATAACGCCGGCACAGCGCCTGCACTGCGCGGAAATACTCGCCCTGCGGCAAGCAAATGCCCGCCTCCGACTGAATCGGCTCAACCACGAAAGCGGCGAATTTTCTGGTCCGAAGTTTCGCTTCCAACGCTTCGAGATCATCGAAAGGAATGGCTTCTGTCTCGGGCAGAAGAGGTCCGAAACCCTCACGCCAGAACGCGTCGCCCATCAGCGACAGCGCACCGCAAGTTAATCCGTGAAATGCGCCCTTCGCATAGAGAAGCCCGGCGCGCTTCGTGTTCGCGCGGGCAAGTTTGATGGCAGCTTCGATGCCCTCGCTTCCGGAGCTGGCGAAGAAAGTTTTGGTCAACCGCCCGCCTGCGCGCCGGCACAGCTTCTCGCCCAGTTCCCCAGCCCGTTCGGCCACGTGTGTCTGAATCATGGCAGGGCCGCAGCTTTCCAACTCCTCGCGCAGCGCCGCAATCACTGAAGGGTGATTGTGTCCCACGTTGTGCACGCAGTAACCGGAGAGAAAATCGAGAATGCGCCGCCCATCCGCAGTAAAGAGTTCACTTCCCAGGCAGCGCTCATACCGGACATTCATTTCCAGCAAGTCCAGGAGCCGGACCCATTGCGGATTCACATGTTCGGAGTAAAGCACGCCCAATGCAGGATCAACGCTGCTGGTAACCATTCATCCTTTGTGTCGCACGAGTGATGCCGAAGAACGTTCCGGCTGGCCATAAACTGCATGCGCTGTGCCTATTCACCAAGTTGGCAATTACTCCATCCGATGCCCGCGGCGTGGGGGCGGGTTGCTGCTATCCGGAGAGGGGCCGTGTAAAGCTTTGTAAAGACGCGCGAATCGTTCAAAAACTGCAACGTAGGCTGAGCGACGGTGTCGAAATCACGACGTATCGATACCAGCAAGTAACGGAATTGGTGAAGGCGAGCGCGAGAGTCGCATAACCCCTGTTGAGAAGCCGAGGGAATGAACCTGGTGTTCTTTGCGTCCTTGGCGGCAGTTTCTTTGCGAGCTTCGCGGTTAAAGCCTTTTCAAGCACACCAAGCTCCTAACCGCTAAGGACGCGAAGGGAACGCGAAGGGCGCAAAGAACACCAGTTTCAAATTCGCCTGAAGCCTCTTGCTCAGTTCAGCAATAGCAGCTTGCCCGTAGTTCTGCGGCCTTCCAGATCACGATGTGCCTGGGCAGCGTTCTTCAGTGGGTAGGTGTGCGCGATGCGCAGCGTCAACTTCCCTGCCCCGATCATCTTGAACACCGCGCCCGCGCGCATTTCGAGATCTTCCCGCGTAGCCACGTAGTGGGTCAAAGTCGGCCGGGTCACATACAGCGATCCTTTTTGCGAAAGCTGAATCAGGTCAAACGGCGGGACGGCGCCGCTCGAGCCGCCGAACAGCACCATGTAGCCGCGGGGACGCAGAATATTCAGCCCCTTTTCGAAGGTAGTTTTGCCTACCGAGTCGTAGACCACGTCTACCCCTGCTCCGCCAGTCAAGCGCCGCGCTTCCGCTTCGAAATCAGCTTGCGTATACAGAATGACGTCGTCTGCGCCGGCGTCGTGCGCGAGCTTGGCCTTCTCCTGGGTTGAGACCGTGCCGATCACACGCGCGCCGATCGTGTGGGCCATTTGCACCAGGAGCAATCCCACGCCTCCCGCGGCCGCGTGCACAAGAGCTGTCTCTCCCTTCTTCAATGGATAGGTATCGTGACAGAGATAGTGGGCGGTCATGCCTTGCAGCATGGCCGCTGCCGCCTGCTCATAGCTGACGGCCGCGGGAATTTTCACGAGCCGGTCCGCCGCCACGACCGCGTACTCGGCGTAGCTGCCGAGCACCATGGTGTACGCCACACGATCTCCCACTTTTACATTTCTTACATCCGGACCCACAGCCACAACATCTCCGGCGGCTTCCTGACCCGGAACGAAGGGCATCACCGCCTTGTAGCGTCCTTCGCGGTAATACACATCAATGAAGTTCACGCCCGCGGCCACGATCTTGACGACCGTGTCCGCACCCTTCGCTTCGGGCACTGGGAGGTCCACCAGTTCGAGCACCTCCGGACCCCCTGCGCGTTTCACCTGAATTGCGTTCATAGAAACCTCAGATTTTCGATGATAGCCGCCGGGTAACGGCGCGGCAATTCGGTAGGGTACGGTAAGACCTCTTAGCGCGGGCGGACGGAAGGCGTTGGAATTTCACCGGGGAAAGTCATCGTAACGGTTCGGCATCACCGCCAAGGATCAGATCGAACCTAAAATCGCAGATTACCCGATTACAAATTACAGATTCCTCAATTACTCAATTTCCCAATTACTCAAACGCGAGTGAGCTATTTCTGCGGCGCGGGCGCTGCAGCTGAATCCTTGGCGCCTTCCGGATGTTTCACCTGGTACGCTGCCTGCATTTTCTTGAATTTTTCCTGTTGCTCCGGAGTTAGCACGGCGGCGATCTTTGGGTGATAGGCGTCGCGAACTTCGCGGGACCTTTGCAGCCGCTGTTCCGGAGTGAGATGTTCGTCGAGGCGAATCACTCGCAACTGTTCGCCCTCTTCGGTGACGATCGGGCGCAATTTCTCCCTCTGTTCAGGGGTCAGATTCAGTTGCGTTGTCAGCGCGCGCAGTTCAGCCAAAGCTTCCAGCGTGCGATGGGGCCCAATGCTCTGCTGGCCGGGCGATGGAATCTGTGCCGGCGGTTGCGCCGCCCCCTGTCCGTACAGGAACAGGCTCGTTCCCACCCATGCGATTCCCAATATCCATGACCGCCAGCTACGATGCATCGCGTTCTCCTTTGCGTGAAACTGTTCGCTGTTTTCGGATAAGCTCCCCGGTGCTTACCATCCTATCCCCGCGAGATTCCGAACTCCATCCCCCGAGAGTGCAGGGTCGGGGACTTCCTCCCAACTTAATGTGGCAGCCAGTGAGGATGGCCGCTGAATAGCCCATCGATGAAGCCTATCTGGAAAGTGATGAACAATCCGAAGGCAACACTGATTACACCCGAGGCCACTCCCAGACCCCGGTTCAGGCTGGCGAACCTTTTGCCGGTATAGGCAAACGGCGCGCCCAGGATCATCGTGATCAGCATCATGCCCGCGATCGTTCCCAGCCCGAACACCAGCAGATAAGCAATCGCCCAGCGTGGAGAACGAATCGTGGTCAGCACCAGCAAGGCAACTGCGGCCGAACCCGCTAGCCCATGCACTATCCCGACTGCCAGCGGACGCAGCAACTGGTAGAGTCCCACGCGTGCGAGCAATTGCTGCACCGGGCCCTGCGGCCGTTCCTCGAGGCCGAGATGAGCGTCAGGGTCATGCGCGTGGGTATGTACGTGCGCCTCACCTCCGTGCCGGTGCACGTGCGCATGAATCACGCCGGCACTGTGTTCGGGAGTGAAGCGCTCGCTGATCCAGCGCGTCAGGCCGGTAAGGTTCAGCACACCCAGCAAGATGAGCATCAACCCGACCGCCAGTTCCATGGCCAGACCGATGCGGGGCGGAATTGTCAGGTTGAAAACGATGATGCCAGTGCCCACCAGCACGATGGTGATCGTGTGCCCGAGCCCCCACAGAACGCCGATAATCCCCGCGTGCCGGATACTCTGCTGCCGGCTGACGATGGTCGTGACCGCGATGACATGGTCCGGATCGGTGGCGTGCCGGACGCCCAGCAGAAACCCCACGCCAATAATCGCAAGAAAGTTGATCATCGAGAATTTAGTAGCGCCGCCGTCTCGGCGGACATCGCGAGGGCGGGCGGGACGCCCGCCCGACAGCCGGCAGGATGCCGGCGCTACAACCAGGCAGCCCGCGTACCAGGATCAGACTACACCAGTGCTTCTGTGGCGTGCGAGAGCCCTTTTCCCCAGCCGCATCTCTGGTTTACCATGGGCGCGGTCGCGCTGGAAAAGTCCCGCGCGCCAAATTCGATCCGACGGGTGTTGCATGGCTTTAGAGTTGGTGAGGACGCGCGTCAAAAGCAGTCCACGGGCTTTTCAGATTCTCGAACTTGTTCCCGTTTTCATGGTGGGGGTTGGCGTTATTTTCGCATCCCTGGGTATGGGGGAAGCCGTCTACCGCCTCCTGTTTTCCGACTATGATGGCGCCAAGGACCGCCTGCCCATTGAAGCCCTCTTCGGCCTGGTCTTCGCTTGGCTCGCCACTTCCTTTGTCCGAAGCATTTACCAGCATCGCAAGCGGACCGACGCCAAGCTCCACCTGATATGGGATCGCAATCACAAGATTCGGGCGGCGCTGGAGGCCATCTCGCCCCACCCGCACACCTCCCGCAACCAGCAGTCGATCCGCGTGATCCGCGAAGAAGTGGATCGCATTGAGGGAGCGCTGAAGGAAGTGCTACCGCGTTGAAGTCGAGGCTCTTTAGCTTCTGGCCTATGGCCATTTGCCATCAGCTATCAGCCATTGGCCATCAGCTCTCTTTGCACCTTGCATGGTGCAGGTATCCCGAGTATCATCCCCGCCCTGTGCCGAAAGTAATGGGGGCATGGGTCTTTCGAGAATTGACCCAAGAAAAGAATGAAGGTTACCCTTTGCCAAGCATTGTGCATCGAACCCAACGGAGGGTAGGTCGCGCTAAATCATAGAGAAATATGGAATTGAAGAGACTCTATGCCTTCGTCGTGCTGCTCGCGGCCGTTCTCATCACGGGCGGGTGTCAGTCCGCGCAGCGACCCGCGACCCTGTTGCCGGGCAAGTCCGGTCCGCCTGCATTGGCTGCTGCACATTCTTCTTCGACTTCCGCGACCGAGAGCCAGGATCAGGCACAAAAGCAGGCTCCTGAGCCTAGCACCAAATCTGCCCCGGCTCCTTCGGCCGACCCTGTGGCCGAGCTGATCGCCAAGGTTGAGAAGGAGTACCAGGCTGGCCAGGAGAATTACACTGCTGGACACCTGGAGGCAGCTCGTCAGAATTTCGATCATGCCTTCGACCTGCTGCTAAGCAGCAACCTGGAAGTCAATTCCGATCCGCGCCTGGAGAGCGAATTCGACCGCATTGTCGAAGGCATCAATGGCTTCGAAATGCAGGCGCTCCAGCAGGGAGATGCATTTACCGAGCAGAAATCCGAACCGGCCCCCATCGACGAAGCGAACGAGGCCGCCGTGCCAGTTGATGCCAACGTGAAGGCCAAGGCTGAGGCGGAGATCAAATCGACCCGATCTGACCTGCCACTGATGATGACTGATCAGGTCGCCGGCTACATCAGCTATTTCTCCAGCCGCGGGCGCGGGACACTGGAAAATGCTCTTGTCCGCTCGGGCCGTTACGATGCGATGATCCGCCGCGTCCTGAAAGAAGAAGGCGTTCCGCAGGACCTGATTTATCTGGCGCAGGCCGAGTCCGGCTTCCACCCGCTGGCTTTGTCGCGCGTCGGCGCTCGTGGAATCTGGCAATTCATGGCAAGTCGGGCGCGCGGTTATGGGCTGCAGCGCGACTGGTGGGTGGATGATCGCCAGGATCCGGAAAAGGCGACGCACGCGGCTGCCCGTCACCTGAAAGACCTCTACCAGCAGTTCGGCGACTGGTACCTGGCCATGGCCGCTTACAACTCCGGCCCGGGCACGGTGCAGAGTGCGGTCAAGCGAACGGGTTACGCTGACTTCTGGGAGTTGTATCGCCGCAACGTGCTCCCCCGGGAAACGCGCAATTACGTTCCGATCATTCTGGCTGTGACCATCATGGCCAAGAACCCGGCCCAGTATGGGTTAGATCATCTTGAGAAAGCCCAAGCGGTTCCCTATGACACGGTGAAGATTGATTACCCGGTCGATCTCAGGCTGGTAGCCGAGTGTGTCGATGCGTCGGCATCGGATCTGCAGGACCTCAACCCCAGCCTCCTGCGGATGACCACTCCGAAGGACCACGAATTCGAACTCCACCTCCCCGTTGGCACGAAGGACAAATTTCAGACCGCGATCGCGGCCATCCCTCCGGATATGCGAGTCTGGTGGCGTTATCACAAGGTGCAGGCAGGGGATACGCTAGCGTCGATTGCAAGGACGTATCGCACAACCCCGCGGGCGATTGCGGAGGTGAACAATCTCGAGGACGGCGAGCCGCTTACTCAAGATGCCAGGCTGGCGATTCCGATCGCTCCCGGGAAACGCTCCATCAGTGAAGAACCAGCCACATATTCGCGCCGGGCCATCCGCTACAAGTTGCACAAGGGAGACACGGTCCAGACGGTGGCGGACAACTTTGGAGTTCCGCCCGCGATGGTTCGCCGCTGGAATCATCTGAAGGGCGACAGTCTGAAAGGCCGCACGATCGTCTATGTGCACCTGCCCGTCTCGCCCGGAGCCGGGGGCATGGAAGTTGCCGCTACAACAACGTCTAAAGCAAAGCATGCAAAGGCGGTTGCGGCCAAGAACCGGCAGACCGAAGCCATCGTGCGCCACAAAGTCAAGCAGGGAGAAACCCTGTACTCGATCGCATCCACCTACAAGACCACCGTAGACGCACTCAAACGCGATAATCGCAATATCGCGACCCTTCGTCCTGGGATGATCCTGGTAATCAGGCCTTAAGCGGTGCACTTGATGCCGTTCAAAACCTGTTTCTCCAATCACTGTTGCACAAAATTCCCTGTGCTATAATCGCGCCCCGTTCAGACGAACGAAGCAGTTTTTCCAGTTGTCTTCATTTTTTCCGTGCGCGGCGCCAGGAACGGCGGCGTGCCAGCCCAAACCGCGCAACACCCAGGAGGAACCATGACTTTTCACGACGAAACCCTCTACGGACTCGACGACGAGATGGATGAGTACGGCGATACCGGCGCCTACGGCGAATCGCCGGAGGAGATCCTGGAGGAAGAAGAGGAAGAGGAAGAAGAAACCGGCATACCCGAGGTAGGGGAAGCGGTCGTCGAAGTGGAGGAAGTGGTTCCGGTTCCTCCTCGACCCGAGGGCGGAGGCGGAGGTGGAGCCCGCAAGCCCGCAGCCAAGAAGAAAGCGGCCAAGAAAAAAAAGCCAGCCAGGAAGGCCGCGAAAAAGAAGGCTGCAAAGAAGAAGAAACCGGTGAAAAAGACAGCCAAAAAGAGACCTGCCAAAAAAGCGGCCAAGAAAAAGAGCGCCAAGAAGAAAAAGCGCCACTAGGAACGTGAAGCGCGGGCAGCCTGCCCTGAGCTTGTCGAAGGGTCCTCGCCCGCGTAGCCGGCAAAACGAAAGCCGCGGCGAGCCCGCGGCTTTTTTCATTAATATCCGTGGCCGCTCGCGGCTATGTCATCTGCTTCACCACGCTTCGCACGGCGGTCGAAAGCATGACCCGGCTGACCCCGCTGATGATCAAGCTGATTCCAACCAATGTTCCGATCACCCACACTGCACTCGAAGGCCAGTGCACATAGATCATCGCGCCCAGGATCAGCGTGACGATCGAATCGACCAGGATCCAGAACGCGCCATCAGTGCGGCGCAACTTCCACCACAACATGAAGTCCAGCACGCCCTCAAACATAAATAGGAACGCCAGCATGAGGGTGAGCGTCGCCACACCCACCACTGGGCGAAACAGCAGGTAGCCGCCGATAAACAGGTACGACAGTCCGACAAGAACTTTCCAGCCCAGGCTCGTCCCTGAGTGCGCCTGAAACGCCACGACCACGTGCACGACTCCAACGAAGATCAGCAGCCAGGCGATGAAGGTGGCGATCGCGATTGCCGCCACGAGCGGTTCCGCGATAGCGAGGATTCCGAGCACGATCAACAGCACACCCCAGATGATTCCCCATTTCGAAGCCTGTTTGATCAATGCGGCGGGCGTGGTGGCTGCCATAGGACTCCCTTTCCCAAGAAGTGGGCGTGAGGTTCACTTCGCGCAATACAGGATTAGGGGCGCAATTGTGGCAGACATGGCCCGGATGCGCAAGCGGCCGGGCACAATCCAGCAGTTTTTAAGGGTTCGATTTCGAGACTTACTTCTTCTTCACTCGATCCAGGCACTTGGCGTAGAGCTCGAGCAGGTGAGCAGCGTATTCCTCGGGCTTTTCGGCCCCGCCGCTACTCTTTTCAAAACCCACGCCGCCGGCCGAGGTCGTCTTGCCGTAGCCGGTCGTCATCGCGACGAACTTCATGAGGTCGAGTGCAATATCTTCGTCGCGGCGCGCTCCGGCCGCGGGAATTCCTGGCACATCCATGAACGCCTCCCCTGTTCCGGAAATGTATGGAATGATTTCGTCTTCTTCGAAATGCATAGACTGTTTCGATGATAACAAAGCGGACAGCTTCATCGCTGCGCGGTGGTGCGCAGGCGCACCATCATCCAGAGCGAAGCCGCCAGAAGCAACGGCGAAGAATAAAAGCCCGGCGCTGGACGCGGAAACGTGACGGAAAGGACGGTGTGCCCGAGAATCGTCGCCAGTGTGTGGCCGAGTCCGTTGAGCAACATGATTGCCGCAAAGATCCATGCCAGCGGCCGCAGCGGGCGTGCGCCCCGAAACGCGAGTGGGGCAAGGCAGGCCAGAAGCAGGCAGGCGACGATCAGTCCGATCAGCCACTCGCGGTACTCGAACGTCGGCATGGGAAACCATGCCCAGCGTTGCCGCACGCTGATGACAGTTGGATTGTAGACATCGAGAAAGCCGGTCAGGGCTTCGTCCATGATGTGCAGGGCGAAGGCAGCGCACAAAGCGAGCCAGGGCGCGCCAAAGCTGCGAGGTCGATAACCAGGGTGCATAGCAGCCGCAGAGATGCAGCCTAGTGTGCCTGTTCGCGTGAGGCTTTTTCAAATCGGGTGGCGAGATTCCGGCAAGAAATGTTCATTTGAATCTCGCCGATTGAGGGTTTAGCCCCGCAATCATTTCTTGCTCATGAGATTTCTTAATACCGTGAAAACGAGTCGACACCCCCGACGCTCATCTGACCTTCCAGCGAGTGACGGCAATCACGTCGGATAAATGCGAGTCCAAGTTATTTATTGCTGTGCCGGAGGAGGTGTACCGAGGCACAAACCAACTCCAACCCAGCCCTTCAGCCCTTGATGTGCCGGAGGCACAAACCAGCTTAGCCCAGCGCTTTTAGCGCTGGGTAGCGATTCGATCTACGAGACAAGTCCCGGAGGGACGACCCTCATGTCACACACATACGCGAGCAATCGAGTCCATGTCATCTTTAGCACGAAGGGCAGAACAAGAAGTATCCCGGAAGGGATTCGATCTCGTCTCTGGGGATACATGGCAGGTATCGCGCGCAATCACGGATTCGAGGCCTTAGAGATCGGCGGGACCGAGGATCACGTGCACGCCCTTCTGTTGTTGCCACCCACCATGCCTCTATCGAAGGCCGTGCAGATGTTGAAGGGAAGTTCGTCAAAACATCTCAACGAGACGCGAGCGGCCGGAGACAATTTCGCCTGGCAAGAGGGATACGGAGCGTTCAGTGTGAGTGCGTCGCAGACTCAGGTTGTGTCGCACTACATCGCAAACCAGGCCGCGCACCACGCAAAACGCAGTTTTGAAGAGGAGTTCTTGGATTTTTTGAGGAAATACGATGTAGATTACGATCCTCAATATGTTCTGGGATAAAAGCGGGTCGTCCCTCTGGGACTTGTGATGGTTAGCGCTAGGTACCCAGCGCTGAAGCGCTGGGCTAAGCTCGGGCGTGCCTCCGGCACGTCAACCAGAGCTGCCCGCGCGGGACTAGACATGCAAACATGGTTCTGCAGCGGCCTCGGAACAAACCTCAGGCCGCGCATGCCTCGACACAAACCTCAGGCCGCGTGAGGGTTGTGTGG
>OEKN01000087.1_pt1 | contig 10533 bp, 5 predicted proteins | sample 1503361 | NCBI WGS metagenome assembly OEKN01 (sample SAMEA104379592, study PRJEB20068) | metagenome | biome: 1000743; feature: 77; material: 1998 | place: USA | collected 2012 | depth 25 m
AAATACGGCTTCGCACCAGATACCCACAGCGTGGACGTCATATCCGCCAGCAAGGCCACGCTCGTGGTGCACCTGACCTCACTGCATGCCACCATGAACGTGACCTCCGATCCGCCCGGAGCATCGATTTACGTGGACGGAAAGGATACTGCGAAGGTCACGCCTTCGGTGATCACGATCGAAAAGGGAACGCACACAGTTCTGGTGCGCAAGTCGGGATATCTTGACGAGACCACCTCGGCAGTGGGCCAGCCCGGACAAGCCTTCCATTTCGCCTCCACGCTGCGGCCGCTCGGCAATGTCGACGACATCAAGACCGTGGGCAAGTTCAAGAAGCTGTTCGGCGGGGGCGGCGCTGAGGCAGGCATGGGCAAGGTCAGCATCAAGACCTCGCCCAAAGGCGCGCAGATCGCCATCAACCGCCGTATCCTCGAGAAGACATCGCCGGTGAACTTCCTGCTCAATCCCGGCAATTACATCGTCGACATCACCCTGAGCGGCTATAAACCCGTGCAGAAGGTGATCATGGTCGACCAGGGCGGCAACGTGGTCATCGACGAGACCTTGCAGACGCCTTAACGGACAGTCGTCAGGCTTCAGTCGTCGGCTATTGATCGTTGGCGCGTCGAGCAGTCCTGGAAGCTCTCTCAGTCACCCTGGGAAATATAGATGAGGTGGCGAAGCCGGTCCTGCAAGGCGCCGTCTTGGCCAACAGAGGTTTGTTCCGAATCAAATCTGCCGAATAGCCAGCAGTTAACATAGTGCCACTACGAGGCCTCAGGACGATCGCCAGGCGTCGGACAATGCGAACCATGGACGCCACCCCCAGGATACGCTGTACGGCTTCTAATCGCCATTGGCAAGCATTTTATAGCATGTCCGGACCTAGAATTTGCCTCCCCCGGGACGGCGAACGAACTTTCAATAACTTAGCTAATAGTCATCGGCGTTGGAGCGCTGAGTTGTTTGGTATCGACCAAGGACTAACAGCTAAACCAAAACTGCGCGAGCAACTTCGCCTCGCGCAGTCCAGTGCCAGAGCTTGTGGATTTCGGCCGACCCGGATTTAGTTTGGCAGTTTGAAGTTCACCAGAATCTGGGTTTCGATCTGCACCGGCTCGCCGTCCAGGTAGTACGGTTTATATTTCCACTGCCTCACGGCTTCCTGGGCAGCGCGGGCGAGCACCGAATCGCCGCTGACCACCTTGAGATTTGCGATGTCGCCATTCTTGGTGATGGTAGCTTGCAGCTGCACCGGACCCTGGATCCGCATCTGCAGAGCTTGCGTCGGATAGCGCGGCTGGACTCGTTTCAATACCAAGCCCTCCATTACGCCTTGCGAAACTCTCAGTGCCTGGGGCGACGGCTTGGGGACATTCACCGGGGCGGTGCTGATGTTGGCCAGCGCCCTGGTATCGGCGGAGCTGCCCATATCCATCGCGCTGGGGGCTTGCACGTTTTCCTGCTCCTGCGAACTTGCCTGTTTCGGGGCAGGACGCGTGTCGCTTCTGACGATCAGGCGCTGCGTCACTTCCGGTTCCGCGGCCGGTTCTGGCTCTTTCGCGGCGGCCGACGTTTTCGTGGACGCTGTCTCCTTGCCGGCCGACGGCTTGCTGGATGGTGTCGTGTGTGGCGCCGCTGCGGACTGCGGCGCACTCGGACCCAGCGTGATGTCAGTTGTCACGGGTGCCGTTGGAGCGCTTTCGTGAGGATTGGCCGCATCCGCGGAGGATACCGCGGCTGTTGCGCTCTGCTTGGCTACCGCCGGAACGCCCTTGCTGCTAGAGTTTCTCCAACTCAGGTACCCCGCCGAGCAGGCCAGCAACACGACCGCTGCGACAATCACGAGCGCCTTGGTTTTCCCGCCGCCTTCGACTTCATCGGCATCGTAGGCGCCAGGAAAGAACGTGGGCGGAGCAACATCCTCGCGGGTGGTGTCGACGACAGGCATTTCCGATTTCGGCTCGTTCACGTCGCGAACCGCGGTCTTGGTGACTACGGGCGCTTGCTCGATCGCGGGCGCGGCTGCAACCAGCTTCTCGACTGCGCGGGCAGGCGCGGCGGCGTGCCCCTGCGCCTGAAACATTGCGCCCGACATTGCGCTCGGCCGTTTCTCCGCGGCCGGCGGAGCAACGGCAGGTTTAACCGCTTCTGTCGTGTCGATCTGACCAGCGGCCTCCGCAGCCCGACGCAGTGCCGACGCCATGGGCTCCGCCATCTTGGCAGAAGGCTGCCAGGGAAACTTGGGTGCAGCCGCCGCAGTCGGAATCTCGCCCGAGGCCGCAGCGGGTGTTGGCTCAACAGCGGGTTCGGCAGGTGCCGGCTCGAAATCAGGCTCAAGAATGGCGTCTGCATCATCCAGATCCAGCTGCTGCGTGGATGCGGCCATTGTCGGCAGTACAGGGGCAGCGGAAGGTTTCGCTGCCGCAATCGAAGGCATGCCCGGCCGTGATGAGGCTGCGTCGGGCGTTAACGGGCGCGATGCCGGCGTGCTTGGTGCGTTCGCGCGTGGCGATGCTTGAGGCGCGGGCTTGGAAACGTTGGGGCCCTGCGCTACAGGCGTGATGGAAGCCGCCGGCACTTTCCCGCCTTCACTACCTTTGCGCAGCAAGCCACGGGCGACGCGCAGTGTGCCCTTCGCCTGCTCCACGTTGATGGGTTTGGTGAGTACCAGGTTCGCGCCGATACGGAACGCTTTCGCGACTCCCGCCTGCCCCTCAACTACGGCAACCGCCAGTGAAGACTGGTTCGACGCGGAATTGCGGGCGCTTTTAAACAGCAGGGTGGCATTTTGCTCATTGTCGCAGTCGACTACCACCGCATCGAAGTGTTGCGCCATCAGCTTCTTTACCGCCGCAAACGGCTCCGTGCATGGCTCGACGGTGAAGTCGAGGTCGTTCAGAACATGCGTGACGGTGCGCGCAGTTTTCTCGTCGGGACAGAAGAGTAATGCCTGGTAACCCATGCCGTAATCGTAGGGACCCTCCGCAAACGCGGCAAGTTACGGCAGTAATAGGAGTTGCGGGGCATTTCCCAGGAGTGTCCCAGCTTCGCGGAGTAGCGAAAAACAACGCTTACGGCTGCTTGAAATCGACCGTGACGCGGGTTTGAAAGTCAGCTGCTTCGCCGTTGTGCCAGTAAGGTTTGTAGCGCCACTGCTTCACGGCATCTGCGGCTGCCTGGGCCAGCAACGGGTCACCCGAGACGAGTTGCAGGGAATCCACCTTGCCCTGCTTGTTGATGACCGCCTGCAGCACCACGGTTCCGTGCAGTTTGCGGGCACGCGCCTGCTTCGGATAGTTGGGGTGCACTCGATGCACCACCTGATCGTCCGCGTAGTCTTCTGGCACTTCCAGCAAGTCGCTGCTTGGCACTTTCGAAGCGGTCGGAGGCACAGTCGCCGAAGCGGCTACGAGAGACGGGCTCGCACCCGCATGATTGGGCGTGCTGTCCTGCTTGGCAGACTGCACCGCTGCAGTCTTCGGCGCGGCGTCTGCCGGCGTGGAAGCAGCGGACGGGGCGGATGTAGCCGATGCGGGTGCAGAGCTCGCGGACGTTGCATTCGCCGCTGCCGTCGGATCTGGGACGGCGGTGGTGCTCGCGTCGGCAATTTGCCCGTCAGGGGTTGGGGCGGGCACCACCGGAGCCAGCGTCGTTCCAGGCGCGGGTGTTGTCGGCATCACCGCGGCAGCCGTCTGCTGCGGCGCGTGCACCACTCCGATTTTGGTCATGACATTGAGATATTCCCACGCGACCAGCTTGTGAAATCCGGGTTGCGTCAGCCACGCTCCGAAGGTTCCGCCTCCCAGCACGACCAGCACCAGGGCCGCGATCAACCAAACCTTGCTCCCCGTGCTTTTTTGCGATTCCAAGCCGGCGAACGCTTGCGTTCCCATCGCTCCAAAAGAAGGCACACCATGATCCCTCACGGGATCGAGCGCATCCTCTTCGGCCAGGGGATCCACGATGCTGAGGATTGGGCTTTCCACATGTTCTGGATCTTTCGCAGAGAGCTTCGTCGAGTTGTTTTTCGAGTCGGCGGTGTTGCTTTTTTCGGATTTCTCCGTCGTCGCCGGCGTCGCAAAAACCGCGTCGAAGTTCTTCACCGAAGCCGGGCTTGTTGCCACAGCCGCAGCCTTTGCGACAGCTGGCGAGCCAACCGTCGGCTCCGGCCTGGGTTCTTTGACAAGGGTGGCCGCGGGCTTTTTCTCTTGGCCGCTAGCTGCCGGAGGAGTTGCGGCAGGCGCGGCAACGACTGGCTTTGCTGGCGGCGGCGCCGGGACCACGGACTTCGGGGCCTCCGCGACTGGCGTGGCAGCCGGCCGAACGGGAGCGAGTGCAGGCTGGGAAGACGCAGCAGGGGCCGGGACAGCCGGAGTGGCCGCGGGACGATTTGCAGGCAGAACTACTCCCGGTGCGGTCGGGGCCACGGTCACGGGTGAACTCGGTGGAGCAACCGGGGCTGCCGGTGTGGGCAAGGTCACAGCTAATGGCGGCACTGCCGAAACAGTGCTTGGCGCAGGCGCTTTCACCTCTTGTGCTTCTTTCCGGGTCATGCCGATCCCGGTGCGCAGCGTATTCCGTACCTGTTCGAGCGCGACCGGCTTGGTCAGCACCAGGCTCGCACCCAGCCGGAAGGCACTGGGCACGCCGGCCTTCCCTTCTACGATGGCAATCGCGATGGAGGTCTTATTCAGATTCGAGGCGCGCGCGCTATTAAAAACCTGCGTAGCATTCTGAACGTTGTCGCAGTCGACGATCAGCAGGTCGAAATGTTGCGTGGCCAGTCTCTTGAGAGAAAAAGCGGGTTCGCTCGAATGCTCGAAGCTGACTTCTAATTCGTCCAGGATTTGGGTAACGGCCTGAACCGCCTTCTCATCGCCGCACAAAAGAAATGCACGTGTCGCCATAGTAACTCGATGCTACGAAGGCCAGTCACCAGCGGGCAAGTTACGGTGGTAAGGGGTGGCGAGCAAGGAGCTGTGAGCCGCGAGCTACGAGCTTTTTCTTAAGGACTGGGACTCATCCTTCCATCGACCGCGCTTAAAGGCGCTTTCATTCAGACCTGAAGGCGTGCCCTGATACGAACCCCGATGTTTTGGAAATGGTCCGTCGCGCACCGAGCTTGTGTGCTGTAACTCGACAGTCATAGCTCGACGGTCATAATCGGGCCCAGACATCAATCCCTCGAATCAGGGCAGCTTGATTCCGCAACTTCTGATTCGTCACTCGAAGCTCGCGGCTCGTAGCTCGAGAAGTACAATGCCGGGCATGCGCCTCCCGCTCTGGATTAAGATCGTCTGGACTGTTTGGGTGGTCTGCTGGACGCCGGTTTATTGGAGACAGTACGGTGTACAGAATTTTCTGTTCTTTTGTGATCTCGGGAACTTTCTGATTGCCATTGCACTGTGGTCGGAGAGTGCTTTGCTCTTCTCGTGGCAGACCGTCAGCCTACTGGTTTTTCAAACGATTTTTACTGTCGATCTCGCGGGCACGTGGCTCAGCGGACACCATCCGATCGGTGGCACCGAGTTCATGTTTGATCCGCACCTTCCTCTCTATGTACGCATGCTGAGCCTGTTTCATGTGGTCACGCCACCCCTGCTGCTGTGGGCAATCTGGATGCTGGGTTATGACCGGCGCGGCTGGAAATTGCAAACCTTGACCTGCTGGGTCGTGGTGCCCATTAACTACTTCTGGCGTCCGGAGCACAATGTCAATTGGGCGCGCGGCATCTTCTTTATGGAACAACATGCGATGCCTGGGCCGGTTTACCTGCTGGGATATCTCCTGGCGGTGCCGTTGCTGGTTTACTACCCCACCCATCTCGCCCTTGAGTGGTGGGCGAAACGTAGAGAGGTCTCCGTGCAACAAACGAATAGGGTGCTCAGGAACTAGTCGCAGGATGCATGCGGACCGGAGTCAGTCGATCGGAAGTTACGGATTGATCTGCTTGAGCGCCTTCTCCGTGGCGCTCAGCAAAGCGTCGGCGGAGACCGGCTTGCCGGTCGCATTTTCCATCCACAGATCAGGAGTGACGCGTCCCATCTTCGCCATGCGCTCGAACTCCGGGCCGATGTTGCCCGCTTTCTTCATCTGCTCTTCGATCTGAAAGGCAATCAGGTGGCCGATCGGATAGTCGGGCAGATATAAGAACGAATCGATCATGTGCGAGTAGATCCCGAGCAACACCACGTCTTTCTTACCAATCACCGGCGCGTAGTACCGGTTCCATGTGTCCTTCGCGATCTGCAGGGTCGCCTCGCGCAACTCTTCTGGTTTCGCTTCGGGATGGTCGTACATCCAGTGCCAGACGGCCATGTCAACGAGAGCTACACCGGCGATTTCATACGTGCCCCAGAAGTCGTTGAGCGTCTTCATGGCTTCGCTCTTCCGGTCGGATGAAGACAGTCCGAGCAGCGCCATGTCCTGGTTTTGGAAGACAAACGCCAGCGCCTCGGTGAAAGCCGTATTGGGCACGCCCTCAAGCAGGGTGTAGTCGACGTCGTTCAGGGAGAACGTCTGCTCGACGTTGTGGCCCATTTCGTGGACTGCGATATTGAAGCCCTTGTAATTCATCCCGGTGTTCTCGACGCGGGTGCGGAGGTGCGATTTTTCCGAGCGCATCTGCGCGCCCATGGCATGGCCGGAGCCGCGAGCGGGATCGACCTGGATGTGCTCGGCGACGTAGCGGGCGCGCGCTTCCGGGAAGCCGAGTTTCATGAGCAGATTGGGAATGTCTTTCTGGTAAGCCTGGGGAGTGGGGTATTTTTTGGCGATGATGGCATCGAGTTCGGTCTCGCTGTACTTGTTACCGGAGCGAAAACCGTTGTACCAGACATCAAATGGCTCAAGCGGCCGGCCGAGACGCGTCTCGATGAGCTTCGCGACTTGTGCCACCAGCGGCGACGTGAGCACCTGTTCGAGCATCGCCCGCAGACGCTCTTCCGGAATCTGGCGGTCTTCATTGAAGCGGCGGTCGATGAGCGTGGGTGCGGTCGGCGAGTAAGGATCGGCAAGCCGCGACGCACGATACGTCTTCAGCAGCGTGGCGTAGCGCGTATCGGGCTCGGGCGCGTTGATGATTTTGAGGTCGGCTTTTGCAGGCGAATCGGAATCCTGCGCGGCGGCGGCTTTCACTTCATTGGTGACGGGATTCCAATCCACATGCGGATTATCGACGACAACCTGCGGGATGGATTGCGTGACGATGCGCTCCATCACCTGCTGGATCATGCGTTGCTTGGCGAGGCCGTTCTGGGTATCGGCATAGTCGGCTTTAATCTCATCGCGCAGGTTCCAATGGCTGAGCAAGCGCATCTTCGGCGGGAACAGGCGCTGACCCTGGTCGTCGACCAGGTGATACATCCAGATGTTGTAGCCGGCGATGTAGTTCGCGGAATCCGAACCCGCTTGCGCGATGGCCAGGTTTACGTCGGCGGGAATGCGTTTCGAGAAGCGCTCGGCGAGCCGTGTTTCGGCCCATTGCCGGCGTGTCCATTTCGGGCCGAGATTGATGCGTTCTTCGAGAGTGGTAAGCGGGAAATTCAGCAGCACCGCGAACGCGAGCTTGTTCTGAAAGAAGTCGTCGATCACGTGCGCCGAGGGGTCGTAGCCACCGAAGACTTCGTCATAGGAGCGGATGGGGCCAAGATCGAGATCCTGCTGGGTGGCAAACTCGCGGGAGATTTCGTGCATGTGGCCGTCGAGCTGTTCGAGCAGGCGCTGAAAGCGGCCGAACATCGTGTCGACCGACTCCTGATCGCCGGCGAAGCTTGCGCGCACGAACGATTCGAAGACTGCGGTATCGCCGTCTTCCGGGCGCCAGAATTCCACGACCTGGTGAAGGCCGGTGCGAATGCGGGCCTTCTGCCCCTCGCCATATTTCGCGAGTAGCTCGGATTGCAGCTTAAGCATGGAGTCGTTTATCTGCGCGGGCGTGAGCGTTGGCGCGCTTTTCTGGGGCGGGGCGAGCGCGGTTGATTGGGCCATTGACGTCTCCTGGAGAACGATCGCCATGGATGCGATGCACATCGATGCCAGCACGAATTCTGAAAAAATCTTCATTCGCCTCCTAGGCGTTGTCACGATGCAGCGCGGATTCATGCGCCGGATATTCCAGCGAGTCACGTATCTCGGAAATTTCTGCGGGGGTGAAGTCGGGGAACGGCAACTGCCGTTGTTCGCGCCACTCGCGAACCTTTGCCTCCGCTTGTTCCGCCTTGTCCTTGTCGATCCCGGCGTTGCGGGAAAGATATATATTTTGCGAGGGAAATGCGAAGCCAGTACCCGCCTCTTCGACCAGCGTCATAAGCTGCAGGAGAATGTCTTCGCGAATAGCAGTGAATTCGGCTCCGTCGCGCGTGACGATGTAAGTGAAGACTTCGAGCGCGGGCCAGCCCTGATCGAGCGCAGCCAGGCGAATACGGGCGCTGGGAGTCTCGACCTTGGGATGCTGATAAAGCATGCGGCGGGCCTGGCTCAACACGAAGCGCAACTGATCGGGAGTGGTCTCAGGTCGCAATCCCAGGGTCGGATTGAACAGGAATTTATCGCGGCGGGAAAGATTTTCGACATTCATCGTCGCGAGAGTGCCATTGGGTATCGAAAGTTCTGTGCGTTCGACGGTGCGGATGCGGGTGGAACGCAGGCTGATGTCCTCGACGGTGCCCACGCGACCAGCGAAATTGCAGGCATCGCCGACGCGAATCACCTCGTCGCCCAGCAGTGAGATGCCACCGAACAGGTTCTCGATGGTCTTCTGCGCGCCGAAACCAATGGCCAGTCCGCCAATGCCGAGGCCGGCGAGCGCCGTGGTCAGATTGAAACCGAGGGCGCCCAGCACCGCAAGTCCGGCGAATAGAACTACCACAACTTTCAGGATTCGCTGCCCCAGCAGCACGAGTGACCCTGTCCCCGTACTGCCCCGCGCGATGGCACGAAGGCGCAACTGTTCCATGACTCGCGCCAGCACGCGCAGAGCGAACCAACCCACACCGATCGTGAACACTACCCGCGCCGTAATGAAATAGTAATGTCGGTGCAACAGAGGCAGGCTCAGGTAGCCGACCAGGACGCGGTGGATCGTGACGCCCAGGACCAGCCACAATGGTGGCGAAATTCGGCGCCAGTGCGCCAGTTGCGGCTGCTTGCGAAAGCCGCGCCATAACATGATTGGAAAGATGACCAACTCGATCAGGACCCAAGCCAGCCCCGCAGCGAGGGGGACTGCGACGATCAGCGCCAGCCACAGCCATACGGACATTCCCAGGAACTGGGTTTTGACCAGGGCGCTGGGGACGTGGGTCTCGACCTGGTGAGCTTCAAGGAGTCTGTAGAGATCGGGTACTTTGCCGAGAGTGTCCGCGGCAAAGAGCCAGATTTTTCCCACGCTTGGGTCGGTCACCCGGACCAGGATGACGTCGGCCTCGCTGTCGTCGACGGAGAGCGTTCCGACCTTCTCACGATCAGGAGGCAATCCGGGCTGAACGGTGCCTTCGGGATTCGTGCTGATGGTCCGAAGGCTACCGACGAAGGCGCCGTCGAGGAGCGCCTTCAATTCCTTGGCGGCCTCTTCTCCATCCCGTGCGCGCTTGGCCGGGCTCATCTGGAGGTACTGCGCGGCAGTCAGAAAGTTCCCTCCCTGCATAGCCTGCAAGAATCCGAAGAGCGTGCCGTTTGGGGTTTCGCGTCCGAGCGGATCGGTGGGTGCTTGAGCCGGTTTCTTGGTCTCATTGGAACCCTGCAGAATTTGAGTGATTTGTCCCCAGGTTGGGACAGCGACCAGTACGCAGAGGATCAGGAGCGAGACTATTCTGCGATAAGAATTCATCCGACTTCCCTTGAGGCTACGGTCCATTGAGCCAGGCTTCAGCCGCGCTTCGGACGATAGACATCCGTGCTCGTGCCGAAGAACACTTCTGCGGCTTCCATCACGGTCTCCGACAGCGTCGGATGTGGATGAATCGTTAACTCGAGATCACCCGCGAGAGCGGCCATTTCAATGGCCAGCACGCCTTCTGCGATCAAGTCGCCGGCTCCGACGCCCACAATGCCGACGCCCAGCACCCGTTCCGTCTTAGGATCGAGAATAAGCTTGGTCATCCCTTCGGGGCGATCGAGTGTGATGGCGCGCCCGGAAGCGCCCCAGGGGAACTTGGCTACGGCGATTTCGCGGCCGCTCTCTTTGGCTTGTGTCTCGGTCAGCCCGGCCCAGGCGATTTCCGGATCGGTGAATACAACCGCCGGAATCGCATGCGGCTCAAACGCTACCTTGCGGCCGATGATGGCTTCGACGGCGGTGCGGCCCTCGTGCATGGCTTTGTGGGCGAGCATGGGTTCGCCGACCACGTCGCCGATCGCGTAAATAGAAGGGTCGTCGGTCTGGAGCTGCTTATTGACCTGGATGAATCCTTTCGCGCCTACTTTGACTTTTGTTTTATCCAAGCCGGGGATCTCGGAGTTCGGCTTGCGGCCCACGGAAACCAGAACTTTTTCGAAAACTTTCTCCCGCTCTTTGACGTCGGAGCCATC
>OEKN01000073.1_pt1 | contig 10522 bp, 13 predicted proteins | sample 1503361 | NCBI WGS metagenome assembly OEKN01 (sample SAMEA104379592, study PRJEB20068) | metagenome | biome: 1000743; feature: 77; material: 1998 | place: USA | collected 2012 | depth 25 m
GGCTAATGAATTTCGCCGCCTTTGGCGGCTGGAGTCTGCTTTTAGTGCATCAAGGCTCAACGCGCAACCTTCGTTGAAAAGCTCGCGCGATGTCTGGTCCCTGGTCCGCGGCTAAAGCCGCTCGATTTGGCACCTCTTACGGCACGCCTGAAGGCGTGCCTGATACGAACCTTTCCAGCAAAAATATCGTATTACGGAAAACATATCGTATTACGATATGCGTTTGTATGACGATAAACATTCGTATGACGATAAACGTTCGTATCTTTACTCCGAGTCCTTTAAATAACTGCCTGCAGTCCGTGTCCGTTCAATAACTAACCTGCACAGTCTGATAAGTACTTTCGTCGCTTCGCCCTTCATGGCTAGTCGCGGAGACCTTCTCCCCCTGCATACGCGAAGGAGTTCATCATGGTTTCTTCCATTCTTACCTTTTCCAGATGAGCGTGGCGGAAGCCACGCTGCAAAATTTCGTAGATGCGGATACAGAGATTTTCTGTAGTTGGGACAACGTCCTGGAACTCGGGCAGCGTATTCAGGTTCTGGTGTCCGAAGCGCTCCAGGATTTCTGCGTTCACAAAGCCGTCAAGATCGACCAGGTTGCAGACCATGCCCGTCGCCGGGTCGACTGCGCCGCTGACCGTGACCTCCACGTGATAGTTGTGCCCGTGCCCATGCGGGTTGTTGCACTTGCCGTACGTTGCGCGGTTCCAGTCTTCCGGCATGGCATCGGCGTGGAGACGGTGCGAGGCCGAGAACAGATAGCGGCGAGTGAGATAGGCCTTCATGCTTCTCCGTAAAAATCGACGAAGAGATCAGGGGTCTCATAAACGCGCACACGATGCAGTTGCGCCGCTTTCAGCTTGGGCGCGAGCCTTTGCCAGATGGCGATCGCGATGTTCTCGGTGGTCGGAATCTGGTGCAGGAATTCCGGGACTTCCTTGTTCAGGAAGCGGTGGTCCATGGCATCGAGGACCTCCCGGTTCATGACATCTTTCAGTTGCTTGAGGTCAACCACGAAGCCAGACTTCGGGTCCACACTTCCCTTCACCGTGACTTCAAGGGTGTAGTTGTGGCCGTGGCCGTTCGGGTTGTTGCACTTGCCGAAGAGCGCACGGTTCTGCTCCGGAGTGAACTCCGGGTTGTGGTAGTAGTGCGAGGCGGCGAACTCGGCTTTGCGGGTCAGGTAGACCATGTTTCTCCTGCGTTATGAAGTGCGTGCCATGGGGACAGTTTCGCCCGCATACGTCCGGCCCTTCCACGAAACCTTGCCGCGCCTGTAGCACAATTTCGAGCGGAACAGCAGATAGGAAAAGAGCGGCAGGCCGAGGAAAGCGAGAAGGTCTGCGTCCCAGGAAAAATGCGCCAGGCGAATCCGTCTAAAAAGCAACAGCATGAACACAGATGTGATCGCGGCGGCGACCAAAGCAACACGCGCGAACCCGGTTCGCCAGGCAGATATGGCAAGGGCGTATCCAGTAATGGGCGCGACAAAATCGAGGAGTCTCCGCAGCGCCAATCGTCCGGGATACGGGAACAGCAGCGCAAGGTTTTTGGTCCAGCCTTCGATGAGCTGGGGCAAAGTGCGATACATTCGGGTCCGCACGGCGTCGCCGGCGAAGCGAAAGAAAATTTTGCGGCCTGAGGCTTTCACCGCGTGCGCGAGCGCCACATCTTCGAGCAGACTCGTGGCGACAGCCGCGTGACCGCCGACCGCATCGTAGGCCACACGGTTGATGAGCAGATATTGTCCGTTGGCCGCAGCAGACGGCGAGCGTGAATCACTAACCTCGGAAGGCCGGTAAGCGCGAGCGAGTTCCGCGAAGATCACCGGCATGACGGCCTTCTCCCAGAAGCCGTGAACTTCCTGCTCGGGAGAATAAGAGAGCAAGTCGGCGCCGTGCTGCCGGGCTTCAGCCAGTGCGCGGGCGAGCGAGCCGGGTTTGTGGACGGTGTCGGCATCGGTGAAGAGCAGCCACTCGCCGCGAGCTTCGCGGACGCCCGCGGTCACGGCGTTGTTCTTTCCCGTCCAGCCGGGTGGAAGCGGGCCGGGTTCAATCACGCGAACCTCGGGGAAGGATTTAGCGATGACGCGGGTGCGGTCGGTGGAACCGTCATCTACCACGATAATTTCGAATGTGATTCCCTGCTGGGCAACGAGCGACTCGAGGCAAGCGGGCAGGCTGGCCTCTTCGTTCCGAGCCGGCACGATGACCGACACGGAGGGCCGCGCCGAGGCTGGTACTGGCGTTCCCATAGGCCGAATCTATTATTATATCTAGGTGCGACGGATCGTCTTTTCCCTTGGTATCGTGAGTCTTCTTGTTTTGGCGGGCTGCTATGGCGGCACGCGGCCGCCGCGGATCGGCAAACCGGCCCCGGATTTCGTGGTCCAGGATGCCGAACGCAAAGTCACCCTGAGCCAGTTCAAAGGGCAGGTGGTGGTGCTGAACTTCTGGGCGAGTTGGTGTCCGCCATGCGTGGCGGAGACGCCGTCGCTGGTAAAGATGCAGCAGCGGATGAAGGACAAGGGCATCGTGGTGGTGGCCATCAGCGCCGACGAGGATGACAGCGCTTACCATCGCTTCATCAGTAAGTACGGCATGGATTTCGTCACCGTGCGCGATCCCAGCGCGAGAATCCAGCATCTCTATGGGACCATCCAGATTCCAGAAACCTACATCATCGACCGGAATGGCGTCCTGCGGCGGAAGTTCGCCAATGCGTTTGACTGGAGCACGCCGGAAGTGACGGATTTTCTCAACCACTTGTAAGGTGCTTGCACACTCTTCGTTTGTTTAGCGGCCTACCAATAGCGTATTCATCCCCGGCGGAATCCGATTAGACTCTGCACCGGTGGGTCGACCCGCAGGGAGAGCGAAAAATGAATCCAGCCGCAATCGAGGGCTTCACCGTGGTTGGGATTGAGACTCGCACCGATAATGCTCGCGAGATGGCGGGTGCCGGAATCATTGCGAAGCAATGGGGCCGCTTCATGGGAGAGAATCTGTTGGCGCAGATTCCGAACCGGATCGATGGAGCGATTCTGGCCGTGTACTCCGATTATGAGAGCGACAAGGACGGAGAATATAGCTTCATGATCGGGGCGCGCGTGAAGTCCGCGGTTGGGATTCCTTCCGGGATGATGTCGCGCAAGGTCCCTGCTGGCCGGTACGCGGTCTTCACGTCCGAGCGAGGAGCCGTGGAGAAGGTCGTGATGGAAACTTGGCAGAAGATCTGGTCGGCGACAACAGCGGAACTCGGCGGCGAGCGCGCGTACACCGCCGATTTCGAAATCTACGACGAGCGAGCGCGTGATCTGAAGAACGCGCAGGTAGAAATACACGTTGGGATCAGGTAGAGAGATGCAGGCCGAGCGCACTGCACACACGAACAGCTAGAGTTGAACTTTCCTCAAGCGCAGCGAGTTGGTGATCACGGAGACCGAACTGAAGCTCATCGCGGCGGCGGCCAGGATCGGGCTTAGCAGAAGTCCGAAAAACGGATACAGCACACCGGCGGCGATGGGCACTCCCAGCGAGTTGTAGATGAAGGCGAAGAAAAGATTCTGGCGGATGTTGCGCATCGTCGCCAGACTAAGCTTGCGGGCGCGGACAATTCCGGCGAGATCGCCTTTGACCAGGGTGACGCTCCCGCTTTCCATGGCAACATCGGTGCCGGTACCCATGGCGATGCCCACGTCGGCTTGCGCGAGGGCGGGCGCGTCGTTGATGCCGTCGCCGGCCATGGCTACAGCCCTTCCCTGCTCTTGCAGCTTGCGCACCACTTCGGACTTCTGCTCGGGGCGCACTTCGGCCTCGAACTCCGTGATGCCAAGTTTGCCGGCAACGTTTTCGGCCGTGCTGCGATTGTCACCGGTAATCATCACCACCCGGATACCTTGCGAGCGCAGTTCGCGCAGAGCGGGCAGACTCGATTCTTTAATGGCATCGGCGACCACGATCCAGCCGGCGAACCGTTTATCGATGGCCACGTAGATTTCAGCTTCGCCGCCGCCGAGGTAGTGATCCGGCACTTCCGGGATCAGGACTTGCAAGGTGTCCATGAAGCGGCGATTGCCGGCAGCGACGTGCCGGCCTTCCACCATTCCTTCGGCACCTTGCCCGGGGTGAGATTGAAACTGGCTGACGTCAGCGAGGGGGATTTCTTTCATTGCAGCGTCGGCGAGGATAGCGGCACCCAGAGGATGCTCGCTGGCTCGTTCAAGGCTGGCAGCGATGCGGAGTAATTCTTTCTTCTCCACACCTATGGGAACGATTGATGTGACGCTTGGTTTGCCTTCGGTAAGAGTGCCAGTCTTGTCGACGACGAGCGTGTCGATTTTCTCCAGACGCTCGAGGGCTTCGGCGTTGCGAATGAGGACGCCAGCGGAGGCGCCGCGACCGGTGCCGACCATGATCGCCATGGGCGTCGCGAGTCCGAGCGCGCAGGGACAGGCGATGATGAGGACGGCAACTGCGTTTACGAGCGCATGCGCCAGGCGCGGCTGCGGACCGACGAGCCCCCAAACAATAAACGTCACGACTGCTATGGCGATCACGGCGGGCACAAACCATCCGGCAACTTTGTCGGTGAGCCGTTGAATAGGGGCACGGCTGCGTTGCGCCTGGCTGACCATCTGCACGATGCGCGCCAGCATGGTCTCGCTGCCCACGCGCTCGGCCCGCATGATGAACGATCCGGACTTGTTCACAGTCGCGCCGATTAACTTGGACCCTTCCTCTTTTTCGACGGGGATGGACTCCCCGGTGATCATGGATTCATCAACCGCACTGCTACCTTCCAGTACTTCGCCATCCACCGGAATTCTTTCACCGGGACGAACGCGCAGGCGGTCTCCGGGCTTGACGAGGGCGAGTGGAAGGTCCTTTTCGCTTCCGTCGTTGTTCACGAGTCGCGCCATCTTCGGGCTCAGGTCGAGCAAGGCGCGAATGGCCGCGCTCGTCCGGCTCCGGGCGCGGAGTTCAAGGACCTGGCCCAGAAGAACGAGGGTCGTGATCGCGGCGGCCGCTTCGAAGTAGACTTCGGGACGACCGCTCATGCCGCGAAAGGCTGGCGGAAAAATCTGCGGGAACACGGTCGCGATCAGGCTATAGAAGTAAGCGACGCCGGTGCCCATCGCGATCAGCGTGAACATGTTCGTCGAGCGATTGACGATCGAGGTCCAGCCGCGCTGGAAGAATGGGAATCCGGCCCAAAGAACAACCGGCGTGGCGAGGATAAGCTCGACCCAGGAGAGCCAGCCTTCGGGCAATGCGCGCTGAATGGGCATGCCAGGAAGCATGTCGACCATGGCGACGATGAGTAAGGGCGCGGTGAGCATCAGGCTCACCCAGAAACGACGGCTCATGTCGCGAAGCTCGGGATTCTCTTCCTGCTGCGCCGTCGCAGTGCGTTGTTCGAGCGCCATCCCGCAGATGGGGCAACTGCCTGGCTCGGAGCGAACGATCTCGGGATGCATCGGGCAGGTGTATTCAACCTGCGCGGCGGGAAGAGAAAGCTCGGGCTCGAGCGCCATGCCGCAGCTTGGGCACGGACCGGGGCCGAGCTGGCTGACCTCCGGGCACATGGGGCAGACGTAGGTGCGCTGGCCTGGGGTGGCCGACTTCGCCGAAACCGCTGGCGCGGGCTGAGCAGCAGGTACGGGCGAATGCACGGACCCGAGTTGAATCAGGCCCGCAGGGGCTTTGGGCTGAAGATAGCGCTCGGGATCGGCGCGGAATTTCTCCCGGCATCCGAGACAGCAGAAGTAGTAGGTCTTGCCCGCGTGCTCGACCTGCCCCTTGGCGGCACCCGGGTCCACGGTCATTCCGCAGACCGGATCACGCTCGGTGGTCTTCACGAAATCGACGGGTTCGGGCATGGCAAATACTTCCTTCGCGGGCCAATGATGCAGAACGTTGCGTCTGGTTTTGTTGACCTTACACCGGTACGGTGTCGCAGGAAAGAGTGAACTGGTGCATGAACCTTAATTTTCGTGCCTATCAACTTTCAAAAGCTCTTCACCGCCTAAATCGCGAGCGGCCACAAAGATCGCAAAGGGAGCGATAGGCTACTTTTCCGCGAGCTTTTGCGGTTAAGAGATTAGATTCTCGTGCCATATAAACGATTGTTGTATCTTGAATTCGGAGGAATGAAGAAGAATGACCTACCTGGACATCGCTTACCGCTACGGAGCCACCCCGGGCGAGCGCGAGATGCGCGCGATCGACGGGATGCGAGAGGTATATGGAGTCCGCAAAGTCAACTTTAACGAGAGCGAGCGGCGGGTGCGCGTGGAATTCGATGCTTCGCGGCTGACCGCGGACGCCGTCGCCAAACTTCTGCGCCAGGCTGGAATCGATCTCCGCGAACGGCTGGCCCTGGCCTAAGTCCCGGGGGAGGGCTCAAGCGGACAGCCGAGTCAATGAGATGCGGGAAAGCTCGAAGTGCGGGGGAAATGCAAAGGGGCGCTCAAGAAAACCTCTGGCCGAAGTTATTCTCTAGAGCGCCCCGTTGCGCGCCACTTCGTCTGCCCACTCTATAGCAGCTACGGGACCATTTTTAAACTACAGAAACTAAAGAGGACAGGGCGGGAGGCACCCGGTAGGAATTGCTGACCGGCAAGAAAGATTTACGTCCGGTGGAAATTTTCACAGGTCTGGGCCGGGAGGCCGGGCTCCGAGCCAGATTTCCGTCCCTTATCTGGCGAGCGCGCCCGAACAGGCTCGCGGCATCTGTCGGCTGTCCGACACAAGAAATCAGCGGTAACGTTTCGGGCATCAGAGGTCCGCGGCCGCCTTACCCCCTTTCCGAGATTGTTCATCAAGTTGCTCTTCAGGAGCGCGCGCTGTCGAAAGTGTTTCCATTGCCACAGGCCGAAGCCATTTGCGAGATAGAACTGCTCTTTGTTATCGCACCTCTGGAAATTCTTATCGCAGATATAGCGATAGTGCAGTACGCGCGTCCAAGCCTGCCCGACGTTTCCGCCGACGTCCATTAGCTCGGGAGCTTCGAGCGTATTGATCGCCGTGCCAACGTGCTCGACTTATAGATCTTGCACGAAGAATAGAAATCGAATCTGGTATCGGGCACTTGGATCTCTGTGCCAGGCTGACCTTCCGGGACGCAGCACTCCGCGATGGGCAGGTCCCTGGTGAATCGCTGGAAGGTGGTGTTGTCGGTCCAGATCAACTCGATTGCACGCATGTAGACGTGCTCACGATCGAATACCTTCACATCGAAACCGTGCGCCTTGGGGCTTTTGATCCAGAACCAGTAACCCTGAGGAGCGCAGTCTTCGTCCGGGAAGACCTGGCTGTACACAGAGTTCGTGGAGCCCGTGAGGTAATGTTGGCCGCGCCTCGATTTGCTCGTCCCGAAATAATTCATGATGTCGGCTTCGCCTGCGGGACAGGAGAGCATCACCGATTCCTGTACGCGAGTGGCGAGCCAGAACAAAGCCGAGACAAGCATGCAGACAGCGCAGAGAAGTTTCATTGCGTGCGTTCTTCAGCGAATCTGTCTCAGACTGCGTAAGGGAAAGACGATTTTCGATGGCCGGCGGCGCGGCAGAGGTTGGATTCCGTCGCGAACTGGGTGTCGCACGTTTGAATTTTCTTTTCATGAGATGCGAATGACAACGCGACGCGCATGGCGGCGAAAGCGCTGTGATAAACTTGCTGTACTTCCCTTTTTAAGGCGCCCTTAGCTCAGTTGGATAGAGCGTCTGGCTACGAACCAGAAGGTCGGGAGTTCGAATCTCTCAGGGCGCACCATTTTCCCCAGCAAAACGGCACTTTTTGAATCTGGCGGCCCACAGTGGCCGCTCTTGTTTTACCTGCGTTTTACCGTTCGGCAGCTAACCGTGGCTGGCGCTGCACCCGTACCGTATTCCTCTGGTGGCACTGGCAGGCGCAATTTAAGCGGGTGCAACGCGTATGGCGCTGGTCCGAGCAGGCTTTCGATAAGGTTTGGGAGCGGAAGACAGGAAGTAAGGTGTGATGGTGGCTCATGACGCCGTGAAAATAAGATGACAAAAATCCCTTTGTCAATGGGCCTTCACAAGTTATCCCACCCTTTTCCACTTTTCCTACACCTTCCTAACAACTTTTCCACATACCACAATTTCCACCCTCCACATTGTGTTAAGTATTGGGCGTGGAAAGGAAGTCTATGTCCAACCCCAACTGGTATTACGTCGCCGAGGACGCTGTGGTCCACGTCTTCATCATCTACCATCTGATCAGAACGCTGTTCATCGAGCGGCGACGATGATGGGGCACTACCCCTTTGCCGCTTCAACTGCTATTCGCGCTATGGCATCGAGAACGAACTCGCGGGTTACGCTTGCAGCCTTTGCGAGGTCGAATTCGATCAGCTTCTTCTTCGCCGGGACCAGAGTGGACTTGGGGTCAGATATGACATACTTCAGTTGGTCCCACAGCTTGTTCTTGTCATCGATGCTGAGCTTCTCGTCGTGGTAGAGGAGCTCGCGCGCCGTATCCATCGTCTCTCTCATCCACGGGTACGGACTCCCACGCTTGTGGCAAAAATCAGGACGTTGGTAAGTATGAATAGCGGCATGGGTGTGGATCCCACGGATAGGAGTTCCACAGTCTTGACAGGCTTCGATGATGGCCGATCCACACCTTGAGCAATGTTCACTCGGATTAACGGCGATCCGCCCCGAGCTGATCACGTGGCAATGAAGACAGATGTAAGCATCGTAGTAGATGCCATCTGGGTTCATTCCCACTGGTCTATTACGGTCCCGCTTCAATCGCTGTAGTTCTTCTTCAACAAGTTTCGCAACGTAAACTCGCTGGGGTGCCTCGACCTCTTCTTCGGAATCCGCGAACATACGACTAGGCTGATACACTATGAAGAAGCGCTTCCATTCCATGGCTTCTCCTTGAGCTTCTGCCGGAGCGTATACCCGGTATTGCTCGTGTCCCGGGATGAAGACTGTAGCCACCTTCTGCAGCGACAGCGAACCCGTACGGTCAGGGGTAAGAAGACCTCCGTTCTCGATGACAATCTTGATTGTGCTCTCGGGCATGGGGTGATTTTAGAACAGACAACAAAAATACCCACATCGTAATGACTGTGGGTGTTACTTCAGCCAGTCCGCATTTTCGTCGTCGTCAATGAAGACTGGCCGCGTTACTTTTTTGCGGTTTCCTTGGGGCTGCTCCTTCAGCCGACAGGACGCGCATCATTTTTCTGGTTCAGGAAGGTGCGTGGATACCCCACGTGGAAGACGATTGGCAGATTTCCTGATATGACGATCGAGAATGCCAGGGCTGCAGCGCAAAAGTACAACACGGATCTGGCAAACTGGCGGCTTGCCAATTACGAAGGCCCGAGTCCATTTGAACGGCAGGGAACGCCCACCTTGCAGTCTGTCCTCGATGACTATATCGAGCGTCACCTGAAAGCAAACGCAAAGAATCCCGACAAAGCTGTCAAGCACGCCCGCTGGCAGTTCGACCACTACCTGTCGGATTGGAAGATGCGCAAGCTGAGCGAGATTCGCCGCGAGGACGTTAGGAACATCCACGCAGAGATCGGCTCTCGCAAGGCTAAAGCTGGGTCGGGTCTCTTGCCGCGTCCCACCCCAACCCAGCACATAACAATGCGCAGGTTTGGCACAATGCGGACACTCACGGCGTGGCTCTTCCATTGCGACTCTCATCTCCCGCGCTGCTTGCAGCGGACTCGCACAAAGAGCCACGGCGTGAGTCCGGCGTCTCTGACGGCATCTGCGAGAGGCTGAGTCATAGAGGTATAATTCGCGGCGGCGGGTGCGCCATGAAGGACCGTGAACTCCGCGATGCCCTCATTGAGGCTTTCCAGCAATTGAAGTCACACAGGAACGCAATTGGTTCCTTGCTGGCCGAAGTCTGCGCGGTGCGGGATTCCCTGATTGAGATTGGACCGAAGTACGCGGATATTTTGAAGCGTCACCGAGAAGATCATATCCAATCATCGAAGCCGCTTGTTGCCGCAGACCTTCGCTTGCTTGACGAGATAATTCAGAAATTGAAGGAGGGCCAGAGCGAGTCTTGATCATCTTCCTAGAAAGGTCTTCAACGTGGGCTCGTTTAGTCCTGCGAGTAATAGAGCGTGATCTTGGTCGTGGTCGTCCCCGAGTTGACCGTCAGGTCATTGCCCGCGTCTGCATAGGCCCACGGCACATCGGAGAATGGCAATCTTGCGGACAAGCCATTAGCTGTCACTCCGACAATTGATTGCGCTGTGCTGCCATTCTTAAACGTCACAACGTCAGCGTTCACGCCGGGTACGACAATCACCTGCCAGAGCTTGCAACCCTGTTCTGCTGTCGCCGGGCAGAATCGTATTGTCGCCGCTGGCAGAGTCGCGTTGGCCCGGTCCTACTCTGTGGCACTTCTGGCGTTAAAAACCAAAATCCCCTACGAAGAAGAAGGGGCCTGGATGCAAGCACGATCAAGGTCTCACCGAGAGGAGAAGTGTAATGATTCCATAACAATGTCGGGAT
>OEKN01000069.1_pt3 | contig 10398 bp, 10 predicted proteins | sample 1503361 | NCBI WGS metagenome assembly OEKN01 (sample SAMEA104379592, study PRJEB20068) | metagenome | biome: 1000743; feature: 77; material: 1998 | place: USA | collected 2012 | depth 25 m
ACAAATTTGGATACAACGTGGCGGCAATCGGGCGCGGCTCCGAAAATGCAGCGCTCGCGAAGAAGCTCGGCGCAAACGTCTACATCGACAGCCAAGCGACGAAGCCAGCCGAGGCCCTGCAAAAACTTGGCGGGGCGCAGGTCATTTTGGCCACGGCTCCAAACTCGAAAGCAATGTCGGAGTTGATCGACGGCCTCGGTCCGAATGGCAAGTTCGTCGTGGTCGGCGCCACGTTCGATCCCATTGAAGTGACACCGATACAACTGATTAGTGGAAGTCGAGCCATTCAGGGCTGGGCTGCGGGAACGCCTGCCGACTCTGAGGACACGCTGCGTTTCTCGGAACTGAGCGGTGTGCGTCCCATGATTGAAACCTATCCCCTCGAAAAAGCAGCAGAGGCTTACGCACGCATGATGAGCGGGAAGGCGCAGTTTCGAGTCGTTCTGACCATGTGAGGTGGGCCACCAACGCCAGCAAGAGCCATGCGGAGGTAATCGAGGCGCTTTTCCATTTCGTCCCACGGCGCCCGATTCTCGCAGCTCAGTGGCATGGCGTTGGTGGTTTTCTTCCTCGCATCCGCTCAACTATCGGCCCAAGTCAATGGAAAGGACCACCCGATGAAATATCCGACGCTCTATCGCACGATCCAGGTCGATGGACTCTCCATTTTCTATCGAGAGGCTGCAACGGGGGGCGCATTTTGTCGCCACACTACGCGCATCCATGGCTGCGCTTCTGCTCGAATGCTCTGCCGCTGGTCAAAACTTATGGAGGTGCTAGACTGCGGGAATGGCTACCAAGAAAAAGAGTAAGAAATCGACGAAGTCCAAGCTGGCCCGCCACAAGAAGGTCATGAGGGCAAAGCATTCCGCCAGGAAAACTACTGCCAAAAAGGCGCCCGCTAAGAAAAGAGGGCCTGCGAGCAAGCCGCGCAAGCGTCGTCAGCGTCGTCAGCAGGACAAAATATTCCAACAGCAGGCAATCGCATCGCGTTCGGGTGCGCAGTCCGGAGATTTGCAGGGATTGCGCGAGATTGAGAGTGCCGACTCGGAAAGCGTCGAGGAGTTGGCCGAGGAAGGCAATGCGTTCGAGGCTGAGGCCGTAGCGGGTGTCGAGCACGCTGACGACGATGCAGAGCGGGAGGTCCACACCCACGAGGTCCCGGAGGATGACGTCCCTGAAGAATATCTGGACAAGGAATGAACCGGGCTTTGCGGAAGGGATTCGATGACAAGGTGCATCGCCGGTTTTTCCCGCATATATCTAGATGGAGAGTTTAGTAGCAAGTCTCAAGAGGCCCATCGGTATGCGCTCGCGAGTGATCATGTTATCTCCTTGTGCGTTTCCGATGGGCCAGCCTGAGACATCAGAACGTTGTTGAGGCCCCTTCGCATAGACGGTGAAAATGGGGTTCCATGCCCAGGCCAAGGCATGCGATCTGCCGCCGCGAAAGATTCAGGCTGCCTTGCGAGCTTCCTGAACCGACCGCACAAATTTGAGCAGGTCGGCGTTAACTTCATCCTGGTGCGTAGCCGTTAGACCGTGGGGTCTGCCCGGATAGTAGAGTTCCTTCGCTCCCTTGATGAGCCTGGCCGATTTTTTCGCTGAGTCTTTGATTGGAACGACCTGGTCGTCCTCACCGTGCATGACCAGTGTAGGCACATCGAACTTCTTGAGGTCCTCGGTGAAATCGGTCTCGGAAAATGCCTTGATGCTGTCGTAGGAGTTCTTGAGGCCGGCCTGCATGCTCCACAGCCAGAACTGGTCCAGCATTCCCTGCGAGACCTTCGCGCCCGACCGATTGGCGCCATAGAACATGACGGCAAAGTCCTTGTAAAACTGTGAGCGATCCTTGAAAAGGCCACGCCGCAGTTCGTCAAAGACTTCGATGGGGAGCCCTTCGGGATTGGTAGCGGACTTCACCAGTATCGGGGGGACAGCGGCAATCAGAACAGCTGCGGCCACCCGCTTTGTGCCGTGGCGTCCGATGTAGCGAGTCACTTCGCCTCCGCCCGTGGAATGACCCACCAGAGTGACATCCTTGAGATCCAGAGCCTCAATGACAGCAGCCAGATCGTCGGCGTATCCATTCATGTCGTTCCCGGACGAAGCCTGGCTCGAGCGGCCATGGCCACGCCGGTCGTGTGCCACCGCGCGAAAGCCATTCTGGGCGAGGAACAGCATTTGTCCGTCCCATGCGTCCGCATTCAGCGGCCATCCGTGCGAAAACGTGACAACCGGGCCTTTGCCCCAGTCCTTGTAGTAGATTGTCGTGCCATCTTTCACCGTAATCGTACTCATATGAATTTCTCCTTGATGTTTGGGCGAGCAGAACTACTCGCAGTTTTTGGTTTTTACTTGGCGGGTACCACCACCGGAGCGCCTTTCTCCTTCACCAGGAACACGACGAATTTCGCCGGTTTGGTCTGGCTTGCGTTCCGCCCAACAACGTGGATGTCATCCGGGCCTTCGTAGAAGGTCTGACCGGGTGTCAAAGTCACTTCTTTTCCGCCTCTCACCTGCATCACGATCGAGCCTTCCAACACATAGACAAACGCATGTGCATTGTGGCGATGGATTGGGTCCGAACTGCCCGGCGGATATTCCACGGTGATCATCAGACCCTCTTTGCCAGGAAGGTTGGTCAGGTCTTTCGACAGGAGCTCCGTTACTTTAGCCTCCTGTGCCAGCAGCGTGCCGGACATGAGACATGCCAGCGCCAAAATCAGTTTCGTGGACGTCATAAATTAGCCTTTCGTTTGAGCGATGGGGTTGGTGCGACGAGTGGCTGGCGACTCCCCTTGGCTGACTATGCGGCCCTCGTAATTTGTGCTGCGGGCTGAGTCAGCCAGGTTTCGAAACGGGTCTCGCCGAGTCGCGCGTTCTTGCCCGGAAGCAGTGTTTTCTCGGTGAGTTTCGCCCCAGAATAACGCGCGTTTGGATCAGCGATGACTTCGCGGGGATCTTTGAGGGAGGCCAAGCGCCGCCGGACTAGTTCATCCACGCGGAACTGCTCCGGACCTGCAATTTCGATGGTGCCGTTCACCGGCTGGCCTACTGCAACCCTGGCCACGCCACTCGCGACATCGTCGGCGGCCATCGGCTGGAAAAGGACAGGAGGCAAGTGCACCTTGTCGCCAACCATAGAAATGTCGGCAAGGCCCTTGAGGAATTCGAAGAACTGCGTCGCGTGCACAATGGAGTAAGGGATGGACGAACCTTTGATCAAGTTTTCCTGCGCAATCTTGGCCCGGAAGTAACCGCTTTCGGATAGCAGCTGCGTCGCCACCACCGATAACGCAACGTGATGTCCGACCCCTGCGTTCGCTTCGTAAGTGAGCAGGTTGCGAGTTGATGTCTCAAAGAACTTCAGCACCGCGGCGTCGTCCCAGGAAGGAGAGTTGGATACGTCGACGACGACCAAGGCGCCTTTCAGCACTTCGGCCAGTCCTTCGCCCGTAAGCGTGTTGACGCCTGTGTTGGGTGCTGCCGCGACCGCCTCGTGTCTCTGCTCACGAAGCTTATTGATAAGCTTTGATCCAATGAGTCCGGTACCGCCGATCACTACGATTTTCATAATTCTCCTTTCATGGTTGACCGATGCATTTCAGAGTCATCGGTCTCTTGTACTCTCTATGACAAAACTGAGCGGGACTTTGTGACAGCATGCTTCGTTCGCGCTATGAAAGGGCCGAATCACTCAGCAATATTCACGAACCGGGATTGATGGGTGTCACGAGACGTTGTTCGATACGCCGGAACCAGCCAGATCGTGAACGGTCTCTGAAGATCGAACAGATCAAACCGGGAAACACCGTACAGACACAAACGGATCAATTCAGAAAAGAGATGTATTATGGAAACAGCAGGATTACGTCTACCCCAAACCGCTTCGTCCCTTCGCTTTGACTTGGAGAACCCAGACGGAACGCAGAACGTGGGTCTCTATCCGAAAACCGTGAACGGTCTCTGCACGATCTAACAGATCAAACCGGGAAGCGCCGGACACACAGCCGGATGAATTCAGAAGGGAGATTTATTATGGCAACTGTAGGAAAGCCTCTACCGCAAACCACTTCGTCCCTTCGCTTTGACTCGCAGACCAGTGAACACGACGATGGCCTTTCAGCTTTTACCCCGGTGCGTCCGCGTCTGTTCGGCATCGCATACCGCATGCTCGGAAGTGCGGCCGAAGCCGAGGATATCGTGCAAGACGTTTGGGTACGGTGGCAGTCTACGAATCGGAGAGCGGTTGAGAACCCGCCCGCATACCTGGCGACGACAACCACAAGACTGTGTATCAATCTCGCCCAGTCCGCCCAATCCCGCCACGAAACCTACGTCGGGACGTGGCTTCCCGAACCGGTAGACACCAGCAGCGATCCCGAATCAGGTGCGGAACACCGAGAGGCATTGAAGCTTGCGGTCCTGGTGCTCCTTGAAAAACTCTCGCCCACAGAGCGCGCCGCATATATTCTGCGCGAAGCCTTCGACTACTCCTACCGCGAGATCGCGGACATCCTGCAAATGGAGGAAGCAAACATCCGCCAACTCGCCTCCCGTGCCCGTAAGCATGTCGCCGATGGCCGCCGCACACCCGCCAGTTCGGGCGAGCAGCGTCGCCTTCTGGACGCCTTTATCGCGGCCGCGCAGAAGGGAGACATGGCTGCTCTAGAAGGTCTGTTCGCTGAGGATGTTGTCTCTTGCTCGGATGGTGGTGGGATGATGCGCGCGGCGCGAGTCCCAGTTTCTTGCCGCAAACGTGTGGCAACCTTCACTGCCGCTGTCACTTCGCATTTCTGGAAGGGCGTGAAGCTTGCCTGGGTCGAGACAAATGGTCAGGCAGCCGTTCTGGTATCGCGCGATGGCGTTCCCGTTGCGCTTGCGACTAATGATGCCGCCGCGCAAGGCATCGATCAGATCATGTGGATCATGAGACCAAACAGACTCGCTGCGATTTCAAGGTCAGGCCAAAGATTGGGCGAGCCTCACGCGCCTGAGCTCGCAGTCGACTGAGCGTCGTCGCCGCTTCGACTACAGGGCGGCCACTCTAAGGCCGACGAGCCATTCTCTCCGCTGCGGCGATTGCCACCGGACATGCACAGACACCGGTGTGAACCCAAAAGAAGTCGGGAGGACTCAATCAAGGAGAATGACATGGCAAGCAAGGGAACACTCATCGTAACCGGAGCGTCACAAGGAATCGGCGCCGGCGTGGTGCGGGCATTCCTCGAACGCGACTACAACGTAGTGGCGAACTCGCGAAACATCACCAACTCGGGCACATTTCGTGTGTCTGCCAAACTCGCGCTCCTGGATGGCAACATCGGAGAAATAGCGGTCGCAGCAAAGATCGTGGACACCGCGATCACGAGATTTGGTTCGATCGACGCGCTGGTGAACAACGCGGGCATCTTCATTGCCAAGCCCTTCACGGAGTACACGACGGAAGACTTCGAGGCGCTTTCGATTGTGAACCTCAAGGGTTTCCTCTACGTGACGCAGGGATCTGTGAAGCAAATGCTTGCGCAGAAAAGAGGTGGCAGCGTCGTCAGCATCACCGCTTCGTCGGTCGTCAACCCGATTGCCGGCGTATTGGGGTCCGTGGCGATGATCACGAAGGGCGGCATTGAAGCCGTCACCCGCAGCTTGGCGATCGAGTGCAAAGGAACACATTCGCATCAACGGCGTAGCGCCCGGCATTGTCGACACCCCCATGCACGTGAACGAACCGAAGGACTTCCTGAAGACGCTCTCGCCGATGGGTACAATTCCCAGCGTCAGCGACATCGCGGACGCCGTTGTTTACCTGACCGAGGCCCGCAACATTACTGGGGAGGTGCTGCACGTGGACGGTGGTGCGCACCAGGGCCGCTGGTGAGCCTGCGCCGCTCGCCGAAAATGGCTCGGTTTTTTCCTTGGAGAAGATCACGGGAATGAACTGCCCTCTTGCTTCCGGGCCCAGTACCACAGAGCGAGTTCGACCCGATTGCTAAGGCCAATCTTGTCGTAGATGGCGCTCAAGTAGTTCCTGACAACAAACACACCGATCCCGAGTTCGGTCGCGATTTCCCGGTTCTTCAGCCCTTGCGCGACCAGCTCTACGACTCGGCGCTCGCGTCGGCTGAGCTTCCGTGTGCGGTCCAACCGCTTTTTCGCCGGCAATTTCCACCTCTTGGATAATCGGAGGGAGGGCCGATTAAATTTTGGGGAAGGTCAAGTTAGTAACGGGTCAGCGGAGTTGAGGGGCGGGACGAGTGAAATCGCCCGCTTTGCTACAGTTGAGGCTGTGCGGAGCCAGACCTCTCAACCTGTGCTACTCCTATGCCGCTTCTCGTTCTGGGAAGCGAAACGAGGGCTGTAGGTCGAGTTTGTCTATCGCCGGCTTCACATTGATGTGGAATGAGGCTCGGTCTCGTGCGAGCTTCGGCCCAATCACACCGGTCAACCTCTCAACGGTGGTGCTCAAGTCTTTGGCATGCATCTGCTGCAATTCAATCGTAATCGTGATGTCGAACAACCCACTTTCCCATTCTTGTTGTGCCCTGTGCGCGAGCAAGCTACCCCCAAGCATCCGAGCCAGGCTCACGAGTGAGCGGCTTTTGCACGCGGCGCATTCGTCACCTCGGCTGCTGCTGATGACCTCGCAATCCAGGCAGAAGACTGCATTCAAGAGAGGGAGAACTCCTGTGTCGAGATGGTTCCTTGTTCCGTCGAACATATAACACCAACCCCTGTCGCTCAGATGTGGGGAGCGATATTTAATACCAATACGGTGCCATTCTCAATATGTAAACTGTCATAACCTTCAGCGTCCGAGCCAAGTCTGGTCCCAAGCACGAGAGGCGCGGCGCAAAGCCCCTCGTAAGCGACTCTTTGGAAATGACAACTCCCAGGGGATTCTCCCTGAGCCAGCAAGCGAAACAGTAGCGGAAATGTGCAGACCAGAGAATGGCCCGGTCGTGTGGTCACTTGGTGGCGGTGAGGCTGTCCACCTCCGCATGATCCTCTGCCCACTGGCCCCTGACGCAACCAGGGACTCGGTGCGCGGGCTCGGACGGTTGTCAAACAGATCCTCGGTGGTCCGGAGGTGCCGGGCGACCAGAATGCCAGCATGATAGCGAGCACGCGCTTGCGTCCCTCGTTTACGAGGGACAATGGTGCATTTTCGCCTTTGTTCGCCTAGAAGTGGCCGCTAGGCGCTCTTCTTGGTGCGCTCTGGGGCCGATCCGCCTGGGCAGGTTTCGGGTGCTCACTCTGGTGGAACGACAGACAGCCGGGGCAGAAAAGATTCTTGGGATTCTCAGGCGCGAAGCCGTCGCCAAGCTTCTCATCTCTTTGGCGGGACAGTGGTGTCCCGAAACTGCCGAATGAGGTTACATCGCACGCCGATGGGTGATTGGGTACGACTCTAAGTGACTGGGATCGCGTGCCGTCGCGTCGCAGGAGAGAATTGCGAACCGTTGTACGGGCTAACACCTGTACTGAGGGTTCGAATCCCTCCCTCCGCGCCAGCAAACAAGTTAGCAGCGCTCCGACAGATGGATCAATCTGACTAACTGTCAGTCAGTCGAAATCCTCTAAGCATCAGGGCGCCTCGGAGTGAGTGAGTGAGCAGATTGTGTGTTCCCGAGAATGTTTGCGCCGGGATTAGTTAGGTGTCCGGCCCGCAATTTCAGCCCTCGATCAACAGATCTCTCACGGATTTGAAAGAACTTAGGCGGCCTCCTGAAGTCAATTAAGTTGTTGAAAGTACAGCATAAAGTAGCCCTGAAAAGGCTGGCGTCGGCGGTTCGATTCCCTCCCTTGCCACCACATTCTAAGGTACTTGCAGCCACCAACTGATGGCCGTTGTCCCGTTACTGTCCCAATCCCATCTCAAGTCACCAGCGCTCCCAACCTCTCTACGGCGCGGCCACCCTGATTTGCACGAAAGTGTGGAAGATCCCCTTTCAGCCAGAGTTGACCCTCATCCTCCCGCTGAATATAGCCGATAACTTCTAGGGAGCGACGCCAATGTGGGCGGAGTGTCCGATGGCGTTGCTCCAGCAGAAGGATCGATTCCTCGAGAGATCACGCCTTCCGCATAGAGATGCATAGTGGAAAAAGGCACGTTGAGTTCCTTAGCCATACGCTGTTTGAGGGTCGTCTCTCTGCTCATCTTTGTCGCCCCGGCCCGCGGCCAGACGCCGACCTCGCTCGAAGACCTATCCAAGCTGAGTATCGAAGAACTGATGAACGTCGAGGTGACTTCGGTTTCAAAACGAGAGCAAAAACTGTCGCGCGTGGCAGCGGCAATTTTCGTTATTACGCCAGATGACATTCGACGCTCCGGGGCGACAAACATCCCCGATGTCCTGCGCATGGTTCCCGGCCTTGACGTGGCCCAAATCGACGGGAACGCCTGGCAGATCAGCTCGCGGGGTCTCAACGCTCAATTTGCCAACAAGCTGTTGGTCTTGATTGATGGCCGCACGGTTTACTCGCCACTGTTCGCCGGAGTGTACTGGGATGTTCAGGACGTGCCCCTGGAAAATATCGAGCGTATCGAAGTAATCCGTGGGCCGGGAGCATCGGTTTGGGGAGCCAATGCCGTCAACGGTGTCATCAACATCAGCACGAAAACGGCCCAGGAGACACAAGGCGGCTTGGTGACTGCCGGCGGCGGATCCCATGAACCCGGTTTCGGACTCACCCAATACGGAGGAACCTTTGGCCAGGCAACAAGCCACCGATTCTTTATAAAAGGGTCGGATTACAACTCCCTTCCTTCTCTTACGGGGCAGGACGGGCTCGACGGATCTCACCTACTGCATGGCGGGTTCCGCCTAGATTCCACTCTCTCTAATCAAGATTCCTTAACCGTACAGGGGGACCTATATGGAGGTACAGAAGGATCGAGACTGAACACGGTTGCGCTAACGCCGCCGTTCGGTAAGGTGCTCGCCCTGTCGACCGCCGTATCTGGCGGAAATGCCTCGGGACGGTGGAACCACACCTTCTCTCCGCACTCCAGTACAAGCCTGCAGATTTATTTCGATCACACGAATCGCGATGTCGTCGTCGCGGGAGACAAGGTCAATACTTTCGACATTGATTTTCAGCATCATGTGGGCTGGGGAAGCCGTCAGGATTTTGTCTGGGGCGTGGGCTATCGTTACTTCTCCTACACCACAACCCCAAGCGCAGTCCTCTCCTTCAATCCCATGTCGGCTGATCGGCAGCTCTTTACATCCTTTGTACAAGATGAAATTATGCTCAAATCGGATCGTTTGTATCTGACGATTGGAGCGAAGCTCGAGCACAATGATTTTAGCGATTTTGAATTCCAGCCCACCGCGCGGATTACCTGGAGTTTGACCGACAAACACATGTTGTGGGCGGGATATTCCCGAGCCCGTCGCACGCCCTCGCCCACCGAAAGAGATCTAAGGATTAGTCTCGCGGCGTTTCCTGGGCCTGGCGGTCTACCCTCCCTGCTGACCCTGATGGGTAGTCCTAACACCGTCAGCGAGAAGCTCGATGCTTTTGACTCGGGTTATCGGACTCAACTTAGACCCGACATCTCGTTGGATCTCGCTATTTTCTACAACCGGTACAGGAATCTGAGGACCGTTGAACCAGCGACTCCATTCATGGAATCAGATCCTCTACCGCCGCATCTGAACCTTCCGACTGTTGTCGCGAACCAGATGCACGGCGAAACGCATGGGCTCGAGATGGCAGTGAATTGGAAGGTAACCGATCGCTGGAAAATCAGTCCCGGGTATGCGTTCGAGCGAATTCATTTACGCCTAGGGCCCGCGAGTCACGACACGAACTCGGTCGCGAATGGAGAGGGGAGCAGCCCGCACATCCAGGCGCAAATACGCTCGAATCTGGCGCTGTCGCGAAGACTCGAATGGAATACGTCCGCTTATTTCGTCGGCCGGCTTCCCGCGCAACAGGTACCGTCTTACACGCGCTTGGACAGCGGGATAACCTGGCGAGCGTCGGAGCATCTGTCGTTGAGTCTGGTCGGGCAAAACCTGTTACAAGATCACCACCTGGAGGCCAGCAGCAATAGCGTATTGTCGAGCCTGATCCGACGAACTGTCTACGCAAAGTGTGCTTGGGAGTTTTGAATCAAGGTAAAAAGACTTGCAGCACACGAGTCGATCACGAGCCTGTCCGCGGCAGAGGGCACAGCGGACCGGATCACTTGGATTACTAAGGGCTGCCTATTACTTCCCAGAAGCCGATTTCCCGTTACCTATCTTCCACCAAAAGTTCATTTCCGTAGATAGTGAGAGCATAGGTACTCCCGGAACGCCGTTTCTGAACCCGAGACAAGACGCTGAAGGGTGCCCAGAATATTTCGTGCCCACCCCGTATCCCGAGCGTCGCAAACCTCGGACC
>OEKN01000016.1_pt1 | contig 10376 bp, 9 predicted proteins | sample 1503361 | NCBI WGS metagenome assembly OEKN01 (sample SAMEA104379592, study PRJEB20068) | metagenome | biome: 1000743; feature: 77; material: 1998 | place: USA | collected 2012 | depth 25 m
TTCGAGAGTTGCTCCGGTTGAAGGCACCCGCCCCCAACCGAAAAATCAACGGCAACCACGAAGGGCACGAAGGAGACACAAAGGTTTGATCAGGGGCTGCATCTGAGATTCATGTCGTTTCTGACATAGTTGTCTCGTGCTGTTATGAATTGACTTGCACTCGGTCCTATTCGCTCGTCAAAGCGGGAATTGCCTGCTTCACACGTGTAGCTGGCGGTGTCACTTCGCGCAGCATGTAGGCGTTCGACAGGTACTGTTGCACCATTCTCTGGGTGTTAAAAAACGATCCGTTCAGGGCGATGGCCGAGCGCATGACTTCCGTGTAGCGATTGGGATTGCCGTAAAACATCGGGAGGATCTGTCGCTCGAGCTTGTCGTAGAGAGTCGAGACTTCCGAGAGCGGGTCCTCGACGACCTCCGTGTTTCCGATCGCCCAGCCCGTAATGCCTTCGATCCAGCCTTCCGCCCACCAGCCATCGACCACGCTGAAGCTGGGTACGCCATTCAGCGCAGCTTTCATGCCGCTGGTTCCGGAAGCTTCCTGGGGACGCAGGGGAGTGTTGAGCCACAGATCGACACCGCTGGTGATCAGCCGTCCCCATTGCATGTCGTAGTTCTCGACGTAGACCGTGTGAATCACTTCCGAGAGTGACGTGGCGCCTTCGAAAACGCGGCGGATGATCCGCTTTCCGCCGTCGTCCCGGGGGTGGGCCTTGCCCGCATAGACCAGTTGAATTGGCCCCACATCGCGGGCAATGCGCTTCAGCCGTTCCTGGTCATGAAACAGAAGATCGGCTCGCTTGTAGGTGCTGGCGCGACGGGCGAAGCCCATGGTGAAGGTCTTCGGATCGAGCGAAACCGACGTCCGGCGGCGGATTTCGTTGAATAGTGCTTCTTTCGCCTTGGCGTGCGCCTCCCGAATGTCCTCGAGCGGAATGCTGATGGCGTAACGCAGGTAGTTGTTGTCGGTCCGCCAGCCCGAGATGTAGTGATCGAACAGCTCAGAGAACGATGGCGATGTCCAGGTGAGGGCGTGCACCCCGTTCGTAATCGCGCTGATGTCATAGTTCGGGAACATGCCCCGCGAGACTTCCCCGTGGCGCATGGCGACTCCGTTGACGTATCCGGAAAAGCGCAGCGCGAGGTAGGTCATGTTCAGGGAGCCGTCATGCAAGGCCTGGGTCTGTTCCAGCAGCGCCAAGCGTTCTTCGCCCAGCAGTTGCCGGACGAGCGGATCAGGGAATTGGTCGTGGCCAGCGGGGACGGGGGTGTGCGTGGTGAAGATGCACATCCGGCGAATGCCGTCGATTTCGAGTTGCCGAGCGCGTCCGGCGAAGCTCTGGTCGAGACGGCGCTCGAGCAGACCCAAGGCCAGCAAGGCCGAGTGGCCTTCGTTCATGTGATAGGCCTGGATGCCGCTGTGGCCGAGTTTCTGCAGAAGCTTCAGGCCACCCAGGCCGAGGATGATTTCCTGCGCCAGGCGATACTTCTCGTCGCCCCCGTAGAGACTGTCGGTAAGTTGGCAATCCCAATCGGAGTTGTCGGGCAGGTTGGTGTCGAGCAGGTAGACCGGGACCGTGTCGCCGTCAACTCCCTTCACGTCGTATTGCCAGGCGCGGATCCAGACCTGGCGCTGCTCAATCTCGACGCTCACGCGGCCCTCAACCGCTTTTAACGTGCGCTCCGGTTCCCACTGTTGCGGCTGCTCGCTCTGATTGCCTGAGGTATCGAGGAGTTGCCGGAAATATCCTTTGCGATAGACGAGAGTGACCGCGACCAGAGGCGCTCCCAGGTCGGCGGCCGAGCGCAGCGTGTCGCCCGCCAGCATTCCCAAGCCGCCGCTGTAGGTGGGCATGTTGGGATCGAGGGCGATTTCCATGGAAAAGTAAGCGATGTTTGGGGATTTAGACCGTGGCTTCATAAATGAAAAATCAAATGCGTCGGGAGCGTGGCGGTACCGCGAGTCCGCTCATCGTTTGAAATCGTTAATCTGACGGGCGCAATCCGGGAAGGCTCTACGGTCCCGGGCTGCATCTGTCCGGCGAGCTGGGCGGAAGCGACTGCGCGTCGAAGCAAACATTATAGACGAGGCGCGGGCGCAGGTTCGGGAGAAGTTCTTGCAGCGAAGACGGGCGCTTTCGTTTTCAGTGAATTAGGATGGCTTCGTGAAAGTGGCGCATCCATCGCGGAAAATCGGGCTTGCGCGGGTGCTTTCCAAGCTCGGATATTGCTCGCGATCTAAAGCATTCGAACTGATTCGCAATGGCCGTGTTCGCGTGAACGGAAACATCGCGCGAAATCCGGAGTCGCCAGTCCATCTTGGTAAAGATCGGATCGAGGTGGATCAAACTCTGCTCGAGGCCGCGGCGCCCGTCTATCGCATGATGAACAAGCCTCGCGGCGTGGTGACTACCGCATCTGACGAAAGGGGACGTGAGACCGTCTATGCCTATCTCGAAAAGGATTTGCCCTGGGTAGGCCCGGTGGGCCGTCTCGACAAAGCCAGCGAAGGCTTGCTGCTGCTGACCAACGACTCAGAATGGGCGGCAAAAATCACCGCGCCCGAAAATCATCTCGATAAGATCTACCACGTACAGGTTGGATTTCGCTTGGAGCAAGCGCTGCTGGAGTCCCTGACGAGAGGTGTCGTCACGAAGGCGGGCGAGGTGCTTCGGGTGAAACATGCGCGAAGACTGCGCGGCGGCGAGAAGAACGCCTGGATCGAGTTAGTGCTGGATGAGGGGAGGAATCGCCAGATTCGAAGGATCTTTGAGGGATTGGGAATCGAGGTGCTGCGCCTGGTCCGGGTCGCCATCGGAAATCTCGTACTCGGCGATCTACCCAAAGGAAAGGTGCGCCCGCTCACCGCAGATGAGAAGAAGACACTCGATCTGCTGCTGGAAAGAAGATTCCGCCGGAGCTCAGCTCAGGCCAAAACGGCCGCAGTCGAGAGCAAGCGGCCTTAACCCTTGGTGAAGGGATAGCCTTTCTCGCGCCAGCCCCGAACGCCGCCGTCCATCGAGATCACGTTGGTGTAGCCCATCTTCTGCAGATTGTCGGCAGCCAGTGCCGAGCGGAAGCCTCCGCCACAGTAGAGCACCATCGGCGTATTCAAGTCGGGGACCTTTGCCTCGATATCACGCTCGATGACGCCTTTGCCGAGGTGAATCGCATTCGGCAGATGGTCTTTTTGAAATTCGCTTTCTTCGCGGACGTCGACCAGAACGAACTTGTCGCCGCGATCGAGCCGGGCCTTGACTTCGTCGACGGTGGTTTCGCGTACCCGGGTCTTGGCGTCCTCGACAATTTTCAGGAAGCGAGGAGGATGTTGAACGGCCATGGGGATGAGCCTCCAAAAACTAATTGACGATCGACGAATATTTTATCGAAAAGCTAGCCTAAATCCTGGAAGAGCCTTTTGCTGTGCAAGCGAGCGCGTGTCGGCCTGCGAGCCGCGCACAGATTTCCGGTTGCGGGTACCATAGACCCCCAGAAAAATAAAGCTGCTGCCCGGCTTTCGAATCCAAATAGCGGGTTTCCTCGTCTAAAGCAACGAACCCCGTGGGGTTGCGCCTCGTAGTCAAAGTTTGATTCTGTGGGAACTAAGGTTAATTCAATGCCAGCACCTGCGATTGTCACCGTTGATGATGAACCGGAAGTGTTGCGCGCGGTCGAGCGCGATCTGCGGCGCAAGTATGGCAAGGACTACCGCATTCTGGGAGCCGATTCCGGGAGTGGCGCCTGCGATTTGCTGAAGCAGCTCAAGACGCGCGGCGATAGCGTGGCGCTTACCTTAGCCGACCAGCGTATGCCGCAGATGTCTGGGCTGGATGTGTTGGGGCAATGCATGCAGTTGTTCCCGCTGGCCAAGCGCGCGCTGCTGACGGCCTACGCGGACACGAATGCCGCCATCGCTGCTATCAATACCGCCAAGGTTCACTATTACCTTCTGAAGCCCTGGGATCCACCGGAAGAGAAACTGTATCCGGTTTTGGACGATTTATTGGAAGACTGGCAGGCGGAGTACAAAGCGCCCTATCACGGTCTACGGGTGCTGGGTACACGTTGGTCGCCGTCGAGCCACCAAATCAAAGACTTTCTCGGTCGCAACCAGATTCCCTATCAGTGGACCGACGTGGAGATTGCGACGCCTGACCAGGAGGTCAAACAGCTCATTCCCAATGTGGATCCGAAGTCGATGTCCCTGCCCGTCGTGGTTTTGCAGGGAGGAGAAGTGCTCGAGAATCCCCCAGTCGAGGAGTTGGCTGCAAAGATCGGCTTACGCACCCGCGCCGAGACTACTTTCTATGACTTCGTGATTGTGGGCGGAGGACCGGCTGGCCTTGCAGCGGCGGTGTATGGAGCATCGGAAGGATTGAAAACGCTGCTGGTGGAGCGGTCGGCCCCCGGCGGACAAGCGGGTATGAGCTCGCGGATCGAAAACTATCTCGGTTTTCCTTCCGGTCTGACGGGCGCAGACCTGGCGCGGCGGGCCTTTACTCAGGCCAAGCGGTTCGGGGCGGAGATCCTGGCTCCGCAAGAAGTCGTCGGGCTTCGTGTGGATGGTCCCTACCGCTTTGTGAAACTTCGAGACGGCAACGAAGTGAGCTGTCACGCGCTCCTGATCGCCAGCGGACTTTCCTGGAAGAGACTCGACATCCCCGGCATCGACCGCCTGCAGGAAGCGGGCGTCTACTATGGTGCGGCGATGACGGAGGCGCAGTTGTGCAGCGGTGAGGATGTCTATGTCGTCGGCGGAGCCAATTCCGCGGGTCAGGCCGCAGTCTACTTCGCGCAGTTCGCGCGTTCGGTGACCATGCTGTTGCGCGGGGACTCGCTGGAGAAGGGCATGTCGCAGTATTTGATCGACCAGATCCGGGAAATCCCGAATATCCGGGTAGAGACGCAGGCCGAAGTGGTCGAAGTGCATGGCGAGGAACACCTGGAGTCGGTCACCATCGCCAACCATGCTAATGAAACGATCCGCACCGAGCCCACTAGCGCGCTCTTCATCTTTATTGGTGCAATGCCTTGTACGGCGTGGTTACGTGGCATGCTTCCCATGGACGAGCGCGGCTATCTCCTGACCGGCGCTTTACTACCCAAGGATGGCGACCGGCCGAAGGGCTGGAAGGAAGAACGAGACCCCTTCATTTTTGAAAGCGTCATTCCGGGTGTATTTGCCGCGGGGGATACCCGCCACTCTTCGATCAAGCGTGTTGCGTCAGCCGTGGGAGAGGGGTCCATCACGGTGCAGATGGTGCATCAGTACCTGGCGAAAGTAAGATAGGGAACTGGTGGCTGATAGCCGTTTTAGGCAACGAGGCCAGCACCGCGGACCAGAATAAGGTTGCCAGAAGCCAGCAGCTAGCAGCCCGGAGCCAAAGATGAACCCACATGTCCAAGACATTGTCCGCCATGGATATTTGTGGCTCTTTGTGTCGACCTTGCTGGAGCGACTCGGGCTACCACTTCTGGTGACGCCACTGGTGATTGCCGCGGGAGCCATCGCCGGCATCGGCGACTTGAATCTCCTGGGAATTCTAGTGGTCACGGTGATCGCGTCTGAGGCCGGCGACCTCGTTTGGTACGAACTTGGCCGCAACCGCGGGCCGTCAGTACTGCGCCTGCTCTGCAAGATCTCGCTGGAACCGGATTCTTGCGTGCGCCGCTCTGAAGATGCCTTTGCCCGTCACATGACGACTTCCCTGATCTCCTCGAAGTTCGTTCCCGGTGTCGGCCGGTTGGCAGGTCCCGTGGCCGGAATGTCGGGAATGGCGCGCGGCCGATTTTTGCTGCTGAACGGATTCGGGTCACTGCTCTGGGCAGTTGTTTTCGCGCTTCTCGGATACATCCCCGCGCGCAAGCTCCCGATCGATGTGCTGATCGAAGAGGCTGCGGGATGGATTCTTGTCCTGCTGATTCTCGCCCTAGCAGCCAACGTGATCTGGAAATATGTGCAGCGCCAGAAATTCATCCGCTCCCTGCGGGTTTCACGGATGACCGTCGACGAGTTGAAGGCAGCCATCGATCGCGGGGAGCGTCCCTTCGTTGTCGACCTGCGCCACAAACTGGAATTCCTGGTGAATCCGCGCACGGTTTCGACGGCCGTGCGCATTTCGCCAGATGAGCTTTCTTTACGACACGCCGAGATCCCGCGCGATCGCGAAGTCGTCCTCTACTGCACCTGCCCCAGCGAAGCCACCAGCGCCAAGGTGGCGATGGAACTGAAGAAGATCGGGATCACCCGCGTCCGCCCCCTCATGGGCGGCCTGCAGGCCTGGGAAAGCCAGGGATACCCGATGGACGAGTTCTATCCCCAGGAAGAGGCCAAGGTGGTCTGATCGCTACAACGTCAATTTTCTAAATACCCTGGACGAAATCCGGCGTTACCTTTGACCCCTCCGCCCCTGTCCGGGAGTGTTCCAGGTCCGCAACTGGTGTGATGTACATCACAGGAAAAAGTGATGGTCTGTTGCTATGGTGTCTACAGGAAATCGACCATGAGCACACCGTACGGCATCCAGATCACCGAGAACTGCCTGTTGTGCAAGCTGCGGCAGAGCGGGTTTTTCTGCGAATTGCCGAAACCCGCGCTGGAAGAGATGGAGAAGATGAAGTACGCGAGCGCCTATCCCCAGGGCGCGGTGTTGTTCGTGGAGGGCCAGGCGCCGCGTGGGGTGTACGTAATCTGCAGCGGACGCGTGAAATTGTCGACGACCTCGCGGGACGGAAAAACGCTGATCCTGCGCATCGCGCAGGCCGGCGAGGTGCTGGGCCTGCATGCGACCGTCTCCGGCAAGCCCTACGAACTTACGGCCGAAACTCTCCAGCCCTGCCAGCTGGATTTCATCCGGCGCGACGACTTCCTCCGTTTCCTGCAACATCATGCTGATGCCTGCCTGAATGCCGCCCAGCATCTCAGCCAGAATTGCCAGAGCGCGTACGAAATGATCCGGTCGCTGGGACTGTCGCACTCGGTCTCAGAGAAGCTGGCTCGGCTGCTTCTGGAATGGGCGAGCGACGGCGAGACCACAAAAGAAGGGATTCGCATCAAGGTATCGCTCACGCATGAAGAGATTGCACAGCTGATCGGAACATCCCGGGAAACTGTGACGCGCGTGCTGAGTGAGTTCCGGGAAAAGAAGCTGGCGCAGTTGCGCGGATCTACTTTACTCATCCTCGACAAGCCCGGCATGGAACGCCTCATCGAAACCTGATCACAAGTCTTTTGTTCACATCACTTTCCTTCTTTGGTAAGAATTGCGGATTACCGGCGTCACTTTACCCTCCCCAGGGGCGAGCATAAGCTTCGGCCCATGAAGCTCAATGCGCTGCTGATGTGTCGCGAGCACGACTCCCTGAGCATGTTGGCGAACGTCCTGGAGGAACTCGAGATTGATCAGGAAGCCTGCGTCTCCGCGCCGAATGCGATGGAGTTGCTGGCCCTGGGACACTACTCGGCTCTGGTGGTGGATTTCGATCTGCCCGGGGCGGCGCAACTCGTACACATGGCGCGTTTGGCGCCGGCACAGCGACGGCCAGTCGTATTCGCCGTCATTGACGTGCATATTGATGTGGGCAGCACCTTCCAGGCGGGAGCGAATTTCGTTCTGTACAAACCGCTGGTGCGGGAGCAGGTGTTGCGTTCGCTGCGCGCCGGCCGCGTGTTCATGCAACCGGATCGGCGTCAGTCGCCGCGACACAAAACCGACGCGCTGGTGTATTTGAAGTTTGGCGATGTGTGCCCGATTCCGGCCCTGGTGCTCGATATCAGCGAAGACGGCCTGGCCGTTCAAGCGTCCGAGCCGTTGCCTGCCGCCGAGTTGCCTCTTCGCTTCATTCTGCCGGGGACTACCTACACGATCGAAGGCAGCGGTGAAGTGGCTTGGGCCGATGATACTGGGCACGCCGGCATTTTCTTCAACCAATTAACACCGACTGCATGCCGCCAGTTGAAAGCATGGCTGGCCAAGCGGGATAAGAACAAGCGCCGCAGCAGTGCTCCTTCGCCTCGCCCCATGAAATCGCGGGTTGTGGTGAGTCCAGCGCAATAGATCGGGCTTTCGCAATCAGGCTCTCGGCGTTCGGGCTCTAGCAATTCGACTGTCGCGATCAGGCTCTAGCACTTTCCTTACATTGAGGACGGGGCTCGGACGAGATTGTTCTCCGGGGGCCTCGCATTCCTCCGAGAATGAGATTTCGATTTTCTCCCGATAGAGGAGAGTGGGAAAGTGCGTGTGCGGACCGGAGATGCGCCTTAAAACACGACAGGCGCGTACCGAATTAGATGTGGGGTGAGGATGGCATCGGTACGCGCCCTATTAAGTTGTATCTAGGGTAGGGCGGTTGCGCCGCGCTGTCAAGGAAAATCGTTTTACTAGGGCTCAAGAGATCAGTTTCGCGATCACAAATGCGGTGCCTGCCGCAAGTCCACCGATCACCATTGTTTGTGACGCGCCGCGAAGCGGATTGGTGCCGGTGAAGCGGGCTTTCATGTAGCCGAAGATGCCCAGCGCCGCGAGCGTGACGCCAGCGGACCATATCAGGCCGTGCCAGGCGTCGGAAAGAAGCATATAAGGCGAGAGCGGAATGAATCCGCCGGCAACGTAGGAGAGCGCGATGGTGGAAGCGCTGGTGACCGCGCGCTTCGGGTCGGGTTCTTCGAGGCCGAGTTCGAAGCGCATCATGAAATCCACCCACTCTTTAGGGCGATGGCTCAGCGCCTCGACCACGGGCTTGGCTTCCGCGTCGGTGAGGCCATAAGTTTCAAACAGCTCAGCCACTTCGGCTTTCTCCGCTTCGGGGATTTCGACGATCTCGCGTTCCTCGCGCAATTTTTCGTGCTCGTAATGCTCGGCGTCGCCCTTGGCGGCGAGATAGCCACCGAGGCCCATAGCAATGGATCCAGCCGCGATTTCGGCAAGTCCTCCGATCACGATGAGGCGGGTGGAGCTGACCGCCCCGGACAGACCGGCAGCAAGAGCGAAGGGCACGGTGAGGCCGTCTGCCATGCCGATGACGACATCACGAACGAACAGTCCGGCAGTGAAGTGCTTTTCGACGTGCGGGGTGATAGGCATTTGAGCATCAGACCTCGGGATGAGATTGGAGGTAATCCTCGGCTCTGCGAACGACCTGGCGCTCGCCACTGTAGGAGAGTTTCAGGAGAGCCTCTTCGAGAGGAAGCCAGAGAGCGCGGCGGACTTCAATACGCATGGCGGGAGCGATATCGTCGATACGGCCGGATTGATATTGGAGCAGGAAGAAGCTGACGATCTTGAAGACACGCTCGCGGTCAGCCCAGGTGCGGACATAGACGTACTTGATATCCGCGAGCTTGGTCACCAGGGTGGCGGCGACGCCGGTTTCTTCGCGGACCTCGCGAATGGCCGTCTCTACAGGGGTTTCTCCCTCATCGATCAGGCCCTTGGGAAGGGCGAGGACCAACTTGCGGCTGCTTACGCGGCGGACGCCACCCGGCGGCGGTTCCTCTTTTTCGGGCTCAATGGCCGCGATCTGCCATGCACCGGACATACGCCGGAGGACGACACCGCCGGCAGAAAACTCGCGTACCATGCGCACATAAGTTAACAGGAACAAAGCAGTTCGTCACGAAAAGGCGGTTAAAGACAGAGAGACACAGGGAGGGGAATCAAGCAGAAAGGGTACGAAGGGCACGTAGAAAGCCCCAAGGTTTCAATGAGATTGGGGAAGGTTACTAAAGATAGCACCAAAGTGGAATGCACCATTGGACGGGAAAATGGCATCTTACTAGGCAGATGAGGCTGCTGGCAGTTGGCAGTGGCGGGTTGTCCTTGGAAACGTAGGGCAGCACCGTTGCCGACGGGATGTGGGGCTCCAGTGAACTCGGTTAAACGGATTATCCGGTCGGTTCAGGCGTTTGGACGCGAGCTGTCGCGTTTGTCAGCAACTCCGGAAAGCACGCCGAGCACGCCGGGAATCGGGATCGCACTGGGCGGTGGGTTCGCGCGGGGCATCGCGCACGTCGGCGTTCTGAAGGTTCTCGAAGAAGAAAAAATTCCCGTTGATTTTATTGCTGGCACCAGTGTCGGCGCGCTCATTGGCGCGGCGTACTGCAGCGGCGTGACGCCAGCAGAGCTGGAAGTGATTGCGCGGCGGGTGCGCTTCAAGACGTTTGCGCGCTGGACGCTTTCGCGGCATGGGTTCGCGACGAACCAGCGCATGATCGGCTTCCTGCAAAGCATTCTGAAAGTGAAATCGTTTGAGGAACTGCGCATTCCGCTGGCAGTCACGGCAACGGATTTAAGCACAGGTGACGGCGTGGTGTTTCACTCCGGCCCGCTGGTTGAGCCGGTACGCGCGAGTTGCGCTTATCCCGGAATGTTCTTGCC
>OEKN01000648.1_pt3 | contig 10357 bp, 12 predicted proteins | sample 1503361 | NCBI WGS metagenome assembly OEKN01 (sample SAMEA104379592, study PRJEB20068) | metagenome | biome: 1000743; feature: 77; material: 1998 | place: USA | collected 2012 | depth 25 m
GGCGCTACGGCCGGAGCTGCAGTCACTGCTTGTGCTTCTGGGATGTCTCCACCCTCGAGTTCGCGGACGAGTTCAAGCACGGCCTGGTCGCGTCGTTCGGGAGGGGTTGTGTAGTAGACGCTGGCCCAGCGTCCGAGATTTTTCCCCAGCCGAGGATTGATCATCGGGTTCAGACGAGGATCCGGAAGAGTATCGTGCAGGTTCGGGTCGTCTTTGCGGGCTGGTTGCACAGGACAGCTCCCACTTCGGCGGCAATGAGTCAATCAACGTGCATTTCGTTCTTTCGATCCTGGCTGTTTCGAAGCGTCCGATGGGTTTTCCTCATCTGCGAGAAGTTGCTGCGACGATCCCTACTTTCGGCAGCGAGCAAACCAAGCTGCCCGGAGATTGCCAGTTTGGCAAAAATGGAGTCGAGACAAGTTCTCAGGTTGTCCTCGCCGAGAGCCAATCGCTCCGCAATGATTCGGGGACTGACGCCATGAGCCAGCATCCGAACCATCTTCCTCTCGAGGGGAGCCAGGGCGACTGGGATCAACGCTCGATGTCTGCAAAGGGACGATCTGCAGACATTTCTTCCGTGGAGGTGCACCTTGTTTCTCCACCCTAGGAGATAGGGTTGATGGCGCTAACCCGGAGCACGGGTGTTTGTTTCGGCAGGCTCGAGGATTTGTTCCGGCGGGAGGGTGGCGGAGTCGAAGGGTACGGGCAATCCCTTAGGAGCGCGTAAATTGGCGGGCGAAAGCAGTCAGTGCTGCGGGTTATCGGGAATCTTTTTGGGGCTCGCGCCGGAGCGTCCCGGCTTGTGCTGATCGGCGTCGGTTTTCAGCGTGGCCTCGAGTCGGCTTAAGGTGCCCAGGGAGTGGGCTACGGATCGGCGCTCCTGCAGGCCAGTCTCCTTCTGGAGCAATTCGCCGAGGCGCCCGATGGCGACTTGCTTGACTTCTCGAATCCGGTCGGGGAACTCGTCGAGTTCGATTTCCACGAGGCGGGCGTCGGCCAGGGATTTCCGAACGCGTTGACTCCGATCTTCTTCGTTCACAGAACTACGTCCTTAGTTCGAGACGGATTGGCGAATTTCCGGCCAAGCCGGTCAGATCTTCTGCTCGGTCCGCTGGAACCTTAGATAGATGTAGGCCAGGTATTGGTTTAGTTCAGCCCAAAAAGATTGTTCGCGGTCCCGCGGATCGATTCCGCTCTCAGCCATGGAGACCAGGCGCTCTTCCCATGCTTCGCGCTCATCCTGCGAGACTTCATCGGCGCTGCGCCAGGCCGGCGACTCCGGGCATCCCAAGACCCGGTGCTCGGGGATCACGCGGCCATCCTCGAGGATGAAGTCGCGCCAGACCAGCCCCCAGCGGATCTCCTTTAGAACGCCGGATTTTAGCCCAGCCGGGGACTTAAACCTGACGAACTGACCCTCAAGGGGAGGCCAATTCTCTCCGGGGCTCATTCTCTGTGTTGAGGTTTTCATGCAGGGCACTCAAAAACAGGAATGGGCGCTAGTTGCTCTCCCCGGGGCCGGGCTCTCGACCAATAATATGAGGTCCCTTGGTACTCGGTCTCGGCCAAGGATTGCGGGAAATTACTTCCTCGACGGCCCGCTCCACCATGGTGATGAAAGCTTCGGTGCCAGCAGCGGGGTCAGCTAAGGCGATGTCGAGGCGCGGAGCGATTTCAACAGCAGGAATGGTATGAGCCTGCTGCCGGAGATAGCCGATCCAGAGAATCGTGACGGCGTTATAGGCTACGCTCTTAACCAGGCTGATCGCGGGATTGGCGCTGCCCCCGTAGCGCATCGCAACGCTCACCAGGATCAGCTCAATGCTGGCAAAGACGCCGAAACCCAGAGCGATTCCGAAAACCTGCTGACGCCAGCAATTCTTCAGCAACCGGCAGAGAATCATCAACAGACAGAAGAGTCCACATTGCATGACGCGGACGCTGCGGTCGAAGGTGAGCACCACGGCCACCACTCGATCGGCACTGCCTTGCTGACTCGTAAACGCGGTCACGATGGCAAGCAAGAGGAGCAGGCCGCAGGCCCAGCGAAAAATCACGGAGCCCAGATTCTGGGCGCCTCCGTACTCTTTAAAAACGTACTGCAGGATTTCATCCATCACGGTGACGGCGAGGATGACGCTGATGGCGTTGCCGGTCCAGTATGCGTCGAAATAGCCTTCCTGATAATAGTGATAGGTCAGAAACAGGATGGCCGTTTTCAGAATCTGGAAGATGATGTAGGAAAAGAACCGCGGGAAGGCGGAATGCAGCTTGCGATGGACCATGCAGGCGAGAAGGCCGATCTCTAAGGCAGGCCCCGCCACCCAGCTCAAGTACATTATCAAATTCATTGCTTGGTAGGCACCCGGAGGCGAGAAGCATACCTCTCCCTTCACCGCCATGCAACTTTTTTCTCGGCGGCCCGGATACCGGTTATTGGCTCAGCCTAAAAGCAGCGTCTCCCGCGGCAAATTGGCATGGGGTCGCTGCCGTCAGCGACGACAACGGCGTGTTGTGTCCGAATCGCGGTATTTGCTGGCGCGCTCTTCGGAAGGGCACAGAACAAGCCGACCAGGGCCAAAACGGTCAGCGCGAATTCCACGATTTTGTTCATTGGGGGAGCCTCAGAGGCTGGATTTTGATGCGGCGGAAGTATATGCCCGTGTTCCCGGATTACAACTGTGATGGACTGTGGAAAAGGATTTATTTTCCGGTTGGAGTTCTCAGAAAGAGACGTCGCTCTGAAATGAAGGCCAGTTGTACCAGAACGTCGAGCAAGAAGTGTGAACGTCATCCAGTTTCATAAGCAAAGGACTGATCAGCTCATGAAACGACGCCGGCTCCGGATTTCTAAGGTCGCCGGAAAATGCGACTGGCGGATCAGGCGGAGCCGGCGAAGATGAGGACTACGAAGCTCAGTACCACCCGCTGAAGCGGGCTCCAATTTTTGGCTCTCGTCTTCCCACCCCTTACGTGGTGGGCTAATGAATCGTCGGGCCTACTTCATATCGTGATGTTCGCGAGCGTACTTTTCGGCTTCCGCCAGTTCCTTCAGGGCCTGATCAATGTGATTCACCGCCGCAGCCCTGTGCCCGCCCCAGTTGCCGCCGGCATGTGCCAAGTCATTGCGGGCTCCCTCGAGTGCCCGCTTCGCGGACTCAACTTCTGCGGGCACATCCTTTTGCGGAGCTGGGAAGAGGCTTGTGGTGGGGGTGACGATCATCAGAGCAAGGACTACGAGGGTAGCGATTTTCATGGTTCCTCCTCAGGGTACAAAGGTCGGATCGACGGCTAGAAGTCTGTGACATTGCCTTGAGCGTGGCAATCAGGTTTTTCCTGAGTCTCAGATGCAATGGTCAATCGGGGTGGCATAGATATTGTGCGAGGTCTGCAGGATGGGGGTTGGTACCGCCCGTTGAAGCGGGGCTCCAATTTCGATCGTGACAGCGTCCATTATGTGGCTTAGCACACCACACGGGTGCAGAGAGAGGCCACGTTCAGCACTCATGAGATCGGCTTTGGCGCACAACGGTGCGCGTCGGACTTTGGGATAAGTTAGGAAATTTGGAGTGTTTGGGTAGTGATTGGAGATAGTGGAAAGCTCATTTTACAGACGGCCTGAAATAAAGAAACGCTTCCAGGCCGCGGTGTTAGAATGCGAGGACGCTGTCCCAAAGTCCGAATCCTGGTCCCCTGGTCGTGATTATGCGTGCCGACCGAAGTCGAAAGAATCCCGTTGCTCCCCATATTCTCAGCGGCTGGAAAGATATCGCTAATTACCTGGGCAAAGGCGTCCGGACCGTGCAGCGCTATGAGGTAGAACTGGGACTTCCGGTACGGCGGCCGGCGGGAAGGTCGTCTGGGTCGGTGGTGGCGACCAAGGCCGAACTCGACGCGTGGGTGAGCGCAAGCCCGATACGCGATGTGTTTCACCTGTCGCGTACAACGTCTGCCCTGTCGACCTCCACCTGCGAGCAGATCAAAAATAGTGTGCTCGAGATGAGGAACCTGCGCGCTCAAATGGCAGATTTGCGAGCTGAGCTCAGGAATTCTCTTGCGTTACTGAGCGCAGGTATTCAAGGAATCCAGGGAGAGCTGGACAGAGATCACTGGCAAGAAAATGAGGCGACCAAGGTAAGCGTGTTGGATTCGAAGTTCCGGACCAAAAGAAACCTCGGTATTTTGGCCACCGATCTGAATCAAAAAGTAAGCTAAGATCAGCATCTGGCAGTTTTGGATCTCCCCGAAGCCGACCGGCGATGGTTTCGTCTCCAGTAAGATTTTCGGCCATCCGCCGGTGCATGGCGGCTTTTTCCTCCAGCACACGCATGCAGCACACAAGCGCTCTCGGAGTCTCGGATAACTCCTGCGACAAGCGATCAGCGGTAGGCTCGGTTTGAAAAGCTAGTCTCTGGTCTCAAGCACCGGTGCTTCTAGTGGGGTCTTTCGCTGACGAGGTCAGTGATGTCAAGAAGAGCGACGACCACGCCGTCGACCCTATTCTCCACTGTGCGATAGGGGGTGATGCGAAGCCTGTAGATTCTGCCATCGCGTGCCTTGACATGCTCGTGGCGCAAGGTCATATCGCGCATCACATCCAGCATCCAGCGTTCCAGTCCTGGAATATCGAGATTGAGATGCATGTGCGTGAGCGCCTTGCCCACATCGTGGCTGGTGAAGCCGAAGACACGCTCGGCCTCGGGGGTATAGCGGCGGATGTGCAAATCTTCTCCCAGCATGACCATGGGGATGGTCGCGCTATTGAGGAGATTGATGAGATCGTTGCCGAGTTGTGCGAGTTCCTGGTTACGGCGCTGGATTTCTTCGTTGACGGTGTTCAGCTCTTCGTTGGCCGATTCCAGTTCTTCCTTGGAGGTCTGCAATTCTTCATTGGTGCTCTGCAATTCTTCGTTTCCAGACTGGATCTCTTCGTTGGCGGACTGGAGTTCTTCGTTGCTAGCTTCCTGGGATTCGATGATCGATTGCAGGTACTCTTTTGTGCTCGCGAGCTCCTGCTTGAGTTGCGCGATCTGCAAATCCTTGGCATCGGAGGCAACTTTTGCCGTTTGTCGCTGAGTTGGCGGGGGGGCAGGGGCGAGGCCGGTGTGGTCTTTTTCCTCGAACAACACCAGAAAATGATGCTGATTGCTCGCCGGAGTTCGGAAGGGAATGACTTCCAATCGCACCTTGATGGTTTGATTGCCCTCCTCGAGGGTGCCTTTGTCGCTTGCAGCCGGGGCCGAGTTCTTGCGAGCCTGTTCGATGAGCGCGCGCAATTCATAGAGCAAACCCGGGCGCGCCATTTTCAGCAGATTGAGGCTCGCCTTTCCGGTTGGAAGCTCCAAGTAGCGGCTGGTTCGGCCGCGACTTTGGAGAATTTCAAGATCGTCGTTCACGACCACCGCTGATGGCACGTACTTGCTGAGGAGAAGGCGGTCGGCCTCGCGTTGCACATCCACCGGGGTTTTCACCGGGGTTTCTTCTTTTGGCGCGCGGACGATTCTCTCCCGTACCGGCTCAGGGACGGCGAGTCGACTGATGTTGAGGTCGAAGGCGACGGGAGATGGGACGGACTTCCTTTGATAGATTTTGGCCCGGTGGTCTACGAGATCGAAGATATCATTCCCCGATCGGAGCAGGCCCTCGGCATTGCCTACGAGCAGGAAGCCGCCGTTCTTCAAGGCATAGTGAAAGATCGGAATGACCTTCTTCTGCAGAACGGGACTGAGATAAATCAGTACATTGCGGCAACTGATCAGATCCATGCGTGAGAAGGGCGGGTCGCTGAAAATATTCTGACGGGCGAAGACGCACATGTCGCGAATGAACTTGGAGATCTGATAGCCGCCGGGGACTTTGTGAAAAAAACGCCGGAGGCGCACTTCCGACACTTCTGAGGTGATGCTCTCCTTGTATAAGCCGGTCCGAGCCCGTTGAATCGCGCTCTCGCTCAGGTCGGTACCGAAAATCTGGATGGGTGCTTCGACGCGCAGATCGGAGAGCATTTCCACGAGGGAAATGGCGTGCGAATAGGTTTCTTCCCCAGTGGAACATCCGGGTACCCAGACCCGCACGGTCTCGGAAGAGTCGCGCCCGATGAGAAGCTTAGGGTAAACGGTGTCGCGCAAACTCTCAAATACTTCGGGATTACGGAAAAACCCGGTGACATTGATCAGAACGTCGCGATAGAGAGCCTCGACCTCCTGGCGATTGCGGTGGAGCAGTTTCACGTAGTCGGCAAGTTCCGTGATGCGATTGAGGTTCATGCGCCGAAGGAGGCGGCGCTGAATGGTAGCTACCTTGTAGTCGGCAAAGTCGACTTTGCTCACACCCTTGAGCAAGCGGAGGATGTCTTTCATGAGGCGGGCTTTGCCAGTAAACATCTCACCCGGAGCTTCCTCGCGCGAGGGCTGCGTTTGGATGCGAACGAGTTCTTGGGCTATGCGATCTGGCGGAAGGACGTAATCGACGACGTCCGCGGCCACGGCGCTGCTCGGCATGCCGTCATATTTCGCCGTATCCATGTCCTGTGCGAAGGTGATGCCGCCGTGGCGCTTGATGGCCGAAAGGCCCAGAGTGCCGTCAGTGGCGGTGCCGGACAGGATCACGCCGATCGCATTCGTAGTTTGATCCTCGGCGAGGGAAGTGAAGAAGCTGTCGATGGGCATGTGATGACCACGGCCTGCCTCACGCCTGACCAGGTGCAGCATGCCGTTCGAGATCGTCATGTCGGCATTCGGAGGCAACACATAGACAGCATTGCATGCGATGGGCATGCCTTCCGCAGCCTGGTGCACCGTCAGAGGAGTGATGCGGGAGAGCAGTTCGACCATCGCGCTTTCATGAGTTGGATCGAGGTGAGGAATAAACACAAGAGCCAGGCCGGGTTCGGAAGGGAGGGCGCGCAAGAGGTTACTGAAAGCCTCGAATCCTCCGGCGGAAGCGCCAATGGCGACGATGGGGAAGCTGGCGCGGGTGATGGGAGATTGCGAAGAATCCTCAGACGAAGCGTCTTTAGAAGAACCGTCCTTTTGCGAGCGCTTTTCTTTGGGTTCTACCTCGGCTTGCTCTTTACGGATGCGTTGGTTTTTGTTTTTTGGCGCCCTCGACATGGACGGTCCCACAAAGCGCGAACAGGATAAAGACGAGGTTTCAGGCAAATTTTAGTCCAACTCGAAGCGGAAGCACAGGATTGTCGGATTTCGACACTTGTGGAGGGGTTGCTTGCCGGTTCAGTGAGGCTGCAATCCTTGATGCGAAGGATGCTCGAATACAACCGTAGGCCGAGGTGATCCCGTCTATCTTTCATCAAGGATCGATGGTTGAGCGGCCGCTGCGCCCGAGAATGTGAGGCAGCAGTCATTGGGGTGAAAATCCACGCAAGATTTGGCGCAGGCTATCCATGAAGTTCTCTGTCGTGCCGATCGCCCTCCTCTTAGTCCTAGGGCAGGTCCCCATATTTGGGCAGGCAAATGTCGAAACCATCATTCAGCGCTCAGTGGAAGCCAACCAGCGCGATTGGGACGCCGATCCTCAATTTGACTATACGGAGCAGGATCGGGAGAAAGGCGGCAGCAAGACCTATGAGGTTACGATGCTGTTCGGATCGCCATATCAGCGCCTCATCGCAATCAACGGTCGTCCGCTAAGCCCATCGAAGAAAGCCGAGGAGCAGAAAAAATTCGAAGAGGCGGTCCGCGAGCGACGCAACGAAACAGCCGAAAAGCGGTCCGCGCGTATCGCGAAGTTTGAGGCGGAACGGAAACGCGACCATACCATGATGAAGCAGTTGACGACGGCCTTCGATTTTCAATTGTTGGGGAATCAGAACCTCAAGGGCCACAAGGTGTACGTGCTGGGAGCAAAGCCGCGCAGAGGCTATCGTCCTCCGAATCGGGACAGTCAGGTTTTGCCGGGAATGGAGGGAAAGCTGTGGATCGACCGGGACTCATTTCAATGGGTGCGGGTGGAAGCACATGTGATGCATCCGGTCAGAATTCAAGGATTCCTCGCAGAAGTTGAACCGGGCACTGAATTCGAACTGGAGAAGATGCCCGTGTCCGCCGATGTATGGCTAAGCACGCACTTTTCCATGAGATCGAATGCACGGGTGATGCTTTTGTTTCCCCACCGAACGCAAGAGGATGTCACGTACTCCAACTATCACAAGTCGTCGGGCCCACCACAATAAGGAGAGAATCAGATCGGGTGCAACCTTGGCGTTGCGATGCTCTCAAATCAGTCCGTCCATGGTGCAGGTGGGATCAGAGCCCTTATGCTGGCGGCGGGAGTGGGGCTTGCTTGAAGTCAAAGCAATCCGACATGTCACCGGACGCCTGATCTCTCGAGTTGAGTGGCTTTAAACCGAACGTGGTCTCGCAGAACTTGACCAGGCTTACGTGCGAATGGAATCCCTTGGCGATTCCTTGTTTCGCGTAGGGGCTGATTACCAGGCAGCCGACGCGGGTACCATAACTGAATTGCGTGTTCGTGTAGTTCGGTCCCTTCGCAGGACCTCCTCTTGTCCACGTGTCTTTCAAAGGCGGGTCCACATGGTCGTACCAGCCACCCCAATCGTCCCAAGTAATAAAGATGACTGAAGTCCCCCATAGCTTGCTCTGGCCCAATTTACGGACGCGATCCGCGGTCCATTGGCTTCCCAGCTTGACCGTCTGCTGCCCGGCGTTTTTTCCATAGGGCGGATGCTCGGAAAGATCCACGGGACTGCCCGGCGCGTAAACCCAGGACACGTTCGGCAACGTCCCGGCACCCACGTCTGTGTCGAATCGAGTCCACGGCAGAATGTTTGGGCTGCCTTTTAGCTCGTCAATCTTGTCGAAGTAACTGAAGCCAGGATCGCCGTAAGTAGCCCACGCCAGGGCCGCTTTTTCCAGCGCCTTCGGCAAAGTCGGAATTTTGAAAGGCTCCTGCGGCTGATAGGTGCGAGTCTTGCTGGCGTTGTCGATGACCGGGGACGTGGCCGCGATCAGCATCAGGTGGTTGGGTTCAGACTGGCTGGCAACTTCCGTGAAATAGTTGTCGCAGAGCGTAAATTGCCGCGCGAGCGAGAAGTATGCGGGAATGTCGTTTTCTCTGTATTGCAGTTTTACGGCGTGGGTCGCGCGCCGCAGCCATGCCGCATGATCGTGCGGCGGATCGCCACCGGCAGGCGGATCTTGCGCTGCCGGAATATTTGCGCCATTCGCGCCCGGGAACGATCCAAAATAATTGTCGAAGCCGTGGTTCTCTTTAATGATGATGACGACATGCTCGATTGGATTGTGGGGTTGCATCTGCTTTCACGAACTCCCCGAACGGACAAAATGCAGTCTAGCATTGGGGCTCGGTCCCGATTTCATTTCGCTTAAATCGCCGATGAGAGCCGGTCCTCGATCTCCCTCATGCTTTGAGAGTGGCAGGGCCGCACATTGGACGCTATCATGATTCGGAAGTTTCCTAATCGTAGTGAAACCGACTCTTGCAATCCGCGCCCTGGCCAGTGACCGGCGCCTGCAGATCCTGGAATGGCTCAAGAATCCTCGAAAGCACTTCCCGCCGCAGGTGGATGGCGACTTGGTCAAGGATGGGGTTTGCGGGCTTTTGATTGCGCGCAAGCTGCGCATCAGCCAGCCGACCGCGAGCGAACACATGAAGATTCTTTGCCAGGCAGGATTGACTCGCCCGAAGCGGATTAAGAAGTGGACTTTTTACAAGCGCGACGAGGCGCGAATCAAGCAGATCAAACGGGCACTCATATCCAAAATTTAGCCGGGCAAATCGGGCATCTCGCGCGGTTTTACCAGTCTTTCATTGATGGACGCTCGCCGTTCTTCCACCTTTCGAGGCCGACTACCTCCGAAAACAACGCCTTCCAATCATTTCCGAACCTTTTCCAGCCGTCGCGGGTAACTGCCATCGCATATTCGGTTACGGGCTGGCCATTTTCGGTCTGGCGCTCAATTTCGAGTTTCTCCAGGACGAGACCTACCGAGGTGTCCCCATCCTGCTCGACCGTGAGTACTTTGTTGTCGAATCTCGCCAGCCTGACTCCCTTTGGGTAATTGGAAATATGGCTCAGGAACTCCTCTCGAGTCATGTGGAAATCGGATCCTTGCGCATAAAAAGTGGGCGCAAGCGCCTTCTCGAATGCGTCCTTGTCAACCGCCACCCGCGCCCGCGCCCAGGAAGTTTCGGCTTGCTCGATTGCCGCTCGTGCTTCCGCCAGGGAAATGCTGGGCTGAGCATGCGTGGTATTGCGGGTTTGACCCACAACAGTCGAAGTGAGCGCGAAAACCAGGCATATCCCGACAGTCGTTAGCGCAATCCGGTTCACGATGGCCATGGCAATATCCCTCCT
>OEKN01000386.1_pt1 | contig 10347 bp, 7 predicted proteins | sample 1503361 | NCBI WGS metagenome assembly OEKN01 (sample SAMEA104379592, study PRJEB20068) | metagenome | biome: 1000743; feature: 77; material: 1998 | place: USA | collected 2012 | depth 25 m
CAGGATGTCGGCAAAATCGTGAAGTACTTGGATGAGAAGAAACTTTCGAAACTCACGTAGCAAAGAGCTTCGAGCTTCGGGCTACGAGATCACGAACCGAGGCTTGAGGCTCGCAGCCCGTAGCGCATAGCTTCTATGGCAGAAATCAAATTCGGTACCGATGGTTGGCGCGGCGTCATCGCCGATGACTATACCTTTGAGAACGTTCGCCGCGTGGCAAGCGCGATTGCCGCATACGTTCTCAAATACGAAGACGCCCAGCGTGGCGTGGCGATCGGCTACGACACGCGCTTTGGCTCCCCCCGCTTTGCCCGGCTGGTCGCCGAAGTCATCGCGAACGCCGGTATCCCGGTGAAGCTTGCCAACGACTATACCCCTACGCCGGCCATCTCACTCGCGGTGAAGCGGCAGGGCGCGGCGGGTGGAGTCATGGTGACCTCCAGCCACAATCCGTGGAACTGGAATGGAGTGAAGTTCAAGGGCAAGTTTGGAGGTTCGGCGACCCAGGCCATCATGAACAAGGTGGAAGCCGAACTTCCACACGGTGCGCCCGCAACTGCAAAGCCCGCGCCGATCGAAGAAGTCGATTTCAAGCAGGCACACATCGATGCGATGTGCAAATTCGCCGATCTGGATCTCATCGCGAGAGCGAACTTCAAATTCGCGATTGATTCCATGTACGGCTCTGGCCGTGGTGTGATGGCGCGTATCTTCAGCGAGCACGGGATCGAGTACGTTGCCATCCGGCAGGAGGTCAATCCGCTTTTCCCGGGCATCAATCCCGAGCCCATCGAGCCGCACATTGAATTGCTGCGCACCACAGTCGCGAAAGAGAAATGTCATGCTGGACTGGCGACCGACGGAGATGCGGACCGCATCGGCGCAGTGGCCGAAGATGGCAGCTTTGTCGATTCCCATAAATGCTTTGCCGTCTTGTTGCGCTGGCTGCTGGAACGCAAGAAATGGTCGGGCGATGTGGTACGCGCATTCAATACCACGGGGATGGTGGACCGCATCGCGGCCAAGCACGGCCGGAAACTACATGAGTGCCCCATCGGGTTCAAGTACATTGCCGATCTGATGATGGACCACGACATCGTGATTGGAGGAGAGGAGTCAGGCGGGATTGGCTATTCACGGTATCTTCCGGAGCGTGACGGACTCCTGAATTCGTTACTGCTCGCGAATGTGATGGCGGAAGAACACAAGCCCTTGGGAGAGCTGGTCGCCGATCTGCAGCGCAACTTTGGTCCGCATTATTTCGGCCGCCGCGACCTGCACATTCCCGAGAAAGTGAAACAGGCCGCCATTCAAAGAGCCCGCGCTGACGGCACCACTGTCCTGGGTAGTTACCAGGTAGTAAAGAAAGAAAACATGGACGGCGTGAAATTCTTTCTCAACGCCCCCGATCACAACAAAGGAGCGATCCCCTGGATTCTTTTTCGGGCTTCCGGCACTGAACCTCTTTTGCGGCTTTATTCGGAGGCGGCCACGCCCGAACTGGTTTCGGAAATCCTGGAACAGGCGAAGAGTTTTGTGATGTCCAGTGGATAGAGCAGCTTGCCTGAGCAGGCTACCTTTCCTGTTCCACTGGACAGTGCACTTTCGGGCGAAATGGGTCGTGCCACGGTACCCGTCAGTTGGGCGATAATCATAGTAACCATTCAATGAGACTGGCTGAGGAAAATTCAACGATAGCGTCCGACACGCCCGAGGCGCGGCGCTACAACCGGATTCATCGCTGGCTTGAGGTCAGTGATTTCGTGCTCGGCCTGGCTTTCCTGTTGGCTCTCTTGCTAACAGGTTGGAACAGCGTCTTGCGCGACTGGGCCTATCGGGCCGCCTTCCAGAACTACACCCTTTCTGTCTTCTTCTATGTGTTCATGCTGATGTTCGGGGGAAAGTTCCTCGGGCTCGGCCTGGATTATTACGGATTGCGCCTGGAGCGCCGGTTCCAGCTCTCGACCCAGAAAACGCGCGCCTGGCTCTGGGACGGAGTGAAGGGCTTCCTGGTCGCGCTGGTTTTGGCGGGCTTTACCGCTGAACTTCTGTACTTCACCATTCGCCAATCGCCCCAGCATTGGTGGCTCATCGCGTGGGGCATGTTCATGGGGCTGTTTATCGTGATGGCGCAAGTCGCTCCCTTGATCCTGTTCCCGATTTTTTACAAGTTCGAGCCACTCGAAAACGAAGATCTGAAACAACGGCTGGTACGGCTCAGCGAGCGCGCGGGAACCAGGATCCGCGGCATTTACAAATGGAATCTGTCGGAGAAGAGCAAGAAGGCAAATGCTGCCTTGACAGGCCTGGGCGCAACGCGGCGCATCATTCTTGCCGACACGCTCCTCGATCACTACTCACCGGAGGAGATCGAAGCTGTACTCGCCCATGAGTTGGGACATCATGTGCACAAGCACATCCTGAAGAGCATTTTCGTGCAGGCGGCGATTACGCTGTTTGGCTTCTGGGCTGCCAATTACGTGCTGCACCTCTCGATCGAGCAGTGGGGTATGTTTGATACGCTCGCGGACTTTTCGAATCTGCCGCTGCTCGTGCTGTTTTCGACCGTCCTCTCGCTCCTGCTAATGCCCGCCATGAACGCATATTCACGCTTCAACGAGCGGCAGGCGGACCGGTACGCGTTTGAATCCATCCGCAGCGTGCAGCCGTTCATCAGTTCGATGAACAAGCTGGCCGCGCAAAATCTCGCCGAACGCACTCCTTCGCGCTGGGTGGAATGGCTCTTCCACTCTCATCCCGCGATCTCACGCCGGGTTGCAGCCGCGGAAGCATGGCAACGGCCGACCCTGGCCAGTTCGCGTTCCTGAGGATCCAACTTTCCCAGAGATTCGCAGAATCATCGGTGCGCGATTAATTTCGTGACCCGCTCCAGGTCTTCTTCTGTATCGACTCCCACTGTGTCGTAGGGCGTCTCGCCTACGTGGATAGGAATGCCGTTCTCCAGGAACCGAAGTTGCTCCAGCCGCTCGCTTTTTTCCAGGAAAGACTCTGGAAGCGACACGAAGCGATCGAGCGCCGGCTTGCGATAGGCATAGAAGCCGAGATGCTTATAATAGACAGGCTCGGTAGCATCTCGGTCATAAGGAATTGTCGCCCGCGAGAAATAAAGAGCGCGGCCTGAGCCATCGGTCACAACCTTCACCGCATTCGGGTTGGATATGTCTGCGGCAGCAGCTCTTGTTTTCAGGGTGCCAACCTGCACCGCTGGATCCTGCATTACCGCGAGCAACGAAGCAATGTGCTCGGGCCGGGTGAGTGGCTCATCGCCCTGCACGTTCAGGTAGACATCGGCCGGATGCGAGCCGGAGATTTCGTGCACGCGCTCGGTCCCGCTGCGATGCCGCGAAGAAGTCATGCGCGCCTGCCAGCCGTTCTTGCGGCAGATGCTCATGATTTCATCCGAGTCCGTGGCAACCAGGACCTCGTCCAGCAACGGCGATGCAGAAACAGCGCGATAGACGTGTCCGATCATGGGAAGCCCGGCAATCTCGCAAAGGGCCTTGCGAGCGAGCCGCGTGGAATTAAGGCGTGCAGGAATGACAGCGATTGCTTTCATGGGACTGGCTAGTTTCATGCGAACGGGCAAGAGTTGCAACTATGGAGGCAGTCCTCGTCGCCCGCGAGCCTAAATGGAGCGGGCGTCCTCGCCCGCCCAGCCAGCCTCCGAGTCGCATCCACGTTTGACACCCCGAAGCCGCGACTCTTAGAATCAAAGGGTTAGTCGCAGCGAGCCGAGCCACGCCGCTGCCCAGCGGGAATGCGCCGTCCCGTCTCCTCCTTGATTCGATTTTCCTGAAATGGCGGTGTAGCTCAGGTGGCTAGAGCGAGGGTCTCATAATCCCTAGGTCGTTGGTTCGAGTCCAACCGCCGCCACCAGTCTTTCCAATGGATTGCCCAGGTTTCTTACGCGACGTGGGTTTTCTCAGCCTAGTCGGAATCGGCATGTCACTCCCAGACAAGTTTGCCTAGACAAACCAGAGTAGCCTTGGCAGTCGTCATCAGTCCTTTACGGTGTTTGCTGGGGCTGGGTGCTCGTCGAATAGCACATTCCGGTTAGGAGGAGCTATGCATCGATCTGGGTTGAACGTGTTGCTGCTTGTGTGTTTGCTTTTCCTCAGTTGTCTTGTGTTCGCCCAGGGTTCGTCGAGTTCACTGCAGGGGACAGTCACGGACCCTAGCGGAAGCGCGATCCAAGATGCCACCGTGGTGCTCACCAACACACAAGCGACCCTTGAGCGCACCATATCGACCGGACCGCAGGGCGACTTTCGCATTCTGGCCATACCTCCTGGTACTTACACGTTGACCGTAACGGCGCGTGGATTTGCGCATTACGTACAGACGGGGCTGCAACTGCTCGTCAATACCCCGGCGACCGCGAATATCCAACTGAAAGTCGGCGCGGTGACGGAGAACATCAGCGTCAGTAGCGAAGCGCCCGCCCTGAACCTCGTCGACGCCTCGATTGGAAACTCCTTCAACGAAAATCAGATCCGGCAGATTCCGCTGGAAGGGCGCAACGTTCCCGACCTTCTCAGTCTGCAGGCCGGTGTCGCCTACACCGGGAACCGCGCCGACATCGACAAGAACCAGGACACACGAAATGGAGCCGTGAACGGCGCCCGCAGCGATCAAAGCAACATCACGCTCGACGGTGTGGACGTGAATGACCAATCGAGCGGATACGCGTTCACCTCCGTACTGCCCACGACGCTCGATTCCGTGCAGGAATTTCGCGTCACCACGTCGAACTACAACGCCGACCAGGGAAACGGATCGGGTGCACAGGTTGCGCTGGTCACGAAAAGCGGTACAAATCAACTCCATGGATCGCTATACGAATACCACCGCAACACGGTTACCAGCGCGAACGACTGGTTCGTGAAAGCGGCTGAAGTCCGAAGCGGTCAGCCAAATGTTCCCAATAAGCTCATCCGGAATATCTTTGGTGGATCGCTCGGCGGCCCCATGAAAAAGGATCGCCTTTTCTTTTTCCTGAACTATGAAGGCACGCGCCAGCGCGAAGAACAGAGCACGGTGCGCACCATCCCCACCCCCAGCCTCTGCCAGGGCAATCTTCGTTATAACGATGTGACCGGGGGTGTCACGACGCTCACCCCGGCAGACATTAAGAACCTGGATCCTTGGACCACTCTGGGGTGGAATCCCACCGGAGCGGGAATCAATCCTGCCATTCTGAATGGGAGCACTGGCTACTTCGATAAGACATTCTGCTCGGGGAAATTCAATACGAACGATGGATCGGTTGGGGACAGCCTGAACTATTCCGGCTTCCGCTTCCGGGCTCCGGTCAGTCTCGACAACAACGCGATCATCGCCCGGCTCGACTATCACCTGACCGCGGATGGAAAACACACGGTTTTCTGGCGTGGCGCGTTGCAAAATCTCCACAACCCGCAGGCCCCTTTTCTGCCTGGGAGCGCGCCGGAATCGATCCTCGATGACCACAGCAAGGGATTTGTCGTTGGCTATACCGCAGTACTGAGCTCGCACGCCGTGAACAGCTTCCATTGGGGCTTCACGCGGCAAAGCACTGGAATCATCGGCAATTCGAACTCGGAGTGGAACGTTTTCTACGGACTCGATCAGGGCATCGTCTATAGTCACAACGCCCAGACCCCGGTGCACAATCTGCTCGACGATTTTTCCTGGACCAAAGGCCAGCACACCTTCCAGTTCGGCGCGAACCTGGGCTTCGCGCGTAACCCGCGCCTCAGTTACGAGCATTCTTTCAGCGTTGGCAAGGGAGCAACCAACTGGATGTCTCCCACCGGCTTCGCCAATACGGCAACCCATCCCGATCCGAACAACCCGCTGGTCTGCGGTGCGATCGGAACCTCGACTGGTGGAAGCCCACTGGATCCCTGTCACGGAACCGATCCGAATACGGGTCTGCCTTATCCGGAGCCGGCTTCCACTCCGCAATTCGATTATCCGATCATGGGCCTACTCGGCATGGTCTCCGACGTGGTTGCCAACTACAACTACGATAAGAACGGCAACGTGCTTGACGCCAGCGGAGGACAACTAGGAATTCCCGTTCGTCGCAAATACGGTCTGAATTGGTATGAGCTTTATGCTCAGGATTCCTGGAGAGTGAAGCCCAATCTGACCATCACCTATGGAGTGCGTTGGTCGTTGTTCCCGCCACCTTGGGAGGTAAACGGCCTCCAAGCCTCTCCCACCTGCGATCCCGATCCAGCTGTGAATCCGGGAGGCTGCCCTCCCTGGGCCTACAATCTAGGCACGGAATTCGCTCATAACGCGCAGGCCATGAGTCAGGGTTTAGGGTATGACACCAATCCTCTGGTGTCATTCATCCTGGGTGGACCTGGGAACCCAGGACCAGGGTTTTATCATTTCGAGAAGTCCGACTTCTCGCCGCGAATTTCGTTCGCGTACTCACCACGCCCGCACGGCGGATGGCTCAAGAATCTGTTTGGTGAATCCGATAGGACCGTCATTCGCGGCGGATTCAGCAAGGTCTACGACCGGGCCGGAATGCAGATGCTAAGCACATTCGACGCCAATGCGCCGGGCGGCCTCTCGGCGACCGTTCAGAACCCATGTTGTGCAGCCACAGATCCTGCTGGCTCCGGAACCCCTTACGACACAGCAGATGGCGTTCCCCGCATTCAGAACATCAACCAGATTCCTGTGAACAACATCTTCGGGGCCAACTTCTTCGTCCCCGCCCCTGCGGGACAGTTCCCGCAGACGCCGCCTGCACTGGGACAAGCGATCACTTGGGGAGTCGATCAGGCCATTAAGACTCCGTACGCTTACGCTTTTGACTTCTCGGTTGGCCGTGAATTACCCAAGGGCTTGTCCTTGCAGGTCTCTTACCTGAACAGGCTCGGCAGGAACTTGCTGACGCAACGCGATCTGCGGCAGCCGATTGACCTTGTCGATCCAAAGAGCGGCGTTGATTACTTCTCGGCAGCAACAGCATTGGCCAAGGTGGCACAGCAACAGCTTTCGGTTCCCAACGGAGTGATTGATCCTACGCAGGTCACCGACGCCATGGTGGGAAAGACGGCGGCTTTTTGGCACAACATGATTCCCGCGCTCCCCAACAACTCCTTGTCCTACCAGAGTATTTACACGGGCTTTGTGGCACCCCCGGGACCCTCGGGTCTGATTCAGGCCGTCTATGATCTCTACTACGATCCCTTCCTCTCCTATCTTGGCAACGAAGTAGTAGGGCTGGGGTATACCGATATCTACTATGGTCTTGCCGATACCAGCGGCACTTCTTACGGGTTCAAAGGACCGGGATGTGTGCCTTCGGCAGGTCTCAATTTCTGTCCCGGCACGTCCCTCAACAACCAGGCCACCAGCATGTTTGCGTGGAGTTCAATCGGGCAATCGGACTACAACGCGTTGCAGGTAAGCTTCCGAAAGCAATTCAGCCAAGGCCTGCAGTTTGATTTCAATTACACGTTCTCCAAGTCGCTCGACATTACCTCGAATGCCACCCGGCTGGGATACAGTTCCAGCACTAACGTAGGTTCCCCTGGCAGCCGGCTTGCAAACGGTTGGTCGCCAAACTCACGGCGTGCAGCCTCGGATTTCGACACACCTCACCAGTTCAATCTGAATTGGATTGCGGAGCTGCCAGTCGGCAGGGGTAAGCATTTCGCGGGGAACGCCGGCTCTGTCACTGACGCCATCATCGGAGGCTGGGAATTCTCGGGCGTGGCACGCTGGACCAGCGGCTATCCGTTCACCGTGGACAACGGGAACTTCTGGCCCACCAACTGGGATGAGCAGGGCATCGGTCAGATGATCGCCCGGCCGAAGCTGGGGCATCATCGCGATCTCACTGCGGGCACCGTGAGCGCCTTTGCCGATCCGGCTTCCGCATTCAACGACTTCGTACATCCCTATCCCGGGCAAGCTGGATCGAGAAACCTAATCCGGGGCGACGGATTTGCTGCCCTCGACATGGCACTGAACAAGCGCTGGAAGATGCCCATCGAGGGCCACAGCCTGCAATTCCGCTGGGAAGTGTTCAACGTGCCCAACCTTCACCGGTTCAACGCGCTCTCTGGTCTGGGAACTCAAGCTTGTGCATGCATTGCATCACTGCAGCAACTGCCGGCTTCATTCGGGAACTATACCGGCCTGCTGACCGATCCGCGTATCATGCAGTTCGCCCTGCGCTACGAATTCTGAGTTTCGGGAGAGGGCAAGGGTTATAGTCGCGGATCGCATGACCCATCTGGCACGCAAGCTACGGTTGGTGGACTACTTCGCGCTTGGCTTCGGCGTGATGGTCGGTACGGGTTGGCTCGTCGTGATGGATGACATCCTGAAACGCGGCGGGCCGCTGGGGGCCATCCTGGGGTTCACGCTGGGCGCTCTGATCCTGCTCCCGATCGGCTACGTTTACGGCCAGCTGGTCAAAGCGATTCCCGACGCAGCCGGAGAGGCCGCTTACGTTGCGCGCTTCTTTCCCCCAGTCGTCAGCTTTGCAACTGGCTGGATGATGTTGCTTAGTTATTCCCTGACGTGTCCTTTTGAGGCTCTGGCCGCGGGACGCATCACCGGGTACTTGATTCCAGCGCTCAATGCGCATGAACTCTACCGGGTTGGCGGGTACCCGGTATACCTGCCCCATATCGCGTTGGGATTGGCGCTTACTCTTGGGCTGACTGCTCTCAACTATCGCGGAATCCAGGCCAGCGCGCGTCTCAGCAAAACCGCGACGTTTACCTTTCTCACGCTGGTTGTGATTTTTGCGCTTGCCGGAGCCCGCCATGGCTCCGTGTCGAATTTCTTTCCCTTGTTCAGCCACTCGCCGCTGCTGTCGATTCTGCTCGTGTGGCAAGTGGTGCCCTGGCTCGTCTCAGGATTCGAATCGGTCGGCAAATGCGCCGAGGAAGCCAGCCCGGGATTCGCGGGTCGTAACTTCACTGTGGCAATCCTATTGACAATCGTTTCCGGCATGATCTTCTTCTGGATCGTGATCGGATCGGTCTCGTTCGTCGCGCCCTGGCAAAGCCTGAACAGTAACCTGCAATTCCCGACCGCCGTGGCCTTTGAGCGGGCGCTGCACGCTCACTGGATCGTCGTGCTCGTCATGGGTTCGGCGCTGGTTGCGCTGGTGCAGGCTTTTAATGCCAACATCATCGCTTCCTCGCGTCTTCTGTACGCGATGTCGCGCCACAACCTGCTCAACCCGATCATGAGCGGAGTTCATCCCCGAAATCAGACACCCTCGATCGCAATCATCGCAATCGGAGTTGCGACGGCGGCAACGATCTTCCTGGGGGAGGCCCTGCTTGTGCCCATTCTCGAAGTGGGCGCCATGAGCGCAGCCGTTGGCTGGATGTCGGCCTGCGCATCGTACTATCGCATGAAGCCAGGCAGATTTGGACAGGTCGCGGCCATCTGGGGGCTGCTCGTCACCTCGGCCATGATCCTTGTGAAATTAATGCCCTGGGTCCCGGGACACTTCACCTGGCATGAATGGCTCGCCCTTGGCATTTGGGCCTCGCTCGGCGCCGCTGCCCGCGCTTCACGCGAACGCAATCTTCAAGGACAACCCGATCTTGAGACAGCCGACGTGACCAACTAGCTTCTTCACTGGCTCAACTGCATACACCCATGATGGACTATTCCCAACGCAGCTTTTGGCTGGAAACCTGTGGTGACGACCTCGCGCCGCGTCCCGCGCTAACTTGCTCGATCGATCTTGACGTCGCCATTCTTGGTGGCGGTTATACCGGCCTGTGGACCGCCTATTACCTGCTCTGCACAAATCCGGATCTGAAAGTCGCCATCCTGGAGAAAGAAATTGTCGGCTTTGGCGCTTCCGGACGAAACGGCGGCTGGTGTTCCTCCAAGTTTCCGGTCACCCCTTCCATGCTTGAGCAACGCTACGGCAGCGAGAGGGCACGCGCTCTCATGCTGGCTATGAATGGCGCAGTTGATGAAGTCTCCCGCTTCTGCCAGTCCGAGTCCGTAGATGCTCACTTCCACAAAGGCGGGATACTCACACTGGCGCGTGGAGAGCATCACCTTCCTATGATCCGCGCTTCGTTCGACGCCTACACTCGGCTTGGCCTGGGTGACCAGTACCAGTTGCTCAGCGCGGAGGAGGTCGAGGAGCGGGTTCGCGTGACCAAGGTTTGCGGTGGCCTCTTCGCCTTGGAAAACGCCAGCCTGCATCCCGGCCGCCTGGTGCGCGGACTCGCACGCGCTATCGAAAAGCGCGGTGGCACCATCTACGAAAAGACCGCGATTACCGGGTTCAAGGGCGGCTCCTCACCCGCGCTGCTTGCCTCCGCCGGGGAGATC
>OEKN01000555.1_pt2 | contig 10302 bp, 8 predicted proteins | sample 1503361 | NCBI WGS metagenome assembly OEKN01 (sample SAMEA104379592, study PRJEB20068) | metagenome | biome: 1000743; feature: 77; material: 1998 | place: USA | collected 2012 | depth 25 m
CGCTGTGCCGATTAGGACAGGCTCAGTTTGCGCCGGATCACTCCAGCCAAACCGATCAAGCCAGTGCCCAGCAGGCTCAGGGTGCCCGGCTCGGGAACCGAAAGGTTGGTATCGCCACTGGAGAGACCAACGCTTCCATTGAACAAGCCTTTGCCGGTATTAACAGTCAGTTGCACGGTTGCTCCAACCGCTACGCCGGACGTACTGGCGATCGCACCTTGAAGCGTGTAATTGTGCGTTCCATTGGCCAAGGTGACCAGAGTCCAGGTGACCGGACCGCTGAAAGTTCCGTTGAAGATCACGCCGTTAGGAACGCCATTCGTGCCGTTCCCGATGATCTCGAAGCTGCCGCCCGCCGCAAACGTGCCGCCGGTTGTCAGGCTGCCGCTTGCGAGGGCCCCGGTTGAAAAGCTCACAGACCCAAGGTTCGATCCCACCGTGCTACCGTACTTAAACAAAGTAGAACCGGTCAGGGTTAGCCCGCTCGCGCCCCCCGAAATTACGCCCCCGGCGTTTGAGATATCGATGCTGCTGTTTGCGAAGGCTGCCAATGGCAGGGCCAGTGCCAGTACAGCCAGCAACAGAATTTTCTTAACCATTTACTTACTGCCTCCTAGGAAGGTTCCGAATCCTTGGCCTCCGGGGGATGAGACCATTGGGAGTATTGCGTCCCCTTGGGGCAAGAGACTGCACTACACCCGCTGCTACCAAAGCATCCAAGATGCCAAAAGAAGCATAAAACAAGCGGCATCTTATCATGCGCTTAGAGCGGTAACGTTACTCGGAAGGGCAAAGCGGGTGCAAAGCCATGCGCATGAACACAACTTCTCTTCGACCTAAAACAAGTCTGGCGCGCCATATAATCTCCGGGCGCGCCAAGCATCAAAACAATTTTTTGGTTAAGTTGTCAGTTCTGAAAACCCGAAACAGCCCGTCCCTGGCCTAGTCTGCGGCCACTCCAGCGTTCGAGTTTTCCCGACGCCGCACAGTGCGATTCGATGGCAAGCCTGCGTCACGGATCTTGTAGAGCAGCGCTCGATAGCTGATGCTCAACGCTCGCGCCGCCTGCTTGCGATTCCAGTGATTCGCTTGGAGCACCTTCAGAATTACCTTCCGCTCCAGTTCTCTCGTCGCCTGGCGTGTCAGCTTCTTCAGCGAAATTGGCCCATCGAAGTTGATTTCAGGATTGAAATAATCGGGCTGATGCGTCACCAGATCGCTCGAAATCACCTCTTCGGAGCCCAGAATCACGTATCGCTTGATCTGATTTTCGAGTTCGCGAATGTTGCCCGGCCAATGATATTTCTGCAGAACCGTCATCAATTCGGATGAGACGGCCTTCGCACGGCAGTTGTACTTCCGGTTGTAGTAGTCCAGGAAGTAATTGACCAGATCCTCAATATCGCCGCGGCGCTCGCGCAGCGGTGGCAGCGCCAGATTCACAACGTTGATGCGATAGAACAAGTCTTGCCGGAATGTCCCGTTCTCGATTTCATTCTCCAGGATCCGATTGGTCGCGCAGACCACGCGCACTTCGACTTTCTTGTCTTCCTGCGCTCCGATGCGGCAGAACTGACCATCCTGAAGCAACTGCAGCAGTTTTGACTGGAGCCCCAGGTCCAGTTCGGAAATTTCATCCAGAAACAGCGTGCCCCGGTGCGCCAACTCTACCCGGCCGGGCTTCATGCCATAGGCGCCGGTGAATGCCCCCTTCTCGTAGCCGAAGAGCTCGCTCTCCAGCAGGGTCCCCGGGATTGCCGGGCAGTTGACCTTTACGTACGGTCCCGTCTTCCAAGGCGAACGACCATGAATCATTCGCGCAATGATGTCCTTGCCCGTTCCGCTCTCACCCTGGATGAGGACAGGAACGTTGGCCGAGGCCACCTTGTCCATGCGCGCGCGCAGCGCCTGCATGGCATCAGAGTGACCGAAAACGATAGACTCGGGAGGAATCTCGCCGATGGATTGCACTAGGGAACTGACAGAATTTGTCGTTGTCATGAGTTTACAGCGGGTCCCACCCGCGACTGCCCCTACCTGTGCATCCGGCCCGCCAAACCGACATCGACCTCTCTGTGGGGTGCCTGCACAGCACTAACCCTTTAAACCTAATAAACTTAGCTTGGCATAGAACGTAAACGGCTGAGGGGGAGATGCACTGACTCGATTGAGGAAATACCATCTGACCGGTAGGAAAATCTTTTCACATTGCAGAAGTGAGTTTCCCACGAAACGAGCGGGCCTGGGAGGAGCCGTTCAACAGAGGGCGGGAGAATTTCAGGCCGAGCAGATGATATCCCTCGGCATGCGTAACACGCGTTGCGCGTGCGCGCAGGGTTCGGGCTGCGCGTGGCAGAGTTGCCGTAGCCGCCAGGGGCGCACTCGGAATTTCCAGCAAAACCTGCGCCGCCTTGGGCAAAGAACGGCGTACCGCCACCAGCGCTCCTCCGGCACTGATATTGAGCGCTGTCGCGAATTCCAGAAACTCCTTCCCCTTTTCGTCTCGGCTGCGGACAAAAACCGGGATTGCGAGGGGCAGTCGGGTCCACTTCCGACGTTCTTTTTCAGGCCGGCGTCGTATCAAGGGTTCGTCCCTATGACCTGCGATTTACGTTCTGTGGGTCGCATCTAATGGGCCAAATGCCGATAAAGGGCCGCGTGCTTGACGTCTCAACCGCTATTCTTAGGGTTTATCGCTCGAAACGGGGCTTCCTGCACCGAATTGAGCGATTTTGGCCGAGATTTCAGTTCTTCTTCCCAGAATTCCGGAACGTCGCTCTTAACCTGTTGAAAAGTGCAATGATTTACCCTACTGTGGCAATTCTGGTGCATTTTCATTGACAATCCCGACCCGAACATCCTACGATTTCAATACGTCATCCCCAAACGTGTAGTTTGAAGACTACTTTTCCCTCCCCGTTCGCCAAGCCACGAGTGTCTTTGACTATGGCTGCAAATCCGGATAATGCATGTCTTTCACGCCCAGTCCCGGCGAAAACGGACGCGGAACCATCTCCCCTGGAGCCTGCATTGGTCGAGCCGACCAATGCGTCCGACTACCCGCAAGACCTTCTGCAGAACTATAACCAGCTCTCGGAACGCTATCGCCGCACCACCAACGCGTTGGCATCGGCCGCCCACGATCTCAAAACGCCACTTGCGATTCTAAACGGCTACATCGAGCTTCTGCAGAGCGAAAAGCTGGGCCATTTAAATGACCGCCAGCGCGAAGTGATCGGCGATATGCAATCCAGCGGACAGAGATTACAACACTTCATCCAGGATTTCCTGTCCTACACCGTGTTGGAGACCGGCGAACTGCGCCTGCAGTACGAGCAAGGCGACATCAATGCTTGCCTGTCGGAGGTTTGCCGCCTGTGGTCGCATCGATTCCAGGAGAAGGGCTTGGCATTGTACTTTCTGGCCAACGATAAGCTGGTGCCATTCCCTTTCGACTCCGCCAAAATTCAGCGCGTTATTTCCAACCTGCTCGAAAACGCCTCGAAGTTTACACCTGCGGGCGGCACCGTGTGGCTACATGCTGAACCGTATATGTGGGAACGCCGCGGCGCTCCCAAGGCCGCCATAGAAAAAGAACGACGACGCCAGCCTCTTTCGACTCCAAATGCTGTGAAGGTCAGCGTTGCCGATACCGGTCCCGGAATTCCTCCGGAATATCACGTGGAAGTGTTTGACGATTTCTTCCGCCTGCCCAACAATGAGAACCAATCCGATGGCATGGGACTGGGCCTGGCGATTGCCCGCCGGCTCGTGAACGCGATGGGCGGTAAGCTCTGGGTCGAGAGCGAGCCCGGCGCAGGCAGCAAGTTTTCATTTCTCGTTCCGCTGAAACCCTCCCTCAACAGCACGCTTAAAGGGAAAACGAAATGAGTGAAACGACCAACATCCTGCTGGTCGATGATGAACCAGGAATGCTCCGGTACATCCGGACCCTGCTCGAGGTCGATGACTACAAAGTCGAGACCGCTTCCACCGGGGAAGAAGCCTTGCAACGTGTGGAGAAAGGCCTAGAACCCGACATGGTTCTGCTCGATGTGCTGATGCCCGGGATCGACGGCCTCCAGACTCTTGAGCAACTCCGTCAGATGCGCCCCGGCGTGAAAGTCGTCATGCTCTCCTGCGTAAGCGACACGCGCAAGGTCGTCCAGGCCATGCGACTCGGCGCGCAGGATTACCTCACCAAGCCGTTTCAGAAAGCCGAACTCGACGCTGTCATTGACCAATGTCTGGGCAAGAATCAGCAGGCGTATGCCGGAGAAGTCGAGGAACTCTGCGACGATGTATTCTTCGTCGCCGCCAGCCCGGCCATGCGGAAGATCCGCTCGCAGGCCGCTTTGGTCGCGAATGTCGATATCCCGGTCCTGCTCCTGGGCGAAAGCGGCACCGGCAAGGAAGTGCTTGGTCGCCTGGTTCACAAGTTGTCTCCTCGCGCACACCGCACCTTCCTCAAGGTGAACTGCGCCGCGGTCCCGGCTGACCTGTTGGAAAGCGAATTGTTTGGCTATGAAGCCGGCGCTTTCACGGGGGCCACTCATCCGAAGCCAGGCAAGTTCGAGCTATGCAACAAGGGAACGATCCTGCTTGATGAAATCGGAGAAATGCCGCCCATTCTCCAGGCGAAGCTCTTGCACGTTTTGCAAGACCAGCAGTTCTCGCGATTGGGCAGCCGTAGTGTCATCAAGGTGGATGTCCGCATCTTGGCCGCAACCAACATCAACATCCCTGAAGCGCTGGCCACCAAGCGTCTCAGAGAAGATTTGTACTATCGACTGAACGCCTTCACCCTCAACTTGCCTCCGTTGCGCGAGCGCAAGGAAGAGATTCCGATTTTGTTGAAGCACTTCATGTCGCGCATGGCGGAACAGTATGCGCGTTCTCCGCTGCCGCTGTCGCCGACCCTGATGGCTGCCTGCCTGGAATACTCGTGGCCCGGCAACCTGCGCGAGTTGAGCAATTTCATCAAGCGTTACCTGATTTTGGGGGACGAAAAGCTGGCGATCGCCGAGCTCAATCCGAAAAGCGATGTCAATGGCGGACAGCGGGCCGACGCGGGAAACAAATCCGCCATGGAGTCGTCGGCCGGCGGACTCAAGTCCCTGTCGCGCAGCGCGAAAGATGAAGCCGAAGCAACCGCCATCACTCAGGCTCTGGAACAGACCAACTGGAATCGTAAGCAGGCGGCCGCGCTCCTCAAAATAAGTTACAAGGCCCTGCTCTACAAAATCCGACAGTACGGAATCGCCGAAGCTCGCGGTCATCACAAGCTCTCTGCCGGCGCATAGGCACATCGCTCCAGATCGTGCTTGTGCCTTTACTCCCAGGTGCAATCCGATTTAGAGTGGCTTGCAGATTGGGGTCTGAGTTCGCATGCCCAGCAAGTCATCGGGTCATCAAGGATCACCTTCTGCGCCCTCACCGCAAGCGTTGGGCGATCTTCTGCTCAACAGTTCCCTTCTTGAGGCGATCCCTGATGCCATCGTGGCGGTCGAGCAAGACGGCACGATCGTGCAAGTCAATTCCCAGACTGAGACATTATTTGGGTACAACAGGGGCGAGCTAGTCGGACGAAAAATCGAAATCCTCGTGCCAGCGCGTTTCCGCGATCAACACCATGCACATCGCGCCTCCTTCGCGCAGTCGCCCAAGACCCGCCGGATGGGCGCCGGCCTCGATCTCTACGGAAGACGCCGCGACGGCTCCGAATTCGCTGTCGAAATCAGCTTGAGTCCCGTCTCGCTGGGCAACGGGACTCTGGTCCTGAGCGCCATCCGCGATATCAGCGACCGCAAGCGGATCGAACAGGAATTGCGCCGTGCTCATCAAGAACTTGATCGTAAAACAACACAGGAGATCGGTGAATATCGGACGCGACTGGCTTCCATCATTGACTCTTCCGCCGATGCGATCATTGGCAAAACACTCGACGGAACCATTACCAGCTGGAACCGCGGCGCCGAAGCGATGTATGGCTACACTGCCGAGGAAGTGATCGGAAAGACTATTTCTATCCTCACGGCTAAAGAAAATCCTGACGAGATTCCTCGCATTCTTGCGAGAATTTCTCGTGGCGAGCGCATCGAGCACTACGAGGCCGTCCGCGTCACGAAGGACGGTCGCCGTTTGGACGTTTCCCTTTCTATTTCCCCCATTCGTGAGCCGAGAGGCCAGATCGTAGGCGCGTCGGCGATTGCCCGCGACATTACCGCCCAGAGACGGGCCGAAGACCATTTGCGCCAGGCCCAGAAAATGGAAGCTGTCGGACGGCTGGCCGGGGGCCTTGCGCATGACTTCAACAACATCCTCGGGATCGTCACCGCTTGCACCGAGTTGCTTCGCGATCGCATCGATGTCACCGACGACTCCGCCCAATACATCGGAAACATTCGTAAAGCTGTCGAGCGCGGCACCTCCCTGACGCGTCAATTATTGGCTTTTACCCGCAAATCGACTCTGCAGCCCCAACTTGTCGATCTGAATGTTCGCCTCAAAGACGTAGTCAAGCTGATCCGCCCGCTCATGGGCGACGACGTCGAAATTACAGTTGTGTCGCGCGGCCCTTCCACGATTATTGAAATCGACCCCGGCCAACTGGACCAGATCGTCCTCAATCTGGCCGTGAACTCGCGCGACGCCATGCCGAGAGGCGGGAAGTTCATTCTCGAAACCGCTTCCGTCGAACTGGACGAAGTCTTCACCTCTCAGCATCGGCCCATGAAGGAAGGCCAATATGTCCTGCTGGCGGTGAGCGATACCGGCGTCGGCATGGATCCAGACACCGTCGCCAGAATCTTTGAGCCCTTCTTCACCACCAAGGACATCGGGAAGGGCACCGGCCTCGGACTCGCTACCGTTTACGGTATCGTTCAACAAAGTGGCGGCCACATCTGGGTCTATAGTGAGGCAGGCAAAGGGACCACCTTTAAGATTTATTTGCCTAGCGCTGAATACAAAATGGCCGAGAAAACGCCCGCGGCGGAAGAACCAGCCGTTGCTCGCCGGGAAGGCACAACCATCCTGCTCGTCGAGGATGACGAAATCATGCTGAGCTTGGCCCGCAAGCTCCTCGAACAGAATGGCTACCGCGTCCTCGAGGCCAAAGAAGGAAGCTCTGCCCTTGACCTCATGAAAGCACATAAGGGCAAAATTGATGTGTTATTAACCGACGTCGTCATGCGAGGTATGAGCGGACCAGAACTGGTTGCCAAAGTCACTGCCTCTCGCCCGGAAACCAAAGTGGTCTACATGTCGGGATATACCGGCGAATTGATTGCCCAGCACGAGCAGATGGAGCAAGACATCCCCCTCCTCGAGAAACCCTTCACCCGCGCCGCATTGTTGCATCTTCTGGACCAAGTCCTGAAGAGCCCCCTTACCTAGGTCTGGAGTCACAGCCCATTGGTGATTGAGATCACACACACCTGTGCCAAATGACGCACCGGAGGCGTTCGGCCGGCAGGGCCGGCTTCATGAACTCTCACTCGCGTGTTTCGTAAGTGGCTGAATATAGGTAACTTATCTTCGGTATTCCGATGTGCCCGGTTTCCTACCCAAATGGCGCGACGCTTGCGCTGTAACAGCTGTCCGAATGGAGGCAGATATGGCCACGCAACCGATGAGACCCCCACAAAAGCCCGCGGCAGCCCAATCCATCTTTGGCGATCTGCCTCCAGCGATTGTGCGCGAGCTGGAAACTATTTCTCTCACCAACCATTACCCGACCGGAGCTGTGCTGTTTTCTGAAGGCATGGCTCCTCGCGGGGTCTACCTGGTGCAAAGCGGATTGGTGAAACTGTCTGTTTGCGCCAGCGATGGCCGGACGTTGATCCTGCGCATTGCGCATGCCGGGGAGGCACTCGGGGTGGCTTCGACCATCGGCAACCGCGATTACGAAGCCACTGCGGAAGCCCAGCAACCCTGCGATATCACGTTCATCCGGCAAAGTGACGTGGTCCGCATGATGCGCGTCCATGGCGAATTCGCGCTGTGGATTACGCAACTCCTCAGCCGCGACTACAACTTCACCTGCCGCGAAATCCGTACCCTTATGTTGTCTGGTTCCGCCAGTGAAAAACTGGCACGTCTGCTGGTCAGCTGGATGGACGATCGTACAGGTTGCCCCAACCCTGCCCGCATGAAGGTTCCGCTTACTCACGAAGAAATTGGTCAGATGATTGGCACATCGCGCGAAACGGTCACACGCTTGATGGCCGGATTCCGCAAACAACGAATGATCGAGCAGGAAGGCGCAACCTTAGTGGTATCGAATCGGGTGGCGTTGGAGTCTCTCATCACCGCTTGAGGGGCTGACCCAAAAAAATTAGACCCCACGTCATGAGAATTCCCGTTCAAACTTCCCATGACGTGGGGCCTGCGCCACTTCGTCTGTAGCTAAATTATTCTTTTCACTCCTGGACCGGCAATACAGCAAAATACGTAGAATTTGATGACGAGACCTCCAACTTCTATTGGATTTCTTCCTACTCTCTCTTTCTGAACGGTATCGCACGGGAGGCTCGCTCTCCTCTCCGTTCACGCGGCGCGCAATGCAGCAACGGCATCCGCCAGCGTCGCATGGAACGGCACAATTTTGGGGATCTGTGAACTGTGAGCGATCTCCTCGACAACCCCGTGTGCACCCACCACGCGTAGTTCTCCGCCGGCACGTTTCAATTTTTGCGATGCGTTCACCAGCGTTCCGAACCCGGTGCTGTCCACCCGCTGCACGTCAGCCAGGTTCAGGATCACCTTCGACACGCTCTGCTGAATCAGTTCCTGAATCACCTCTTCCAATTCTTCACATGGACGGCCCATGCTCAGCCGGCCCGAAAGGTGTAGCACCACGATGTCAGGCTCAGCCTGTTCCTTCCTGATTTCGAGCATTGAGCGACACGCCTCCGCCGTTGGCAGTACTTGAGAGTGGCAGTCCAATGTACCAGACTGCCTTGCCTATGCAACGTTATCGAACTTCAGGAGCCACGCTGTGCAATCTTTTCCATTTTCTAGAAATCGGAATGAAAAAGGCTGCGCAGCTCACCGGGAAAGGAAGAGCATCGCTCGTTAATCGGAACCCGCAATCGCGTCGTCACAGGCAGCTGAAGACTGACGATCGAAGACTGACGACTAAACCTATTGCACCACGAGGGTGATCGGTGTGGTTTGCGAGAACGATCCCGAGGTCGCCGACACATTGATCGTGTAGGTGCCCGCTGGCGTTCCCGTGGTGGTTGTAGTGGAACTGTGTCCGCCGCAAGCGGGCTGCAACAGGACAAGTGTCATCAGCGCCAGGAAGAACAGGCCACCCATGATCCTACGACGCCTGTTCAGACGGCTTCCGATTCCCAGCCCCAGGAACGCGAGACCCGCGACGGGCAGCAGGCTCGCCAGGAATCTTCCTCCATCTCGGGTTAGCCGTGCCGTCGTCGTAACCCTTGGGAACGTACTGATGACCAGCGTGACGGTCGAAGAACTCGAACCTTCGAGGGTGACAGGGTTTGTTGAGGGTGTACACGCGGTACCCCCTCCAGGAAGCCCTGACGAACAAGCGATCGAGATCGAGGCAGTGAAGACCGACAGGGGCGTTATCTGGATCGGGTAGCTCGCTGGATTTCCCGCGACCACCGTATTGTTCGACCTCAGTGCCGTTAGCCTGAACGAGTTTACCGGCACGGGACTAGCGATCGCTGTTCGCGAGAAACCTCCCACCGAAACGGTGCCGCTGTTGGCGATCGTCCCCGCGCCGGTGGGCGTCAGATTCACCGTGATTGTCGAACTCTGCCCGCCATTGATCACGCCCAGATTGCACAGCACTTTGTTGTCAGTCGGGGTGGTTGGGCAGGTACCTCCCGATGCAGACGCGGACACAAATGTGACCGGAGCGCTCCCGCTGCCCGCCGCAAGGTTATCGGAAAAAGCCACATTCGAGGTCGTGTCACCGGTATTGGTTACCGTGTACGTGAAACTGATCTGATTGCCTGCATTGACCGAATTGGCGGTTGGCGAGGAAACGGTGACAGTGAAATTGAGAGCTGGCCCCAGTTTCGAAACGAAAACGTCTTGTGGACCCTTCAAAGCGCCTTGAAGTGGGCTGGCTGTCGGGAAGTCGGTCGAAGTCGTTTCCCCTGTCACGTAGGTGTTAGAGTCCGTATCAATCGTGATGCCCGTGCCGGTTTCTGATCCGGACCCGCCCAAAAACGTCACAAACTGGCTGGTGCTGGCCGTGGTCCCCAGCGTGTCAAGGCGCGCCACAAAGGCATCTTGAGGTCCCTTTATGGTACTTTCTCC
>OEKN01000472.1_pt1 | contig 10266 bp, 14 predicted proteins | sample 1503361 | NCBI WGS metagenome assembly OEKN01 (sample SAMEA104379592, study PRJEB20068) | metagenome | biome: 1000743; feature: 77; material: 1998 | place: USA | collected 2012 | depth 25 m
GACCGCCTCGGCGCTCACGCCTTCCTGAATTTCCTCGAGACTCATGCTCCCATAGCGCAGGGCTGGCACGTCGTCGTCCGGACGTGGTTTCATCGGATTGCTCCCTTCGCGCTTACGCTTCACATCCAATTTTCTTGATGGGCTAGACAACTCGAACGCCCATCCATCCGACCCACGCGAAATGCGGACCGCCCCTAATACCTACGTGTCCGATTTTCTTTCTCTCAATGTGACCGCCGTCACAGACGCTCCCGACATTACCCCCCAAGATGGATGCACCTCGGCCCTCCACCCGGTGTAATGCTGGTTCTTATACCGATCACCCCTCATTCGGAAGGCCGAGCACTTTATTAGGAGCCGTGCTTTGTCGTTAATCCAATCGCACCGTGTACGCGCCTTAAACGATGGGGTGTCATTTATGGCCAGTGATCCTATCAAAATATTGATTGTGGATGATGATGAGAGGGTTCTCATCGAACTTGAGCGCCTGTTGGAGGGTGAGGGTTACAGTACCGCCACCGCCTGGAGCGGACGCGAAGCTTTGGCGCTCTCAGAGAAGGCTCGCTTTGACCTGCTGCTGCTCGATGAGCACGTGGGAGACGTGGACTTCGAAGCTCTGCGGAGGGGTCTCGCCCTCAGACAGCCCGACGCTTTCCAACTTCTGATGCACACGCGCAAAGGACGGCCCAATTCCAATGGCGCGATCTGCAAATGGGAACATGCCGACGTGAAGGCGAAAATCCGGGGCGTTCTCGCCGCTTGACCGCATTCCGCGGGATCCATTTCTCGGGTACTTCCCTCATCCCAGTTGCACACTCAGCATTGAAATCGATCCCCCATCCACGCCTTCCACGGGAAATGTCAGTGGCTCCTTCTCGGCGCCCGATCCGATGACGTACAGCAGCGGCAGGTAGTGGTCGGGAGTTGGCACCGACAAAGTTGCCTCACGTCCCAGGCTCTCATAATGAATCAGCGGGCTGTAGTCGCCGGAAAGCAGTAGTCCGCGCGCCTCCTGTTCGAAGCGTACCGCCCATTCAAACGGATCGGCGGCATGCTGGCCCCAGGCGTAGGTGTGCAGGTTATGGACCAGGTTTCCGCTTCCGACGATCAGGATTCCTTCTTCTCGCAGTGGCGCCAGCCGCTGCCCAATCTGGTAGTGAAACGATGCGGGCTTGGTCTCGTCGATGCTCAACTGAACGATCGGAATGTCCGCCTTCGGATACACATGACACAAAACCGACCACGTTCCATGGTCCAGGCCCCACCGCTGATCCAGTTCGACTTCAACCGGCGCCAGTAGTTTCCGTACACGGCGGGCCAGATCCGGATCGCCCGGCGCCGGATACTGCACTTCGTACAGCTCACGGGGAAACCCACCGAAATCGTGGATCGTACGCGGAGCCGTGTTTACCGTGACCGCTGCTCCTGGAACATACCAGTGGGCTGATACGCACAGGATCGCCTTCGGTCTTGGCACCGTCGCTCCGATCCTCGCCCAACTCTCGGTGTAGCCATTCTGCAGCAGCGCATTCATCGGATTCCCGTGACCGAAAAACAGGGCAGGCATCAACCCCATAGTGAGTTCCCCCTGTTCCCATTCTAAGGGTCTCTCCCATCAATTCCCCACCGACGGTCCGCCGTTTTCTGTTGCCAATCGCACAGATGAAATTGAGAATCTCCCGAATGCCGACCGCCACTTTCTCCGACACCACCGTCGCTCAGCGCAGGACTCTTCTCGCTGCTGCTCTCGGCTGGATGCTCGACGCTTTCGACGCCATGCTCTACGCGCTGGTGCTGGCCCACATCATGCGCGACCTCAATATGAGCAAGGCCGTGTCGGGCTTCCTCGCCACCCTGACCCTGCTCGCTTCCGGCATCGGCGGCGTGCTTTTCGGCTTCATCGCCGATCGCATCGGGCGGAAGCGCGCCCTCATGCTCAGCATCCTGACCTATTCCCTGTGCTCCTTCGCCTCCGGACTGGCGACTTCGATTCTCATGCTGGCGATCTTCCGTTTCATCCTCGGCCTGGGTATGGGCGGAGAGTGGAACACCGGCGCCACCCTTGTCGCCGAAACCTGGCCCACCGAACTTCGAGCCAAAGCGATCGCGGTCGTGCAAAGTTCCTGGGCAATCGGCTACGCGCTAGCGGCCCTCGTCGCGGGCATCGTCCTGCATTACGCCGACTGGCGAATGGTCTTCTTCGTCGGCATCCTGCCTGCGGCTATCACTCTGTGGATTCAGAGTCGCGTTCCCGAATCGGAGATGTGGCAGGAACACCATCGCCTTGCGCAAGAATCCAAGCGCGTCGCGGAAGCGCAAACCGCTTACGACCACTCCAGTTTTGCGCGGATCTTCCAGCCACCCTTTGCGCGTTACACCTTCGCCCTGCTATTTGCAAATTTCTTCGGCATGTTTGCCTGGTGGGGACTGTTCACCTGGCTGCCTCCGTACTTGTCACTTCCAATAAACCAGGGCGGACGCGGCTTCGGCGTCATGGGCGTCACGACTCTGCTCGTATCGTTGAATCTGTTCGGCATGTTCCCCGGATACGCCAGCTTTGGATGGGTCGCGGACCGGCTCGGCCGCCGGCGCTCCTACATGCTCTACACCCTGATCGCCGCCATCCTCGTCCCCATCTACGCCGCTGCGCGCGCGCCGGGGCTGATTATGGTGCTGGGTGCGCTCACCGCGTTCTTTGGGACAGGATTCTTCTCCGGCTCCGGCATCATCGGCAGCGAAATCTTCCCGACGCGCCTGCGCGCCCGCGCCCTCGGGTTTACCTACAACGGCGCCCGCACCATGAGTTCCGTCTCGCCTTACATCATCGGCAGGGTGGGCCAAAGCAAAGGCCTGAGTTGGGCCTTCTATCTCTGCGCTGCTGGATTTTTTCTGTCGATGCTGGCGGCCACTCAATTGCCGGAGACAAAGGGCAAAGTGCTGGAATGAACTCTGCACGCCTGGGGGCATACGCCCTCGTCTGCCCAGTCGAGCGAAGCTTGACAGTTTCTGTGTAGTCTCTCTCGGAGAGCGGAGCACGGTAGCGTTTCTGTTTCGAGTTACATCTCTGAATCGTGGAGGAGCCGCAGCAAGATTGTGGCGCCGGCATCTTGCCGGCCAAAGGGTGGTGAGAACCCTTCCGGCTACGCTCCGGGCGAGGCTGGCAGATAGCCGCCGGGACGCTACTTTCCAGGCAAAAGGAGAGGCCGGCTTTCGCCGGCCCGAACAGAACCCAAAAGGGAGCGGACTATTTTGGTTCGTTGGTCTCTTTCTTCATTGCACCTTTTTCGCCCTTCAGCATCTTGACCGAGGACACCTGGATTTCGCTGGTGCTGGCGTCGGCCGTGCCCTTCAGCTCGACGTGATGTCCTTCATGACCCTTCACGGCGTCGGGGTTGGCGATGGTCCAGCTCTTGCCGTCGGTGTCGCTGACGATGCTCTTGCCATCCTGGCTGATGGTGCCTTTCACGTTGCTCGTCTTGGCTGCGTGGCCCATCGAACCTTGACCCATCGAAGAATCATTCTGCGAGGTGCCTTGTTTTGTGCCGCTGCTCTGGCTCCCGGAATATTGCGCCAGCGCAATTACCGGCATCGCCAGAAGTATCGAGATGGAAAGGACCCACAACTTTTTCATGCTGCATTCCTCCAAATTGCGATTTCGATTGACAAATTGGCCCGTTGAAAATTGATTAACCAGCTTTACGCTGATGGGTAGTATCGGTTTCGGGGACGCTCCAAGCGGCGACCTGCCGCTCGGCTTCTTCTTTCTGGATGCCGTAGCGCTCTTGAATCTTGCCCACGAGACGCTCACGTTCTCCCGCGATCACATCGAGGTCATCGTCGGTGAGTTTGCCCCACTTCTTGCGGGCTTCTCCTTTCATCTGTGTCCATTTACCCTTGGCTTGATCCCAATTCATCTAGTATTGCCTCCTTGGAAAGTCGTTCCTGTAATGCTGCGCAGGGATTTACCTTCTGAATTTGTTCATTTCCTCTGATTCTCAAAAGCTACGCCTTAGGCCACCGAGAGAGTCTCCGGTAGATTCTGTAGAGCACGGCAGAAGAACCGTAGGGAGAGAGCTGCATATCAAACAGTGCGCACGAGAATGGGCTCGAAATCGTACGCAAATGCCTACTCGTATGGAACTAACCCGAGCCTTTAAGATGTATCGCTGAATGGTTTTCTTGTATGTAACTGAATCCGCACATAGAGAGAGATCATGCCTAAGATCGGAATCACAAGGATAGTGTTGCTCGCGATCGCCCTGGGGAATTTGGGCGCTCAGGAAAAAGCAAGCGTCGAGAAGACATCGCCGCTGGTACTCACCGGCTCGATCCCATTGCCGAACGTGCAGGGACGCATCGATCACATGAGCATCGATCCGAAGGGCCGGCTCTTCATCTCGGCATTGGGAAACAACTCCGAGGAAGTTGTAGACCTGGCGGCGGGCACGCGCACGCGCAGCATCGGCGGCATTCCCAGACCACAGGGCGTGGTGTATTGCGCGGATGTGAATAAGCTATTCGTCGGCAGTGATGAAGGCAAACTGTATATCTACGACGCAAGCACGTTCGACCTGATCAGTTCGGTTGATTACGGGGACGACGTGGACAATCTCCGTTACGACACGACCAAGAAACAGCTTTACGTGGGTTACGGAAGCGGCGAAACGGGGGCGATCGGGATGGTGGATGCAACCACCAATCAGCGGCTGCCGAAGGAATTTAAGGTCGGAGCACATCCGGAGTCGTTCCAACTCGAGTCAGAAGGACCGAACATTTACGTCAACGTGCCGGATCTGAAGCAGATTGCGGTCATCAACCGGAACACGGGAGCAATCTCGCGTTGGCGGATGGCTGTTGACAGCAACTTCCCCATGGCGCTCGATGAAGCCGGTCATCGTCTCTTCGTGGCCACGCGCTTACCGGCGCGCCTGTTAGTATTCGACACCACGTCCGGCCACGTGATCAGCGAGCTTCCCTGCGTGCAGGGGTCGGACGATTTATTTTTCGATGCTGCGCGAAACAGGATTTATGTCACAGGCGGCGAGGGTTATATCAGTGTGTTCCAGCAAGACAGCAGCGAACGGTTCCGCCTCGCAGCGAAAATCCCTTCAGGACTGGGCGCGCGTACGTCCGGATATTTCGGCAAGGGAAGAAAGGGATTCGATCTCTTCTACGTGGCCGTGCCCGCGCGCGCCAACGCGGGCGCGGAAGTGCTGATCTACACGGTGCAGAATTAAGTCACTGCCGAGTTCAGAAGCGGCAGACAGGGATCGTCGGGAATCTCGCCGACGGGCATCAGCTCTTCTTTTGTGACCTTCTCCACTTTGCCCAGCGCAATTTCTGGGCGGCAGCGATCCTGCGCCGGGCGGCTGGGGAAATCCTCCGCGCGCCGCCAGAGGCGCCGAGCGCCTGCAGAGCTTGATTGACTTGCGTAAGTTGAGCAGCGAGACGCGCGCGTTCTCGCTGGAGCTGCCTAAGAAGAGGAAGGAGGTTCGCCATGGCTGGAAATTGTACTCGCTGGCACGACCCGATCAGAATTTTTATCGCAGACCGTCCTTCGCCAAGTCGTCCTCAGACCAGAGAGCTTTTACCTACCAGCTTCTCCGGAGCTGTGCTCTCCGGGGTCTTTCAAATTCTTGATAGCACGCGGCTTGCCTTCGCACTGGCGATCGATTCTTTGGCAGGCGGATTGCGTTGTGGCCTACTTGCGAAAAACCTACGCCGCTGGAGGTCTCCCTATGGACGACCCACTTGAACGGAAGCGTTGGCAAGACCTTGCCGAAAAGGCATCCACCGAGGACGATCCGATGCGGCTTATGAAGCTGGTCGAAGAACTCCTGGCGGAATTGAGCCGCCTAAAGGAACAAAAGCGTGGTTCTACAAGGGGGTCTGTATAGGGAGCGTGGGTCGACGGATGGCATTTTTTCATTCTGTCTGTTCCTACCAATGAAGAGCGCATCCGGGAACTCTGCGCTATGGCGATATCCGCGCGGGGATCGGACTGGGAGCCAATCCTGACCGAGTTGCGGACTCTGATTCACGAGCACGTGTTGTTTCTTCGCGCAGTAACCGTGCAGCTCACAGAGCGCGAAGCTGAAAGTTCCTCAGGCAGTAAGGCCGCCGACTAATTCCACAGTCAGTCCAGCCGCTCCTCTTTCTTCGAGACACACTGATGTTCAGCAAACTGCTTTCTGAGACTCTCCTGCGCATCGGAAACGCGCCGGAGCAGGGGAAGCGGCACGCTGAACTGACGCTGGCACTGCGTGCACTCTGCTACGGCCGGAGTCGAGGCCAGCCACTTCACCACCCTGAGAGTGCGGGTTTGCATAGCTGAACTGAGGAGTATAGAGGAAGCAGAGCGGCTAGTGGATCAGCTTGATCAGGGTTATGCCAACGTCCTGCTTGACCAGACGGCGACGCCGGCTAATCCATCGAGCCGCGATGGGAGGTAGGGCGGCTCCCCAAATCGAGAACAGGAGAAGATAAATGTCGGCCAGCGGAATGTCGAAGCGCTCGAACAGGAAGCGAACCAGGAATGCTCCCGAGAGGCCGAGCAGAATGTCACTCACGCGTCCGCAGCCGCCGTCTCCCGCGATCTCGCCAGCAGCCCAGCCGGCCAGTACCACAAACGGTAACCACATCATGTAGGACATCCTGAATAATCCTTGAGCGGCATCGCCGACCGTGCGAGTGTCCCTTTTCGGCGCTACGGTGTCGATCCGGTCGATACTGTAGACGCTCCAAAATGCCGGTCTGACGTGGGTTTCGCCGGCAAATGCTTAGGCAGGACCTGCGAAGAGAATCGCTATCCCCTGCGCCTGAATCGACGGGCGCGAACCTGGCGGCGAGTCACGACTCAGGCCCTGTTCCCGGAGCTAGTTACTGGTGATGTACGACCCGACGCGTCCGCGAGCGACCTAAAGAGGGCGTCGCCCATTCCCGGCGGGTGTGGCGCATGAACGCCTCGAACTGGCGCTCAAAATTGTGTACCCGATTTCGAACCTGGGGGACACGTTCGTTACCGCACGCACAATCGCAGCGTTAACGCGTTTCTGTTCATGTTTTTAGTTAACAGATCGATTCCACCCGGCGACCAAGCTGGCGGCGATCGGGGTTTTAAAACTTACCGCCTGAGGACCCCAGAGCCGGAAACGTGCGTGCGCGATCCACCCAAAGCTGATCGAATCTTTGGGGAAAAACCGTCGTACAATCTAGCTGTACGCGAGAGGGGATTCCGATGATCTCCACCGCAACCACGCTGATCGGCCTGCTTGCTCTATTTCTGCTGGGCGTTAAATGGACAATTGATTTGATCCGTGGATGGCCGCGCAAGAGACCGCTCTCCACCTACTTCGAGCAGCAGCGCTCGATCGTGAACTCCGAAAAAGCAAGGCGATAATGGAGACGCTCGCTCTTCTCAACCAAGTGCGACGCTGCGCGCCAGATCGTTTCGTGAGCGAGACTCGAACCAGTTCGATTTTCTGCGAAAGCACATAACCTTGTAAGAGAACTCCCCCCAGTCGGATATATATTTCCTCGTCTCCGGTTCAGTACATCAAACCGGGCTCAATATTAGAGTCAAATCTGTTTAAATTATGCCAAGCGTAATGTGTATGCCGAAGCTCGCCGATGGCTACCTCGATCTCTGATCGCAGATTGTCGATATCCTCGCGGCGCGGCAAATACCGCAAATCGGCCTGCGGACTTCGCTACAATGGGAAACAGGAGCCAGGAGTAGACCGTTCACTCATTCATGCGAAAGTGGCGGAATTGGCAGACGCACCAGACTTAGGATCTGGCGGGGAAACCCGTGGGGGTTCGAGTCCCCCCTTTCGCACCAACTGGCTTTGACAATGGTTGAAGTCTAGTTTCCCGAAGTGGGCTCCAGTTTCCACTGGTGTGGCCGCTCTCGCCAACGCGAAAGACCCAATGACCGGTCGTTTCGCGCCCCTTGATCGCGGCTCGCGAATGAAACCAATCGTTCCTGGTTCAAATTCGTCCCCGGCAAATCAGTTAAGAATACGGGCACTCTGGGAACCACTGCGAAGTGGCAAGTATGAGATGGGAGTGTGCCCGCGTTCAGGAGGACCTACTTTTGCGTCTCCTTTCGAATGGTAAGAATGTGTGGCGATTTGCCCTCCTGGTCTTGTTGATTTGGGGTTGCTGCGCAGAGGCGCGCGATGCCCAACTGACGGATTCTCATACTCTGCTCGCGCGGGTGCGTGACGTCATGGGGTTGACGCAACTGGGCGACAAGGTTGTCCATCTGCGAATGGCGCGAGCGCAGGTCGAGAATTATCAGTCCGACCGCACCTATCCGCCGTTTTTCTCCGCGTTCGCGGATCTCGACATCTGGTTCGATCCGCAGACCGGAATGGAGCGCGGTGAAGGCCGAACGGTATTTCCGGGCTCGGAAGGACCTTCCTCAACAACCATCAGCGACTCTGCCTCCGCTGTCGTGGTGACGAATGGCAAAGCTTCGTTCCTGCCGAAAAGAGCAATTCAGGCGCGCAATCTCAATGCATTCGCCGTCATCGCCGACTGGACCAACGCTGCCGACGTGAAAGTGGGTAAGACCGAGGTGTACCGGGACTATCCGCGCATCGTGCTCACCAGACAGACAGAAGACGGGGAGCAGCGCCTTTTTCTGGACGAGAAAACGGGTTTTCCCGTGAAGCTCGAGATGGTGGAACCGCACTACCTTTGGGGACAGCGGCTGGTGGAATACGTCTATTCCGTTTGGACGCTCATGGGCGGCTCGCTGTACGTCCCCGGGTCGTCGTTCCGGCTCGCCGACGGAGAGATCGAGATGTCAGAGACGGTGGCCAGCGCGGAAGCGGTGGACCGCAAAAGCGCTCCGGAGCTCAAACTGCCGCCGGTAGAAGGAAAGCCGGAGAATCTGCCTTTGTATTTGCGCCCCAGCACCCCGGCGGCAATCCAGGTGAGCGCGCGCACGTATGTGCTCTCGAATGCCGGCTACAACGAAGTGGTGACGCTGGCGGGCCGCGACCTCTACATCTTCGACACCACCCAAAGTGAGGAGCGTGCGGCCAAAGACGCCGATCTCATTCGCATTCTGTTTCCGGGCAAGCACCGGACATTTGTCGTCGTCACCGACCTGGCCTGGCCGCATGTGGCAGGCATCCGTTACTGGGTCGCATCGGGCGCGACCATCATTTCTCATCGGGCAGCGCAGAAGTTTCTGCAGAGCGTCATCGATCGGCGATGGACCCGGTCGCCGGACCTGCTGGAAAAATCGCGGGGCTCGTGGCACTTCAACTTCGTCGCCGTGGACGCGCCTCGTGCGGAGGGAGATGGCATGGTGAAGATCTATCCCATCGATGGAATCGGCAGCGAAGTCGCGCTGATGGGGTATTTACCGGCGGATGGTTTCTTGTGGGCTTCGGATTACATTCAGACGCTGGAAATGCCAACTCTGTATGCGAAAGAAGTCTGGAGCGCGGTCCAGCGCAACCACCTCCAGGTGGACCGGGTCGCCGCCGAACATCTGCCGATTGCAGCTTGGGAAACGGTCAGGGCGGTGGTGGGAAAGTAAGGGAGTTTCGCGATTGGCGCTTCGCGCCTGGCGGGCTGGGACGCCCGCCTCTCCATTGTGCGATGGTTCCGAAATGAACTCAAATTTCTCGATGGAGCGACGGGCGTCCTCGCCCGTCGTTCTGTCTGCATGTTAATCATCCAACATGCTGCGCAAATATGAATATCGGCGACGACTGCCACACTATCAGCCTGATTTCAAGATCTTCTTCATTACATTCTGCACTTACCGGCGATGGAAATTATCCCCAGGCGCTCGCCAAATTGTCATGGACGTCTGCTTGCATGGTGATGGCAGGCTGTTTGAGTTGCTGGCATTGGTCGTCATGCCCGACCACGTGCATGTTGCACTCAATCCCTTGAGAGATCCGGATGGGCAGATCAGCATCGCCGAGATCATGCAGGCAATTAAAAGCATCTCGTCCCATCGCATCAACAAAGAACTCGGACATCGCGGTACGGTTTGGCAACAGGAGTCTTTTGATCGAGCGCTTCGCAGCGAAGAACATCTAGAGAGCAAGATCGATTACATGCTGGAAAACCCAGTACGCGCTGGACTGGTGCAAGATCCGTTGGCTTATCCATGGATGTGGAGAAAAACGCAAGGATGGAAAAAGATTGTTTTGGAGGCTCCATCGACAATCGAGAGATAGGCATGCGGCGCTTCGCGCCTGGCGGGCGGGGACGCCCGCCTCTCCATTGTGTAGACGG
>OEKN01000349.1_pt2 | contig 10250 bp, 10 predicted proteins | sample 1503361 | NCBI WGS metagenome assembly OEKN01 (sample SAMEA104379592, study PRJEB20068) | metagenome | biome: 1000743; feature: 77; material: 1998 | place: USA | collected 2012 | depth 25 m
GCGTTGATTCTTTGGCGGTGAAATCGGTGGAGTCGGGCGAGCTCATTAAATTTACTTACCGGGTGATCGATCCTGTTAAGGCCAAGATGCTCAACGATAAGAGGAACGAACCTTCCTTAGTTGACCCGCGAGCGGGAGTCAAGCTCGTGGTTCCTTCACTCGAAAAAGTTGGTCAACTGCGTCAAAGCGGCACGCCTGAAGCCGGAAAGGTGTACTGGATGGCATTTTCGAACAAAGGCCGGCTGGTGAAGCCTGGGCACTTCGTCGACGTAGCCATCGGACGATTTCGGGCGAGCGGCCTGATCGTGCAATAAGTGGCGCGAGATACTTCAAGAATTCAGACCAGGCAGTCAGGAGCGATCACGATGTTACGAAAATCGGCAATCATAGGATTTGTTTTGACCTTGGCGATTTCGCAAGGCTTGGGTGCGGAGGTCTCGTCGGCACCATCGAAATTAACCGCAGAGCAGGTGGTGGAAAAGAACGTTGCGGCACGCGGCGGGCTGCAATCGTGGCGGGCGGTGCAGACTCTCTCCATGAGCGGCCAGATGGAGGCGGGCGGAAATGATCGCTCTGCCCGGGCCGTACCTACACCTGCACTACGCCCCGGAGGATTGCACTTGCCGAAGCGCCCGTCGGAACAGGCACGGTTGCCGTTTCGGATCGACCTGAAGCGAGGACGGAAGATGCGCCTGGAGTTGGATTTTCGCGGTCAGAAGGCGATCCAGGTCTTCGACGGCGTCAATGGTTGGAAACTGCGTCCATTCCTGAACCGCCAAGAAGTCGAGCCCTATACGCCGGACGAGATGAAAGCGGCCGCACTGCAGGCCGACTTGGATGGACCTCTGGTCGACTATGTCGCCAAAGGCACGAAGGTAGAACTGGAAGGGTCCGAGAAGATCGAAGGCGAAGAAAACTATCGACTGAAGTTGAATATGAAGAACGGTCAGACACAACGTATATGGGTCAATGCGCGAACCTTCCTGGAAACCAAGATGGAAGGTACGCCTCGTCGCCTTGATGGCAAGTACCACTCGGTCGAGATCTACCTGCGTGACTATCGCTCGGTAAATGGTCTAATGGTGCCGTATCTCCTCGAGGCCAAGGTGCAAGGAGTTGCCCAGACGGAGAAGATTGAGATCGAGAAGGTCGCCGTGAATCCGAAGCTGGAAGATTCTCGATTTGCGAAACTCCAATAAGGAAATTTCGGGAGTAAGGAGTCGAGGTGCTACGCTGCTCAACTGCATGGCCGTGCTGCTGATGACACTCTTGCGGGGAGTAGCGGGGTTCGCTCAGTCGCCTGCTGACGTCGGGCCGGAGCCGTCTGCGCCACGTCATCAAATGACCCGCAGCATGGATGATCGAGTCAGACAATTAGCGAAGACCTTGGAACTGAGCGACGCGCAGCGGTCCGCGGTGAAAAAGATTCTGGAGCAAAGACAACGCCAACTCTGGTGGATTCGCCAGGATCCGTCGATTTCGGGAAGTGCGCGTCTCGATAGGTTTCGAGCCCTTCAGGAAAGCACCGTAGCTCAGATTCGCCTTGTGCTCAACGATGAACAGAGGAAGAAATACGATCCGCTTGCTACGCGGAGGGTACCGGCCGCACCGCAGCAACGGAGCGTAGAAGATTGGCTTGATGCCACGACGCAGCACTCGAGCGGACAGCAATAGTTCCGATCAGCACACTGCGACTTAGCGGCGCTCATCGTCGGTGACACATGCTTCGACATGCCACGCCACTGCATCGGAAGCGAGGTCCGGTGATGCCTTTTCAGGAGCTTGCAATACTCATCAAGAAGAATAGGCAGTCACAGTTGTCATCACTGCAGCATCTCATCGAATCCTTGACAAACTCTCGTGACGATTCACCGATTCTGTGAATTGTCGACTCTGTTCGTCTGTTTCTGAGATGATACGCAGCTGTTGATGCCATCGGAGGCAAACATGACAGCTGAGTCACTGCCCAAAGCAGTAAACCAATTTCGTAAAAAAAACGGCAAAGTTTGGCGGGCTTTCACTGAGCTCGGCGAATCCTGCCATCAAGCAGGCCCATTGGATGAAAAGACACGCCGCCTTGTCAAATTAGCGCTCTCCATTGGGGGCGGGCTCGAAGGTGCAACTCATTCGGCAGTACGAAATGCTCGCAAAAGCGGTGTCAGCATCGACGAAATGGAACACGTCGCCTTACTTTCAATCACGACTCTGGGTCTTCCCGCAGCTACGCGTGCCTGGACGTGGATCGCGGATGGTAATCGAACCGGGAAACAGAAGTAGTGTGATCGCAGCTAAACACCCAGACGCTGACCATTTTTTACCTGGGCACGAAGCACGTCGGAAATCAGAGCGCAGGCTTGCTTTACTTCAGGAATCGCCAGGTAGCAGTGAACCTGCTTCCCTGTACGACGAGTGGCAATCACCCCAGCACCCCTGAGCACAGACAGATGCTGGGATAGATTCGCTTCCGAAATTCCCAGCCGTTGGTGGAGTTCGGAGACGGGACGGGCACGCTGAGCGACTAGATCAAGGATCTTGAGACGAATAGGGTTGGCAAAAGCCTTGCAGATCCCTGCTCGCCTTTCATAGAGTTCCTCTTCCAGTTGACGATTCCCATTGCGATTCTTCATCGCTCCTCCTTCGCGCCAGTCACTGCATCGCACTCGTTTGTCCGGCGAAGACGAAGATATAGCGTAGCAAAAAACCTCCGACCAGAATCAGCATTGCCGTTCCCGCCGCAATCGGGCGCCGGTAGTGGAACTCTCGATTGGAAAGCATGACGGGCACCAGTTCAGTGACTTCAATCACAAGAGGTGTGATCAGTCCCAGACCCAGAAAAAATACCCAGAACAAAATCGTGAAGGGCCCTCCCAGAATCAACTTCAACGAGTCTTGCACCGCTCTCACTGACAACTCCCCGTGGATGAGATAAGGCAGAACGATGAAGAATTCCAGCACCATGAAACAAATGTCGAGTCCGTAAAGCAGTTTTAATTCCTGAGCCGATTGCTCGCTGCGAGCGAGCCCCAGGATCAGAGTAGCGCACCCTGTGGATAAAGCTGAGAAGAGAAATAGTTGAGCTACCAGGTTCGTGTTCCAAAACGGACGAGACTGAACGGCTCCCAGGAGTACGCCGGTGTAGATACCGACGCCTACGCTGACTGGCAGTCCCGCAAGCGCCAGATGGCGACGCCAATGGTCGATGTCGTAGTTGAATCTCCGTAGAAATGCCAACCGTTGCGGAATTCTGGCAAACAATGCAGTGCGCTGAGACTCTGTGAGCCACGCATAACAGTTCACAAGAGCTATCACATTGAAGAAGAGTAACAGCCATGTGCCGATGGACATGGGACTAACCAACCGCAAATGAAGAAAGAGCTTGTAAAACCGGTACCAGTGGCCGAGGTCGAACACGAGCAGGCCACAGCCGATCATTACTGGCCATGGCGCCAGAACAGCACCCAGACGAGCGATACGCGTGTACGGGGATGGCGCTTCGATCTTGTAAAGAAAACTCGCTAACGCCGAAACGAAGAACAATCCGGCCGACAGACCTCCGAGGAAGAGATAATTGACAATCAAGACGCCCCATTCAATAGTCTTCATCGCATCCTCTCATCACATTAAGTAGTAGATCTGTGGACCGGTTCCGGCCTCGGGCTTCTTCAGCCGGTATTCTCGTCCAGAAATCAATTCCGCCAGGTTGCTTTTCGGATCATTTAGGTCCCCGAACACCCGTACCTTGCTGGGGCAGGTCTCGACGCAGGCAGGCATTTGTCCACGTGCCAGACGTTTTACGCAAAAATCGCACTTCTCCACCACGCCTTTGTCCTCGCGGAAGAAACGAGCGTCATACGGACAGGCGATCATGCAATAGCGGCATCCGACACAATCACTCTCGTTCACCACAACAATACCGTCCGGTCGCTGATAAGAAGCTCCGGTGGGACAGACGCGTACGCATGCGGGATGCTCGCAGTGATGACATTGTTCGGGTTGAAAAACGGCCATCAGTCGCGGCCAAACTCCGCGTGTTTCCTCGTCGATCCATGGACGGCTGTAGGTCAATGGAACGTTGTATTCGGCACGGCAGGCGACAACACAAGCTTTGCAGTTGATGCACTTCTTCGAGTCAATCACGAGTGCATAGCGTTTGTTATGGGCGGCCATCGTTCAAACCTTCCTCACCGAGACGAATGTCTCATGCATTGAAGCATTGCCGGAGACTGTGTCCCATGCCGTCTCCAACAGCGCTGCGTCGGAACCGCCCTTGTCGGCTACCAAACGCTGCCACTTCGATTTTTTCCCATATCCGTGCAGCATGAAGACGCAATCCGGACGGATTTCCTGCGTAACCCGCGCTTTGAGGCGAACCGAGCCAACCGAACTCCGGGCCTCCAACAGATCCCCATCTGCGACTCCGAGGGAATCGGCGGCAACCGGATTAAGCCAGAGCCGATTTTCCGGCGAAAACTGGTTGAGCCAGGGATTGTTGGTGCTGTTCGCGTGAGTGAAATAGGCACGCCGTCCGAGAATCAGGCGGAATTTGCCTGGCGGTGGTTGTGGCGACGCATGATAAACCGGCAAGGGATCGTACTTTGCTTCCTCAAGCCGCTCCGAGTAGAGTTCGATCTTGCCCGACTTGGTTATGAAGCGGTGATCGGGACTCAATGTCGCGCCGTACTTGGGGAAGTCCTTCGGAACGTACACGCCGTGCTTTTTCAGGTGATCGAGCGGCATTTGCAGAGGCAACTCTTTCACCTGCGCGTCGATCCATTGATCGATCGTGTAGTCGAAGTACTGCGATAGTCCCATCCGCTTCGCCAGCCCCTGCGATATCTCAAGTGTGGTCTTGGTATCAAACGCGGGCTTGATCACTTGCTGCCGGTAAACGACAACCGGCGTAATCCCCGATAACACTTCCACCGGATCGGTTCGTTCGAGGTACGTCGACTCGGGGAAAATGACGTCGGCGTACCAGGCGGTATCACTCATTTGGACGTCAATTACACCGATGAAGTCCATCTGCTTGACCATTTCCATTGTGCGAGCCTGGTTCGGCAGAGCGTTCAGTGGATCTTGCTTGTGGATCATCCAGGCCTTAACCGGATAAGGCGTCCCGGCAATCACGTTCTCCCGCAGTTTGAGATATGCACCGTCGCTCTTAGCGGCAAGCGGGAAATTTTTGTCCATTTCATCAACACGAGGAGCTACTGGGTCGTCCCACGGTAGGAACAGGTATTCGCCGAGCGCAATTTTGCCGTTGGGCACCATGCCGCCTTCCCGATCCCAACTGCCCACGATCGCATTGAGGATTGCCTGTGCGCGACGCGTGTGAAAGTCCTCGCGGTACCAGGAAGAGCGGCGGCCCGCGTAGTAGACGGCGCGGGGAGCAGCATCCGAGAATTCGTGTGCAATTCGCACGATGTCTTTTGCGGGAATCTCGGTTTCCTGTTCCGCCCATTCGGGTGTAAAAGGTTTGACGTGCTCCAGCAGCTTGTCGAAGCCGACTGTGTAGTTCGCCACGAATTCCTTGTCATAGCGGTTCTCGCCGATGATGACGTTCAGCATGGCGAGGATAAACGCCAGGTCAGTTCCGGGCCGTATCGGGTACCACTCGTCAGCCTTTGACGCCGTGACAGTGAATCTGGGGTCAAGATAGATGAGCTTCGCTTTGCGGTACTCGGCCGATTCAATCAGATCCATTGTGTCGGGAGTAATGAAGGATTCCAGGCGGTTCGCGCCCGACATAATAATGTACTTGGAGTTGAGCAGATCAAACGAAGGAACTGTCCCGAAGGTGAGCGAATAGGCAAGATTGACAGATGCCAGGCAAAGAGTCGCGTGGCGCACACGATTGGGAGACCCAAAGGCAGCGCCCAGGTTTTGGAAAAAGACTTCCTGAAAACTCTCGGTTGAGGACCATAAGGTTCCCTGTGGTCCATATTTCGTTTTCGTTTCCAGAAGCTTGTTGGCGGCGAGGTCAAAGGCCTCATCCCATGACGCCGGCCGCCATTTGCCCGCTCCGCGTTCCCCGACTCGTATCAGTGGACGCTTCAACCGTGCTGGGTCATACACCTGTTGCAGGCCCGCGTTCCCGCGTGCGCAAAGCATGCCACGGGATTTCGGATTCTCCGGATTTGGGTTGAGCTTATGAATAATCCCGTTTTCCACCACGGCGATGACTGAGCATTTGTTTACACACATCTCGCAGGTGGTGGGAATTTCCAGCCGCTCGGCATCCTTCTGCGGTGGATGGCTGAACGGCTTGATGTAGGCGAGAGACGCGCCGACGGCAGCGGTGGCTGCGCCACCTGCAGAAAACTTAAGAAACCTTCTTCGATCCATACACTGCTCCTTTTGCGAGTGAACATGGGCGACGGTTCCCGCCGCGGCGGACACGCGCGCAAGAAGTACCGGCTTACTTGCCGCAGGTCTCTGGCTGCGGCGAATCGGCCGCGTGATTGATCAGGAACGCTGACGCGTCCAGCAATTGATCGGGCGGTAAATACTTGCCGAGGGGCTCTTTGCCGTGATTGTGCGTGCCCTTGGCGAAGTAAGCCCGCCACTGCTCCATGGTCTTGTTCAGAGGAGTCACTTCCCCGCCGGCAGCGCCTTTGGTGTGGCATTCCTTGCAGGTCTGGCGGAAGTAAAAGCGCCCCTTGTTCTCGCTTCCTTTTTGGGCTGCGTGCATCGCCGAAAACAACCCGGAAACGGCGGTCGCGGCCAGCAACAGGAACATCAGCCGAATGAATCTGGACATGGAATCCTCCAACTATTAACTTTCGAAACTTCGCAACAATCGAATACAGGCTAAAAGCCTGCGACACCGCTGTCTGTGACGGGACTCACATCAGCGCGTGCTGCCGGTGCCCGAGCGCGCGTTATTAATCACTTTCGAATTTTCGCAAGTATTGTGACACCCATCACTGCAAACCCAGGTTCATCGCCGGATCATATATCTGCCATGGTCCAGCCAAATATCCTTGCTCACCCGGCTGGCATGGCCCGGCCGTCCGGCGTCACACCCGTCCTGGCCGCGGAATTCATAGACGAGAGGAATTCTTTCTATGCGGAAGCTCCTGTTAGCAGTATCGATGCTCATGCTGACTGCGGGGCTCTGGGCTCAAGCCGCGCCACCTGCGGCGGATGATGCCGCTCAGCTTCGCCAGGAAATCGATCAACTCAAGAAGACGATCAACTCACTCGAACAACGCCTCGATGTGCAAGAGAAGGCCACGAAGAGTGCCGCGACAGCCACCGCCGCGACATCTGCGCCCGCGCCGGCCAACGAGGCGGTGACCGATCTGCAGGCCAGTGTTCGAGACCTGAACGATCGCGTCAATCAAGGGGAACGCAGATCTCTGCGGGACCGCTTGGACTGGGGCGGAGACTACCGCTTCGAGGCGCACACCATTCGGGGAAATGTGCCTGCCCACTACGATGGCATGCAACTGCAGAACTTAATGGTGAAAACTCTGTGGCTGGTTGCGCCTACGTCGCAAGGCGGCCTCGGGATGTCTTTCGATCCAAACATACTTCCCCGCGACCCCAATCAGTTCGCGGCTATGCTCAATCAGCAGGTGCAACAGAACTATTCCCAATATCAGTATTTCAGCGGAAATCTGACTTTTCCGGCGTTAAAGAGCGCGATCGGCCAATTCCCTCCGCAGATGCAACAGATGCTTATGCAATATCTTCAGGGCGTGTCAGGGGTCTACCAGGCCGGCTACAGCGCGAATACCGACACGTTGCTGACCAATCGCCTCCGGCTGAAGTTCGAAACGAAAGTAGCAGACAACATCAGCTTCGGAGCGCGTCTGAGCATGTACAAGGTGTTCGGAGAAGGAACGGGAGTCCAGATTTTCAATGGGCAACCGAACAGCCTGAATATGGATGGAACCTCGGTCGGAGTTCCGAACAGCGACCAGGTTCGCGTCGAACGCGTCTTCTTCAACTGGAACAACATAGGGGGATCGAAATTTTATCTCTCGATTGGCAGACGGCCTGCTGTCGGCGGACCGCCCTTGCATTATCGCAATGATGAACTCCGGGGTGGCACGCCTTCAGGAGCGCTGTTCGATTTCCAATATGACGGCATGACCCTTGGATATCACCTCACGGAAAAGACGACCTTGCGCGCCTGCTACGGCTTGGGCTATTCCTCGGGATTCGGCAACGGAAACTTGCTCAAGACCCCTGCCGATCGCTTGAAGGACGTGCATCTAGCGGGCGGAGTTCTCGACCTGTATGAATCCGACGGAACGTTCGTACAGGCCTTGCTTGCGCGTGCCTGGAATGTAACCGACGGATTCAACGGGCTGATGGTTCTGCCCAACAATCCTCTCACGGGAGAGGCGATTTCCGCTCCCCTAGTGATGCGGTACACGCCTTCGGCAAACCTGGGCGCGATCAACCTCTATGGCGTAGTCATGCAGAAGAAGCTGAAACAGTTCGATCTCTACGGGAGCGCGAACTGGAGCAGCTTGCGGCCTAACGGAGAAACCACCCCCTTCGGCGGGTTGGGCAGCGATCCCTTCAGCACTCCCCAAAATCACGAGGGCCAAATGTATTACCTCGGGGTTCGGTACAACATTCCGCAGAATGATGGCCGTACGAAGATCGGCTTTGAGTTCAACCACGGTACGAGGTACTGGTTCAACTTCTCTAACGCCGAAGATGACATCATTGCGCCGAAGACAAACACTCGCGGTAATGTGTATGAGACGTTTCTGACTCATCGCATCGCCGATCATTTCCTCTTCAAAGCCGACTTCATCCGATACAACTACACGTGGTCCGGATCCGGTTGGCACATTGGAGAGCCCAAGCGGCTAAGCTCCACTCCGCTACTGGGATTCCCTGGTTACGATACTGCCAGCATGGTGACACTCGGTTTAACGGCTGAGTTTTAAGGCCTCCTGTAGAAAGATTGGGGCTGGGGCAACCCGGCCCCATTTTTTATGGGTTGCAATCCGGTATGCGGATGAGTTGGATTGCATCCTGCGTGCTAGAGTGGGGCGATGCGTGCGGAAATTGAAAAAGCTGTAGAGCTACTGCAGCGCGGAGATGATGCCGGCGTGGAGCAGGCGCTGGCCTTACTCCAGAATACGGTCTTCTCATTCAGCATGCGCGTTTGCGGGCATCGCGAGGATGCCGAAGACACAATGCAGGAAGTACTGCTGAAATCCGTCCCGCAATTGCCCAAGTTCGACAATCCGAAAGCACTTGTCGTCTGGCTGTATAAAGTGGCAAAGAGCCGCTGCCTGATGAGTCGACGTAAAAGCAAGTTCGCTCCTGCACACGAACTCTCTTTAGACGAGTTGATGCCCAGTCGAAAAGAACTCGAGCAGCTCTCGGCAGACGGAAAGATCAATCCGGAATCCTTCGCTATTCGGAGTGAGCAAGCAACACGACTCCGCGCCGCTGTACAGAAACTGCCTCCGGAATATCGCATCGTGCTGGTTCTTAGGGATATGGAGGGCCTCACCGACCACGAGGTGGCCGAGATTACAGGGGTTCGTCCAGGAACGGTGCGCGTGCGCTTACACCGAGCCCGACTCTTCGTCAGAAAAGATCTGATGCGGACATGGCTGCCGGAGAGAAAGAAAGGTCGTGCGGACCTACGCTCGGCTGAAAAGTTCAGACCCGCGCGCTGTAAGGCAATGTTCGCGGAATTGTCCGATTATCTCGACGAGCAACTGGACGATTCGCTGTGCGAAGAACTGGAACGCCATATGAACGGCTGTGGTCCATGCCAGGCATTTGTGGCGACTTTGGAGGCCACGATCGCGCAATGCCGCAGATCGCCCGCAGAGAACCCGCGGCCTCAGAGTTCCTCCAAACTCCGCAAAGAACTATTGCAAAACTACCAGCGCATGACGGCAGCCCTGCGCCCTACCTAAACTGGTCCTTCGCCACATATCCCCGCAAAATTTTGTGTAACAAATCTCTGCCGCCTGCATTTATTCGTGTTCCTTGTGCAGGAAATCACAGGAGGCATTGATGATCGCAGCGGAAGCCCAGCTCACTCAAGCACTTAGAGAGCAACGCCAGTTTGTGGTACGCACTGGAAGCGGTCACAACCTGATTTTGGACGACGCCGCCGGCGGAACTGGCGCCAAGCCGATCGAAATGGTGGCAGTCGGTCTCGCTGGCTGCACAGCGTTTGATGTCATCACCATTCTCCGGCAGAAGTATCACCAGAAGGTCACAGGATACCAAGTGCGCGTTGAGGCCGATCAGGCCGAGCG
>OEKN01000023.1_pt1 | contig 10236 bp, 10 predicted proteins | sample 1503361 | NCBI WGS metagenome assembly OEKN01 (sample SAMEA104379592, study PRJEB20068) | metagenome | biome: 1000743; feature: 77; material: 1998 | place: USA | collected 2012 | depth 25 m
TGTCCGGCCGGGCGTAGCCCGGCAGCCTTTTTTGCGCCTGAGAAGACGCGGGCTTCAGCCCCCGAGGGAAATAGGTTCTTAATTCCCTCGTTCCTTGTGAGACAGGTTGTGATTACTGCTGCGGCGGCGTGGGCTGAGCCGGAGCCGGCTGGGTTGTCGGCTTGGGTGGTTTCGGCACCGGCTTCTTCTTGGCAGCCGGCTTTTTCGGCGGTTCGTTGTCGTCGATGACAATCTTCTTCGGCGGCGCAGGCGGCGCCGCTTGTAGCGCCTTGATTTGCGTCCGCAGTTGGGCCAGTTCGGACTCCTTCGACGCCGTCAGATTTTCCAGGCGTTCTCCCAACGAGCGCCGGCTTCTCTCGATCGCATTCAGATCGTTCGAGAGCGCCTGAAATTCGTCTTTCGACCCGAACGCTCCCACTGACTCGGTAACACTGCCGAACACGTCATACAGCGCGTCGAGGTTGCGATAGAGCTTGAACGTCGCGCTCAGGTTCTCGGGCGAGCTCTGCACCTGCCCGATAATCTCCGGCAATGCGGATTGAAGATTTCTCTTGATCGACTCGACATTCTGCAAGGCTTGCTTCTTCGAGCCTGAATCGACCTTCCACTTCTCAATCCGAAGTTTGCTCAGATTGGCCTGCGCCGATTCCGATGCCTGCTGCAGCGGCTCGAGGATCGTGTTCAGCTGGCTGACGGAAGCATAGGGCACCGGCGGACCCGCGGGCGCGCTCTGCGCCGTGAGCGAGAGTCCGCAACAGAGAAGGGCAATGAGTGTTGGCGGATGGATGAGTTTCAGGTTCATTGTGTGAGACGGACGGTTCCCGTTCAGCATACTAAGTTTCCACACATTCCCGCAATTCGTTCCGAACCTTAGGTTTGACTATCTCTAAGAGCTGCGGGACAATGAAAAGGTTGGTACTGTCTTTTTGCGGCGTCGCCGCATCGTGTGGGCCTGTGGCGCAGCTGGGAGCGCGCTTCCATGGCATGGAAGAGGTCGTCGGTTCGATCCCGACCAGGTCCACCATTCCTCTCGAAATTCTCAAACAAAAAGCTCGTATTTTTTACTTTCGAATAGAAAGCCAGCTTTAATCTCCGCTTGTATGCTGCTTTTGGGGGCACCTGGAGGTCAGCGGTTCCCCGATTTCTGACCACCGTGAGGGTTAGTTTCCGGCAAAATCTGCTACCTGAGAAGGGGGGTGCGGCGAAGAGCAAGCGCTTTTCCGTGGAGCAGATCGTAGCCGTGCTGAAGCAAGCTGAGCTGGGGGTGCCGGTCGCGGAACTGATCCGCCGGGTTGGGATCATCGAGCAGACGCTCTATCGCTGGAAGAAGCAGTACAAGGGACTGGAGACCGACCAGGTCCGTCAGTTCAAGCAACTGCAGGGCAATGCTGGAGTCTGAGGTGCAGCCGACCCTGGAGGCGCTGCGGGCGCATGGATTGGAGGTGGTCGCCATTCATCGCCATATGATCAATTCGCGGCCTGTCATCATTTTTCTTCATTACTGGGGACGGGGCTGAGCGGAAAAACTAGCGACCGGCCTTAAGCTGCTATAGACCAACTGGGTAAGGAAACAAATAGGACTAGATTTCTGGAGTCTATTCATCACTCGTCTCAGGTGTCGGACATTTGTTGTACGGAAATGTCGGATGAAGATCGCGTCCGCTACGCCCGCGCTTATCAATGGTTGGATCTGTGTTGCGATATTCCTATGTCTTCCATCATCGGCCCAGAAGCCGCAGGAATCGGGAGCGCAATCGAGGGAAAGCCAAGCGGGAGTTCAGGAGCCGGTTCGAATTGCAAAAGCAACTCGGGTCGACCGCGCACCAAAGCTCGATGGCACACTCGATGACAACGAGTGGCAACTGGCCACTCCGATTACGAACTTCCTGCAACGCGAGCCATTCGAAGGACAAAGGCCAACCGAAGACACGGAAGTTCGCATTCTCTATGACAGGCACGATGCCTACTTCGGGGTTCTTTGCTTCGACTCCGATCCAAGGAAGATCGTGGCGAGCGAGTTGCGGCGTGATGTTTCTCAAGAACTCGACGACTACTTCGAAATCATCATCGATTCTGCCCATGATCGGCGCAACGCATATGTCTTCCAGATCAATCCTCAAGGTACGCAGCGGGACGCTCTAATCACTGAAGAACAGCGCACGGAGAGCGACACAGGAGACGGTGATCCGGGTTGGGATGGCGTTTGGACATCGGAAGCACGCATCACGAGGCAGGGCTGGACAGCTACGATTGCCATTCCGTTTTCCACCTTGAATTTCATGCAATCGCGGGATGTGATCTGGGGAATCAACTTCAAGCGATTCATACGCCGAAAGAATGAAGAAGATCTTTGGTCGGGCTGGAGAAGGGCGTTTGGAGCGGCGCGGATCAGTCAGGCCGGCGACCTGCAAGGTATTTCTGATATCGGAAGCGGCAGGCTGTTTATCGTAAAGCCGTACGGGCTGACCGGATTCAGTCATTTCCCCCCAAGTGCAGCAGGCACTGGATACACTCCGGGAACGAGCGCACTTTATACAGGTGGAGTCGACGTTAAACTCGGCCTCCGCTCTAACTTGGTAGCCAACTTTACGGCCAACACGGATTTCGCCGATGCGGATGTCGATACCCTGCAATTCAATCTCACACCTTACAAACTCTTCTTCCCGGAAAAGCGTCAGTTCTTTCTCGAAAATGCGGGAGTCTTCAATTTCCCCTTGGGCGGAGACAGCGGGGACCTGCTGTTCTTCAGCCGTCAGATTGGTATCGATCCGATCACCGGCCAAGAGGTGCCTATCAACGGGGGAGGCAAAGTCACCGGGTCGATTGATGGTTTTCAGTTAGGTGCAATGGAAGTGGAGACTCGGCGTTCGGGTCCGAACCCCTACGCGAACTACGCCGTCGCACGGGTAAAGCGGTCATTGTGGGGAGGCTCATACATCGGCGTGATGGGCATCGATAAACGATCTGGTAATCCGTTCGACAGCTTCAACCAGACGAGCGGCGCAGATACTCGTCTCGTCTTCCACAAGGATCTCGTACTCAGCGGATATGCTGTCCAAACGAGGACGCCGGGATTCTCCTCCGGGCAAACCGATCTTGGCGCAGGCGTCAATTACCAGAACAGCTGGCTCGAAGTCTTTGGCCAGCACCGTAAAGTCGGTCCCAACTTCAATCCCGAAGTCGGCTTTCTTGAACGCAACGACTGCATCTGTGATTACGCCGATGTGAACTTCAAGCCGCGTCCAAAACTCCGCGGCGTGCGCGAACTCAATTTCGAAGGCTTCATCTTTCACGCACCGGACACGAATCACATTGTTGAAACGCAAGAATGGCAGAATACCTTTCGCATCGAATTTAACAACGGTTCCTATAGCGACGATGACATCGTCGACGTCTTTACACAGCGCCTCACCACTCCGTTCAACATCTACAAGAACATCTTCATTCCCGTTGGTGAATACCACTGGACACGCCATCAACTCACCTACGGGTCCTCCCAAGAACGGCGGCTTGTGGTGAGTTTCTTTGAGCGCTTTGGCACTTATTACGATGGGCACCTGAATGAGGTTCGCCTCCGTGCCACCTACCGGCCAAACGAGCGGCTCTCGTTCAGCTTCGCCGAGCAATGGAACAGGTTTCGCCTCGGAGCCGTAACCAACGAAAATGGCATCCTGTTGCCTCAAACTGCCGGAAATTTCTCGGTCGTGTTCGGCAGCTTTCAAACGAACTATTCCTTCTCACGGTTCCTCACTTTGTCGTCGCTGGTCCAGATGGATACCGCCAACACGCAAGCGGCCAGCGCGAACATTCGCTTGCGGTGGAACTATCGCCCGGACAGCGATCTGTTCTTTATCTATACAGCCGGCCAGCGGTTTGCCAGTCTGGTCGCAGCAAATCCGCCGCAATATTACGAAAATCGCTTCGCCATCAAATTCACGTACTCCTGGCGTCCGTGAGGTGGATATGAAATGGATCACACGCAAAAACATCAAAGTCGACCGAGTCGCCTGCCCCTGGTTGATCAAGCGATTTGTCGATCCGAAGGCCGAGTTTCTCTTCGTGGAGGAGCACGATTTGCTCGAACAGGCGAAACTGCACGATGCCATCCCGTTTGACGCAACGAAAATTGAAGCTGTCAAACTGAATCATCGAGGATCTCATTGCTCCTTTGAAGCCATACTTGAGGACTATGCAGTTACCGACCCCGCGCTGCAAAAGCTGGCACTCATTGTGCGTGCCGCTGACGTTAAAGGACAAGAAGGCGTAGCCGCCGAGGGCATAGGCTTACGCTCCATCGCTCAGGGATTCGCCGCCTTGGGGATTTCGGATGGAGAACGACTCGTTCGGCAGTTTCCTATATACGATGCCTTGTACGCTTACGTGCAGGGGAAGGGATGATCTCTCATCCAAAGCGCGATCTGGCGGTAATCAATACCGCTGGTTTCTTGCGTTCTTTCGGCACTGGGCTGATGGGCGTCGTCCTCGGAATCTATCTGTTCAGGTCCGGGCTATCTTCGACCGCTATCGGGTTGATCATTGCGATGGGCCTGGCCGGTTCAGCATCAGCCACCGTGCTCATGACGATCGCAGCTGATCGGATCGGCCGCAAATGGTTTCTCGTCGTTCTCTCCATGTTGAGCAGCGTTGGTGCTATTGCGCTGGTGCTGTCGCCGAGGTTGGCGCTGCTCGCGATCATGGCATTCATCGGAATGCTCAATGGCACAGGGACTGATCGTTCGGCAGCATTTGCTCTCGATCAGGCGATCGTGCCCGGACTGGTTTCCGATTCGAGACGTACTTGGAGTCTGGCTTGGTACAACGTGCTACTGGATGGTGGAGGATCACTTGGAGCATTGGCGGCAGGTTTGCCGCTCATGCTTGAGCACCGAATGTCACTGACACTCCTGGCATCCTATCGACTCCTGTTTCTTGGGTATTCGGTTCTGTGTGCCGTAGTTGCTGCAGCCTATCTGTGTCTCTCCCCGGCCGTGGAGATCGGGAGCTCACAAACCATAGCATCAACCAAAATTCGTATTACTCCCGAAAGCAAGAAAATCGTCGCGAGAATCACGGCACTGTTTTCGTTGGATGCCTTCGGCGGAGGCTTTTTGACCGACGCCATCGTTGCTTACTGGTTCTTTCGGCGTTTTGGAATTGGCGAGCAGGACTTGGGAATCGTCTTCTTCGCGGTGCACATCCTGAACGCCTGTTCGCATCTTGGAGCGGCGTGGCTTGCTCGCCACATTGGACTTTTAAACACGATGGTGTTTACTCACCTTCCGTCCAGCCTCTTCCTCATGGCTGTGCCGTTGGCGCCTTCTTTCAAGATCGCGGTCTTGTTGTTTCTTTGCCGTGAGGCGCTGGTCGAAATGGACGTTCCGACGCGGCAGTCTTACGTAGCGGCGGTGGTTCTCCCAAATGAACGAACGTTTGCCAGCGGAATCACCAACTTGGCACGCAACCTGTTTTGGGCGGTCGGCTCAAGCGTCGCCGGCCTCGTCATGCAGAACCTAACGTTTTCTGCGCCTCTCCTCATCGGAGGCGGAACGAAGGTCACGTATGATTTAGTCCTTTATCGAGCCTTTCGGAAGCTTCGTCCCCCAGAGGAACGGGACATGTGCGAGACATGACGTACCCTGGAGACGACGGAGGTGTGTGATTTCAGTCACTGCATCCTGCGACATAGAACGGGCAATCTTAAAACTGAAACGCGGTAAACTATGCGTGTGAGTAGAGTCGGTGCTTTTACGATGCTCGTGATCACGGTCCTTTGGGCCGTGACACCGGCCATCGCCTGCCTGGTTCCGATGCGAGCCATGACTCAGGCAGAACGTGATTGCTGCCTGAAGATGGCGCAGGAATGTGGATCGTCGATGATGCCTTCCAGTCATTCCTGCTGCCAGGGACACCGGCACGATACCGCTGTGAGTCCGGTAACGACATACTCTCCGACCCGGCCAGTTGATGTAGCCATCGTTCCGCAGATATCGATTCTGCTTGTTATGAGCCAATCCGCTTCGCCTCGGGTTCAGGCATTGGAAGCGCCTCCGCCTGAATCATCCCCTGGCTGTAGTTCCATCCTGCGAATCTAGACTCTTCCGCTAACTGATTTGGCAGACCTCTGTCCAACTGCGCTTTGTCTTGCGCAGGAGAGACACGCTGCGTAGTCGTTTTTCTAGGAAATCAGTACGGAGGAGTGATGAAAACCCTACGTGTGTTATTTTGTGCCTCCCTTTTATGGGGATCTGTCTTCCTTTTGCGCGGACAAACCGTGACAGACGGAAGAAGTCCCACCGACATCGCCGAATTGCTTCCCCAGCACCATGCGGTTGCGAGCGGTCCGGCTCTGACGCTGGGTGAGATCGAGCGCACGGCCCTAATCGAGAATCCCGAAATCCGAGTCGCTGCCCGGCGATTAGCCGTTGTGGAAGCTCACACTCCCATCGCAGGTGCTCTGGATGACCCCTCGCTGATGTATCGAGGTTGGCAAGTGCCTCTTCGCCAGCCCTGGAATTACAACGCCGCGCAAAACATGTTCATGCTCAGTCAAACGCTTCCGGGATTTGGCAAGCGTTCGTTGCGTACAAGGGTGGCGGAAGCGGATGTGGCCGAAGCGAAGGCCGCATTAGAGGCAACCAGACTCGACGTTCGGATTCGCGTCCGCAAGGCTTTCTATGATCTGCTACGAGCTGAGGACGGCCTTCGCATTCACGACGAGCACGTAGACATTGCGCGGCAAGCGGTCGAGGCTGCGCGGATCAAGTACGCGGTCGGGAAAGTACCGCAGCAAGACATTCTGAAAGCACAGATCAGTGTCACGCGACTGGCTGAACACCTGATTCACTTCGAGCAGGACATTGAGCTAGCGCAAGCCCATCTTGACACACTGCTTGGCCGCGATCCTCACGAACCGATCAATGTCCGTGGCGACTACGCTATCTCGATCGCATTGCCCTCATTGGAAACTCTGGAACGCGAGGCTCTTCAATCGAGGCCCGATCTAAGCCAGGCGCAAGCTGCGGCAGATAAGAGCCGCAAAGAGCAAGCGCTGTCCCAGAAGGCATTCAGTCCAGATTTCACCGTGTCGGCGGGGTACATGCTGATGCCTCGCGGCTCGGAATTTCGCAACAACTACATGGTGGAGGGTTCGATCACGTTGCCGTGGTTGAACCGACGCAAGCATAACGCTGAGATCGCCGAATCAACCGCGATGGTCACGGAAAAGGATGCAGAGGCCGATGCCCTCCGCAACGCTGCCTTCGGACAAATTCAGGAAGCTTTGGTGCAGACAAAGGCGGCCCAAAAGCTTGCAAGCGTTTACCGAAAATCGTTGCGACCACAGGCCGAAGCTACTCTGCACTCGACAGTGATTGCCTACGAGAACGACCGAACTGAATTTCTCGATTTACTCGACAGCCAGATGACAGTGATCGATTTGGATCTTGCCTACTTCCAGGCATTGGCCGATTTCGAAGCGCGACTCGCAGATCTGGAGCTTGCGATAGGCAAACCTGTCGATGAGGTACAGAAATCTTCCCCGGAGGTGACGCGATGAACGAACAGAATTACAAAAAGGCTTTCGGAGCCACGGTTGTAGTTTGCCTGCTCCTTGCGGCCGCCCTTGGTTTTGACCTCCTTAGAGGGAATAACGGTCCCCAACCGAACGGGGAAACTGATCCGGTCGTGGCGAGGGGGCTTGTAGCAACTGAGCATGGAAATCTAGAGCGGAATAGCGCTGACGATAGCGCGGCCCCGACTCTCACGCCGGTGCAGTTGTCGCCCCAACGCCTGCAGGCAATTGGTGTCAAAACCGCGTTCGTCGAGTTGAGGCAGATCGACGACCAACTACGCCTGCCCGGGAACGTCGAAATCAACGAGCAGCAGGTTTCTTACGTCCAAACCCGCTTTCCGGGATGGATTCAGAAGGTTTTCGCAAATGCGACGTACCAGTACGTCCGCAAGGGACAGCCCCTCTTCACCATCTACAGCCCTGATCTAGTCAGCACAGAACAGGAATATCTCCTGGCCAGGCAGAATCAGCAGTCGTTTTCTCATGACATGCACGGGACGGCCTTCAACGAAGGCAATTGGTTAGTGCAAGCAGCGGCGGACCGGTTACGACAGTTTGCTGTTTCGCCTGCGCAGATCGAAAGGCTTGAGCAAAGTGGCAAGGTGGAGCACGACATTGAGGTGAACTCTCCCGTTTCGGGCTACATCACCGAACGGAACGCGTTGCCCAATCAGTACGTGCAGAGTGACTCCAAGCTTTACACCATTGCCGATTTGTCCACGGCGTGGGTCTACGCCAACGTGGCACAGACAGATGTCGGACGATTGAAACCCGGCAATTTTGCGACGGTGACGGTCGATGCTTATCCGGGACGGAAGTTCACGGGGCGCATTGACCAGATTCTTCCCCAAGTTGACGCGATGACGCGAACCGTCCGGGTGAGGCTGGTGTTCGGCAATCCCGGCATTTCTCTGAAGCCGGGCATGTATGTGAACGTCACCGTTGATGTACCTCTTGGCAAGCAACTGGTCATTCCGACTTCGGGTGTTCTCCAGTCTGGAACTCGCCAGATCGCCTTCGTGGATCACGGTGAAGGGTATCTCGAACCACGCGAGGTCGAAATTGGTCCTCGGGTGGACGACCACTCCGTCGTTCTCAAGGGCCTGAAAAAAGGCGAGCCGATTGTGAGTTCGGCGAACTTCCTTGTTGATTCTGAAGCTCAACTTCAGGCGGCGATCGGATCATTTGCTCCTCCCCCGCCCGGCGCTGGTCCAGCAGCAACGATGAACACGCCAAATCAGCAAATCGGGATTGATTTAACGACTGATCCTGCGCCGCCGCACAAGGGCGTAAATACCGTTCGGGTAAAGCTGACGACAGCCGATGGAAAACCCCTGACAGGCGCGCAGACGAACGTCACGTTCTTTATGCCAGCAATGCCTGCGATGGGAATGGCGGCGATGCGAACGGTTGCGGCCTTGGCTGAGAAAGGTAACGGGCTCTATGAATCGCCATTACAACTGCAAACGGGAGGCACGTGGCAAGTCACAGTGACTGTCCAGCGCGATGGACAGACGATCGGCACCAAGCAACTCAGTGTCAGCGCCACTGGAGGTATGTGATGATCTCGCGAATCATTGAGTGGTGTGAGCGAAATCGTTTCCTGGTTTTCACTGGCGCGATCCTGCTGAGTCTTGCGGGGGTTTGGTGTCTCCAGCGGATTCCTCTCGACGCGCTCCCAGACATCAGCGATGTGCAGGTGATCATTCACACGGAATGGGCGGGCGCGCCGCCGAATGTCATCGAAGACCAAGTTACCTATCCCATCGTTTCGGCATTGCTGGCTGCCCCGCACGTGAAAGCAGTGCGGGCGCAGACGATGTTCGGGGATTCCTATGTGTTCGTTGTGTTCGAAGATGGAACAGATCTGTACTGGGCCCGCTCCAGGGTTACGGAGTATCTGCAACAGATTGCGGGACGTTTGCCTTCCGACGTGCACCCTGCAATCGGACCGGACGCTACTGGCGCGGGCTGGGTTTACGAATACGCAATCGTTGACCGCACTCACCACAAGAGCCTTGCTGATCTGCGTGCGCTACAGGACTGGTATCTCCGCTATCAACTCGAAACCGTGCCCGGAGTGGCAGAGGTCGCAAGCATTGGTGGGTTTGTGCGCCAATACCAGGTGAAACTTGACCCCAATAAATTGTTCTCGTACGGCGTACCCGCTTCCACAGTCATTGACCGGGTTCGACAAAGCACAAACGAGGTTGGGGGAGACGTGCTGGAAATGAGCGGCGCCGAGTACATGGTCCGAGGTCTCGGCTATCTGCAATCAATTTCCGACTTGGAGAACGTGCCTGTTGCCACAAAGAACGGCACGCCTGTTCTCATCCGCGATCTCGGCACAGTCGCATTCGGACCAGACATCCGACGAGGCGCAGTGGATTGGCAAGGTGAGGGCGAAACTGTAGGCGGAATCGTTGTCATGCGTTATGGCCTTAATGCTCTGAATGTAATCAACGGAGTCAAAGCCAAGTTCCGCGACCTTGCCCCCTCACTGCCGCCGGGCGTCGAGATTGTGACCGGATACGATCGGTCGTGGTTGATCAACGAATCGATCAAGACCCTGAAGCGGGACCTGATTCTCGAAGCCATCATCGTTAGCTTCGTGAGCATCGCATTCCTGTTCCATTTCCGCTCTGCCCTGGTGCCGATCATCACGC
>OEKN01000219.1_pt1 | contig 10223 bp, 4 predicted proteins | sample 1503361 | NCBI WGS metagenome assembly OEKN01 (sample SAMEA104379592, study PRJEB20068) | metagenome | biome: 1000743; feature: 77; material: 1998 | place: USA | collected 2012 | depth 25 m
GAAGGTCCGGTCGGTGCCGGCGGGAGGTACCGGCGCATCCGAACATTCCATCGACAATGAGACGGAGACCGCTTCTGCGTTGGGAAATCGCTTCACGGGATCGTGCTCCAGGCATTGAAGGATCACCTTCTCCCACACAGGATTCAGTTCAGGCGCAAAATTCCGCGGAGACGGCGGAGAACCTTCGAGGCGCTGCATCAAGCTAGAGTTTGGTACACCCGTCTCGCTCTGGAATGGGCGCACACCGGTCACCATTTCGTACATAACAAGACCGAGCGCGTAGATATCTGATGCTGCGGTTGCGGGGCGACCGAACAACTGCTCCGGCGCCATGTATGCAGGCGTGCCCACCAGACCCTCATTGGTGGAAGTCGATGAGGTTGAATTTATTCCCTTGGTCGGACCACTGGATTGGCGAGCAATTCCGAAGTCAGTCACTACCGCCCTGACTGTTTCTGACTTCCTCGCTTGAACAAGAACTACATTTCCCGGCTTGAAATCGCGATGTACAATGCCAACATCATGTGCCGCTCGCAAAGCGCACGCCATTTGCCTCACTATGGGCAGGGCCCGTTCCATTGTCATGCGTCGATCTTGGTCCAGTGTCTCCGCTAACGTTCTGCCGTGTAACAGCTCCATACTGACGAAGACTGTGTCCGCATTGGACTCGTCGCCATTCGACTTATGACGAAAGAGATCGAAAATCCGACAGACATTTGGATGAGTAACTTTTCTTGCTAGATTGACTTCCCGCTTGAATTGCGAGATGGAGTTCGGCCTATCCAAGATTTCAGAATGAATAGCCTTAATTGCGACAGACTCCCCGAGTTCAAGATCTTGGGCCTCATACACCTCTCCCATTCCGCCTGCAGCAATGAAGCGGATGATTTTGAACCTGCCCGCGAGCAATTCCCCCACGGAGAATCGTTGGCGAGACGCCACGTTTGCAGAGGGGCCCTTAAGCCAATTGTCGGGTTGCGGTGTCACGGCTCCCTTTAGGCCACGAGCATTGCTCGCGGGCGATGCTCCATTTAGGTTCAATTCTTCGGCGAGCTCCCGGGTATTCGATGCTTAAGCCCGAATATAAGGAAAGGAGGCTCGGAGTCGCATCCCATTGCCCTTAAGCCGTGACATGCGAAATGTCACAGACTGGATTTACGGCTCAAACGCCCCAGGTGCGACCCGATTGGGCTGACATTTTACCCCAATTGTCTCCGGAAAATTAGCCCCCTCCGCCGGTAGACATCGTTAACAGGAGTTGGAGGTTGTCAACGGGATATACCGACTGCCTCCCCCATTTTGACTGCCACCTCGTGGTTTTCAGCCAGGGTAAGGCTAGCGCACTGCCAGGTGATTGCATATAATCCCCCGCTTGGGCCCAGCATCGCCGTTTTTCCCCAGACATCCCTTCGAGGTATCTGCCATGCGTACCTTGGCCCTCGCCGTGCTCGTATTTGCGAGCCTTCACGCCTTAGCTCTCGATGCATGCTCTGTACTGAACCAGATAGAGATTGCCGCCACCTTGCGCGGGCCGGGCGTCGTCGTTCCGTTCCAGGGGAAGACGAATCAGGAAAAGTCGTCTGTTTGCTCCTTCGCGCGCATTTCGAAGGCCGGAACGTTCGACGAAAGTCTGCAGCGATTCAAGTCGGAAGCGCCGCTGACCCTGATGGTAGCACTCGCCGAGAACGTGGGTAGCAACACGATTGATGCTGTGAAAGCCCAGTATCAAAACAAAGTCACCGAGACTGAAGTACCGGGCGTTGGTGATCGCGCCAGCTTCTTTCGCGCTGCTAAGTCCGACTCTCTTCTGGTAGCCCGCGGCTCTGAAATCCTGACGCTCAGTTTATTGTTAAGAGAGCCCACCGAACGGCGGCGCCAGGACCTTCTTTCTCTTGCCCGGGAAGCCTTGGATAGCAACTTCGATGGTTGGAAAATTGTCAAATACGAGGTTGCTGAGCGTGCCCTCACCGACGATCGGGGAGCCTTCGAGACGGATCCCAAGAACTTTGCTGCCTTGCTTCTGGTAATGAGAAAGTTTGACGAAGCCCGCACCTACAATTTGCGCGCGCTCGCGGAACATCCCGATGACGCGGATGCTTTATACCTGCAAGGGGTTGTTGATTGGGTTCTCAGCTACGAACCCCGTATGCAACTTCGGTCGCAACTCGGGTTGGCCTCCCTGCAACCGCTGGAGGGGCCTGCTTGCATCAAGATTCGCTCCGCCAATCTTGAGAAAGTGAACGAGGGCCTTGAAATGCTCTCGAAAGCGGTCAAGCTGCGTCCCGATTTCGACGAGGCGATGGCCTATACAAATTTGCTTTATCGTGAACACGCCGACTATCAGTGTGGAGAGATTTCGACTCGGTCCACCGACCTGAAGACAGCGGACGAATGGATCGACAAAGCACGGGCCTCCAAACAGGCAAATGTCGGAAAAAACAGAACAGTTTACGGTCTCGCCATTTTTTTGCCGCCCCCACCGCCCCCACCGCCACCAGATCCACTGTCTTCTTTTCAGTCAGCAAGTACTAGTCCCAGCTCTCGAATGGGTGGTGTGATCGGTGGCATTATTAGTTCCACTTCGGTTGCTGTGCCGAACGTCGCGAATCCGCAGCGTGTCCGGGTCGCTCTGGGTGTGTCTCAGGGACTGCTCATTAAGAAAGTGGAACCAGCTTATCCCACTCTAGCGCGCCAGGCGCGCATTCAAGGTACGGTGCTGCTGCAGGCGGAAATCGGCAAGGACGGTGCGATCGAGAACCTGACCCTGATCAGCGGACACCCAATGCTGGTACCGGCAGCGATCGAAGCGGTAAAGCGATGGGTCTACAAGCCCTATGCCTTAGATGGCGTTCCGGTTTCCGTCGAGACTCAAATTCAGGTAACTTTCGCCCTCTCCACTGATCCGGCAGCAAGCCATGGGGTAAACTCTGGATCGTCACCAGCGAGCACGCCACAGAATCACTAACGGCCCACCAATAAATCCCCTCCAAATAGCCCAATCGAGGCTATGCCCCCGCCACGTATGAATAATTCTGCGTATAGAGAGAAGCATCTAGGTTAGTCCCGATTCTGGCGCATCGTCGTTCTTAGGCATGAGGTCGAGGATTGGCAAAACTTCCCGCATTTAGGGTTGGCCGGAGTGTACCTTACTGCAAGCGGATTGCGAAGAATTTGTCAGCATGCGAGACAACGATATTGATCGCGAATTCCCGTGCGTAGCAAAAATGGGCCTCGCTTGGGTGACCGCCATTATCCCGGATGAGACAGTTGACGGATTAGCAGACCTAAACGAGAAATTGGTCCTGACTGAACCAATTAGATCACTGAGTTTCCTTTACGGGAGCTTTGCGTACTCCGCCTTGGCTTGTTTCAGGATGCGGATGTCGGGGTCGGGGTCGGCGTCTTTCCAGAGCGTGAGGAAGTCTTTGTAAGTAGCGAGTAGTCTCGGCGTTCAGTCGCTTAGCGAACTACTTCAGTTCCGACGACCTCAGCACCACCGTGTTGCGCTCATCGCTGGCGATGAGGCGGTAGAACTTCTTGAGTTCATCTGCTTTGGCCGCGGGCACGCTGAGTTCCCTCACCTCGAATGTTCGGCTATATCGAATCAGCTTGTTGCCCACTTCCGTTTTTGAATGATAGCTGGCGAAGCTGTAATCGGCGTCCACAGCTGGTGGCAGGTCGTCGACCACGTAGCCATCAGGAATGGCGATTTCAAACACGTCAGTATCGCGTGCTGGTCCGTCGAACTCGATAGGGAAGATCCTTGGCTCTTTGGTCTCGAGAATACTTAGGCTTTTGTTTCCGAATACACGCGGCCTTACCAAGAGCAGATTGCCAGAGTTCTTGGCGTAATTCTGCGCTTCGAAAGTGTATTTCCAGCCAAACGGCTGGTCGGTCTGATGGAGGTTCAGCATGGTTGCCTTTGTGATACGAAAGCTGGACAGGGAATTGGCAAGCAGGTTCTCGATTGGCTTGATCTGGTCTGTGTTCTTGGTTACCGCAAGCAAATGGTACCTCTCGGAGCGGGCACGGTCGCCGAGCCTGGTTTCCTCAACCTCACCCTTGAGGGTTCCGTCGGGGGATAGGATCAGTTTTGCCGTGCGCTGAATGCTGTTCATAGCTGACGGCTGCTGTGGCAGTTCGATCAACTCGCCACCGTCGGGGGTTACCAACAATCCATAGTTGGCTTGGAGAGGACCGCGAATTTGTCCGAAAGGAGTAACCTCATCCGTCGGATCGAAGAAAAGCAGCTTGCCAAGCTTGGGATGCTGCAGGGTCGCGATCAGGGACGAATTGGACACACCATCGGGAATACCTATCGCGTTGATAACGTGGTTGAATCCGTGATGGGCGGGGGTTTCGGGAGTGATCGCTCCCCGCTCAGTGTAGATCGCGACGTGGTAGGCATCCACTCCAATTTCGTGGAGCATCGACCGCAATAAAGTCGCCTTATCTTTACAGTCGCCATAGCGCTTGCCGAATACATCAGCGGCTGGATGAGGCTGCCAACCGCCGATTCCAAGCTCGATAGCCACATAGCGAACATCATGCTGCACAAACGCAGCCAGAGCCTGCATTTTTTCCAGGGCACCAGGCTGTGAAGCGGTCAGATCCGTAACTTGCTGTTTGATCTGCGGCGAGGCCTCAAGACGAGTGCTGATAAGGTTTGAGTACCATCTTCCCATCGCGGTCCAATCGGCGAATCCATTCAATGTTGCTCCTCCGGGCGAAAAAAAAGACACAATCATCTGCCCACGAACACCATTGAAGGGCGGCATGTTTGGTTCATGCCGTAAGGCCTTGACATTATTGACTGACCATTGCCACTGATTCGTGCCGGTTGCACTGGGCTTGACCTCCGCGTGATTGACCCACGATGCTTTGTATTCCCATCGGGATGGGAGTTGGAGGGTATAGCGGCTTTCGCGCACCGGTTCCGAGGTTTGAAACTTCCAGGAATCCTGCAGGAAGTAAGGCTCTTCCTCGACCTCATACTCGTAACCTACGATGTTGCCAGGATCTGGTGCCGGAATGTGGAGGACCCTTGCTCTGACGTCCTCCACGAGCTCAATTCCGGCGATCATGGGGGGCGAAGTTTCGAGTGCGTCCTTGTCCTTGACTTCGTAATCCTTGCCTTGTGACGGGATGCACCAGCCATGGAGACTCTTCACTTTCCGGCGGGAGTTAAGGAAAACCCATACAGTACCGTGCTCGCGTCCCTCGGGTCGAAGAATCTTGTACGCCTCACGGACTTGAGTTCTGATTTTGTCGACAGCAAGCACTGTGACATTGGTTTCCGAGTACATGAGTACGGCTTCCGTTTCCTCATCGTGTTCGGGTAGTGGTGCATTGACCAGCGCGTGCATCCAGGACGGTGCGTCTCCCGCCGAGGCGCAAAGATTCAGAGCGAGCCCAAAGACCGCGACCAGGAGCAGACTACGCGATCTAATTACTTGCCGCCTTGGCGGCAGGCTCAAGCACAATTTGCTCCTCATCTCCGCTCCTTACTAATTCAAAGAAGTTGCGAAGCGCTGAATAGTACTTCTGATCGACCAACAAGAAGTCAAAAGTCAGCTTTCGGTTAACGTGGAGTACCCCGTGATTGTTTTCCACCTTCAGGCTATACGTGAGGATATGCCTATCCTGCGTCGCAGGTGCCGGCAGGCTGCTGACTTGCCAACCGGACGGAAGCTCGACGGTGACATCGTCCACCTTCTCGTAAGGATACTCGAAATAAATGGGATGTACCCGACGTTCTTGCTCAAATAGCCGCTTCTCATGCGCAGTGAATACACCTGCAGGCACGATGGTTCGCTTCCCGGCGTTTGAAGCCCAGTTGAAGATCTTAACGTCGAACTCAGCCACTAGGGGAGGTTCCGAATGGGTCCAGTCCGGTTGGTTGGTCAGCTGCGCTTCTGCCGCGCCCGCGATCTGTGCCTTCAGCGCGTCTTCAAGGGATTTTTTGCGGGCGACGTCGTCTGCATTCCGATAGTCAAGACGATAGTACATCGCTGCAAGTCCCGTGTATGTAACTGTAACTTTGCCCTCCAGGTCGCCGGTTTCCGCTAGCATGAGCTTTGCAGCGCGCTTGACTTTGGACTCGGAACTGGTGGGCAGGGTAGTGGTAATCCATGTGCCCCCGTCTTTGTCCAGCTTCAGCCCTCTAACTCCTGTTTCGGACCACGTGAGCAAGCCGTACGGCGTGAAAGCACTGCCCGGATCAAAGTAAAGGTCTTTGCCGTCCACTCTGACCAGAACGACATTGGCATCCAGTTCTCCGCTTTGCATAAGCTGTGGCTTGAAGAAATACTGTCGCCGATCTGAGACCCAGCAACCGTAAGCCTCGAATCCCGCCGCCCGAACCATTGCGAGAAAGAGCCAAGTGAGCTGCTGGCCGTTGCCGTAACCCCGTTTCCAGATATCCTCGACGTTCTCAACAATTTTTTCCTTGGCACGCTTTTCCTCTTGCTCAGTCTTATGGAGTTCATAGGAGGTGTTCCGGAACTGTTGAACGCGGTCGTAAATCTTGTGCAACTTTGTTGCTGTCGTATCGCCAGGTGATATGATCCGCGACATCCCCTGGTCGATTCCTTTATGTTTACCGACAAAACTCTCCAATAAATCGTTCCGCTTTTTGCCTACTTTTTTCCAGAACTGATCCGGATCGTACTCAGGCAACTCGATGTCATAAGTAAAATCGACTCTCGATTTCAGTTCGTTTGGTGGCGGCATGTAATCTTCGGTTTGGAAGGCTGGAATGTCTTTCGCATCCATTCGAATGACTCTATCCGGGTCTTCCTTGGGCTCGCTACCGGGCGGGATATTTTGCCAACTCCAGCGAAGATGGACTGGATAATAGCGGCCTTGAAAAGGCTTGAGGGAAAACCGCGCCTCTTTAGTGTACATCGACTCGCTCAGGATCCAATGAGACGCATAGGCGTGCTGAAGATCGAGTGTGTAGCTGTACTCGATGATGCATCCCGGCTCGACTGCGGGAAGCGTAAATGTTTTTGCAAGAAACTTGACTCCACGTGCCTTCACGAGCAACTTTTCGAATACATTGCCGTCGAAAGCAACGATTGACCCATCGGGTTTGATGGTCCGTGCTCGAATATGGGTCACATCGTCTATGCCCTTGGCGAAGGGGATCTCAATATCAGCACGCTTGCGGCCTTCTTCGGTGAAAATCTTAATTCGATAATAGTTGTCCTCATGTATGGTGCCGGCGCGACTGTCATCCCGATCTACTTCTCTGAATAGGATGATAGCGGGAGCTCCCGGTGCTTTGGGTTCGCCGGTCATCTTCAACTCCGCCTGAGACACGGCCTGGAAATCCACTGTCCAAAGCTGGGTTGAACGGCTGATGTTTAGCAATAAGAGGGGGATGACCAGGAGAAATCTTGAGCCCAGACGAGACATGGCACCTCTTCACCTGCAAAGTTCCAATTCGCTGCAGGATACGCCAGCCTCGAGGGGAAGGGTGGGCTGGAGTAGGCTCTGCAGTGCTTGCTAAGCGGCTAAGCAAGGCACTACTTATGCGTCGGGACAATACATTTACAGGCCGAGACTGTCAAGAAAATCGAAGTAGAGATGGAAACACAGGAACTGGAATGTTGTCTAGGATGACGATCCCAGCGCAACCCCACGGCATAGGTCCTGTCCAAATAAACGCAAGACGAGAGTTACCCCCTTGGGTCTCGGTAAGTTACGACCCAGAGCCGTGCTAGACTACGGCCTCTGCGAAGCTCGGTTTCGGGGTAGAGCGTTGGTTCAATGAACTCTTCCCATCCTTGGCTGCTTCAGAGGCTGCTCATGCCGCGCGCCCGGGCTCAATGGCAACGGTCGGCACGCTTGCTCGCAAGGCTTGGACTCTCCTGTGCAACATGGTTGCGCCAATGACACCATTCACGATAAACCACATGGCGACCAGGTGACATGCGACCTCAAGCCAATTCTTGTGTCTGAGGTACATCAAGAAATCGAATGCGTAGATGGCCAGGACCACATAACCGGGCCACGCTTTTCCGGTAAGAGCTTTTCTCCACAGGAAAATGAACAGCGTGTATATTCCCCCAGCCAATAACCACGCAATCATCGCCATCCAAACCAGATTGTGCTCGAACACGTTACTGCCGAAAACTTGCAGAAAGAGCGGGATCGCCATCCCAAAGATGAAATGGACTGGAATTCCCACCATGTATAGAACGGCATTCACAGCAGTGCTGCTCAGAATCACAAAAATCCACTTCGCACCAGTTGCTGCTTTTGCGCTGTAGTCTTGAACCTCACCGGCTATCTCTACCGGAGTTCGCGGTCCACCATCCACATCTGTAGGCTTATCGTTAGCAAGTCCAAGTGACTGAATCATTCGCTTTCTCCTACTAAAAGCCACATCACACTCGACGCAGTCGTTCTTACCCGTGCCGAATGGGGGTATGCATTGTCCTTCAGCCACGTCGGTTTGAGGACGACCGAGGAGTCTCGTGCCCCAAAACCTTTGCTGGAAGGATGAGCGGCACTTAAGTGACGGAGAGTGGGAAGACTGGTGACGAAAAGTTGCGTACAGTCTGAACCCGACATTCTTCACCTGCTTTCCTGTTCAAGGAGCAGGGCCGACTATTAGAGCGTCTAACAAAACCCTCATTCCTGATGTGGAAACGACTTCGGGTCAATCGCTCAATGGGATCCGTGCTGTTCGCTTCTTAGATCAGGGTGAACCGGGCGTCGAAATTGTGGAGTTGGCAACGCCCTACGCCGGAAAGTTCATGCGCCGCAGCAGATCCTGGAAGCGCGCGTCGGAGCGTAGGTTATCCCACCTCGGATCGACTCCCAAGTAGATCATCCAGGCGGCGTGGTTTGTGCAACCTTCATTGAGCCAGCGAAAAGCCTCGTCTCTCTCATTCAGACCTGTGTAAGCTAGTGCAACCCAATAAGGCATGACGTAGCTCTGTGAACCTACCTTATGTAAGTCCGACAGAACACGGTGCCCATTCTCGTGTTGTCCAGAGCGGCCGTATGCTCCAGCCAGGAGCGCAAGCTGCAGCGGCGCGCCACCCGAAAGGCGTACCGCTTCCTGGAATTCAGCGATAGCAAGCTCGTAATCGCCGCGCAATTCCGTCACGATTCCCATGACCATTCTGCTCATTGGAAGGTTCGGGTCGATCTCGACAGCAGTACGAGCATGGTCCATTGCTGTGTCGTACCTGCGCCCGAAAACGAAATAGTGAGCCGCGGCCCACCGTACGATGACCGACAGCGGATCAAGCTGTACAGCCAAGCGCGCTTCCGCAAATGATTCTTCGAATCGGGCCGCCGCGCCGAGGCACGCACCATACCACATGTGCCCAATGGAATAGCCGGGACTAAGCTGAATACAGAGCCCGAACTCTCTTTCCGCCGATCCAAGATCGAAGTCAAAGTGCTGCAGGCCGAATCCCAGGGCGGAGTGCGGTTCAGCCATAGTCTCATCGAGTAAAAGAGCCTTCTGCGCGACCGCCTTGGCACGGCTAAACGCAGGCTCGGGCGGCACGAAACCCCAAAATGCGGCTGTAGCGACGCTATCGGCGAGCCCGGCATAGGCGGCCGCGTAGTTAGGATCGATTTCAATAGCCCGCTCGAAATACTGGGTGGCCTTGTTTAAGCCATCGGCAGTGCGTTTGTACCAGTGATATCGGCCCTTTAAATAGACCTCGTACGCATCGCGATTGACTTGGCGGCCACGCGCCAGATTTGCCTGTTCTCGTGGAGTCAAGTGGACCTGAATCTCTGCCGCAATGGCTTTGGCGATCCTGGCCTGAAGCCCCAACACGTCCCGCACGTCGCTCTCGTAACTCTCGGCCCATAGATGCGTATCAGTCGCCGCGTCGATTAGCTGCGCAGAAATCCGAACGCGATCGCCGGAGCGCTGGACCGCGCCTTCCACCACTGTGTCAACCTTCAGTTCGCACACGATCTCGGAGAGCGGACGCCGGGTACCCTTGTAGTGCATCGCCGTGATGCGAGAGATAACCCGTAAGGAACCGATTTTCGCCAGGTTGGTGATCAACGCGTCAGTTAGTCCGTCGGCGAAGTATTCCTGCTCGGGATCATGCGACAGGTTTTCCAGCGGCAGCACAGCGATTGATGGAATGACAGGAGGGGGATTTGCAGCGACAAAGCTTCCAATGAACCGATACCCGCGGCGGACGACGGTCTCGATATAGCGAGGAGTATCTGCCGAGTCG
>OEKN01000280.1_pt1 | contig 10207 bp, 6 predicted proteins | sample 1503361 | NCBI WGS metagenome assembly OEKN01 (sample SAMEA104379592, study PRJEB20068) | metagenome | biome: 1000743; feature: 77; material: 1998 | place: USA | collected 2012 | depth 25 m
TTGAACCGGCCCAGGCTGCGTCCTGGCCCGCCTATATAGGCGAGCAGTTCGCCATCGCGATTGAAAATCTCGACCAGCGCAAGATTGCTGTCGACCACCCAGATGTGCCCGTCGCTGTCCACCGCAATCCCCTTCGGCCGCTCGAAGCAGCCAATGGCGTCGCAGTGCTGTCCGAACTGGCTCACGAAGTTCCCGTCAGCATCGAAGATCTCGACCCGGAAGTTCAGCGAATCGGTCACGTACACATTGCCGTCTTGATCGAGCGCGATGTTGGTTGGTAGCGAAAACTCTCCCGGACCCGTCAGGGTGTGGTTCTTGCCCGGCGTACCGAGTTTGCGAAGCGGCTTGAGACTGTCCGCGTCGTAGACGAACACCACGTCCTGCTTGGTATCCACGACATAGAGCAGACGGCGCTCCGTGTCGATTGCCAGGCCGAGCGGATCCACCAAACCTTCATTAATCTGGCCTGCAATCTTGTGATTCGCATCGAACACCAGAACCTTGCCCAGCTTGCCATCGGAGATGAACACGCGATCGTCATCATCTACCGCAATGGCATTGATCATGGCGAAATGCGCTTCGAAACCGTTACGGATCAACTCTGTGTCCCTGGTCTCGGTGTTGAACACGAACACTGCTCCCACTTTCTGATCGGCCACATACAGCCGGTTCTTCGAATCAATCGCCATGCCGTAGGGTCCGAGCATCTGATATGGGAACTTCTTGCTCGCGACTCTCTCATCCTGGGTTTGTCCGCCCGCCAGCCGATCCATCCAGCTCTGCTTTGGCTTCTTGTCTTCCGTCGTAGTCTCGAACTTCATCCCCGCGAAGTAATTCGTGTAACGAATTCGGGGAAGATTCGGAGGCTCCGGCCATACCAGCTTGCTGGTGTCAACTTGGACCTTCAGTTCCTCCTTGTTCTTCGTCTGCGCAACGTTTTTTTTCTTCTTCGCCTGAACCGACGCGGGCAACATCACCACGAGTGCAAGGATTGCGATCACCGCCACAACTGCCTTGCCGTCGTGCCGGGGAGAGAGATGAATGTTGAACATGGTTACTTCGCCTCCACAATCTGTGTCATATCCAGACGGTTCTGGTGGCAGTTGTCGCAAAAAGCCATGTTGTTCTGTTGATCCTTTACTAAGAGCTTGGGCTGCCCGCCGGCGTGCGGTTGATGGCAGCGCACACAACTCAGTGTGTTCTTCACCTTGTGAATGTTCGATGGGTCCATCACATCGGCTACGGGATGCCCCGCCACGGGATGGCCGAGGTTGTAACGCAGCGGCAGCACATAAGCCTTGTTCTTCTCGAAGTAGTCTTCCGGCAGCCGCACCTTGCCGTCGAATATGGTGATCAGGTGCTGGGCCTCGAGCTTCTGCGGAACCGTGTCCTTGCCGTGGCACTCCAGGCAAAGCGCGTTGCCGTCGGCGCGCAACAGCTTCGCTCGCGTGCCGCCGTGCGGCTCATGACAAACCGCGCATCCTTGCCCGAAGGCCGGCTGGTGGTGAACAGGCTTCTTCTCGAGATCAGCCACGTCGGTATGACAGCCCAGGCAAACGTTCACTGGATCCGTCTTTGGCAGCCCCGGGGTCTTGCTGGCATGGGGATTGTGACAATCGGTGCAATCTCCGGCCGCGCCCGGATGTGGGACTTTGGCGGTCTCGATCAATTTCGCCTTGTCGTCGTGACAGGTGACACAAAGTGCCTTCACATCAGACTGCGTCAGGACGACCTTCCCATCCTTCGCTGGCTCGTGGCACACTTCGCAGGTCTTCTCGCCGAAGGGAGGATGGACGAACTTCGCCATCAGCTTCGGCGCGGCTGACTGATGCGGATCATGGCAGGTCAGGCAATTCGCATTGCTGAAGGGCTGATTCCGATGCGCCTTCTGTAAGCTCGCATCCTTGGCATCGTGACAATCCAGGCACAACGCTGGGGCGGCTTTCGTGAGATGGAAATCAAACTCCGGCTTCCCCTTCTCGCCGGTCTTGTGCGTCACGTGGCAGGTTTCGCATCCCATGTCGAGCGCCGCGTGACGGCTGCCTTTCTCAGGAACCTTCAGCCCGATCTGGTGACAGCTGAGGCAGAGATTGTCCTTCTCTCCTCCTGCGCTCGCTTTGACCAGCTGGTTCTTGTTATCGCTCGAGTGCGGATCATGGCACTTCACGCAATCGCGAACCGCCGGACTATGCACCGTACCCTTAAGATCGGCAGCGTTTTTGTCGGCGTGGCAGGTGAGGCACAGGGCCGCGGGCGTTGCGGTGATCAGCTTCACCCGGGTCACATCCTTGTTGATACGGATCTCGTGGCAGCTCAGGCAGCCTGACGCCATGGCCGAGTGAACCGCTTTTCCTTGCTGCTTATCCGAGTGGCACTCCAGACACTTTGCCGCATCGGTGTTCTTGTCCAGAGGAACCGGGTGAGTTGCCGCCAACGCGGGAAGAACGGCAAGAGACAACACCACCATCAGCAGCATCAACCCGTCGCGAACCGTTTCGAACCGCCTGCGATTTCCACTTGCTACCGACACGTTCCGCGTACCTCCGACTAGTGTTAATGCACGACCTTCGCCTTTGGGAGACCGGTTGGGGCGTTTTTCTACAGCTGACGTAAGTCCTTGCAATGAAAGAAGCTCTGGTCGGCGTCTAGGTAAGCGAAAGATCGTGGGGCAGAGAATCGCAACACTCCATGGGCCTTCTCCCGCACTGGGATTGGTGAAATGCCCCAAGTAACCAAGGCTTAAAAATGCAGCTTTGGGCTTGGCCGTCGAGTTAAGAAAAGTAACAGGCATTCGTCGAAGTTGTTGAAACATTCAACGCGACCCCTGAAGGGCTCGGTAGTACATCCGGCACTCGCACCTGTGATCCGGCGCACAGGCCCATGTGACTGCGCGAAATCCCTCGCGCCTCCCCTGTTTTGTGTGATTTGGCCCATCCCGCCCCGTCCGGGCGTCGTATCACCTCAACGCAATAAACTGAAAATAATGGAGTTACAAAAAGCAGCCAGACGGCGAGCTAGTTGCTTTTTCCGGTGTGGGAGAGGAGCGATATGGCTGCCCACATCCGCAGTTTCCGCAGCAAGATCTGGCAGGTTCTCAGTTCCATTAAGACCGGGGTCGTTCTGCTGATCACCGTGGTCGTGTTTTCCGCTGCTGGGACGATCGTTTTACAAAGGCCCGTGACTGAGCCGGATGAGATGCAGCGCGCCTACTCGCCTCAAATGCTCCGTATCCTTGACGCGGTCGGCCTCACTGACGTGTTTCATGCGTGGTGGTTCGTCGCTCTGATGATCCTGGTCAGCCTCAGCATCATCGCCGCCTCCGTCGAGCGTTTTCCCAATGCATGGCGCTTCTATGCCCGCCCTTACAAGTCCCCGGACAAAACCTTTCGTAAAGCGCTCCCCGTACAGAAACGAATTCCCATCCCCGATGAGGAAACGGGCCTGGTCGCCACCGAACGCGCCTTACACGAATTGGGGTTCAAGCCAGAACGCGTAGTGCAGAGCAATCATTTCTCGCTCTTTGCCGAACGCAACCGCATTTCAGAGATGGCCGTGTACATCGTGCACGCCAGCCTTCTCCTTATTTTCTTCGGCGGCATTGTGGATGCAGTCTGGGGTTGGCGCGGCTTCGTGAAGCTTACCCAAGGCCAGCAGTCCAGCCTGGTCGAGCTTCGCGATGGAAAACAGAAATCGTTGCCGTTTGCCGTTCGCTGCGACAGCGCCGGCCAGGAGAACTACGCCGACGGCACGCCCAAAAAGTGGTGGTCGCAACTAGCAGTCGTTCGTAACGGCCAAGATCTCGAGCGCAAGGAGATCGTCGTAAACGACCCGCTGGTGTACGGCGGCATTCGTTTTTATCAAGCCAGCTACGGCCCCACGGGAAAACTCGAAAAGCTGCTGCTTACCGCCAAGGCCACGAACGGCACAGCAGAGCAAAAAGACCTTGCTTTGGGCTTGAACGAGAGCGCGACTCTCGATTCCGATACCACGGTGCAATTAGCAGAGTTCATTCCGGATTATGTGATCGGCGATGGCCAGGTTTATACGCGCTCGAACACTGTCCAGAATCCAGCTGCGCATCTGGTCGTCACCTCGCGAAAGAGTGCCAAGCGCGTCAACTTCTGGCTTCCTGCTCTCGATGGCTTTGCGGAAAACGCCCAGTCGCCTTATCAATTCGAAGCGGTCGATTTGAAGATGGGCTATTTCACGGGGCTCGAAGTTTCTCACGAACCTGGGCAGTGGGGGGTGTGGACGGGCGTGATCACGATGGGCATCGGGCTCGGCTTCGTTTTCTATGTAGCACACACGCGCTTCTGGGCGGTTCCGGTTCAGGAAGCAAACGGCAAACTCACGCTCTGGGTCGGAGGCTTGTCCAATCGCAATCGGGACGCATTTGAAGAACGTTTTCGTGAACTGGTCAGCAAGATTGAAGTGGAACTGAAAAAGCCGGCGGAAGCGCCTGCATCCACGCGGGTTCCTTCCATCGCGTAAGGGGTACGACTACATCTTAGGAGAGAATCATGGCGCGCGCACGAGTAGAACAGCAGCCCGCGGCAACCGGAACCACGCTCATCGTGATGGTCGGGCTGGGTATCGCATTCCTGCTGTTCATGGCATTTCTGAATGTGGTAAAGAGCGGCAATCTGCTCAACGAATCGAACCTGCTCTATGCGGCGCTGATCTTCTACGCTGGCGCGGGCGCGCTGTACCTCGGATTTGGCGTCACTGGAACAGACTCCTACGTGCGCTTTGCCTCGATCGCCACGTGGGCGGGCCTTGCGGCGAACACTGGTGCGGTCGCGCATCGCTGGTATGAAGCTGGTCATCCGCCGTTCGCTAGCATCTACGAGATGTTGCTCAGCTTCGTGTGGACGCTCGCCGTTCTGACGCTCATCGCGGAAAAGAAATTCGGGGTAAAGGTCATCGGCACGGTCACCATGCCGGTCGCCATCGTGGGCGTGGTCTTGATGCAATTGCTCCGCACCGATGTTCATCCCCTGGTCCCCGCCCTGCAATCCACCTGGCTGCACGTGCATGTAACCTTGGCCATGCTCGCCTATGCGGCGTGCGCCCTCAGCTTCGCGCTCGCGTTGATGTTCCTGATCCAGGACAAGATGCGCAACGAAACCTTCCTCGCAACCACCAGCCTGTTTACGATCGGGATCTACCTGGGAATTCTGACCCGCTTCGAAAATTGGGGCGGCTTGAGCGTCGTCGCCTGGAACGCCCAGGAAAAGTCTGAGATGTTCTTGCAGCGCGGAGTGCGTCTGTTCGTGACCATCCCCGACCTGGGATGGCTCATGTTGCTGGTGCTTCTGATGGTGGCAGCTCCGTTCGTCCTCTACCTGATCGGCCGGGTGCGCAAGAATGAGGAGCTGTTCACGGTCGCTAATCGCGCGGTCTTTGTCAGCATCCTGCTCCAGATTGTGGCGCTCGTTGTGTTCTTGCTGCGCGCCCGCGCCGGACAATATCCCTCCCTCGATGCGGAGGGGCTCTACGCCACTAGCCTGGCGGCGAGCCCCTTTATTCTCTCCGGCCTGGTAGGCGGAATTTTCAGCTCCCTGCTTTACCTTTTATTGTTGTGGCGGCGGCCGGATCTCGAACGCCTGTTGCCAACCTCCGAAGCTCTCGACCGGATCACTTACAAGACCATCTGTATTGCTTTTCCATTGCTCACCCTGATGATTGCAGCCGGCGCATATTGGGCAAACCGCACCTGGGGTTCCTACTGGAGTTGGGATCCGAAGGAAACCTGGGCGGCCATTACCTGGCTGGTATACGCCGGCTACCTTCATATGCGCGTTACCCGCGGTTGGCGCGGACGTCGGGCAGCGTACTTCGCAATTTTGGGATTTGTGGTAGTCATGTTCACGTTCTTTGGCGTGACGTACTTGTTGCCCGGACTTCACGCTTATGCGTGAGGTGGCGTACACGCTCGGGTTCAGTATTCCAGAGGGAGGCATAGTGCAATCACCGGTCAGCTTCCGCCGTGAGGAAGAAGGCTTGTCGACGGTCCGCGTCAATTGGCAGGTCAAGACCGTGCTCCCGGTTGCTTTCGTTTTGCTGAATGGGCTCCTGCTGTTCCTGATGGCAACCGTCTCGCTGCGCGATCCCGAGCGCCACCAGGTCTTGATCGTGGCCGGCTGCGGTGCGGTTGCCATCTGCGCGGCAGTGATGATCGCGCTCGCCTATCTCATCCAGCGTCCTATGGTCGAGCTGCAGGACAAGATTGCCCGCGTCGGCGAAGGGGACTTGGACGTCTCTGTCAATTTCGCTAAGCGCAACGACGAGATTGGCGACCTGGGCCGCAACTTCAATCACATGGTCCAGCAGCTGCGAGAAAGCCGGGAGGAAATCGAACGCCTGCATCGCACCCAGATGTCGCGCGCCGAGCACTTGGCCACGCTGGGAGAGCTCGCCACCGGCCTCGCTCACGAGATCCGAAACCCGCTCGCGGGTATTGCCGGTGTGATCGAGATCGTCAGTCGCGACCTGCCCGCCACTAGCCCGGCCCGGGCCGTGATCAAGGACGTGCGCCAGGAAGTTGCCCAGATCAACCGCATCCTCACCGACCTGTTACAGGCTGCGCGTCCGCACCCGCCCGAAGTTCGTCCCAGCGATTTGAACACCACGGTGGAACACGCCGTGATGCTGGCTCGCCAGCAGGTGCTCTCAAAACCCATCAAGATCGAACTCGAAAAAGACCCCCAGCTCCCCAACGTGGAACACGATTCCGATCAGATGCACCAGGTTGTGTTGAATCTGCTCCTGAATGCAGAGCAGGCCATCGAGGGACCGGGCATCATCCGCGTAGTGGTCGCAGCAAAAAAGGACAAGGCCCTCGTTTCCGTCGCCGATAGCGGACGCGGTATTTCGCCCGAACACCTTCCTTTCATCTTTCGGCCCTTCTATACGACGAAGGGAAACGGCACCGGGCTTGGCTTGTCGCTGGCGCGGCGCATTGTCGAAGACCACCATGGCCGCATCGAAGTCGAAAGCGAACTTGGCAAAGGCACAGAGTTTTTGATCACACTTCCTATCCGGCAGGAGCACCTTCAGGCCGAGAATGCTGAAGCTGCGGTCTCGTAACCAGGTTTTCGCTGTCATGCAATTCTTGCAACGTCTGCGCAAGAACTTCCTTATTTAGCTGGCGTGAATGCCCATGCGCCTTTCACCTAAGCGCCTCATTTCACTTAAGTAACTTGCGAGGTGGCGGTCAGGGGTGTGAGATGCATGACTATGGCGTGCCGCCCATGCTCATCTGGCGGCGGTAACCAGGACCGAAAGGTTACCCGACGGGTGGGGCCGTCCTGGTACACAAGCGACGCATTTCCAAGCACAAAATTTTTACGCGGAGAACATCCACTGATGAAGCGACATTCTGTCCTCGCGGTTGTCGTCTTAGTTGCGATGGTGTCAGCCAATGCACCTGCCCAGTCTGCACCAAAGCCCGCGGCGGAGGTTCCGACCGGCTTCACCGCGTATGCAGAATTCGGCGGGACCGCCAATGGCGATGGCCAGATTTACCAGCTGACCACCACGTTGGGCTATGACTTCACTTCGCATCTGGGCGTCGATGCCGGTGTGCCCGTCTACTTTGTGCGACCTTCCAGTTCTACGGGGGCGGTTTCGACCAACGGACTGGGTAACCCGTTCGTCGATGTGCATGCCCGATACGCCCTCCCGATCGTGAATTTCGGTACTGTTTTGACCGGCTTCGTTCCAGTGGGCGACAGCAACAAGGGCCTGAGCACCGGACGCGGCACTTTTGACTGGACAAACCACTTCGATCATTCGTTCTCCAAGCTGACGCCCTTCGTCAATGTCGGGATCGCCAATACCATCGTGAACACATCGCTGTTTGTACGGCCATATACGACGCTGGGCTTCAATACGCACTTCGAGGGTGGCGCTACCTATGACATGTGGAGATTCCTGCGAGTGGGCGCATCGGCTTACGACATTGTTCCCACGGGGCGGCAGACGATTTTTAGTCAGGTAGCGCATGGTGCCGCTGGGCAGCACGGCCGCATCTTCGAGAGCGCGCAACAGACGACCGGCAGCGCCGATATCGCCAAAGATGACGGCTTCTCAGCCTGGATCGGGGCGAATCCATGGCGCGGCGTGAATCTCCTCCTGGGATTCACCCGGAGCATGCACTACGAATTGAATTCGGTTTCATTTGGTGTCGGTTTCAATTTGAAGCAGATGTACGGGGCGCACGCGCAGTAGAACGCAGCCTCACAGAAATTGCATACTGAAGGAGGAGCAGACACAATGAAGTCCTTACAAATTCTTGCAATCGCCCTGGCTTGCACACTTTGGAGTGCACCCGCTTTGGCCCAGCACGGACATCCCGGCGGCATGGGCGGCGGAATGGGTGGCGGGGCCAGCATGAACCACGGAGCATCCGATCATGGTCCGAGTGCCGCCAGTAGTGCGAGCACCTCTCATGGCCAAACGATGAACGATATCCTCACCCGGAACACGCAATTGGCGGACAAGATTCAGCACCTGACCGGGATGAGTGCGCAGCAGGCCTGCAAAGGCTTCAAGAACCTTGGCCAATGCGTCGCCGCGGCTCACGTTAGCCACAACCTGGGCATCAGTTTCTCCTGTCTCCAGGCGGATATGACGGGCACAACTCTCAAGTCGAGCACGGCGTGCCCGGCCGGGACCGGGAGCAAGTCGATGAGTCTCGGCAAGGCGATTCAGACTTTGCGCCCTAACTCGGACAGCAAGGCTGAGGCCCAGAAAGCCTCCAAGCAGGCGGACCAGGACATTAAGGAGTCAAATAGCTAGTTAGCCAACCGGGATTGGCAGGTACGACCTATCCGCCGGTCGTTGGCCATTACGCGAAGCCTGATTTCTTCAGCTCACTCGTATTTTTGTGTTCTCCGGGCTGGACACCTCTCAGGCTTCGCGTCTCCATTTCCTGTGTAAATCACACTCCGGTCGAATCACGCTGGAAACTCCCAAAAACAAACGTAGTAAGCTATACGGAATGCCTTCCGAGAAGATCCTGATCGTCGACGATGAGCGCCTGGTGCGCTGGTCCCTGCGCCAGAAGTGCGAGGAGTGGGGCTACCACGTTGTGGAGGCGGAGGCCGGAGAACCCGGCCTGAAAGTCGCCCAGCACGAATCGCCCGATCTGGTTCTGCTCGATGTCCGCATGCCCGATATGAGTGGCCTGGAGGTGCTCGATCAACTCAAAAAGAACGGCGACGCCCGTGCCGTCATCATGATCACCGCCGACCCGCAACTGGACGACGTAAAAGCCGCGCTCAAACTGGGCGCCTATGACTTTATCGGCAAGCCGCTCGATTTCGACGAACTGCACGTCACCATCAAGAATGCGCTCGAAACCACCCGCCTGCGCACCGAAGTGCAATCCCTGCGCGGCGAAGTTCATCGCCGAACGGGCTACCACAACGTCGTGGGCGTGTCCGGCAAGATGACCGAGTTGATGAACTTTGTCCGGAAAGTGGCCGCCAGCGAAGCCACCACCATCCTGATTCAAGGCGAGAGCGGCACGGGCAAGGACCTGATCGCCAAGGCCATCCATTACGAGAGCGCTCGCGCCGAGAAGGGCTTCGTCGCCATCAACTGCTCCGCCATCCCCGAAACCCTCATGGAAGCCGAACTGTTCGGCCACGAGAAAGGCGCCTTCACCGACGCCAAGCAGATGAAGAAAGGTCTGTTCGAGATGGCGGATGGAGGAACGCTCTTCCTCGACGAGATTGGCGAACTCTCACCCTTGCTGCAAGCCAAGCTGCTGCGCGTCCTCGAAGATCAGGTCATCCGCCGCGTGGGCGGTGTTCGCGATATGCAGGTTGACGTGCGCGTGATTGCAGCTTCCAATCGCGATCTGGAAAAAGCTGTTCGTGAAGGCCAGTTTCGCCAGGACCTGTATTACCGCCTCGCGATCATCGCGATTTTCATCCCCCCACTGCGGGACCGCAAGGAAGACATCCTTCCGCTGGTGGACTCATTCATCGACCGCTATAACAGCAGGTTCCGGAAGTCCATCCGCGGCATCACCGATGAGACCCGGAAGATGCTTCTGAATCACACCTGGCCCGGCAACGTGCGCGAACTGAAAAACACCATTGAGCGCGCCATGATTCTCGAAGACGAGCAGTACCTGCGCCCGGTGTACTTGCCATTCTCGGTAGCCGAAACCGGCGGCCGCACTGTGTTCGAACGC
>OEKN01000082.1_pt1 | contig 10198 bp, 8 predicted proteins | sample 1503361 | NCBI WGS metagenome assembly OEKN01 (sample SAMEA104379592, study PRJEB20068) | metagenome | biome: 1000743; feature: 77; material: 1998 | place: USA | collected 2012 | depth 25 m
GGCCTATCTCGGCCAGAACTATCTGGAAGTCGATCGCTCGCTGATTCCCACGATCCTTCAACTGCTCCGCGATGAAGATCAATTCGACTATTGTGTCGACGTCACCGCCGTCCACTATCCCAAGCGCGAGAAGCAATTTGACATCGTTTGGATTCTCTACTCGTTCCCGAAGAACGAACGAGTGCGCGTGAAAACACAAATCGCCGACGGCGAGCACATCCCCTCAGCAGTCCCGATCTGGGCGACGGCCAACTGGCTGGAGCGCGAAACCTTCGACATGTTCGGCATTCATTTCGATGGCCACCCTGATCTGAAGCGCATTCTCCTGCCCGATGGATGGAAAGGTCATCCCTTGCGCAAGGAGTACGGCATCATTCAGCAGGACCAGGAATGGGTCCAGATCAACCTGGGAATCGAGAGCGGTCAATGAAAACGATCTCAGCCAGCATCATGAGGAGTGGAGCGGCTGACGACCGACGACTGAAGACAGACGACTAAATCATGACCGACCCGAACAGCTCCGTTTCGCATCTCGACCTCGAAGAAAGCAAGAAGACTTTCCTCGATGCGAACGAACTCGTCATCAACATGGGTCCGCAGCATCCGGCAACACACGGGGTGTTGCGCGTCATTCTCCGGCTTGACGGCGAAAAGGTCATGGGGCTTGAGTGCGTGATCGGCTACCTGCACCGCGGCGTCGAGAAGATCGCCGAGCACCGCACCTACACGATGTTCAACCCGTACGTCGATCGCATGGATTACGTGGCGGCGGTATCGAACGGGTTGGGATATTGCGAAGCGGTCGAAAAGCTGCTGAACATCGAGGCGCCCCCGCGCGCCAACTACATTCGAGTCATCCTTACCGAGCTGAATCGCCTCGCCAGTCACCAGCTCTGGCTGGGCACGCACGCGCTCGATATTGGAGCCATGACTCCGCTTTTCTACACCTTCCGCGACCGGGAAGAAATTCTCAAGATCTTCGAGAAATACTGCGGCGCGCGCCTCACCACCCATGCTTTCCGCATCGGCGGCTGCCAGTATGAAACCTACGAGGGCTTTGAGAAGGATGTAAAGAAGTTTCTTACTTTCGTCGCTCCCAAGATCGACGAATATGAAGAGCTGCTTACCACCAATCGCATCTGGGTCGAGCGCACGAAAGATGTCGGGACCATCTCTGCGAAGGACTGCATTGCCCTTGGCGTGACTGGCCCTGTGCTGCGCGCCAGCGGCGTCAAATGGGATCTGCGCAAGGCGCAGCCGTACGCGGCCTACAAGCAATTTGATTTTGAAATTCCCACCGGCCAGAATGGCGACACATACGACCGATATCTCGTCCGCATGGCCGAAATGCGCCAGTCCCTGCGCATCATCCAGCAGGCGGTCGACAGCATTCCCGAAGGCCCTATCATGGCCAAGGTTCCGAAGGTCATAAAGCCGCCCGTGGGCGAGATCTATCACTCGATCGAAGCCCCCAAGGGCGAGCTCGGCTACTTCATTGTCAGCGATGGTTCCACTCAGCCTTACCGCGTGCGCGTGCGCCCACCATCCTTCGTGAACCTGCAGGCGCTTGACCTCATGTGCCGTGGCCAACTCGTCGCCGACGTAATCGCCGTCATTGGCACACTCGACATCGTTCTGGGCGAGGTGGACCGCTAATGCCCGGCTTCATTACGAATTACCTGGACAAGAATGTCCAAATTACCCCTGGCCAGTTCGGCAGCCTTTTCTGGGCTCTCGTCTACATCTTGCTCGTTTTTGCGGGAGTCTCACTCGCGGTCGTCTGCATGAACTGGCTGGAGCGCAAAATCCTCGCGCACATGCAGGTTCGCCTCGGACCCATGCGCGTAGGCCCCCACGGCTTGCTGCAGCCCATTGCCGACGCTCTCAAGCTGATTCTGAAAGAAGACATCGTGCCCGAGGGCGCCGACACTTTCGTCTTCCTGCTCGCGCCGCTCATCATTCTGCTTGCGGTCTTCAGCGTCTATTGCGTCATCCCATTCGGACCCACCCACGCCATTACCGACATGAATATCGGAATTCTGTTCATGCTGGGCGTCTCATCGCTCGGCGTGCTCGGCATCGTGATGGCCGGCTGGGCGTCGAACTCGCACTACCCGCTGATCGGGGCTCTGCGTTCGAGTGCTCAGATGGTTTCCTACGAAGTCGCGATGGGCTTGGCAGTCATCTCCGCTGTTTTGATGACCAGCCTTAACCCCGCCGGAACCGGAACGCTGAGCATGATCGGGATCGTGCAGGCCCAGTACGCTCAGCACACCTGGTTCATCTTCAAATTTTTCCCTTTGGGGTTCATCGCCTTCTTCATCTTTGCGGTCGCGATGGTCGCCGAAACCAACCGCGCTCCCTTCGATCTGCCCGAAGCCGAGTCGGAACTCACCGCCGGTTTTCATACCGAGTACAGCGGCCTGCGCTGGTCTTTATTTATGCTGGGCGAGTACGCCGCCATGATCGCGGTTTCCTCGATCGCCATTACGCTCTGGCTCGGCGGATGGATGCGGCCATTCCCGAATCTCCTGCATGGTTCAACCTGGGACCTCGCCTTCTCGCTATTTCCGGCGCTCACTTTCTTAGGATTGGCCGCGATGACGTTCTATAGCACTATGCGCATGCCGAAGCATCCGTACTTCCGCATCCAGACTGTCGGACTCGCAGCCTTTGGCGGGGTCTTCGTCTTGATCGCACTCATCCTGCTCATTCCCCGCGTGCGCGACGGCGTGCAGGACATTTACTGGTTCGTCGCAAAAATTGCCGTCTTTCTGTACCTCTATATCTGGTATCGCGGCACGTTTCCGCGTTACCGTTTTGATCAGTTGATGAAGGTGGGATGGAAGGTGCTCCTGCCCCTCGGCATTGGCGTGCTGATGGCCACGGGAATTATGGGCTTGCGCACCGAGATTTGGGATTTCGTGCAGCGGTTGGTACACATCTGATATGGCGCCGGTAGCGACCACATTTTTCTTCTACTTCCTCTCCGGACTGGCGGTCCTGGGCGGCGTGCTGGTCATCACCCGAAAAAATCCGGTGCATTCCGCCCTGGCCCTGATCCTCACGTTGTTGTGCGTGGCCGGCCTGTACCTGATGCTTTATGCCCCCTTTGTCGCCGGCGTGCAGATCATCCTTTACGTGGGCGGCATCATGGTGTTGTTCCTCTTCGTGATCATGCTGGTTAACATCGAGCGCTCGGAGAAAGAAAAGCAATTCAACCAGCAGTGGCTCCCAGGAATTCTGGCGGCCTGCGGCCTCGGCCTGTTGTTTGTTTTGATTTACGTCAAGGGCAAAGCGATGTTTTCGCAACCCGTGCTCACGATGCCCGAGACGGAAAACACGCAGAGAGTCGGCGTGATCCTTTACAGCAATTACATGTTCCCCTTCGAAATCGCGTCACTGTTGCTGCTGGTCGCGATCATCGGAGCGGTGGTAATGGCGAAGAAGAGAATTTGAGGGCTAGCAGTTAGCTATTAGCCATTAGCTCTTAGCTCAATCTGTCGATTTAGGATTTGGGCGTAACCGGGACATCGAGAGAGGAAACTTCTGACGAATTGCTTTGCAACTTCACTCTTGAAAGAGGGCGCTTTTGAAACAATGCGCTTTGAGAAAAATGAGCTTTGAGAACAATGGCGCTTTGAGAACAATGCGCCTTGAAAAAATGCCCTTTGAAAAATTGAGCTTTGAAAGAATTGTGCTAGAGAAAAATTGTGCTTTGAGAGAATTGTGCTTTGAAAGGGGCGGCCTTCAGGCCCCCCGCAATTCAGCCAAAAATTAGGGGGCTTTAGCCCCTGAGGGACTCGGCCACTTAATCAAGTTGTGCATTGAGGGCTAAGAACTAGAGCTAAGAGCCAGCAGCTAAGAGCTGATTTATGGTTCCCATTACCACTCTTCATTATCTCGTCGTTGCCGCCGCACTGTTCGTGCTGGGTGTCATCGGTGTGCTCACCCGCCGGAACGTAGTCATTGTCCTGATGTCGATCGAGCTGATCCTCAATGCCGTGAACCTCAACCTGGTTGCGTTTTCCCGCATGTGGGGACTTCACGGTCAGGTCTTCGCGATTTTCGTCATCACCGACGCTGCCGCGGAAGCCGCCGTCGGACTGGGTATCCTGATCGCCTTCTTCCGCAACAAGGAGACGGTCAACGTAGACGAGGTGGATTTGTTGAAGTGGTGAGAAAGCAGCTCTTAGCCATTAGCTCTAGGCTTTTGATCTGAGCTAAGAGCTAACAGCTAAAGGCTAATAGCTAAACCATGTTCTTCTTAAACCAAATCTGGATCATCCCGCTGCTGCCAGCCCTTGGGGCAACGCTGATGTTCTTCTTCGGCCGCAAGCTGCAGAAGCAAACCGTGAGCGCCGTGTGCGTCGGAGTGGTCGCTCTCGCTTTCGTCATGTCATGCGGCGCGGTCTGGCAGTACACCCACTCCTACGGCCCCGGTCAGGTTTTCGAGAAGCCGATGTATACCTGGCTTGGCAGCGACACCGGTCATCTCACCTACGCCACCAAGGACGGCTACCCCGCAGACTTCAAGGCGCAGGTGGGATTCCTGCTCGACCCGCTCTCCAGCATCTGGCTCCTGTTCGTCACCGGAGTCGGCATGCTCATCCACATTTACTCCATCGGCTACATGGCGCATGAAGGCGGCTACTACCGCTTCTTCGGATACCTGAATCTCTTCATGTTTTCCATGCTGACGCTGATCATGGGCAACAACTATGCCATGTTGTTCGTGGGCTGGGAGGGCGTGGGCCTTTGCTCCTATCTGCTGATCGGCTTCTACTTCCACCGAAAGTCAGCGAGCGACGCCGCCAATAAGGCCTTCATCGTGAACCGCATCGGCGACGCCGGCTTCCTGCTTGGCATGTTCACGATTGCCTGGTATCTGGGATCGCTGCGCTTCACCGACGTGAACGCCATGGCCCGAAGCGGACACTTCACGATTGGCGATCCCGTCCTGACCGCTGCCGCGCTGCTCCTGTTCGTGGGTGCCTGCGGCAAGTCAGCGCAGCTTCCACTCTACATCTGGCTGCCGGACGCCATGGAAGGCCCGACCCCGGTCTCCGCATTGATCCACGCAGCCACGATGGTGACCGCGGGCGTCTACATGGTGGCACGCTCGAACGCGATTTTCGTCCTGGCTCCCACGGCGATGAAGACAGTCGCCATCGTCGGCGCCCTGACCGCCATCTTCGCCGCCTCGATCGGCCTGGTGCAGAACGACATCAAGCGCGTGCTCGCCTACTCCACCGTCTCGCAACTCGGCTACATGTTCCTCGCGCTCGGCGTGGGCGCCTTTGCCGCGGGCGTCTTCCACGTCTTCACCCACGCGTTCTTCAAAGCGCTCCTGTTCTTGGGAGCCGGGTCCGTCATTCACGCCATGAGCGGCGAGCAGGACATGCGCAACATGGGCGACCTCGGCCACCGCACGCCCACTACGCATATCACCATGTTCATCGCGACCCTCGCGATCGCCGGAATCCCGCCCTTCGCCGGCTTCTTCTCGAAGGACGAAATCCTCTGGCAGACATGGACCTCCGAGCATGGCGCCTACATTTGGCTGTGGGTGATCGGTTGGGTCACCGCGTTGATGACGGCTTTCTACATGTTCCGACTCATGTTCCTGACGTTTCATGGTCGTCCCCGCATGGATCACGAGGTGGAACATCACATCCACGAGTCGCCAAAGTCGATGACTGTCCCGCTGATGATCTTGGCGTTCTGCTCGATCTTCGCCGGAGCGTTGGGCTGGCCGCACAGCCTGGGAGGACACGATCGTTTTGGAAAATTCCTTGAGCCAGTGTTCGCTCGCGAAGCCACGGTTCTCAGCGAAGAAGGCAAAGCCGGACAAGTGGCCGCGGGTGAAAAAGAAGCAGAGCACACCAGCAGCACCGAATACGGCTTGATGTTCTTGTCGGTCGCGGCCGGCGTCGTCGGATGGGGCATGGCCTGGAGGGCATATCGTCACGCCGATAAGGGTTACCTCGAGCCCATCGAAGCCGGTGCGAAGCCCTTGTATACGGTCCTCTACAACAAGTGGTACGTTGACGAACTCTACGATTATCTCTTTACGGGCCGTCGCAAGGTGGGAGACATACGCCTAGGCGTGCTTGGCCTGGGCGAAGCTTCGACCTGGGTTGATGTCCATGTAGTCGACGGCACGGTAAACGGTGCGGGCTGGACGACCCGGATCATCGCATCCATTTCCAAGTGGTTTGACACCTGGATCATCGACGGGCTCGGCGTCAACGGACCGGCGATTCTGGCCCGCATCTTGTCCTACCCATTCCGCCTTTTCGAATGGGGATTAGTGCAGTGGTACGCGCTGGTGATGGTGGCAGGTTTGTTGGGTTTCGTTTTCTATTACGCGTATCGATAGCTACGAGCCACGAGCTATGAGCTACGAGCCAAAAGCTAGGAGCTGTAGAAAAAGTAGCGCCGGCGTCTCGCCGGCTATCCTGAGAGCCGACCTGAGCTTGTCAAAAGGGCCTTCGGGAGCTGGGGAAGTTGCAAGCATGCGAGCAATGGAAGCCGTGCCTGCTCGAAGCTCGTAGCTCGTAGCTGCCACTGAGAACTGGCAACTGAGAACTTATGCAGAATCACATTCTCTCGATCATCCTGTTCACGCCGCTGTTGGGCGCGATCGTGCTCCTGTTCGTTCCCAAGGAGAGCAAGGACGCCATCCGCTGGATCGCGAACATCTTCGCACTGGCCGGCTTCCTGATCTCGATTCCGCTCGTGCCCATGTTCTGGGCGCAGCGGTTCGATATCAGCCACGCCTTCAAATTCATCGAAGGCGCGCCCAATACCTGGATTCCCACCATCGGTGCCGGCTACTACCTCGGCATCGACGGCATCTCCTTCCTGCTGATCATGCTTACCACCATGCTCGGCTGGATTTCGATCCTTTCCTCCTGGACCGCGATCGAGAATCGGGTGAAGGAGTACTACATCTGGTTCCTCGTTCTACAGACCGGCATGCTCGGCGTCTTCATGGCGCTCGATTTCTTCCTGTTCTTCGTGTTCTGGGAAGCCATGCTGGTGCCCATGTACTTGCTCATCGGCATCTGGGGCGGCCCGCGCAAGCTCTACGCAGCCATCAAGTTCTTCCTCTACACGCTGGCCGGCTCCGTGCTGATGTTGCTCGGCATCCTGTTCCTGTATTTCAATCACCACTCGGTAACCGGCATCTACACCTTCGCCATTCCCGAGCTCTACAAAACTGCGCCGCAAATCTTCTTCAACCCGCAATACGGATCGACGTACGCGACGCTCCTCTTCTTCGCCTTTTTCCTTGCCTTCGCCATCAAGGTGCCGATGTTCCCCTTCCACACCTGGCTGCCGGATGCTCACGTGGAAGCGCCCACCGCTGGTTCCGTCATTCTGGCCGGCGTTCTGCTGAAGATGGGAACGTACGGTTTCATCCGTTTCTCGCTGCCGTTTTTCCCCGCGGTGGTCATGAGCGCAAAGGTTCGCGGCTGGATGATTTTCCTTTCCATCGTGGCCATCATCTACGGCGCTCTGGTTTCGCTCATGCAGAAGGATATGAAGAAGCTGGTGGCGTACTCCTCGGTCAGCCACCTGGGCTTCTGCACGCTGGGAATTTTCGCGCTGAACCCAGTCGGTTTAAGCGGGTCCGTCTTGCAGCAGATCAACCACGGCATCTCTACCGGCGCGCTCTTCTTGATTGTGGGCGTGCTCTACGAACGGCGGCACACGCGCGAGATCTCCGAGTACGGCGGCATCTCCAACGTCATGCCGGTCTACGCCACCATCACCATGATCATGTTCCTGTCTTCGATGGGACTCCCCTTGCTCAACGGCTTTGTGGGCGAGTTCACCATCCTTCAGGGGACGTTCATGGAGAACTGGAAGTGGGCGGCGTGGGCAGTCCCCGGCGTGATTCTCGCTGCCGCATACCTGCTCTGGCTCTATCAGCGCGTTTTCTTCGGCACGGTAACCAATCCCAAGAACGAGAAGCTGCATGATCTGACGCCGCGCGAGATCGCCACTTTCGTTCCGCTGATCATCATGGCGCTCTGGATCGGCCTCTATCCGAAGCCGTTCTTCCAGATTCTCGAGCAGCCCAGTATGCAAATTGCGAGGACCGTCCGCGAAGGCGCCCGGTCCCCCAATGTCGTGGCGTCCACTCCTGCCACCGCTCCTCGAAACGCGCCTGCGAAGCCTGACTCGGCGAAAGGAATGGACTAGTGCCCGCCAGCATCAACCAATACTTCAGCGGCGTGGATTACCTGCTCAGCCTGCCCATGCTCCTGCTCACCCTGTTCGCGATGGGCATCCTGCTGATGGATCTGCTGATGTCGCCCGAGTTGAAATGGATGAACCCGGTGCTCGCGTTAACAGGAGTAGGGTTCGCGACCTACGGTGTTCATCGCATTCAATCCTGGTTTAACACCCAGGGGCCGATTATGGGCCGGCTCGGGTTCATGGGAACGCTTCTCATCGATCGCTTCGCCATCTATTTCTTCTTTCTCTTTCTTGCGGGGACTGCGGTCGCCATCCTGATGTCCTGGCGTTATCTCGAGATTGAGCGCGAAAACCACGGTGAGTACTACGCCCTGCTGCTGTTTTCCGTGGTGGGCATGATGTGCATGGCCGCGGGATTCGACATCGTCCTGATCTTCATCGGCCTCGAATTGATGGCGATTTCCACTTACGTGCTTGTCGGATTCCTGCGACGCGACAAGCGTTCGAATGAAGCCGCGCTGAAGTACATGTTGCTGGGCGCATTCTCATCGGGCATCTTCGCCTACGGCCTCTCACTTTTTTACGGCATTACCGGCAGCACGAACCTGCAGGTGATCGAGGCCCGTTTAAGCAATCGGCTGGCCGCCAACGGAGGCCACGCCGACCCGATTCTCATTGTGGCAATGTTGACCACCGCCACCGGCCTGCTCTTCAAAGTGGCCGCCGTGCCCTTCCATCAATGGGCGCCGGATGCCTATGAAGGAGCGCCTACCAGCATCACCGGATTCATGTCCGTCTCAGTCAAGGCCGCCGGTTGGGCGATGCTTCTGCGAATCTTCATGTTCATGATGCCGTCGCTGCGGCCTGTCTACGTTCCGTTTCTCGTATTCGTCTCGATCGCGACGATGACGGGCGCCAACTTCGCTGCGCTCACGCAAAGCAATCTCAAGCGCCTTCTGGCGTATTCCTCGATCGCCCACGTCGGCTACATGCTGCTTGGCCTGATTGCAGGCCCGAAGGACAGCTTCAATCAGGACGGCATCAAGGGCATCCTCGTCTACCTGCTCGTGTACACGTTCATGAATCTCGGCGCGTTCGCCGTGATTACCTCGCTGCGCCACCGCAACGTGATTGGCGATGAGATCGACGACATCGCCGGTCTTTACGCGCGCGCTCCCATCGAAGCGGTCCTGATGCTGGTATTCCTGCTTTCACTTGCCGGGATTCCTCCGCTGGCTGGGTTCTGGGGCAAGTACTTCATCTTTTTGAGCCTGGTGGAGAGCGGCCACTACACGCTCGCGGCCCTCGCCGTCGTCTATTCCGTGTTCGGCCTGTATTACTATCTCCGCATCGCCAACGCGATGTTCATGCGCGAACCAGTGGAGAAGGAAGCTCTGCCGCTAAGCCCCGCCATGGGCGTGGCGCTGGCGGTGACTGCGTTCATCACCGTGGCCATCGGAATCTTCCCCAACGCCATGATCCAGACCGTCAACTGGGTCTGGGGTCTGAGCGATACGTCTCCGCTGGCGCACCTGATACGCTAGAGCGGAACGATAAAGCTTGTCATCCTGGCGAAGCGAAGGACCCGCTTTTCTCCGAGGTCATCGTGCCCGAGAACCGCGAACCCGATCAGCCCAAGAAGAGCGTCCTGGTGCAGCTGGCGAACTACAGCCAGCTGGCTTTCATTTTCCCGGCCGCCACGGTGGTGGGTTGGCTCATCGGCTCCGCCCTCGATCATTGGCTGCATACGACCTGGCTCTACTTGGCGGGACTGATCCTTGGCATCATCGCGGGCTTCGTGGAATTGATTCGACTCGTGACCTCCTCCGAATCGAAATCCTGAGAATTCGTTCCCAAAGCTTCGGGCATGAAGGCGTCGTCTCCGAGCAAGTGTTGGGGGTACCCCCCTCCCCCTGGTCTTGTGGAATCAATAATTTACGCGCGAGAGAGGGCCAAAATCTTTGATGTCAAAGAACTTATAGGCAAA
>OEKN01000061.1_pt1 | contig 10178 bp, 10 predicted proteins | sample 1503361 | NCBI WGS metagenome assembly OEKN01 (sample SAMEA104379592, study PRJEB20068) | metagenome | biome: 1000743; feature: 77; material: 1998 | place: USA | collected 2012 | depth 25 m
CAGCATTCGATTTTTCCGCGGCCTGCTAGTTGATCTCGAAAGAGAGAATGCCTCAGAGCCCGCACCAAACGGCTGAGCCCGGCCATATCAGCATCCGAGACAACAATGCAGTGACTCTTCATGATGAACTCCTTTCCGTTCGCCGTTGCGTCAGGGGCGGCTATGCGGCCTTCGATTTGTCAATCTCAGATTCAACCTTGCTTTGGGCTTCTTTTTTCAAAGGGCCCCGTTCCGGTTGGGCAAGCATCGACAGTTGCTTCTTGCTGGCTTTGTTTCGGCGAGAGTTGATTTCGAACCATATTAGGAGAGCTACACCGCCCGCACACAGGACCAATACCAATATGTTTGCCGGGTCCATGACGAAACCTCCTTGTGTTGGTCGTTCTCAGGCTTCTGCCTGGCGTATTGAGAATTTCTCGATAGATACAGTCAATGACGCAGGGGTACGGGGCAACGGTCGCGTCCTCACTCCCACTCCGTCCTCCGAGATGAGTGTCATCTTCGAGGCACAAGCGCCACAGAGCCAAAAATCTTCAATTCGGCGACGGGTCACCGCCTCTAGTCGGACCCTGAGCGCCGTTGAAGGAGCACTCAGTTCGAACCTAAACAGTTTTCCGTCACGGTAATAGCGGAAGGGAATGCCACACTCCGGGTTTGCACAGCGTTCTACCACAGTTCACCTCGATATCTTTCACGCGTCGCCTGCCACCAGGAAGTCGGAAGAACCAGTCCGACCTGCTCGAAGTAGTTCCACGATGCAGGGTCCCGCCACTTCTGGAGTGAGAACGCCGGTGCCAACAGCGCCCTCAAGGAGTGCCATTGCGTTATCGCGTCGGTGGATGAGCATGTCTCGTGCGAACTGACGCAGTTCTGGATCAGGTGAAGAGAGAGCTTCAACCAGTTCCCATCCAGCATCCGGATCGGCCGTTTTGCTCCACACGATTCCGCAAGCCAACATGTAATTGAAATCCATGGCAACCTCGGGGTATTCCAGCTTGTCGAACATGACCTATGCTCCGATGAGTGCCCGCCAGCCGCCGATGGCCTGACCCTAACTCTTTAGTCCCGATCGATCTCAGCGCCGGGCGATTGAAGCACCTGTGCCGGCGTCGTTATCGGTGCCTTGGCCAAGGACGTGACTCCGAATTCGTGGACGAGACGCCCTCCGTTATGAGCCGTGTTTGTCAACAGTTGAGCACCTCCGCCGTAGAGAACAAGGAAGACGACAGAAACAATGACCGACATCGCACGACTGGGCTCCCATTTGAGCAAACGCGGAGCGACAAGGATGCACGCCAAAACAGCCGTTAAGAGTGTGAACGTGAGACGGGTTTTCTCTGCGAGGTCCTCGTGACGTTCGAGCACGGCTTTGACCTGCGTTGTCCTCTCGGCAAGTTGTCCGGCGGCCTCCCCTGTTTCGACAGCAAGGTACACGGAGGTCGTTCCGAGAATCATCAGCGCCAGCGCGGAAATCATGAACACCTGGCGCTTTGGCGCAGAAACTAGATGCGCAGCGATGACGAACAACGGTGCAACCAGGAGCAGGGCGATCGGAAAATGGATGATCAGGGGATGCAATGCATCCCAGCTCGGAATAGGTGGCATCTGGAACACGGGGAGTCTCCTTACTGCAATTGTCTGAATTCCGCCCTTAACATGCTTCAAAGATTTGCGCACGGATAGGTCGGTTGATCACCAATCCATCCGCCGCTTTTCGATGAGGCCCGTGAAAATTGCTACCGTGGTGGCGTCGGTATCGAGCAGTTCGCTCGAGTGCCCCCCTGACTACACCGAAAGTAGCTCAGCGGGTTCGCGTTCTCACCGATTCGCGGCCAGTGCGCGCTTGACGCGTCCGCTGGATCTCCCGCCGGAAGGCCCGTCCAACTCGTTCGCTCGCGCGGTCAATGGCGGTGAAGAGATCCGCGTCGGTCTGGTCCAACACCACTCGTCCCGAGGGCCGAAGTTCGGCGCTGATGTGGCAGGATTGATCGATGCCACCTCGCACACCATTGGTGTCTGAAATTCGCACCACAATTCGTCCTATTCGCGAGGCGAATCGCCCGAGGGCGAAGTGTAACCGGCGGGCGGTGTAACTTCGCACCGCATCCGCCACATCGGTACCGTGTATGCGGACTTCGACTTCCATTGGATTTCCTCCAACGACCTGTGCCGCTATGCCGCTGCGGCATCGCTCTTGCGACCTGTGATCTCCTCTTCGGCGCGTAGCCAATCTTCTAGCTCGTAGCCGTCTTGTCCCCCGCGTGCCTCGAATAATTCATAGGCTCGCGTGCGAATCTCCTCTTCGATCCTTAGATCGGCAGTAGCAACTGGCTTGCCATGAGAATTCTTTTTCATGATTATGCTCCCCTCATTTTTGGTTTCTTGCCGGCCTAAGCTGTTTGCCGACAAAACATTCTTAACTGGCAAGCAACCAACTAAAAAGTAGATAATCTGAGCAGCGAGTGTTCGGTTTTCTCTAATAGTGAGAAATTTAACACTGACGGTGATCTCATGGAATGGATTAACTATCATCATCTCTTCTATTTTTGGACCGTGGTTCGAGCCGGCACCATCGGGCGTGCCAGTGAACAACTGCGCTTGGCGCCGCCGACAATCAGCGCTCAGCTAAGGAGTTTGGAAGGCAGCCTCGGGGAGAAACTGCTGACCCGTTCGGCCCGTGGTGTCCAGCCGACCGAGGTTGGGCAAATTGTGTATCGGTATGCCGAGGATATTTTTGCGCTTGGACGCGAAATGCTCGATACCGTCAAAGGGCGTCCAACCGGACATCCCTTACAGGTCATCATTGGAATCGCAGATGTATTGCCGAAAGAGATCTCGCACGCGCTCATCGTGCCCGCACTTCGGCTAGGACAGCAAGTGCAGATAACGTGCCGTGAGGACAACCAGGAACACCTTCTCGCAGAGTTGGCCATACAAGAACTCGATGTGGTGCTGTCCGACACACCGATTGGCCCTCCCGCGAAGGTCCGCGCCTACAACCACCTACTTGGCGAGTGCGGTATGACGTTTTTCGCGACTCGTGAACTATCCACGAAGTATTCGAGGGGATTCCCGAAGGTGCTTCAAGAGGCCCCATTGTTACTTCCAGCTGACAACACGACCGTTCGCCGTGCGCTGGATCAATGGCTTGACGCCCATCAGATTCGACCCTTTGTGGTTGGACAGTTCGAAGATTTCGGTCTGTTGCGCCGCTTTGGGGAAACCGGGGCAGGCATGTTCGCAGTTCCATCGGTCCTCGAGAAACTCTTTCGCAGAGAACGCAAGCTTAGGGTGGTGGGACGTGCTGCCGCTGTGCGGAATCGCTTCTATGCGATCTCTGTGGAGCGAAAGCTAAAACATCCTGCTGTGGTTGCGATCTGCGAGACTGCACGACATGCACTATTTAGTTGACGACTTTCCACACGTAGCAAGGGCCGTTGACGGACGAGACTCCAAACCCGGAAGAATCCGGTCCTCAGCCGCTACGTTGGTAAGCGGATCACCAGCCGGTGTGCGCCCGATCACATTAGGCGCTCCTAGTGGGCGAGCGATAATTGAGGTAGCCTGCAAATGACAAGGAGAAACTCATGCCGCAGAGCGCAGTGACGGAGCCCGTCAACCTCGAAAAGCAAGCCTCGAATGCGGCTTCTGGCCTACCGAAAAAATCTCCCAAGAGTTTCAATTCATTTCAAATCGCACAAGCCCAGTTCGACAAAGTAGCTGAATACTTGGGCCTTGATGCCGCCACCAGAGACCTCCTGCGTTATCCTCTGCGCGAATACCAGTTTGCGATCCCGGTGCGCATGGACGATGGGATCGTGAAAGTCTTTCGAGGATTCCGCGTCCAGCACAATGACGCGCGTGGACCGGGCAAGGGAGGCATTCGTTTCCACCCGCAGGAGACGATCGATACTGTACGCGCGCTATCCATGTGGATGACGTGGAAGTGCGCCGTGGTCGATATTCCGCTTGGTGGAGCGAAGGGTGGAGTGATCTGTGATCCACATAATCTCAGCGCGCGAGAGCAGGAGCAGATTTGCCGTGGCTGGGTACGCCAAGTGGCAAGGGACGTCGGCCCAGTGACTGATGTACCGGCCCCGGATGTAATGACCGACGCGCAACACATGCTGTGGATGCTCGATGAGTTTGAGAAAATCCACGGCGGTCGATTTCCAGGATTCATTACCGGCAAGCCCGTCGGAATGGGTGGCTCGCTAGGTCGAACCGAGGCTACTGGCTATGGGGTCGTCATTACGCTGCGCGAGGCGCTCAAGGAACTGGGCATGCGCCCCGAGAATACCCAGGCGAGCGTGCAGGGCTTCGGCAACGTGGCGCACTACGCAATCGAACTTTACCAGCGGCTAGGAGGAAAAGTGATCTCCGTCTGCTGCTGGGATCAAGCGGACCAGTGTGCCTACACCTACCGCAAGAATGAGGGAATCAATCTCAGCCAACTGTTGTCGATCACGGACCACTTCGGCGGAATCAATAAAGCGAAAGCCAAGGAACTGGGCTACGAGGTACTCCCGGGAGAGGCATGGATAGAGCAGGATGTCGATATTCTCATTCCAGCGGCGATGGAAAACCAGATCACAGGCGACAACGTCACCCGTATAGGCCCCCAAGTACGAATCATTGCTGAAGGCGCCAACGGGCCAACTACTCCGGAAGCCGACGCTCAGATTCAGAAACGCAACATCCTGCTCATCCCCGACTTTCTGGCGAATGCCGGTGGAGTGACCTGCAGCTATTTCGAGCAGGTGCAGAGCAACATGAACTACTTCTGGGAGAAGGACGAAGTTCTGGGGAAGCTCGACCTGAAGATGACATCTGCATACTTTGCGGTCTCGGATCTGGCTCGCAGGGAAAAGTTGTATATGAGAGATGCTGCCTATGCCATTGCAATCGGTCGCGTAGCGAAGGCGTGCCACGAACGTGGCTGGGTATGATGGTCATCGCAACTTCGAACTAGAGGGCGCGCTACTCCGGCACTGCGCGCCGAATCTGTGCGTTCGATAAGATTCCGTGGGAGGTGTCGATGAGCGGTGTGAAGCCTCTCGTTGCTGAGTTGCCGGTCTTCGATCGCAAGTTCTGGGATGGTACCTTCCGGTGTACGCAGATCGGCTCTGGCTCAATCGGTGGCAAGGCCAGCGGATTGGTGTTCATCAAGGATCTTCTTGGCGCGCAGATTGACCCCACGTCCTTCCCCGATGTTGAGATTAACGTTCCGACCATGGCAGTCATCGCGACAGACTGTTTCGATCAATTCATAGCGCAGAACCATCTTGGCGGGCTGCCCTTCGACGAAATGTCCGATGACCGCATCGCCCATGCCTTTCAGAAGACCGAGCTTCCGTTTGAGCTGCTCGGTGATCTTCGCGCGCTGATTGTTCAAGTCAAAAGCCCTCTGGCGATCCGGTCGTCGAGCTTGCTGGAGGACGCATTGGAGCGTCCGTTTGCCGGCGTCTACGCCACCAAAATGATCCCGAACAACCAGCCCGATCCGGATACACGATTTCGTCGGCTGGTGGAGGCCATCAAGTTTGTGTACGCGTCGACGTACTTTCGTGAGGCACGGGACTACATCCGGACGACCGGGACCAAACCGGGCGAAGAAAAGATGGCGGTCATTATCCAGGAGATAGTCGGGCAGCGCAGAGGAGATCGCTTTTATCCTGACATTTCCGGTGTGGCACGTTCCTATAACTTCTATGCATTTGAACCGGCGAGACCAGAAGAAGGAGTGGTGACGTTGGCTCTGGGGTTGGGCAAGACGATTGTGGACGGCGGCATAGGCTGGACGTTTTCACCTGCCTATCCAAAGAAGCCACCACCTTTCGATTCCGTGGGGGAACTACTGAAGGGAACCCAAACCGAGTTTTGGGCAGTCAACATGGGCAAGCCCCCCGCTTACGATCCAATCAGCGAAACGGAATACATGGTGCACGCGAGTCTAGCCGACGCCGAGGCTGACGCCGCCTTGTATCTGCTCGCTTCAACCTACGATCCAGAACGTGACCGCGTCATCCCGGGAATTGGATCTCGGGGACCGCGGGTCTTAAATTTCGCTCCGATTCTCGTGCAGGACCAGTTTCCCCTAAACGAACTGTTGAAGACTTTGCTCAGCGCAGCGGAGAAGGCCGTCGACGCCAAAGTCGAGGTCGAGTTCGCTGTCACGTTGCACGGACGGCCCGGGGAACGCCTCCAGGTTCGTCTGGGCTTCCTGCAGGTTCGTTCCATGGTGGTTTCTGATCAGGTGGTAGATGTTACGACAGAGGATCTTTCAGATCCACGCGCCATTGTCGCGTCAGACATGGTGATGGGCAACGGCACCGCTGATGACATTCAAGATATTGTCTTCGTGCGCCCTGACAAGTTTTTGCCTCTAAATACACCTGCGATCGCCCGGGAGTTGGAATCGGTCAACGCGGAACTGCGGGATCAGAAGCGGCCCTTCCTGCTGATCGGATTTGGCCGCTGGGGCAGTTCCCATCCGTCGCTGGGCATTCCCGTCGACTGGAGCCAAATTTCCGGAGCACGGGCAATCGTCGAGGCCACGCTGCCAGAAATGAATGTGGAGCTGAGCCAGGGCTCGCACTTCTTTCACAACTTGTCGAGCTTTCGGGCAAGCTACTTCATGGTGCAACATGGGCGCCACTTTGGAATCAATTGGGATTGGCTGAACCGGCAGCCGGTTGTGCACGAGTCGGATCTTATCCGTCATGTGCGCCCCACCGAAAGGCTCTCGGTACGCGTCGATGGGCGGACCGCGAGAGGGGTAGTCCTCTCGCAGATGGGGAACAGTAAAAGCCAAGCGAGAAAATGAAGACCGACGAAACTCAATTCGGGACCATGCTCCATGCACTGCAAGAGCGGGCCAAGGAACTGAACTGTCTATATCAGGTGGGCGAACTCCTGAGCCAGTCAAACCGGCCTCTGGAGGAGATTTTCCGCGGCATCATCGAGGTTCTGCCTCCAGGCTGGCAATATCCACACGACTGTCAGGCTCGGATCCTGTTTGAGAACCTGACAATCCAGCCGCCTGATTTCCAAGCAACGCGATGGGTTCAAAAGGCCGACATCGTGGTCCAGGGTGAGGCGCTTGGAGCGGTTGAAGTTTTCTACCGGAGAGATCTGCCGCGATCCGACGAAGGCCCGTTCCTCAAGGAAGAGCGGAAGCTGATTGGGACGATCGCAGAGCGAATCGCAAGCGCGGTCACCCAACGGCGGCTAAGAGCCGCGTTCGAGGGCTGGGCAGCAGCGGATCAAGTATCGGCGCAAGGGGACTGGCGTGTCGTGCTGGAGTTTTTGCGCGAAACGGACCCCGCCCTGTTGAAGCGCATTTCACGCAAATTGATCAATCACCTGAGCTGGAGCGGAGTCGAGGAGGCCAAGGAACTCCTTCGGAGCGGCGGGGCGATCTTGCCGTGCGAGCCAGGCCTTGCCACCGATGAAAACAGGCCTCTTCCTCAGGACGCTCCCGGCCACTCCTCCGACTTGACAACGCATGCACTCCGGATCGCTGGCGAACATTTGAGCGAGAGCGAGATCCTCAATTGTGTGACTCGATGGATCAAAGAGGACAAGGCCAGCTTTTTGGTGCGAGCGCTCGAAAACCAGGACACTTCGCTCGGAGAGGTCATGGAGTGTGTCGAGCGCTATCGTCACATCGGTATCGAGGAGGACGAACTCTCGCTGTATACCCAGAAGGGTTTGCGGGTATCGCTCATTCGTCGCTTCTTTTCCGAAAGCCTCGACTTCATCAACGTCGCTAAGAGGTTCATTGACGTTAAGGATTTCTATGATCTGTTGGGTAAGGTCATCTACCCGCCCGCCTGCCATGGGAAGCTGGGCGGTAAGAGTGCAGGTTTGTTCCTGGCGAAGAAGATCATCGACAAAGCCCCTGAAGCGAGCACACTTCTGCGCGAAGTGAAGGTGCCGAGAACTTGGTACCTCACGTCCGATTGGATTCAGGACTTCGTGCACCATAACGATCTGGAAGACGTTCTCAACCGGAAATACATGGAGATCGACCAGGTTCGGCAGGAGTACCCGCACCTGGTGGCTCTGTTCAAGAGATCGTCCTTTCCTTCAGAATTTGCCAAGGGGCTTGCACTCGCTCTTGATGATCTCGGCGATGTTCCTCTCATCGTCCGCAGCTCGAGTCTCCTGGAAGACCGTCCCGGATCGGCTTTCTCTGGAAAGTACAAGAGCTTATTCTTAGGGAACTGCGGAAGCAAGGAGGAGCGACTGGCCGCATTGATGGATGCGATTGCGGAGGTGTACGCGTCGATCTTCGGGCCGGATCCGACGGAATACCGGGCCGAGCGCGGACTGCTGGATGTCCACGAAGAAATGGGCATCATGATCCAGGAGGTCGTCGGCCAGACTGTCGGCAAGTACTTCTTGCCGGCGTGCTCTGGAGTTGCATTCAGCAACAACGAGTTTCGCTGGTCTGCTCGCATCAAGCGTGAGGATGGCCTCATAAGGCTGGTACCTGGGTTGGGGACGCGTGCTGTGGATCGCGTCGCCGACGACTACCCGGTGCTAATCGCTCCGGGTCAGCCGAGTTTGCGTGTTAATGTCACGGCTGACGAAGTGCTCCGGTATTCGCCCAAGCGCATCGATCTCATCAATCTGGAAAGCAATGCCTTCGAGACGGTCGACGTCGCGGAACTCCTGTGCAACTCTGGCGCCACATATCCCCAGATTCGCAATCTGGTATCGCTCGTGAGCCATGACCGGATCGAGCCAATCATCGGACCGATGCCTGATTTCAGTTCTCAGGATGCGGTCTTCACCTTTGAAGGGCTGATTCGGAAGACTCCCTTCGTAAGCTGCATCCGTGAATTGCTGCACCTGCTGCAATCCAGGCTCGGAACCCCAGTAGACATCGAGTTTGCCTACGACGGGAAAGATTTCTATTTGCTGCAGTGTCGACCCCAAAGCTACGGCGCTGACACGGTTCCCGTCGCGATCCCGCAGAACCTGCCGTCGGACAAAGTCATCTTCTCGGCCGCACATTTTGTTTCGAACGGGAAGGTGCCGGAAATCACTCACATTGTGTATGTCGATCTCGAGGGCTATAGCCAGCTCCCGGATCATACGGCCATGCGCGATGTCGGGCGCGCGGTTGGCAGACTCAATAAGCTATTGCCGAAACGCCAGTTTATTCTGGTCGGGCCCGGACGCTGGGGCAGCCGCGGAGACATTAAACTCGGCGTTCCGGTGACCTACTCCGATATCAACAACGCGGCAATGTTAATCGAAGTGGCACGCCAGAGAGGAAATTACCTGCCGGAGTTGTCATTCGGAACCCACTTTTTTCAAGACCTCGTAGAGGCCTCGATCCGTTACTTGCCTCTCTACCCAGACGATCCAACGACAGTGTTCAACGAACTGTTCTTTCGACGGTCCCGCAATGTTCTGGAGGAGGTGCTTCCGGAATTCGCGCACCTTGCGGAGACGCTACGGGTAACCGATGTACCGCTCGAAACTGGCGGACTCATCCTGCGGGTGCTGATGAACGCCGACTTGAACCAGGCACTTGGGTTCCTGTCATCCCCACAGCAGAATATTGTATCGGTGGAATCCGAGGCGGAGTCCATTGATCGGGGTACGAATGAACACTGGCGCTGGCGCTTTCGCATGGCACAGAGGATTGCGGCTGATCTCGATCCGCAAAAATTCGGAGTAAATGCCTTTTATCTAATCGGTAGTACAAAGAATGCGACCGCCGGGCCCGCCAGCGATATCGACATTCTTTTGCATGTTCAAGGGAACGAAGAAAAGAGGAAAGAACTGACACTCTGGCTCGAAGGTTGGAGCCGCTGCCTCGCCGAAGTCAACTTCCTCCGGACTGGCTATCGCACAGATGGTCTACTGGACGTACACCTCGTTTCCGACACAGACATCAAGGAACGTTCGAGTTTCGCCGTCAAAATCGACGCAATCACGGATCCCGCGCGTAAACTGGCCATGAAAGATTCACAAGCCTAAGCTAGAGCAAATCCCGCGTTGCAGACTCGGGTGACTCCAAATCAAAACGCACCAGCGCCAACTCAGGGCCATCGTGCGCGCCGTTTATAGAGACGGTTCGCCCGATCCGGATTTTCCATTCGCCGCTTAAACGCGCGGACTCGTGTATGTGACCGTGCAGAGTTAACAGTGGTTGCCGC
>OEKN01000632.1_pt3 | contig 10041 bp, 4 predicted proteins | sample 1503361 | NCBI WGS metagenome assembly OEKN01 (sample SAMEA104379592, study PRJEB20068) | metagenome | biome: 1000743; feature: 77; material: 1998 | place: USA | collected 2012 | depth 25 m
CAGAAGATCGAGAGCACGATCACCGGCAGATTCGCGGAGGCGGCGACTGCGAAGGCAAGCGCCACCAGAAATGCCACATTTGCCGTGGGCCCGAGCATGATCGCGATGCCGATAGCGACCGCGCCCACCACGAACGCGGAAATCCGGGCGACTCTCACTTCTTCTCCGGGTTTGCGCTCCACGCCACGATGAATGACGTTCGTCCAGAAATCGTGCGCGAACGAAGTGGACGCGCTGATGGTCAGCCCGGCAACCACCGCCAGTATGGTTGCGAACGCGATGGCCGAGATAAAGGCAAAGAAAATATTTCCGGCCAATGCTTGCGCCAGCAAAGGCGCGCTCATGTTCGTGCCGCCATGGGTGGAAATGTAGTCGCGTCCGACAATGGTCGCGGCTCCAAAGCCGAGGAACGTGGTCATGATGTAGAAACTGCCGATCAGCACCATCGCCCAAACCACGCTCGCGCGTGCCGTCTTGGCATCGGGAACGGTGTAGAAGCGCACCAGGATGTGCGGCAGTCCGGCGGTGCCAAAGATGAGGGCCAGGCCGAGTGAAATCAGGTCCAGCGCTCCATAAGGAGGCTTGTAGCGCAACCCGGGCTGGAGGAAGTCTTTGACGATCTCCTGCCCCTTCTCGTGATAGGTCACGTGGCCGATGGCGTTGAAGAAAGCGCCGAACGAGAAATGGAAGTGGCCTAACACCAGCATGCTGAGGAGGACAGTTCCTCCCATAAGAAGGATGGCCTTGATGATCTGCACCCAGGTGGTGGCAAGCATCCCTCCGAAGACCACATAGACGATCATCAATATGCCGACGCCAATGACTGCGGCACGGTAGCTGATGCCAGAGTCTTTGAGAAGAAGCGCGACCAGCGCGCCAGCGCCCACCATCTGCGCGATCATGTAGAACGTGCTGACCGTGAGAGTGCTGACCGAGGCCATGGCGCGCACGGGGCGGGGCTTGAGGCGATAGGCGAGAACGTCGGCCATGGTGTAGCGTCCCGCATTCCGCAGAGGCTCGGCCACGACCAGCAAAACCGTGAGATAGGCGACGAGCCACCCCACGGAGAAAAGAAATCCGTCATAGCCCTGGAAGGCGATGATACCGGCGATGCCGAGAAAGGAGGCGGCGCTCATGTAGTCGCCGGCGACGGCGATCCCATTCTGCCAGCCCGTGACCCGGCGGCTGGCGGCAAAATAGGCGCTGGTACCCGCGGACCGCTTCGAGGCCCAATAGGTAATGCCGAGCGTGATCGCGATGAAGACCATGAACATCACTAGGGGCGTAGACATAGCTCACTTACCTCCCTTACCGTTCGCTCTTGCTTCCGCTTTTTCGATAATGTCCTTGGCTAACTTGTCAAAATCGTTGGCCGCTTTCACATAGAGCCAGGCAATGGTCCATGCCATGAAAAACTGAGAGAGCGCGAACAGATAGGCGAGGTTCACAAAACCAATCACCTTTGTGTCCATGAATTTTGGCGCGTAGCCGACCAGAATGGGCAAAAGGAAATAGTAGACGAGAAAGAAGACAAAGGCGGGTACGATGAAGTCCTTCTTCGTGGACATCAGGTCTTTGAATTCCTGGGTATTGGCGATGTTATCCCATTCGGTTTTGTCGGTTTGGAAGCGGCTGATCTCAACCGTTTGCGTAGCGGTCATAAATACCCCCGTGTCGGCGGTAGGCAGTCAGACTGTGACTGCCTCAAAATTGCGATTTTTCCTGCGGGCCGAGAGACTCACCGGGAAACTGTCGCTGGCCGAGTCGAGGTATTGTTCTGGCGCGGTCACAGGTTGGCAGTGACAGAGGTCACACTTGCTTGTGATAAGTGCGGAATAAGCCAAGGAGCCGAGCACGCGGAAATCTGGCCCAAGCTCACAATCCGTTTGACAGAGCCTGCCGCACGGTATTACTCTCGCCCGCATTCTTTGGGCTGTTGAAGGCCTCCGTCTCTCCATCAAAGGCCGTTCAACCGCTCCATTGGTCGCATCCGAGGACCATCCGCGTGCACCCATACGCTCGCCTGCGCTGGACTCCGGATTTCGGAGGCGCCCCTCTGCGTGGGCGGCAGCCATCGCCCTCGCGCGGGCAGCTTGCTACACGCAGATGGAACCGCCATCACCGCATTCTGGTGCTGACAAAACCTAGGTTGCTCAACATTTTTCCGGTGGTTTCGGGCCCGCAGTTCGCTTCGTAGAAAATCTGTTCTCTCCGTACCCTTGGGGAGGATCTATGCCGGCTTTGGCGGTTTTCTTTGGACTGGACAGGCAGTTGCGATCGGTCCGCCCGCGGGTGAGCGCCGAGAGTAGGATTCCTCGAAAGCGTTCTGCTTCTTCCGTCCTTCCACCTGATTTTGCAAGGTCTCTCAAACTTTCATTGGAGGCTCGTTCGATGAGAAAGCTCACCATAGTTCTGTTTAGCCTCGCGCTTGTTTTGGCCATGCCGTCCATGGCCCAGCAGCCCGAGAGTCACCCATCCACTCCCAACCCTTTGTTAGACCTGCTGCAGTCGAAAGGCATACTGTCGGCGCAGGAGGTCACGTCGATCAACCAGGCTACCTCATCGGAAGATGCCAATGCGCGTCTCGCCCATCTGCTCGTCAGCAAGGGACTGATCAGCGACTCGGAATACCAGCGCACAATTGGGAAACCGGCAGCGCCAGCATCCCCGCCTGAGGCAGCTCACTTGGTGGAGGCCGTCTACCATGCGCCGACGTCAACGGTTACAGCCGGCCAATACAGCGCTCCTGCCCCGTCACCGTCCCAGGAACCGCAGGTCATTCCCGCTGTCACGCCTCTGCGTGTATTGCCGATCGACTTGCCAAAACAGGGCGGCATCATTCCGGACATCAAGCTCGGGAGCGGAGGCAATCTGAAGATGTATGGTTTCCTGAAAGCCACCGCTGTTTCCGACACCGCCTCCAGTGGGGGACCCACCTTCGGCAGCAACGACTTTCCGCTTCCGCTCCTGCTCGGCGGCGATACTGGACCCACCTCGGACCCGCAATTTCACATCAAAGCGCGCAGCACCCGGTTCGGTGGCCTGTTCGAATGGGTTCCGAAAAACTCAAGCTTTACGCTCACGGGCAAGGTGGAAGCCGACTTCGAAGCTGACTATACCGATGTCAACAATCGCAACATCAGCAGCGCTCGCTCGAGCCAATTTGGCCTGCGGGTGGCTTATATGCGGCTCGATACCAAACTAGGCACACTGCCCTGGTTCGCGCAGTTCGGCCAGGACTGGCTGCTGGTTTCGTCTACTCTTCCCAATTTATTCGAAACGACTGGCTTAGCGCTGGGCATGGGCGCTCTGTGGGAGCGCTCGCCGTTGTTCAAGACCGGCGTGCAATTCCACGCGGGTGATCTCAAGGTGCAGCCCGAATTTGCGATTGTGCTGCCGGTAGCCGGAACCTCGACGCTGACAACGGACCAGCGCTTGCGCTTCGGAGACCGCGCTGGCGCTGAATCGAACCAGCCCGCGCTGGAGGCGCGCTTAGTTTTTCAGTTCCCTCTTTCACACAGGTGGAAGGGCGTTGCTCCGGCTCAGCTGATAGTCAGCGGCCACCATGCACGATTGAATGAGATCATCCCGCATGCTGCGCAGGCCGCAAGCAGTGTGACCTGCACGGTCCTGCCCTGCACAGTCACAACCTTCTATAACCCCAATGTCCCAAACATCGGGTTCAGTACCAGCACCAAGATTCTGGGGGCCTCAAACTGTCCCGAGGGGATCGCGGGTTGCAATCTGGAGCAGTTTTTCCCCAAGGGCGTCGGAAGGGATTACCCGCAGAACGTGTGGACTGCCGAGATTCAATTGCCGACTCCGTGGGTCACTTTCGATGCAAAGTATTACCGCGGGGATAACATGCGATTCTTCTTCGGCGGCCAATTCAACGACGTTTACTCCAACCTGCACGGCCTCTTCGAGGTTGGCAGTGGCGTTTCCTTTAGCGGGCGAGCCATCCTGTTCGGCTGTGCAGGCGGTTCCACAGCAGGGCAGCCTGCCAACACGATCGCCTGCCCAGGCAGTGCTGTTCTTCCCGCCTACCTCCAACCGATTGGCGGAAATGGGGGATTTGCGGAAATGAGTTTCCCACTGTCGCGTATCTTCAACGCCAATCCCGAGGGCCACAACTCTGGTTGGGTACTGCACTTGACATATGGGACTGATCGGGCCAACTACGCCGAGGCTTCCCACGGGGACCATTTGGGTCGAACCGATCTTGATACCGGTTCGCTCACTTACAAGCTCAATAAGTGGGTCACTTTTGTGCAGGAGACGAGCTATATCGTCACTTTCACAGCCAACAATCACTCCGCCGCTGGAGCAGTTACACGGGAATTCCTGCCCTTTGCGGGCGCTCCCACCAGGCAGGCCCACAACTGGCGCAATGAGTTCGGACCGGTGTTTACTTTCTAACCTGCCCGAACTTAAAACCACGGGGCTTGTGCTCTGAAGCCTCGAGAAATTCAACCTGGGAAGGGGGCGGCCGATGTTTCACCGCCTCCTTCGCCTCACGTGGCTGCGTTTGGGCAGCGTGACTCGATGCACGACGCTCATTGCCGGGTGGAACAAAAAATAGGACGCTCACCGGCATTCCTTAACAACCACCGGGATCTGGCTCACAGGATACAGCCCATCAAGATGCTATCTCCCCGTTTCTCTGATTGCTGCGGTTCAGCAACAGCCCATCTTGACTTCACCCGCGGCAGTGATTGGCGGGCCGAAGGCTTCTTGCGGGGCAGGGGCGCCATTCAATACTTTGTACCAACGGCGCACGGAGTCCAGCAGCACCAGCACCACCCCAGCTACGAAGATCACCATTAAGGTCGTATCAAGGTAGCCGGTGAAAACCTGCCCGGGCTTCGAGGTCAGGGGCCAGAAGATGTTCTTGATGGAAAGCACTCCTGCCGTGATCGTGGTCACCCCAACAAAGCACATGGGCACAGCCGTGATCCATGCGTACTTTGCCTTCCCCATGTTGATCAGGAACGTGGTCGAGACGGCCAGGGCGATGGTCGCCAGCAACTGATTTCCGGTCCCGAACAAAGGCCAGATCGTCGAGATCGTCCCCGTGTAGATCAGGTATCCCCAACCCAGCACGACCAAGGAACTCGTAACCAGGTTGCCCGGCAGCCAGGCGCTGTTGCCAAATGGCTTGTGCACCTTGCCCATGAGTTCCTGAAGCACGTAACGGGCAACGCGGGTGCCGGTGTCGACCGTAGTGAGGATGAAGAGCGCCTCGAACATGATGGCATAGTGATACCAGTAGCCCATCAGGCGATCCATGCCGGGCAAACCGCGGAAGATTTGTGCCATGCCGACGGCGAGCGAGACTGCGCCCCCGGTGCGGCCGGCAAGCTTCTCGCCCACTTCGCGCGCGAACATGTCGAGGTTAACGGTGGTCAGGCCAAGCTTGCTGAAAACTTCGGGCGTGGTGTTGATAGCGAAGTAGTCGCCCGGATGCATGGAGCAGGCAGCGATCAGTGCCAGCACACCGACGAGCGACTCCGCAGCCATCGCGCCATAGCCAATGAAGCGCGCGTCGCTTTCCTTGTCGAGCATCTTCGGCGTGGTTCCGGAAGAGACCAGCGAGTGGAAGCCGGAAATCGCTCCGCAGGCAATGGTCACGAACAGGAAGGGGAACAACTTGCCTTTGATGATCGGGCCTCCGCCGTGCGTGAACTGGGTGAAGTTCGGAAACTGAATGTTGGGATGCACGATAAACACGCCGATGATCAACACGGCGATCGTTCCCAGCTTCACGTAGGTGGAGAGGTAATCGCGTGGTTCAAGCAGCAGCCACACCGGAAGCACCGACGCGACCAGGCCATAGATCGCCATGAGAAACGTGATCTGGTGCGGGGTGAAGGTGAGCGCACCGGCCGCGCCACTGGCAGCGATCCAGCGGCCGCCGATCACAGCCGCCAGCAGGCATACCACGCCGAAGACGCTGGGCCCGGTCACGGTAATCTGTCCCGCATGGCTCTTAAACATCCAAAGGCCCATGATGATGGCGATGGGAATGGTCATCGCAATGGTGAACACGCCCCATGGGCTGTTGGATAGTGCGTTGACGACCACGATACCGAGCCCGGCTAGCGTCACCAGCAGAATAAAGAGCACGGCGATCATGGCAACCAGCCCTGCGAAGGGACTGATCTCAGTGCGGGCGATATCGGCGAGCGAGCGGCCGCGATGACGCACCGACGCCACCAGCACGGTGAAGTCCTGAACGCATCCTGCCAGCACCGCGCCAATCAACAGCCAGAGGAAACCCGGCGCAAATCCGAACTGCGCCGCGAGTGTGGGCCCGACCAAGGGGCCCGCTCCGGCAATTGCGGCAAAGTGGTGCCCAAACAGCACCCAGCGTGGTGAAGCCACGTAGTTGTGGCCGTCGGGATACACGTGTGCCGGCGTGGTGCGGCGATCGTCGAGCGCCAGCGCCTTCGCGGCAATCAATGCACTGTAAAAGCGGTAACCTATGGCGTATACGCACAACGCGCCCAGCAGAACTGGAAACGTATTCATAGTTCACCTCAATGGATTTTGCGCGGATGTTCCCGTCGATCCGCACCTGCCGAAGCCCGGAATCCTACACCTGTTTTGAGATAAATCCCATACCGCAGTAGCTGCCAGCAATGGAGTGATCCAGCGACTGGCTGGATGGCGGCCAGTTGAACAAAATGCCCTGGACTTATTTCGATCCCGCCGGTCGCACAGCACACAGTACCGAAGATTCTCTGAGATTGGATAGCAATGGACAGCGCCGTGGTTGTAGAGGCGTGAAAGGGGGTGTTCCTTTAGCCGACCGTGAGACGGTCGAGGCCGCCCCTCGCTCCACGTGCCAACACGATGTAGCACCGGCATCCTGCCGGCATCGGTTGTTGCGCAAAAAGCGCTCCTGGGACGCCCGACGAAAAGAGCGCGGGACGCGGCGCTACCCGGAGGCCTGAGCCCCCCGCCCGAGCCCGCTTCAATCTGCACTCCTTTGACCTCTTATCTGCCCTGTGATGAACATCACACGCCTATGTGACCGCTGTGCACGACGGGCAGACCTCCAGCCTTCATTCTGTTAACCAACGGCAGGGGCTACTTGCCGCGCCCGGGTCGTTCCTCCACAGGCATTCCCGGCAACAAGAAGAGGGCAAGGGATCACTATGAAGCGCAAATTCAAGACCATGGACGCCAATGAGGCGGTGGCGCACGTTGCCTATCGCCTGAACGAGGTCATCGCCATCTATCCCATCACTCCTTCTTCCCCGATGGGCGAGTGGGCGGATCAGTGGGCCTCGGAGAATATGCCCAATATCTGGGGCACCATCCCCCATGTGGCGGAGATGCAGAGCGAAGGCGGCGCGGCCGGCGCGGTGCACGGAGCTTTGCAGACCGGGGCGCTGGCGACCACGTTCACGGCATCGCAAGGCCTTCTCCTGATGATCCCGAACATGAACAAAATTGCCGGCGAGTTGACGCCGGCGACTTTTCACGTGACCGCCCGTACCCTGGCCACGCACGCGCTCTCCATCTTTGGCGATCACAGCGACGTCATGTTCTGTCGCGCCACCGGCTGGGCGATGCTGTGCTCGAATTCCGTGCAGGAAGCCATGGACCTGGCTCTGATTGCGCACGCGGCCTCGCTCGAGTCGCGAATTCCCTTCCTGCATTTCTTCGACGGCTTCCGCACTTCGCACGAAGTGAACAAAATCGAAATGCTGGCCGAAGACGACCTGCGGACGCTCATCAACATGGAGCGCGTTTTCGAACACCGCCAGCGGGCGTTGTCGCCCGACCACCCGGTCCTGCGCGGCACGGCGCAGAATCCCGACGTGTTCTTCCAGATCCGTGAAACCGCGAACGCGTTTTACGACAGCTGTCCCGACAAGGTGCAGGCCAAGATGAACAAGTTTGCCGAAGTGGTCGGGCGGACGTATCGGCTGTTTGACTATGTCGGGGCGCCGGATGCGGAGCGGGTTCTCGTCATGATGGGCTCCGGGGCGGAGGCTGCCCAGGAAGCTGTGGAAGCCCTGAATGCGCGCGGCGAGAAAGTTGGGCTGGTCAAGGTGCGATTGTACCGGCCGTTCTCTGTCAAACATTTCTACCAGTCGCTGCCCTTAACCGTACGTTCGATCGCCGTGCTGGACCGCACCAAGGAATCGGGGGCCGCGGGAGAGCCTTTATACCTCGACGTTGTCACGGCCGTGCAGGAAGCTTTGCGGCACGGATACGGCAGCGTGCGGATTGCACCCCCGGTGATTGGCGGGCGATATGGCTTGTCCTCGAAGGAATTCACACCCGCGATGGTGAAAGCGGTCTTCGACAACCTTACCAAGGCCAAGCCCAAGGAGCACTTCACGGTCGGCATTCACGATGACCTGAACCATACGAGTCTCGACTACGATCCCGACTTTTCGACCGAACCGGACAACGTGGTGCGCGCCATGTTCTACGGCCTGGGCGCGGATGGAACCGTGGGCGCCAACAAGAATTCCATCAAGATTATCGGCGAGAACACCGACAATTACGCGCAGGGCTATTTTGTCTACGACTCGAAGAAGTCGGGCGCGATGACGGTGTCGCACCTGCGCTTCGGACCGAAGCCCATTCACTCCACCTACCTGGTTTCGAAAGCCAACTTCGTCGCCTGCCACCAGTGGATCTTCCTCGAGCGCTACGACATGCTGAGCGCGCTGGTGCCGGGAGGAACGTTCCTGCTCAATAGCCCGTTCGGCGCGGATGAAGTCTGGGACCATCTCCCACGCGTCGTACAGGAACAACTGGTCACGAAGAAAGCAAAGCTGTTTGTAATCGATGCCTACAAGGTCGCGCGCGACACCGGCATGGGCAGCCGCATGAACACTATCCTGCAGGTCTGCTTCTTCGCCATTTCACAAGTGCTGCCGCGGGAGGAAGCGATTGAAGCGATTCGCAAATCGATTCGCGATACCTACGGGCGCAAGGGTGAAGAGATCGTTCAGAAAAATATGAAAGCAGTGGACGAGACGCTGGCCCATCTGTTCGAGGTGAAAGTCCCCGAGAAGGTCACCAGCACGATCGAAATGCCGCTGCCGTTCTCCGCTGAAGCACCGAAGTTCGAGCGCGAGGTGCTGGGCGCAATCTACGAAGGCCGCGGCGACGAAATCCCGGTCAGCGCTTTCCCCTGCGATGGGACATTCCCCACCGGCACGGCAAAATGGGAGAAGCGCAATCTCGCGTTGGAAATTCCCGTGTGGGATACGAAGACCTGCATCCAGTGCGGCAAGTGCGCAATGGTTTGTCCACACGCCGTAATCCGCATCAAGGTCTACGACTCGCGCGAACTCCAGGGCGCGCCGGCGACGTTCAAGTCGACCGAAGTCCGCGACAAAGAATGGGCCAGCATGAAGTACAGCATCCAGGTGGCGCCGGAAGATTGCACCGGCTGCGGCATCTGCGTGGAAATTTGCCCCGCGAAGAACAAAACCGAGACGCGGCTGAAGGCGTTGAACATGGAGCCGCAGCCTCCTCTGCGCGTGCCGGAACGCGAGAACTGGGAGTTCTTCCTGAAGATTCCGGAACTCGACCGGCGCAAGATCAAGCCAACCACCATCCGTCAGCAGCAGGTGCAGGAGCCATTGTTTGAGTTCTCCGGAGCTTGCTCGGGCTGCGGCGAGACGCCTTACCTGAAACTGCTCTCGCAGTTGTTTGGCGACCGCGCGCTCATCGCGAATGCGACCGGCTGCTCTTCGATTTATGGCGGCAATCTACCTACGACACCTTGGGCCAAGAATGCCGCGGGGCGCGGGCCCGCCTGGTCTAACTCCCTGTTCGAAGACAACGCCGAGTTCGGGCTTGGCTTCCGGCTCTCCATCGACAAGCAGACGGAGTTTGCGCGGGAGCTGGTCCTTCGCCTCGGCAGCCAGATTGGGGACGAATTGGCCGCGGCGCTCCTCTCGGCCAATCAAAAAGACGAGTCCGATATCTACGAACAGCGGCAGCGCGTGAGCCTGCTCAAAGAGCGCTTGCACGCGCTGAATTCTTTCGAGGCTCGGCAGCTGCTTG
>OEKN01000008.1_pt1 | contig 10033 bp, 6 predicted proteins | sample 1503361 | NCBI WGS metagenome assembly OEKN01 (sample SAMEA104379592, study PRJEB20068) | metagenome | biome: 1000743; feature: 77; material: 1998 | place: USA | collected 2012 | depth 25 m
GCGCACTGTTCCGCGTTTTCGGGGTCAGATTCCGCAATACGCTTCGCCTGACCGTGGCGGTGCGGAGCCAGTCTTGTGGCGAAATTGCCACAAGCTACGACTTGATGACGGCAATGTTTCCGCTAAATCACCCTTTCATGAAGAAGCAGATTTTATTCCTTGCTCGTCCTCTCTTTTGTAACAGCTTTGTCTCCACCGGTGAGTAGTTATGCACCAGGCGAAAACGCAATTCGGCCTTTGGAGACAACGGCTCATGCTTGCGTGAGTAGATTCCGAGTCTGTCGCGAAAAATGTATTTCGAGAAGATAGTAAGTACCCGGATCATTCCACCGAGACGACAGGCTAAGCGACGGGGCGGTGGAATTTCCGGGGCAGGGCATAAAGCCGGACAACAAGCAAAAGGGATGAGCATCAAATGGGGGATATCATAAAAAAAAATGGTGGTGGTCATGCGTCACGACGAGACGTTACGGCGCCAAGCAACTGCGTGTGTTGAAAGGGCCGAAACATCAGAAGCGTGTGGTGGAAGCATCCTCTACGTTGACGAGCAGCACTTCACGCGCGAATGCATCAGTCATGAACTTGCACGGCAGTTGCCGGAGTTCACGATTATCGAACGTTCGACGGCGCGTGACTTTACTTCACGCGATCCTGCCTTTCCCAAAATAGCGCTCGTGATCCTGTATGTTCACGCCGATCGCATCAATCTTCGCGCAGACCGTGAGGACTTGGACGACAGCGGCATTGCGGCTCAGTTATCGATACTTGAAGACATTGCGCCCGATACACCGCGGGTGCTGATGTCGGAAGTCGAAGTCCCGGAGGACATTCTCGAGGCTTTCCGGAGACGTGTGCGCGGGTACCTGCCGACCACGCTGCCGATCAAGCAGGTGGCCGAAGCAATACGGTTTATCGCCGTAGGCGGCACGTTCGTTCCACAAAGCATCTTGTCTCTCCACACCCGAGCCAGCTTGGTTCAGGAAGAGCCCCGCGGCTCTCGCGTATCCGACGAACTGGAGGATTTTTCGCCGCGTCAGAATGAAGTTCTACGGTTGCTGTGGAATGGAAGCTCGAACAAGGTAATAGCCTATGAACTGCGCATGTCCGAGAGCACAGTGAAAGTGCATATCCGTCATATTATGAAAAAGCTGAATGTGAACAACCGGACCCAGGTGGTCCTGCGGACGCGGCCCCAGCGTTTCGACAAGGTTCCCTCCGCCGGCCCGACAGTTTCACCGTCTGCATTGTGCACGGCAACGGCAGTCCCTTCCATCTCCGAGGACCGGCGAATTTCTGCTCCAACGAACGGTCGGCCGCTTGAGCTGTCAAGGGAGGTCGGCATGCACAACAACGTGCATCGAGGCTGACGGAGGCACCCCACTGCAGTCGCAACCCATAGCTCGAGGAAAACGGCTCGACGCGACGACAACTTCTTGTAGCAAGGTGTCAGGTGACGTGTCTGTTTCTAGCGATCGTCCGGCAATCCCAGTTGCATGACGATCCGGATAAGATCTGGAAGCGACGACGCACCGGCCCGCTTCATGATAGCAGCCCTATGGTTCTCGACGGTCCGCTGGCTGATATTGAGCATTTGAGCGATCTTCTTGCTTGAGCGCCCGCCGACAACCAGGTCCATGACCTGGCGCTCGCGTGGCGTCAGCTCCGCGATGCGCGCTGCCAACCCTTGCCGCTTGACCAGCGCATCGGCAGAAGCTCGATCGATTTCGAGGGCGCTCTCGACCGCAGTCAACAAAGCTTCGTAGGATATTGGCTTCTCAATATAGTCAATGGCTCCCGCCTTCAGCGCGCGAATGGCCGTCGAGATATCGCCGTGGCCAGTGATCATGACCGAGGGAAGGGTTGAGCCTTCGGATTTGAGCCGTTCGAGCAATTCCACGCCGCTCATGCCAGGCAACTTATTGTCGACGACAAGACATCCTCTTCGTTCGCGACCGTATATATCCAGGAAGCTCTCGCTATTGGAAAAAAGCTCGACGTTCTGTCCTTGGAGACCGAGCACCTCGCGCACCGCATCACGCAGGACACCGTCGTCATCCACCACGAACACGGTCTGTGGCACTGCTTCGTGATTGTGCCGGTTCGAGCCTGCTGCGCGACGCCGAACGATGGCCAGGAGTCGAGAAATTTGCAGGACCAAATCGCCCGGTCGTACTGGCTTGGGCAGATATACGCGAGGCTCGCTGATGTCGGCGTTGCCCCTGCTCTTGGATGCATCGTCGACAAGTACTATGGCCGGAATCTCCCAGCCAAGCATCCACCGGAGGGAGGAGACAATCTTGGAAGCGCCAGGTTCGATTGAGTCATTGGAATCCACGATGACAATTTCGGGCCGAATGCTCCCAATCTTGTTCTTGTTTGGAACGAGATTTGCGAAGCCATCATCGGCCGTTGTTGTCATCGTCTCGTGCCCGATTTCCCTCATCAGCAGCATAAGAGTTTCCCGAATTGACGGATCATCGGACGAAACGAGAACCGCTCCCCTGGAAGGCTCGCTGTGCCTCATGGCCGTTTCAACAAGGTGCGATTCGATCGGCAGTTCGGCCGTGAATAGCAGACCATTCCCAGTACGGGTTCTGGCCTTGACATTGAGCCTCAGCAGATCGGACAGCGGCTTCACAAGGACGTCGACGGAGCTGGTTCGCGTCGACGATCCATTGTGTCTATGAAATTCGTCGAGGATGGCCTGTTGCTGCTCAACCGACACCCCCGCTCCGTTGATCCATATTTGGAGAACGAGCATGCCGCCACGGCGACGACAACCGAACAGTACTTTGCCGCGCCTGATCAGCTTCATTGCGTTGAGGAGCAGCGCACGGATTACTTGCCCGAGTAGCCGCGAATCGCTGCGTACGGCGACACCACACCGGACGACACGCCATTCGAGCCCTCGTGCTTCAGCATGGTAGGCCAGCTCTGCCCGGAGGCGATTGATCACCAACCCGATCGGAAACGTGAGAATTTCGGGCGAGATTGAGCCGGCATTGAGTTGCTCAACGGAAGCCGCTGCGTTGAGCATGCCGGTCACCGCCTCTATGGCTTCCTCAAGTTGGGCGACGAGCCTGTAGAGGTCTGGATCTTTCTCCTTCACCGCCATTAATCCCTGAAGGAGGCTTAGAGTCTGCAAAGGCTGGCGAAGGTCGTGATTTATCGTGGTTATAGAGGTGGGAATCTGCAGTTGCCTCTGGTTCGCAACCAGCGTGGTCTTGTTTTGCGATTCATGTTCCAGCGTCGACTGGACGTCTTCTTCAATGGCTACGAGCAGCATGCCGTTCGGCGGCGCCGCGGGTATGCGCTGTGCATGCAGGACGAATGTGCGGCGACCCAGTAAGCTCTTGTCCATTGCAAGTCGATAGCCGGTCGCTCTCGCCGAACCGGATTCGGCCAAGTCCAAAAACTCTTTCAAGCCGGCCACGTTAAATAAGCCGCCGCCAACATCGAGCAGGGCGCGGCCAGTCGCGCCCTGGTGTGTCGCGCCTACCAAGAGACAAAACGGTTTGCTGGCTGCGAGAACACGATGAAATTCGTCAAGTATCACCACTGGCTGCTGGAGCATCCGGACGAATCCAAACAGCCACGAATGACCTGATAGGTTTTTTTCTTTATGCGAAATCACGGCCCTGTCTTGCCCCTGGGAAAGCCGTCCTTGCTCATTTTTAGTTGGGTAGCGGCTAGCTCCTGGACCTCAAATCCCCAATCGCGCAACAACCATGCAGCCGTCGAATCGTTCCCGTTGGACTTAAATGGGTCAATGCCAAGACGCTCGCGTGCATCTGTGCCTGGCGTTCATCATCAATTTTGGCTCGTATGCCTGATCAAGGAGCGCAAGGCGGCGAAAAACGCGTGGGGCCGGGCGCCGAAGATCAATCCCTGACACAGGATCAAAATCATAGAAGTGCCGCGGCGCATCCGGCATCTCCCGCGAAAGCCCCAGCCGTCTGATCAGCTTGCTCCAGACGAGATCAGGAATTCTCGGCGCGATGAGCAGCAGGTCATTGTAAAAGGCGGTTGCGGCGAGGCCTGGATTGGCGGCCAATTGGCGCCAGAATTGACGCAGTGTAGCAGCGATTTGCCCCTGACGCGCTGCGTTCCTCAGACGTTGCCATTCGTGTCGATGCAAGATCGCGTCTTCGGACAGGTTGGGAATGTCAACGCATTCCGAGAGGGCAATGCGCATCGCAAGCGCTCCAGAACGGATCATTTGTTCCGCGTTGCTGGACATGCTTTCGGGACGTCGACGGTATCCGACCAGATATTCTGGAACTTCTCCGAACCGATAGCGTGCGGCAATCCGCAGCTGCAGCAGCAAATCCTCGCATCCTTCGGCGCCCGCTTCGCGCAATCTGGTGTCAAAGCCGCCAACCTCCTCGAGTACGTCCTTGCGCACCAGGATGGAGCTGCCGTTTCCGACCACGTTGGCGTGGAAGTGCCGGTAGAGGACCCAGCCGTTCACGCCGAATTTGCGTGGCGATGTCAGCACGTTCCCATTGATGTCGATCACGCGAAACGGGCAGTAAACAAGCGCAGTCTCTGTTCCACCGGCCAACAGCGCCGTCATCTGCTTGGCGATCTTGGTTGGATGCCAGAGATCGTCGGCGTCCAGGAAGGCAATGAACTTGCCCTTGCTTGATTGAATGCCTTCGTTGCGGGCGGACGCCACACCCGCGTTCGACTTCTGAATCAAGCGGATCCGAACGTCGGACAAGGCGTGATGCCGTACGAGCACACTGGTGTTGTCCGTCGAGCCATCATCGACGACGACAATGTCCAGGTTTCCGTAGGTCTGTTGCGAGACGGAAGACAGAGTTCCTCGTATAGTATCCGAGGCATTGAATGCGGGTATTACTACGGAGACGAGAGGGATATTCTCCATGGTTCCGAGCAAGCCCAGTAAATGCCCTCGTGCACCTGAGCGAAGGTGCAACGCACGGCTTTCCCCGAAAGAATGCCACTACTCTAGACTCGAAGGAACCTCGAGGTCTGTAAGCCTTTTGGCTGATACCCCGGGGGGCGTCACTGGCGCCACATTTCGGTGGGATCTCATTCGATCGGCGAGTGGATGCCGATAAGCTACGATTTCTGGCCATGCGGCGACGACTTGATGCCAAAGCGCTGATGACGGGCCTCTATGAAGCGGCCGGGCGTCTGGGGTTTGACAAACAGTGCAACGACCTCAGGATGGAGAACATGAATCCGGTCCTCGATTTCGACGACCTTTGCTTCAAGATCCGCTGTGCTGAGATTGTCCGCAAACTCAACGCTCAGGGCAACCAAGATCTGGCTTGGGCCAATGTGAACCGTGATGATGCCATTGACGGCCAAGACTGCGGGGTCCGCGGTCGCGATACCGACCAGGGCGGTGACCACCCGGGGATCGGCCGGCTCGCCCATCAGCAGTGACTTCGTTTCTTGAGCGAGAAGTGCCGCTGTCATACCCAGCACAAGACCGATGAGAATCGACGCAACTCCATCAAGAGCGGGCAATTGAAAAGTAGTTGCCGCCCAGGTTCCGGCCAGGGCGATCAGGATGCCGACGAGCGCTGCGCTATCCTCGAACAGGACCATGAAATTGGTGGGGTCCTTGCTTCGCCGGAATGCTTCCACATATCCGGCGGAGCCCTTGTCTTTCCGGAACTCGACAACAGAGACCCACCACGAAGCCCCTTCGAACAAGAGCGCGAACGCAAGAACGATGTAGTTGATGTAAGCGTCTTCGATGGGATGAGGATCCAAGATATGCATGGCGCCTTGGAGGAGGGCAGCCCCCGACCCAAGTGCGAAAACGAGAAGCGCCACTATGAAACTCCAGAAATAGAGTTCTCGGCCGTAGCCGAGGGGCCGCGCCGCATCGGGGCTGCGTTGTGCCTGGTGAAGGCCATAGAGCAGCAATAACTCATTCCCCGTATCGACCAGAGAATGTATGGCTTCGCTGAGCATCGATGAACTGCCGGTCCAGAACGCGGCGAGGAACTTCGTAAGCGCGACAAGACAATTGCCGGCGAGCGCGGCGTAGATGGCTTTCCTTGACGAGCCTTCGCGAGTGCCCGGTTTGCTCGTTCTCATGTGTTCCTCCCGCGATACGGCGTCCTCGCGACCGCGCTGGTCGCCGTCCGAGATCCGGCGAGGCTGCTGGCGAGCATTGCGTGCTTTGGTGCAAGAAGGATCTGAAACCCAGGTTCAGCCTTCAACAACCCCAGCAAGCGACTTCTGCAGCAAGATCGGCACGAAGCGGACGTCAGTCCAGTTGCCTCACGTCTTCACTTTCGCCGTCTATGCGAGAGGGCCGTGTAGATATCGGCATATTGCTTCGCGGGTCGAAGCCAGCTCACATCGGTCGCCATGCCGCGTTCCTGCATGGAGCGCCAGGTCGTTGGACTCTGAAACACGCGGGCAGCGCGGGTCAGCGCCGCGCCAAGTGCGTCGACGGTGACGGGCGTGAACTGAAAGCCGGTGGCGACGCCGGCAGCAATGGCGGCATCGTTCGCATCAATGACCGTGTCCGCAAGCCCTCCGACCCTTGCGACGATTGGGACCGTGCCATAGCGCAGGCCGTAGAGCTGGGTCAGGCCGCACGGCTCGAACCGCGATGGAACAAGGATCGCATCAGCGCCACCCTGCAGCAGATGCGACAGCTTCTCATCGTAACCAAGAACGATGCCGACCCGGCCCGGATAGCGGGCAGCGGCGGCAGTCAAGTCCGCTTCCAAAGCGGCCTCGCCAGCACCCAACAGAGCAAGCTGTCCGCCCTCGGCAAGCAACCTTGGAAGCGCAGTCAGCAGCAGGTCCATGCCTTTCTGCCAAGTCAACCGGCTGATAACGGCGACCAGCGGGCCTGAATCATCGTCCATCAAGCCAAACTGCCGCCGTACGGCCGCCTTGTTGCGCTTGCGACTCTGCAACCGGTGCACGTCATAGCGGGCAGCGAGATGCTCATCGGCCTCCGGATTCCAGATGTCGGTATCGACCCCGTTGAGAATGCCCGTAAGCGCGCCGGCTCGGTGACGCAGCAGGCCATCAAGTCCCATGCCCATCTCGGGCCCCTGGATCTCCATCGCGTACGTGGGCGACACGGTGGTGATGTGATCTGCGAGCGCCAGCCCGCCTTTCAGGAAACCGATCCGGCCGTAGTACTCCACGCCGTCCATCGTAAAGGCTTGTGGTGGCAGATGCAGTTTTTCGAGCAGGGAAGGGGGGAACTGCCCCTGGAATGCCAGGTTGTGCACTGTCAGCATCGTGGCCGGCACGTGGCTATGCGGCACTGCGAGGCGGCCAAAGCGCAAATAGGCGGGGACGAGTGCGGCTTGCCAGTCATGCGCATGAACAACGTCCGGCACATAGGCGCCCAGCAATCCACCGCCGATCTCGGCCGCGACCAAAGCCAGCGCGGCGAAGCGCTCGGCATTGTCCGGCCAGTCCCTGCCGTCGGCGTCGACATATGGGTTTCCGGGACGATTAAAGAGATGTGGCGCGTCCAGGACCAACAGCTTGCGCATGCCAGCTTCGCCCGCGATCAGGCTGGCCGAACCGCCAAACAACTCCTGCCAGCGATGGACGGTCTCTGTCCCCTTGATCGCTGCTATCACCGCTGGATAGCCGGGCAACAATGTCCTCACCTCGACGCCGAGCGGCGCCAGGGCAACAGGCAAGGCGCCGACCACGTCAGCAAGCCCGCCAGTCTTGATGAGCGGAAATGCTTCCGACGCCACCGACAGGACACGCATCAGGTAGTCAGTCGCTCGATCATGGGAGTCGTGACCAGACAGATCCCCTTCTCGGTGCGTCGGAATCTCTTGGCGTCGAGTTCTGGATCTTCGCCGACCACCAGGCCGTCCGGAATCTGCACGCCGCGATCAATGACCACATTCTTGAGTCTCACGTTTCGGCCGATGTGGACATAAGGAAGGATAACGCCGCCCTCAATGTGCGAATAGCTGCGGACTCGGACGCCGGTGAATAGCAGGGTCCGCTTCAGCTTCGATCCCGAAATAATGCAGCCGCCCGAGACCAAGGACGACACGGCCTTGCCGCGCCGGCCGTCTTCGTCATGGACGAACTTCGCCGGCGGCGTGATCTCTCCATAGGTCCAGATCGGCCAGCCGTGGTCGAATAGATCGAGCGCCGGCACCACGTCAGTCAGGTCAATGTTCGCTTCCCAATAGGCATCGATCGTGCCGACGTCGCGCCAATAAGCTTCGGATTCGAAGTTCGACCGCACACAGGATTGATCGAAGTGATGCGCGACCGCCTTGCCGTTCTTGACGATATACGGAATCAGGTCCTTGCCGAAGTCATGACTTGAGTTCTTGTCACTGGAATCCCGCTGCAGCAGATCGCACAAGAAATCGGTGCGGAACACGTAGATCCCCATGCTGGCCAGCGCAACATCCGGCTTGCCGGGCATGGCCGGCGGATCCTTGGGCTTTTCGAGGAAATGAATGATTCGGCTCTTCTCGTCGACATGCATGACGCCGAAGCCGGTTGCCTCCACCCGTGGCACCTCGATGCACCCGACCGTGACGTCGGCGCCGTCATCGACATGCTGTGCGAGCATGACGCTGTAATCCATCTTGTAGACGTGATCGCCGGCGAGGATGATCAGGTATTCCGGGCCGTAGCTTTCAATGATGTCCAAGTTCTGCGTGACCGCGTCCGCTGTTCCCAGATACCATTGTGTTTCCGACACTCGCTGGCTGGCGGGCAGAATATCGAAGCTCTCGTTGCGCTCCGGTCGCAGAAAGTTCCAGCCGCGCTGAAGGTGGCGAATCAAACTGTGCGCCTTGTATTGGGTGGCGACGCCGATGCGCCGGACGCCGGAATTGAGAGCATTGGAGAGGGCAAAATCGATGATGCGCGATTTGCCGCCGAAATAGACGGCGGGCTTGGCGCGCTTGTCGGTCAACTCGACCAGCCGCGAGCCGCGGCCGCCCGCGAGCACATAGGCCATGGCCGAGCGGGCCAGGCGCGCTGTCCCGGATTGTTGCTGGATGGCCTGTATATGCATGGGCATCCCCCTTTCCCGTCGGGCCTCCCGCCGATCGCGCTTTCGGGCGCGGAGCGAACCACGACTCCTGGTCCAGCGGCTCCGGCGATATCAGGGCCAAGGGCAACCTTGAGCGGCAGCAGCGATCAGAGATTTGGCATGCAATTCAAGCAGATACTGATGACGCGCCGGGGTTGCACGGGAAGCGGCCAGACCGTCATGGAAACGCTTTGGATGTTCCATTGTTCCATAACCCGGAAACGCAGCCTTCCCGCATTGATAGCATTGCCGTCGCTCCGCGATGGTTGGCCGCCGCGACGCGATCGGTGATCTGTGCCGGCGGCGGCATTCCCACCATGTACAGAGCGGGAGCAAACCGTTCGCAGCATTTGGATCAGCGGGCATTGCATCCCACCAATAATTGCAAGCGAACGCATAGAGGTAGTTCCGGAGGGCGACTGGCTATCCTTGGGAGATGGCAAGTTCGCTCTCCGGCAGTTGCCTTCGGAATGCCGCCCGCCAAGGTGCGATGGCGTCATGGCTCACGAGATGCAGGTCGAAGTGGTATTGCCACGCCGGGCGGCATCCAGTTGGTTCTGAATGCCGCTCCTCGAGAGTTTGTTGCGCTTCGTATCAGGTCAGATCGTAGCGGTCGGCGTTCATGACCTTGGTCCAGGCTGCCACGAAGTCCTTCACGAACTTATCCCGCGAGTCTGCGCATCCGTAGACTTCAGCGAACGCGCGCAACTGCGAGTGAGAACCAAAGATCAGATCGACGCGCGTGCCAGTCCATTTCAGCTCCTTGCTCTTCCGGTCGCGACCCTCATAGGAGTTGTCGCCGGTCGGCTGCCACTCCGTGCGCATGTCCAGCAGGTTGACGAAGAAGTCGTTCGTCAGCTTGCCCGGCGTCTTGGTGAAGACGCCGTTCTTGGACTGGTCGGCGTTGGCACCCAGAACCCGCAGGCCGCCGAGCAGCGCCGTCATCTCCGGCCCGCTCAGCCTGAGCAGTTGCGCCCGATCGACCAGAGCCTCTTC
>OEKN01000241.1_pt1 | contig 10030 bp, 9 predicted proteins | sample 1503361 | NCBI WGS metagenome assembly OEKN01 (sample SAMEA104379592, study PRJEB20068) | metagenome | biome: 1000743; feature: 77; material: 1998 | place: USA | collected 2012 | depth 25 m
GGAGTGTTTTTTCAGCATCCTGCTAGGCTTTGGGCTCTGGGCTCTCGGCTCCGGGCTGTGGCAACAATCTTTTCACCACAGAGATACACAAGGGACACGCAGGAAAAACAACGGGAAGTTGTTCCTCGTGGTTTTCTAGTCCATTAATCTAGTCCATTAATAAGGGACCATATTTTAGGAAACTTCCTAGCCCGGTCTCAAAAGGTAGAGCCCAGAGCCTAAAGCCTAGACCTAATGCAGAACTCAGACTTGGAGGTCAGTGATTCGACGCCATTTCAGGCCGTTTCTCGGAAATTATGAACTTCACATCCACGGTGCTGTTGGCGGGAACCGTGACTTTCTTCGTCCATTCCATGGGATCAGAGAAGACGGGCCGCTGCACGCGCATCTGGGTCATGACGTCATAGACCGTGCCTTGCCCTGTCACCTTCCAGCCTTCATGCCAGGCTTCGATCTCGTATTCGCCCGGGGGAACGTTGGTCAGTTTGAAATTGCCGTCTTCATCGGTGACGGCGTAATAGGGATGCGGGACGACGAGCATTTCCGCGTTCATCCAGACGTGGCCCGCGTTGCAACGCAGATCGACGGTACCTTCCCGATTCATGGTGCGGCTCACGGTCTGATTGGCGAACGGAAAGGGCAGGTTGTAATCGGACGCTCCTGACATATGCACGGTGTGCAGGATCGGGTCGCTGCTCTTCAGCTGCAGCGTGCCGTTGTCGGGCACAAGCAGCACATGCGGCTCGTAGCGGCAGGTTTTCTGGTTGAGAAATTGGCGCCCTTCGGGCAGGTCCATGGCCTTACCCCTGGAGATGTCTTTCAGAAAGACGACGGTATTGGCAACGCCGCCATTGTTGGAAGAGATAACCAGACGCTCCAGATCGCGTTTCTTTTGGCCTTGCGGATCACAGATCTCTGGGTCTTTATTTATAAGAATCGCGGGAAGCTTAGGGACGGGTCCGGCCCATTTCACCGTACCGGTGATGGTGCCGCCATCGTTGACAGTAATCGTCTGATAGCTCGACTGGGCGGCGCCGCGCACCGAAGCCAGTACGAGCACAAGTACGATCAGAAAAATCGCTTTCGACTTCATTCCGCACCTCTCGGAGAGCTCACGGCGAACGTGCCCGCAAAGCTCAGGAGTCGGCAGGAAACCTCTATCTCCCCGCCATGGCGGCGATTGTCGTGTTTTGGTTGAACACATCGCATCCCGGACCCCGCCGGGACGCTCCCCTCACAACCTCGCTACTGCCATTGGCGAAAGCGTAGACAGCGCTGGATTGGCTCTCAAGTACCAAAGGTCTAGTTACTTGCGGGCTGAAGCGGACGGTGTGGCACAAACCGAACAGAATCAGTGTTTCCAGGCTATTGTGGGATCAGTGAGAGGGTCATTACTTTCGTGCTGAATCTCGCATTACGAGGTATTTGAGTTGTGAAAACTACCTTCGAGGTCCACTATCCGGCAAGAGTTGTAGAGGTGAGGTTGTGGCAAAAAAGGCTTTTAACCGCAAAGCTCGCACAGCTGGCGCTAAGGTCGCGAAGAAACCCTCGCCGGAAGACCGAAGCGATTCCTCCAACGAACTTCTGACGCGAAGCTATCGTTTGTCCATCGGAACGTACTTTGATGGATAAATCGGTCCAATATAGTCGGCGCGTGGACGGATCAGCCGGTTGTCATCCAACTGTTCGATCACATGGGCGGACCATCCGCTGATCCTGGAAACGGCAAACACCGGGGTAAACAGGTCGACCTCGATTCCGAGGGTGTGATACGTGGACGCAGAATAAAAATCCACGTTGGCGTTGAGCTTCTTCTCCGACTTAATGAAGCCCTCGATCTTGTTGGAGAAATCGAACCACTTGGTCTCGCCGCTGGAGTGTCCCAGATCCTGCGACATTTTGCGCAGGTGCGTCGCGCGCGGATCTTCGGTGTGATAGACACGATGCCCAAAGCCTGGCACTTTCTTTTTCTGCGCCAGCATGCCTTTGATGTACTCGACCGGGTCTGCGCCGTCGCGATCAATGGCCATGAGGATATGGAACACCGCTTCGTTGGCGCCGCCGTGGAGTGGTCCTTTCAGAGTGCCAATCGCCGAGGTAATAGCCGAATGCATATCGGAGAGAGTGGCAGCGGTCACGCGCGCCGCAAAGGTGGATGCATTCAATTCATGGTCGGCGTGCAAAATCAGCGCGATGTCGAGGGCGCGTTCCGCGGTATGCGAAGGTTCGCTGCCATTCAACATGAGCAGGAAGTTCGCCGCGTGCGTGAGATTCCGGTCCGGTTCCACCACGTCTTTGCCCTTGCGGATGCGGTCATAAGCCGCCACGATCATGGCAATCTGCGAGGTCAGGCGAATTGCCTTGTGCACGTTGGCTTCATGGTCGTTCTTCTGGAACTCGGGGTCATAGAACGACAGGGCCGACACGGCGGTTCGTAACACATCCATCGGAAGGGCGTGCTTGGGGGCCACACGCAGCAGGTTGATGATGGAGGCATCCAGCTTGCGTTCCTCAGCCAGTCGATCGCGAAGTTCGCGCAATTCGTTGCGCTTCGGCAACCTTCCGAACCACAGCAAATAGCAGGTTTCCTCGAAATTGGAGTGGTCGGCCAGGTCGTGAATATCGATGCCGCGGTAGGCCAGGACGCCCTGTTCCCCGTCGATGTAGCAAACGCCGGAGGTGGTCGCTACGACGCCTTCAAGTCCTTTAGGGGCGTGGGTGGTGGTCAGGCTGGACATACTCTCCCTCGCAAGAGCTCGGATAACGTTTGTTGCTGGCCCACGGGGGATTGATCGCGAGAGTCCGCAACCCATAGTTATACGCCAAATTGGGACGAGATTCCAAGCGCCAGCGAGGCATTGCGGCTGCCACCCCGGCTCCGCGCCGTATACTAGAGTGTTTGCTCCACTATGCCGGGCGAATCTGCTAAGCACTGCTATTTTTCCTAGGGGTTTCCTTGATGAAGCGCATCTTTTACTTTTTGTTCTTTTTCCTTCTAGTTTTCTTCATTTTCTTGCCCGTCGCGAGCCTGATTTGCCGGGCTGACGAGGGCATGTGGCTCTACAACGCCTTTCCCCGCGACAAAGTGCGGGCCAAGTATGGATTCGAGGTAAGCCGGGCATGGCTTGATCATGTTCGGCTGGGCTCGGTTCGGTTTAACAATGGCGGGTCGGGATCGTTCGTTTCGCCCGACGGCTTAACGTTTACCAATCACCATGTGGGCGCGGTTTGCGTCCAGCAACTCTCCACCCACGGCCACGACTACATCCGGGAAGGCTTCTATGCCAAAGCCCAAGCGGAGGAAGCCAAATGTCCGGACCTGGAACTCAACCAACTGGTCGGCATCGAGGACGTTACGGCGGCGATCGAGGAGGCGGCGAAACCGGGGATGTCGTCGGCCGAGGCGGGGCGGGCGCAGCGGGCCGCTATGTCGCGAATCGAGAAAGATTGCGCCAGCTCCAGTGGACTGCGCTGCGACGTGGTGACCCTGTACTCCGGCGAAGTTTACAACCTGTACAAGTACAAAAAGTACATCGACGTGCGCCTGGTGTTCGCGCCCGAATTCGATGTCGCGTTCTTCGGCGGAGATCCGGACAACTTCACCTACCCTCGTTACGATCTGGACATCACGTTCTTCCGCGTCTACGAAAACGACAAACCTGCGCACACCGAGAATTATCTGCGCTGGTCCAGGCATGGCGTGAGGGAGAACGAATTGATCTTCGTCTCCGGGCATCCCGGCTCCACGGGGCGGCAGCGCACGATTGCGCAGCTTGAATTTCTGCGGGATGTCGATTACCCGTCGCGGCTGGAAACTTACAAGCGCCGGATTGGGCTGCTGCAGAACTTCGGCGCCGAGTCGGAAGAAAACAAGCGCATTGCCAAGGAACACTTGTTCAGCTACCAGAACAGCTTCAAGGCAATTACCGGATATCTGGAACCGCTGAACGACAAGCAGGTCATGGCGGCCAAGCAAGCCGACGAAGCCAAGCTCGAAGCGGCGTTCAAAGCTGACCCGAAAAACAAAGATGTGGCCGACCCCTGGAGCGAGATCGCCCAGAGTGTCCAGGTGCAGCGCGACATCTATCTGCCGCTGACCTACGTGGAGCGCAATCGCGGTTTCAATTCGCAGCTGGCATCCTTTGCGAAATGGCTGGTACGCGCCACCACGGAGAAGACGAAGCCCAATGAACAGCGCTTGCGCGAATACAGGGATTCGGCGCTGGCTTCGCTCCAGCAGGAACTGTTTTCGACCGCTCCCATCTACAAATCGCTGGAGACCGTAACTCTGGCGGACTCTCTGGCGCAGATGCGGGACGCCTTGGGGGCGCAGAATGCAGTTGTCCGCCGCGCGCTGAACGGAAAGACACCCGAGGACGCCGCGAAGGACCTGATTGCCGGTACGAAGCTCGATGACGTCTCCATTCGGAAGCAGCTTTATCAAGGCGGGACGGCCGCGGTGGAAGCGTCGAGCGACCCGCTGGTCAAGCTGATGCGCGACATCGATCCCGATGCGCGCGATGTGCGCAAGCAGTATGACGACCAGGTGGATGCGGTGGAGCGGCGGGCAGGCGCGGCCATTAACCGCACACGCTTCGCCCATCACGGCTTCAATCGGCCGCCCGACGCGACCTTCACGCTGCGCTTGAGCTATGGCGCGGTGAAAGGTTACGTCGAGAATGGCAAGAACATTCCCTACTTCACCACGTTTGCCGGAGGCTTTGGACATGCCCTCGAGCACAACAACACGCCTCCTTACCAACTTCCCGATAGCTGGATGAAGGTGAAGTCGAGCTTGAATCTGGCGACGCCGTTGAACTATGTGTCGACCGCCGACATCATCGGAGGAAACTCCGGCAGCCCGACGGTTAACCGGAAGGGCGAGGTTGTGGGCATCATTTTCGACGGCAACATCCAGTCACTCGCCTGGAATTTTGTTTACGACGACAAGCAGGCTCGCGCCGTGCACGTGGATTCCCGCGGAATCGTGGAGGCGCTGCGCAAAATCTACAACGCGGCGGGGCTGGTGGATGAGTTGACGCGAGCGGGTGATTCCGCGAACGGCAAGTAAGGTAACGACGGAGTTAGCAGCGATGGGGGCAGACGAGGGCGCCTGCCCCTACACGGGCCTCTATGCGGGCCAGATTTCTAATGCGGTGCGCCTGAGAATCTGTTGCTGCACTTCTTTGTCGAGGCCGAGACCGCGAAAATCCTGGAGATTCTTTCCGACGTCGGGCACGCCCGGGCCTGGCCAGTCGCTGCCGAACAGCGTCTTGCGCGCGATCTCCGCGAGCCTGGGAAAATATTGCAGGAGGCTTTTGGGCGGGATCCCGCTGATGTCGAGGTAGACGTTGGCGTGTCTCCGCAAAAGGAAGAAGGCGGTATCCATCCAAAGCGGCCTTCCTCCGTGCGCCAGCAGGATTTTCATTTTTGGAAAATCGACTGCGACATCGTCGAGGTACATGGGGTCGCCGTACTTGTTGCGCGCGCCCGGAAAGACGGAAGTCCCGGTGTGAAACATCACCGGGATCCCGTTCGCCTCGGCGGCCCGGTAGATGATCTCCAACTCGGTCACGCCTTGTAGATAGTCATTGGGAAAGAGCAACTGATGCGGGGGATGAATTTTGATCATCCCGATCTCGAGGCGCAGGAGTTGTTCGACGTCGGCCAGGATGTTGGCGGTGTGCCGCGGATGCAGGCTGCCGCAGGAGATCAAGCGCTTGGGATCGGCCTTCACGTAACCGGAGATGAACTGGTTGACTTCCGGGGTGAATCCGATGACCTCGGGGGCAACATAGTTGATCAGCACGGCACGGTCGAGGCCGACCGAATCCATGTACTTCAGGAAAGCTTTCGGGGAGCGGCAGTACTCCTCGATCTCGGCGAAGTTCGGTCGCCTCGCCCGCATCAACTCGAGCGCCTCCGGTTTGAACATTTCGACCGGCGAAATGTGGATGTGGCAGTCTGTGATCAAGCTGTGCTCGCAGTAATGAAAAAGCTTTTAACCGCTAAGGACGTTAAGACTGCGCGAAGTATGCAGAGAGAGTCAAAGTCTACTTTCCCTTCCAGTGAGGCTCGCGCTTTTCGAGAAAGGACTGAATTCCCTCGCGGGCATCGTCAGTCTTCATCAATTCCTCCAGGTACACCTTCTCGGCGCGCGCCAGGCCTTTGTCGAAATGCATGGAATCCCATGCGTACATCGCCTTTTTCGTGACAGCCAAAGCAGCTGGACTCAACTTCGCGAGCCGCTGCAGCAACTCGTCGACTTTGCCTTCTACCTGATGATCGGGAACGGCGGAATTGGCCAGTCGCATGGAACACGCTTCCAGTCCGTCGATCCTGCGCCCCGTCAGAATCAAATCGGCTGCTTGCTTCTGGCCGACGACAGCCGCGAGAGCCGTGGCGGCGACTGGTGGAAAACACCCCAGCGAGATTTCCGGGAAGCCCCAGGTTGCCGAATCCGCGGTGATGACAAGGTCGCACATCATGGCAAGCTCTGCCCCGCCACCGAGACAGTGGCCGCGCACGGCAGCAATCCATATCTTCCGCGAAGTGACCATCGCACGAAAGATGGCGTGGAATTTAGTGAGCATTTCCTGAACGCGGTCTGGGGTGTGGGCGGCGATATCGACTCCAGCCGAGAAATGGTCGTTCGCGCCACTGAGAACGAGAATGGACAGGTCGGGACGGGCTTCGATTTCGGTTATGGCCGCGGACAACTCCTCCATCATGGAGATGTCGATCACGTTCAGAGGCGGATTGCTCAGGGTAAGGCGCGTCACGGGTGGCTCGAACGAACAGGAGATCCGGCGGTAGGAGTGCACGCGTGGAAGGATACCGCAAGGGAGAAGGTTTGGTCTTGATGTTGGGAAAGTCCCCACCCTAAAGTTCTTCGCGCAGCCGAAAGCTTTAGAATGGGCGCCCAACTACAGGTTGATCGCCGACTTGCGCGGCTCGCCGATGGTTTCAAAAGGATCGCGGGCGCCTTCTTTTTCCGCAATCCACTTCTTTTCGTTCGCGATGATTTCCAGGAGCAACTTCTTGTCTTCAACGCTTGGCATTGCCTCGAAAAGATGCTGCTCGTAAGCCTTGTCGCTCAGCATTTCGCCCGTCCGGGCATGGAATTTCTGGCCAGCAAATTGCCCGATGGCGCGATTGAAGCGGATGTCGGGCGCGTACAATTCCGCCTCCCCAGCTTTGTGGAATCCATTTAGACGCTCCACCAGTCCGGCAACTTCGTCGCGATAGAGGTGGCGGTTGTAATCGTTCAGTTCGTCGAGCTTCGCCGGGTTTTGATTCTTCGGCTCATCGTAGCGGCCCTTGATGCCCCACACATACGCCCAGTGCGCGGATGAAGAATGGTCCGTGCCGAACAAGTCGTAGGAGCACGAGATCCACTTGTTGAGATATTTCTGGATCAGCCAGCCGGGAATCACGCCGGCTTGCACGATGCGGCGCAGGCCATCGTTACCCGTGCCCATGTGGAAGGCTTCTTCACGCAGCATGTACGACATGGAGCGTCCCAGAGGCGCGAATGCCGAATACTTCAGCATCTGCAACTGGAATTTGCCGTCGCGATCGACGAAGTCGGTATAGGTGAAGAAATCCATCCAGTTATCGACGTCGACGTTGAAGGCGCCCAGGAGTCGCTCGTTTTCAAACGCGCGGCGCTCCAGCATTTTCTGGGCCTCGACTCTTCCGGAGTAGCCGAAGTGGTCGAGCAGCAAGGCACACATCTGCCAACCGTGCCGCATCTCTTCGATCATCACGCGGGTGAGGGCGCGGCGGTCCCAATCCGTAGGCGCGGTCTCGAAGAGATGGCGCTGCTGCTCCACCGAGGCAAACTCGGTGTCGCCCTGGTAGACGATCATGTTCAGGAGCGCGTCGCGCATCTGCTGGGTGGGAATCTGGCGGAGGTTCTCCCATTTGCGGCGTCCTTTGTAGGAGCCGAACTGGATTTCCTCCGTTTCGATGGCGCCGTAAAGCGTGTCGAATTTGAAGCTGGCGATCTCGTCACGGTCGACGCCAATTTCCTTGCGCCACTCGTCGAAGAGACCCACCCAATCACTGAATGTTCCGATTTTTGCAATTTTGCCTGGCATCACTCAATCCTTCATCGCGGCCGTGCCACGCTGGCGTTTGGCATTTAACAGTCGGCATTTAGCCAGCTACGTCTATTCCAAAATCGCGGCCAGCCAGTCCTGGCTAAGTGCTAATTGGCAAGTGCTAAATGCTTCCCTTATTTCGCTGTGAACGTTGCCGGCCGCTTCTCCACGTAGGCAGCCAGGCCCTCCTTGGCGTCATCGCTCTGGAAAAGAATCTGCTGGTTCTCGCGTTCCACGGCGAGCGCGGACTCCATGGGAATCTCCCATCCGGTCTGCACGGCGCGCTTGATGCGGCCTACCGCCTTGGCAGCTTTGTTGGGAGGGCAGAACTGACGCGCGTATTCCATGATGTTCTCCATGAAACCTTCGCGCTCGTAGATGTCGTTGATAATGCCCAACTCTTTAGCCTCCTCGAAGGAGAAGGTGTTGCCAGTAACCATCAACTCGATGGCGCGGCTTTTTCCGACCAGGCGCGAGAGGCGCTGGGTTCCGCCGGTTCCGGGCAGCACGCCGAGATTGACTTCAGGCAGGCCGATCTTGCCGGCGTCCTTGCGGGCGATACGGATGTCGGCGGCCATCGCGATTTCGAGGCCTCCGCCCACGCAATGCCCGTTCAGCGCCGCGATCACCAGCTTGGGCGTGTGCTCCAGGCGAAGCAACGTTTCGTTGGCGTGCAGGCAGAAGTAATACTTGAAGGTCGGGTCGACGCTGGCCAGCATCTTGATGTTCGCGCCGGCGGAAAAGAACTTGTCACCCGATCCCGTGAGCACGATCACGTAGACATTGTTATCCATGCGGGCAGCCAGGATGGCGTCGTCCAGTTGCCGGTTCATCTCATAGGTATAGGTGTTGGCCGGAGGATCGAACATCTCGATGACGGCCACCCCGCCTTCGGCGCGGTAGTTGATCAACTTCTTGGTGGTTTCGCCCGTGGTCGGCTGCGTTGTCGTTGCCATGTCAAAACTCCTTCTCTTTCGATTCGAGAATGAAATCAGTTCGTTTTCCCTGCTCTTTTCCTGGAAGCTTTCCCGGAACTTACGCCGCGCAGAAAGATGTCGCCCATCTCGCGGGCAAGCTCTTCGGCATCTCCATCCACCCGCGGTTTGTACCAGGTGTAGATCCAGTTCATCATGCCAAACAGGCTCAGCGTTGCCGTCCGGCTGGAAAATTCGAGGCCGCGTGCGAGCTTTAAATCCTCCATCAACTGCACACAAATCCGGACGTACTCACGCTTGATGTTGGCGATCTCGGCGCCGTAGCTATTCTTGAGGACCTCGTCCTCATGGGAGAGCACCTTCATTGCCTTCTGATTGGCGAGGAAATACTCGAGGTGGTTCAGGATGAAGACGCGAATGCGGGACTCGGGGTCCCCGACCCCTTCGAGTCTTGCGCGCAAGCGCTCGAGGATGGTGGTGAAGGTGTGCCGCTGAATCAGGTACAGCAGTTTTTCTTTGGATTCGAAGTAGTAATAGAGCCCGGCGAGCGACATTCCGCTGGCGCGCGACAGGTCGCGCATCGAGGCCCCTGCGTAGCCTTTCTCGTCGAAGACATCGGTGGCGTGGCTCAGGATTTCCGAGAGCCGCCGATCGAAGCGGGTGGGCGGCAGGGGCAAACGGTGCCTGCGCGGGCGGCCTAGACGGGCTGGAGAAAGGACTGGCATATTTATCGAACGTTCGTTCGAATTTATTATAGGCTTTTGTGATCTTGATCACAAGGGATTGTGATAGCCGCTGGAGCCCGGTCTCAGAAGATTTAGAGAAAGAAGGTCTTAACCGCAAAGGACGCAAAGGGCACGCTAAGAGCGCAAAGAAGGGCTGAGTTCCCTGCTTTTAGTTGGCGGCTTCGTAGGCGCGGGTCAGCCAGGCGAGGGCGTCGTTCAAGTCCGAGTCGGCTGTGAGTTCAAAGACAAACCAGCGGCTTGCGCG
>OEKN01000272.1_pt1 | contig 10012 bp, 8 predicted proteins | sample 1503361 | NCBI WGS metagenome assembly OEKN01 (sample SAMEA104379592, study PRJEB20068) | metagenome | biome: 1000743; feature: 77; material: 1998 | place: USA | collected 2012 | depth 25 m
ACCCTCCGCGCTTTTCGGAGGGTGGGCACTCGGGCTCGGCCTCCACACTGGTTCCGGCGTTGTCTTCGATTTCGGATCACTCCACTTCAATTCCACTGTCTGGCGCCATGCTTGACCTGCACCGCAAACGTGCGCACACCCTTGTAGTTTGTCGACGGGAATGTTCACGCTTTCCGGAGAGAAATTGAACTTATCCTCCGGCATGGCCTCGGCTGCCTCGAGAACTTGATTTTCGATGCCGCTGATTTCGCGGTCGAAGGCGGCAGCGGTGGTGGGCGGAGGCTGCGGAGATTGCGCTTGAGGTGCAGTAGTGGCCAGGGTGCTGTTGGCGGTTTGTCCCACCGCAGTCCCCGCCAGCGTGAGCAATGCAAACAGCCACAAGATTTTGCAAGGATTTCATTCGGGCGAGCCTCCTCTGCCTGCGAAAGGCACGGGTTAGACGTGGGAGTCCTTCCGAGGTCTCGTTAAATCTCCGATGACAAGTCTCTGACTACCGGGCGTTAGGCTCCAGCTAAATCAAATGCTCTGGGGATGCTCTGCGGGTCTGCTTTGCAAGAGCAAAGGCGCAATTCCATTCGGGCACGTTACGGCATGTTTAAAGGCGTGCCCTGATACGAACCTTTTCACCTCTGAAGTTTTGCCTTGCCTTGCACAGCCAGCACTTTTTATGATGTGGCGCATCCCCCCCAAACAATCAAGGAATAATCCAAATCATCCTATGACCAAGCCCAGGAAAGTTCTGCTTAGCGTGCTCGCGGTGGTGTGCTTCGTGTTACTTGTCGGCATCCAGTTCACGGTCGGATGGCGTCCTTTTCTCGGCCCGCGCATGCGCCAAACCACCGACAAGCAATTTCAAGGCACGCCCGAACGGCTGGCGCGCGGGCGCTATCTCACGCGTGGCCTCTTAGGTTGCGAGACCTGCCACACGCCGCGAGACTGGTCGCAGCATGGCGCGCCGGAGATGCCGGGCAGGGAACTGTCTGGCCAGGTTTTGGAACTGCCCGGATTCCCCGGCAGCATGGTGGCGCCCAACCTCACGCCCGATCGTGAAACCGGCGCAGCCAGCTGGACCGACGACCAGATTGCGCGCGCCATCCGCGAAGGCATCAAGCATGACGAATCGACCCTGTTTCCCATGATGCCCTACATGGTCTATCGAAATTTGTCGGACGAGGACCTGGCTTCAGTCGTAGTTTACGTACGGTCCGTGCTACCGGTGCACAATCCCCTGCCTCCGAGCAAAGTGAATTTCCCGGTGAACTACCTGGTGCGCGGTGTGCCTCAACCGGTGACCGATCCGGTGCCGGCTCCGAATCCCGCCGATACGTTGGCACGCGGAAAGTACCTGGTGAAGGTTGGCTGCGGCTGCCACGATGCCGTCGACAACCTTCCCTTTGCGGGTGGAGAAAAGTTAGTCGGACCCTGGGGAGATGTGACCAGCGCCAACATTACGCCCGATCCTTCTGGCATCAGCTACTACAGTGAGGCGACTTTCATTACCGCGCTGCGTACGGGATACGTCGGCGCCAGGGAATTGAAGTCGATCATGCCCTTTGGCGAATTCAAAGATCTCTCCGACGACGACCTCAAGGCCATGTTCGCGTATCTGAAAACTCTGCCGCAAGTAAAACACCGGGTCGACAACTCGCTGCCGCCCACGTTGTGCAAGCTGTGCAAGAAGAAACATGGGGCGGGAGATCAGAACTAAAGATTCGGCACCCGCGGCTCGTTTCGCTGTTCACGATTCGCCCAAGGGGTTATTGAAGGAGTTGTTAATTGCACGCACGATGGACGCGTCGGTTGCGTCATTCTCAGGGCAAGACAGGTGAACACAGCTCACATCTCATCGTATTGAAGAATCCTCACCTTTGCGCACCAAGGTGGGGCGGAGCTGCTCGATTCTGACTCGGCGCAAGCCTCCTCGTGATCTGCACTAGCTTTCCCTCTTCCTCGGACCTTTGCCGGGGAGGCTCGCCGGGTTCTCGTGAGTCTTCTCGCGGAAGCCGCCTTTCAAACCGCTGCCCAGCCCGACACTCCGTTCGCCGAACTTGTCACGCAGCCGGTCGGCGGCGGCGAGGGCCTGCTGCCAGCGCTGATGGCGCCCGCCGTCGAGCAGATCGAGTTGGGTCGCTGGTGCCTCTTCGAAGAGGACACGTGGACACCGAGCAGGCGGACTTCCGCGCCCCTCTTCCAGTTCTTGCGGAATAAGTTTCGGATCTGCTCGAAAATTTCGGTGTCGAGCTGGGTGGGCGAGGCAAGCGAGTGGGCGCGCGTGATCGTAGTGAAGTCTTTATAGCGCAACTTCAGCTGGATGGTGCGGGCGTGCAGGCCGTGTTCGCGCAGACGGCGCGCCACCATCTCGGTGAGGCGCATGAGCGTGGTCTCAAGCTGCACCGGATTGGCGGTGTCCTCGTTGAAGGTATGCTCGTGGCTGATCGATTTGGGATCTTCGTGCTCGCCGACTTCGGTGTCGAACCAGCCGCCGGCATCTTCGCCGCGCGCTTTTCCGGCGAGCGCCAGCCCCCATTTGCCGAAGCGTTCTTCCAGAACAGTTTCATCCAACTTGGCAAGATCGGCGACCTGATGGATGCCCAGCGCATGCAGGTTCTGCTCCATCACTTTGCCCACGCCGGGAATGTCGCGTACATCAAGGGGCGCAAGGAATCTGGCCTCCTGTCCGGGAATCACCCAGAGCACGCCATTGGGCTTGGCTTTCGCGGAGGAGACCTTCGCGATCAGGCGCGAGGCGCCGATGCCGATGGAGCAGTTGAGTTGCGTCTCGGCTTTGACCTTATTGTGTAGCGTGTGCGCGGCGCGCAGCGGCGGCCCGTGCAGGCGATCGGTGCCGGTCATGTCGAGGTAGGCTTCGTCGATCGAGGCCATCTCGACCAGCGGCGAAAACGTGTTCAGCACTCCATAAACTTTGGCCGAGCACTCGCGGTAGCGCTCGGGATGCCCGTCGACGAAGATGGCCTGGGGGCAAAGCTTGGCGGCCGTGCGCAGCGGCATGGCGGAATGCACGCCGAATTTGCGCGCTTCATACGAAGCGGCTGAAACTACTCCGCGTTCATCGCGCTGGCCGCCGACCACCACCGCCTTCCCTTTCAGCGACGGATCGGACAATTCTTCCACCGACACGAAAAAGGCATCCATGTCGACATGAAAGATGGTTTTGGTGTGGAGACCATCCATGGAAAACCGTGACCGTAGTGCTCCTATCTAAGTAGTGCTTCTATCTAAATAGACGGATCCTCGCCTCAACCACGCCACAACTCCAAACCCAAAACACCTCTGTCATCCTGAGCGCAGTGAGGCGCAGCCGAACGGAGTCGAAGGACCCCATACCTCTAAACAATACCAGCAGCCTGGTGAAGTATTTCCACCACAAACCCACACCAGCGTGTTCGTACTCCGTGTTGCTGGTTGACGAAGCTAACGCAAAGGTTGTTCTAATCTGCGGTTGAGTGTCGCGCTCATGAACCGCTCTGCAGGGCTAGGGTATAGGCGGCGTTCCTTCCGAAGGAGGACGCAGCGAAACGTTCGCGCGCGGCACCAACTGCGCCTGGCGCGCACGCTCGTACACTTTCACGTACTCCTTCGCGGAAGTCGCCCAGGAAAAGTCGCGACTCATGCCGTTGCGCATGAGCACATGCCAGGAGGCTTCGTCCCGGAACGCCTGCAGCGCGGCCCGGATGGTCAGCAACAGCGACTCGCCGCTGTACTCGTAAAACTTGAACCCGGTTCCCTTCCCGCTGCGCGCGTCCCATGGCTCGATGGTCTCGTCGAGGCCGCCGGTCGCTCGCACGATGGGCACCGTTCCATATTTCAGGCTGTAGATCTGGTTCAGCCCGCTGGGTTCGTAGCGCGAGGGCATCAGGAACATGTCCGCGCCCGCCTCGATCTTGTGCGCGAATACGTTGTCGTAGGCAACCTTGACCGCGATCTTGTGCGGGAATTGCTTCTGCAGGCGCAGGAACATCTCCTCGTAGTCCTTGTCGCCCGTGCCGAGCACGGTCAGAATCATGTCCTCGCGCGCGAGCCGGTCCATGATTTGCGCGATTAAATCGAATCCCTTCTGCGCCGCAAAACGCGAGACGATGCCAATGACCGGCAGCTTCGCGTCGGCATTGTTCATGCCGAAAGTGGCGAGCAGGTCGGCTTTGTCCTTGGCCTTTCCGGAAGGATCGGCAGGGGAGTAGCGCGCCGCGATGAACGGATCGATCGCTGGATTCCAGACTTCGTAGTCGACCCCATTCAGGATGCCGGTTACTGTGGCGGCGCGGTTGCGTAGCACCCCCTCTAAACCGAATCCGTACTCGGTCGTCTGGATTTCCTGGCTGTACTTCTTGCTCACCGTGGTGATGAAGTCGGCAAACACCAGGGCGCCTTTGAGGAAGTTCACCTGCCCGAAGAATTCCATCTTCGAGATCGTTAACAGGTCCCAGGGCAGCATCAGCAAAGGAAGAATTTCCGCCGGGAACAATCCCTGGTAGCCCATGTTGTGGATGGTGAACACGGTCGCGACATTCTCAAATGCCGGATCCTGGGAGTAAAACGTGCGCAGGATGACGGGGATCAGGGCGGACTGCCAGTCGTGGCAATGAAAGATGTCGGGCGCCCCGAGAATCTTCGAGGCTTCAATCACGGCACGAGAGAACAGGGCGAAGCGCTCGGCGTTGTCGGGATAGTCGCCGACCGCATCACCATAGAGGGCCTCGCGGTCGAAGTACGGCGGGTAGTCGACAAAATAATGACGGATGCCGTCCTCGTTCCCGGCGGTCACAACCGAGCAAAAGCGGTACTCGTCATCAAACGGGATGGTGATACTGCCCAGCACGGTCTGCGGATTGACGAGCTTGGTCTGGCGGTAACGCGGAAGGTAGACGCTGATCTGATGGCCTTGGGCCGCCAGCGCGCGGGGCAAAGCACCCACCACGTCGGCCAGGCCGCCGGTCTTGGAGAAGGGCACACCTTCCGACGCGGCAAAAGCAATATGCATGAAGACGAACCTCCCAGCCGACAGCTACTTTCGACATGAGCAATTGCGCGTGATTGTAGCGCCGGCGTCCCGCCGGCTGTCTCGGGGGCGTCCCGCCCCCGTGATGGCGAGATCAGGATTCGCGAAGCCGCGAGCACCCGGCACAGGATATGATGAACAAAGAGCTTTATCCGATAATTGCCCCCGCATACTGCGGTGACCGTTGCCAGTCTAACCGTGCGGAGGAAAGAGGGTCAACGTGCCAAGAGCGGCAGCCGCGAAGACCAGGCCGAAACTCGGCCAACATTTTCTTACGGGCGACGCGAACGCAGCGCGTATCGTCGATGCTCTAGGGAACATTTCGCAGAGCACCGTGCTCGAAATCGGTCCCGGCCGCGGAGTGCTGACTTCCCTGCTGGCCAGGCAAACTCGTCGCCTGATCGCCATCGAACTCGACCGCGTGCTCGCGGCCCAGCTGCGCATGAAGTTTGCCTTGTATCCCAATGTCGAGATCATCGAGGGCGATGTGCTCGCGATCGATTTCAGCACGTTGTTTGGACCCAAGCCAGGCTCCTCCAGACCGGGATTAGTACAGACCCCGGAGCCCGTTTCCGTAGTTGGCAACCTGCCGTACTACATCACCTCCGACATCCTGCTCCGCCTTTTCGAGTTTCGCCAATGCTTCAGCACGATCGTGATCATGGTGCAGAAGGAAGTCGCGGACCGTCTGGCTGCCACGCCCGGCAGCCGCGAGTATGGACTGCTTTCAGCGACGGCGCAGTTGTACGCCAGAGTCGAGAGGCTCTTTACATTGCCGCCGGGCGCGTTTTCCCCGCCGCCGAAGGTGCATTCCTCGGTCGTGCGGCTGACCCTGTCGCCGCGCATCGATTCCCTCCACGTCGACGAAGAAGGCTTCATCAACTTCCTGAAGCTTTCTTTTGGACAGAAGCGCAAGACACTGTGGAATAATTTGAAGACGAAGTATGCTCCGGAGTCTTTGAAGCAAGCCTTGCAAGAAGCCGGGGTCAAGCCTGCGATGCGCGCCGAAACCCTGCCGCTCGAAAAGAGCGCGGCCATCTTCCGGGCGCTTGCGTCGCGAAACGGCGACCTGTAGCGCCGCCGTCCCGGCGGCTATATAGGGCCACAGTAGCGCCGCCGTCCCGGCGGCTATTCAGGGCCGGCAAGATGCTGGCGCTACTCTTCTCAGCCCAGCCCCGCAAGGAGGTCTTATGGGCACAACCGTTGTTCGTCATCCCGCTGTAGCCGGCCGATTCTATCCCAAGGAACAGCGGAAACTGCTCGCCGAGATCGGGTCTTATCTCCAGCCGGCCGCTGGAGCAATTCCGGCGCTCGGCTGCATCGTGCCGCACGCCGGCTACATGTATTCCGGGCACGTGGCCGGTGCGGTCTATGCGCATCTGGAAATTCCCAATCGCTGTATCGTGCTTTGCCCGAACCACACCGGCATCGGGACTCCGCTCTCCATCATGTGCCTGGGTGCGTGGGAGACTCCGCTGGGCGAGGTGCCGATCGATACGGAGCTGGCCTCAACCTTGCTGGAGCGTTTCCCGCTTCTAAGCGAGGATTCATCGGCTCATCTCGCCGAGCACGCAATCGAGGTGCAATTGCCGTTTCTGCAGGCCAAACAGAAGCATCTGCGCTTTGTGCCTATCGCCATCGGCACCCGCCAGTTCGAAGCGCTCGAGGCTTTAGGGCAGGCCATCGGCGAAGTGATCTCGCGCGCGCAGGAGCGCATTCTCGTGCTTGCCTCGAGCGACATGAATCACTACGAATCCGATCCGGTGACGCGCGCCAAAGATCACAAGGCGATTGACCGGATTCTGGCGCTCGATCCGCGGGGATTGCATGAGGTGGTCATGAATGAGGAGATCAGCATGTGCGGCTTCGGTCCGGCGGTTGCTATGCTGACAGCAGCGATGCGACTGGGCGCCACCCGTGCGAAGCTCATCAAGTACGCGACCTCCGGCGACATCTCCGGCGACCGCCAGATGGTAGTCGGCTACGCGGGCATTGCGGTTTTGTAATTGCGGTTTTGTAATTGCAGTTTTGTGATTGCGGTTTTTGCGGTTTAGTGATTGTTGTTTTTTGATTGCGGTTTTGTAATTGCGGTTTTGTAGAAGACCGTATCCTTCTTGTCATTCCGACGCCGAACGCGGCGGAGGAATCTCGCATTCGATGCTGCTTGCGAGAAACACCCATCACATTTACATCACGCTTGGACGGGTGGCCCACTCAAGCCTGGGGTGGAAGCCCGCTTTTGGCTTGAGTGGGGATGCTCAGGCTCTCCGCGCTCGCCGCGTATTCGACGTGGGCTTCGCCTTGTCCTTGCCCTCGAGATTGAGCGCCACCGCAGCACGGATGAGATCCTTCAACGCCGCCTCATTGACCTTGTCGCCTTCATGGATGTCGATCGCGCGCCTGACATTTCCGTCGAGGCTGGAGTTGAACAGTCGGGAAGGGTCCTTCAACGCAGCTCCTTTGGCAAAGGTCATCTTGACGACGTTCTTGTACGTCTCCCCCGTGCAAACGATGCCGCCGTGGGACCAGACGGGAACGCCCGGCGATGTTGCCTTGGCCCACTTCCACTCTTCGACGATATCCGGGTCTGCCTCGTGTATGATCGTGCGCACTTTCGCGAGCATCTTCCCGCGCCAGTCTCCAAGTTCCTTGATCTTCAGATCGATTTGTGCCGAGGCAGCTTCCACCGCGACGCTCCTTTCTTATGTGCGGCTCCAATTCTCGCAACCATTTTAATCAGGTGCCCCATGTTTGCGCGTTCTCGGCGCAAACGTGGGACTCGTGCCCAGAAATCGGGTACGTCCCGTCTGTCCCCGGGTTTTCGTCCCCGGGTTTTCAGAGTAGTCCGTGCGGAAACCCCACAACGATTGAGGGAATCAAGCGAGTTGATTCATTGAATCGATCGATCTTGAGTCTTCCCTTTGGGCATGCAAAGTGGGCAGCGTCGCAGCCGATGGATCAGCCGTCTCCACCACGGCCAGCTCTGTTTCTCAATTTCATGCTCATATTGGGCGCATTTCAATCCAAACAACTTCTTGCGAAGCTCAGGGTCACTCACCCCATTGGTAGAGCCCCCTTACATCGTTGAATCCTTATACAACCGGCAGGGTCACAGGTCACACCTGCCGGACCCGTGTGCCGGATTGCGTCGCTGCCGCGATCAGACCTTATGGAGAAGATCCAGCGCTTTGCTACACGCCCACAGCACCACAACACATAACGCTACGATCAGGAAACTCGTCATTTCTTGATTCCTCGTGCTAGCCGCAGCAAGCTACGCTCCTCGGTCAGTGAGTTCCGCGTAGAGCTGACAGATGCGGTCGCGCCGGTCCTCGTATTCGCAGAGTTCTGTCTCTGTTACGACACCGAAGGTTTCCTTTTCCAGGGTATTCAGTTGTGATTCAATCAGGTCAACTATTTCAGCACGCGCACGCGCTTTGGAGTCGGGGGATGCCATGACAGACTCCTATAAAAAACAATTCAGCAACACGATATAAAGAGAAGTCTAGCAATGGGAGTCACGATGTCCATACACGGTATTCCCTACGGGACGGGTCAGGCATAACGTTCTGATAGGAATACCTTTGGACGGGTGGCCCACTCAAGCCCGGGGTCCCCGGACGGCGCGGTTTTCGCCGGCTGGGGTGGAAGCCCGTTTTTGGCTTGAGTGGGGCATTTCAACAGGAGGACAAAATCTTTCCGTTGCTCGTTCGCGCTTTCGGGCACGGAATTTTGGCCTCTTGCTCCCCAAAAGCGCCATCACGGCCGTTGCGCGCAACGTGGTAAACTGCGCGGGATTATGGCGACGAGCGTTGCCTCCAAGCCGGTTGTCCTTTCCCGCGGAGCCTACGACCGCTTGTTCTACAGCGGGATGGCAATTGCGATGGCGATTGCAGTTTTTATCGGCTTCGCCCGGACCTACTACCTGAGCGCGCTCTTCGGTACTACCACGACCTTTACCGGAAGGCCATTCTCCACCGTGGTCCGGCTCCACGCAGCGCTATTTACGACCTGGGTGCTGCTGTTCGTTGTGCAAACGGCCCTGGTAGCAGGAAGTCGCGTTGCGGTTCACAGGCGGTTCGGAGTAGCGGTCGCGACTCTCGGAGCGACAATGGTCGCGGCTGGAACTGCAACCGCCCTTCAATTGGCGTTCCGCGGGGGCGCGCCACCCGGCGTGGATCCTCGGGCGTTTCTCGCGATCCCCCTCGGGGATATGCTCGTGTTCGCACTACTGCTTACCGCGGCGCTTTGGCTTCGTAGCAACAAAGAGGCACACAAACGTGTGATGTTGCTCGCTTACACTTCCATCCTGGCAGCGGCTGTGGCCCGTTTTCCCGGCGTGCTTCCGCTGGGGCCGCTGTGGTTCTTCGGCCTTACGTTCCTTCCGATCTTGGCACTCGGCGTGACCTACGATGTGATCACGCGTCGCCGTGTCCATCCGGCTTACTTGTGGGGTGGCGCGTTCCTGATTCTGTCGGTTCCTCTGCGTCTGGCAGTTTCAAGCACACACGCCTGGTTCTCGTTCGCAAGTAAGCTCATCGAGCTAGCCAGGTACTATTCCTAGACATGTTCTTGCCCGTGTCGCCGAGCCTATCAGCCGGCTAAAGGGAACTGAATTTCAAGTTGTATCAGGGCGCCGCTTTGAGCGGTGCCGAAACACGCTTATGTTCAAGACCCCTTCAGGGGCCGACTCTCGATTTCAGCTTTTTCCGCAATCTCCTTACGGTTTCAGAAACAGGTTTTGACAGGGTACGGCTTTAGCCCCTGGGGGACGCGGCTGCCCGATGTTTGCGCGTCCTCGGCGCAAGAGCCTGCCCTCAGCGAGCGCAGCGAGTCGAAGCGTGGGATCACCGGATCTGTCCCTTCCCGTGATCTGGAAGGCCCGGTCTTCACGCTCGACTGCACTCCGGTTCTGGGTACCCCCTCCCCCCAGTCTTCTGGAATGAGAAGGTTACGCGGAAAATCCCGCAAGATCTTTGATGTCAAAGAACTTAT
>OEKN01000043.1_pt1 | contig 9977 bp, 7 predicted proteins | sample 1503361 | NCBI WGS metagenome assembly OEKN01 (sample SAMEA104379592, study PRJEB20068) | metagenome | biome: 1000743; feature: 77; material: 1998 | place: USA | collected 2012 | depth 25 m
CTTATTGCGCTCAAATTTCTCTTTTGCCATTTCTTTAGCCTCTAGCTGTTAGCTCTTCGCTTGTAGCTCAAACTTCTCAGCGGGCTCCGCCCGCCATCGGGCCGGGGAGACGCCGGCTCTACTTCGCCGTGCCTTGCACCTTGGCGATGATCTCTTCCGCTACCGAGCGCGGCGCCTCTTCGTAGCGCGCAAAGTGCATCGAGTACTCGGCGCGGCCCTGGGTCGAAGAACGCATGTGGGTCGCGTAACCGAACATCTCCGAAAGCGGCACGATCGACTTGATCACCTGCGAACCGGCGCGGTGCTCCATGCCTTCAATTCGTCCGCGTCGCGAACTCAGGTCGCCCATGATCGTTCCCGCGAAATCTTCCGGCGTGACCACTTCCACCGACATCACCGGCTCGAGAATCACCGGGCTCGCCTTCCGCGCAGCTTCCTTGAATGCCATCGACCCGGCGATCTTGAACGCCATTTCGTTGGAGTCGACGTCGTGATAGCTGCCGTCGTACAGCGTCGCCTTCACGTCGACCATGGGATAGCCGGCGAGTACGCCGCCTTCCATGGCTTCCTGAATGCCCTGATCGATCGGCTTGATGTATTCCTTGGGCACGGTGCCGCCCACGATTTCGTTGACGAACTCGTAGCCTTTACCCGGCTCGTTGGGATCGAGACGAATCTTCGCGTGTCCGTACTGTCCGCGACCGCCGGTCTGCCGAATGTACTTGCCTTCTGCCTCGGCGTGCCTGCGGATGGTCTCGCGATACGCCACCTGCGGCTTGCCGACGTTAGCCTCGACTTTGTACTCCCGCATCATGCGGTCGACGATGATCTCGAGGTGCAACTCGCCCATGCCGCTGATGATGGTCTGCCCGCTGTCAGGATCAGTGTGAACCTTAAAGGTGGGATCCTCTTGCGCTAGCCGCGCCAGAGCCATGCCCATTTTTTCCTGATCGGCCTTGGTCTTAGGTTCGACGGCGACTGATATGACAGGCACCGCAAAGGTGATCGACTCGAGCGTGATGGGATGCTTTTCGTCGCAAATCGTGTCGCCCGTGCCGACGTTCTTCAGTCCGACCACCGCGCAGATGTCGCCCGCCAGAATTTCCTGGATGTCCTCGCGCTTGTTGGCGTGCATCTTCAGGAGACGACCGATGCGCTCAGTCTTCTGCGTGCGCGAGTTCAACACCGACTCGCCTGACTTCAGTTGTCCCGAATAAACGCGGATGAAGGTCAGTTGACCGACGAACGGGTCCGCCATGATCTTGAAGGCCAGCGCCGAGAACGGCTGCTTGTCATCGGCCTTGCGGGTAATCTCTTTCCCGGTGTCGGGATCAATGCCCTTGGTTTCCGGCGTGTCCAGCGGCGAAGGCAGGAAATCGACCACTGCATCCAGCAAGGGCTGCACGCCTTTGTTCTTGAAAGCGGTACCGACGACCACCGGGAACAGCTTCAACGCGATGGTCGACTTGCGCAGCGAAGCGCGCAACGCGTCTGCGCTGATTTCTTCGCCTTCCAGAAACTTATGCAGAATCTCGTCGTCGTTCTCAGCGACGGTCTCGACCAGTTGGGTGTGAAACGCTTCCGCTTTCTTCTGCAACTCAGCCGGGATCGGCTCGGTAACGTACTCCGCGCCCATGGTCTCGTCCGTCCAGACGATCGCCTTCATATTGATCAGGTCAATGACGCCCCTGAACTTGTCTTCCTGGCCGATTGGAATCTGGATCGCTACGGGCTTGGCGTTGAGGCGCTTGCGGATGGTGTCGACGGCATGCTCGAAATCAGCACCCATCTTGTCGATCTTGTTAATGAAACAAATTCGCGGGACCCCGTACTTGTCGGCTTGCCGCCATACCTTTTCCGACTGCGGCTGTACGCCGTGAACGGCGTCAAATACCGCAACTGCGCCATCGAGCACGCGCAGCGAACGCTCCACCTCGGCCGTAAAGTCGACGTGGCCGGGGGTATCAATGATGTTGATGCGAATATCGCGCCACGTGCAGGTGGTCGCTGCGGACGTAATGGTGATGCCGCGTTCCTGCTCCTGCTCCATCCAGTCCATCGTGGCCGTGCCTTCATGGACCTCTCCAATACGGTGCGTCCTGCCCGTATAAAACAGGATGCGCTCCGTCGTCGTGGTCTTGCCGGCATCGATGTGCGCCATGATGCCGATGTTCCTGCAACGCTCTAATGGGACGGTACGTGCCACGGTATTTCTATCTCTTCTTTCTGGGGCTCAAAAACAGCTCTTATGCTTTTAGCTCTTGGCCTTTAGCCAAACCGCTCGCATCTTGAGAATCCAGCTAAGCGCTAACGGCTAAGAGCTAAAGGCTGCTTTTCTACCACCGATAATGCGCGAACGCCTTGTTGGCCTCCGCCATACGGTGAACATCTTCCTTCTTCTTAATCGCGGCGCCGCGATTGTTAGCCGCGTCGAGCAATTCATTCGTTAACTTGTCGGTCATGCCTTTTTCGCCGCGGCCGCGCGCATATGTGATCAGCCAGCGAATTGCCAGCGAAGTGCGCCGGTCGGCATTCACTTCCACCGGCACCTGGTAGTTCGCGCCGCCCACGCGCCGGGTTTTCACTTCCAGCAGCGGTTTGGCGTTTTCAACCGCCTTTTTGAAAAGCTTCAGCGCTTCGTCGCCACCCTTGGTCTGCAACTGTGTGAGCGCTTCATAGAAGATGCCCTGGGCGGTCGACTTCTTGCCCTGCCACATCATCGAGTTCACAAACTTGGTCACCAGATCCGATCCATACACCGGGTCCGGATTCACTCCGCGCTTTGCAATATGTCCTTTACGGGGCATTAGCTTTTAGCTCCTAGCTCATAGCTTCTGGCTTGAGCTGTGCGATGCGAAACTTCCACGCTCGCCCTGAAACCTTGAAACTCTGAAACCTGTTCTTAAGCCTTCTTCGGTCGCTTCGCTCCATACTTCGAGCGACCCTGATTCCGATTCGCGACCCCCACTGCGTCGAGGGTCCCGCGCACCACGTGATAGCGCACGCCCGGGAGATCCTTCACGCGACCGCCGCGGATCAGCACGATGGAGTGCTCCTGCAGGTTGTGGCCGATGCCGGGGATGTAGGTGGTCACTTCAATGCCGTTGGTAAGCCGCACGCGCGCGACCTTGCGCAGCGCGGAATTCGGCTTCTTGGGCGTCTGGGTATATACACGGGTGCAGACGCCGCGCTTTTGCGGGCAGGACTGCAGGGCCGGGCTCGCCGTCTTGTAACGGGGCTTCTTCCGTCCGGAACGCACCAGTTGATTAAACGTAGGCACTCTTTGCCGCTCCTTCAGCACACCATGCCTCGGACAGGCTCAAGTCTGTCCGCGCACAGCGTTGCTTCAGCTTTTTCCCGTCGCCGGGCTGACTGGCACACCCTTGTCCAGTCATAGTTCTCGCCGGGCACAATATCGCCGGAAAGAGATTCTTGGTTTCCCAATCAGACTATTGCCGACGACGGTGGCACCAAGCCCAACTTGGGAGGTGCTCCGTTTCGTCAACCGTGCTTCGCATAGCCTCTCGACAGGCGAGAGGTGAGCGCGAAGCATTTCAGCGAGGAAGCTCCTGAACTCCTGATGTCCGTTCAGGAACGATGTATCTAGAGCTCAGCCGCTATCTTCGGAGGCGCCGCACACACAAAAAGCGCGGCGTGTCGCAACCCACCGCTTCCAGGCAAGCCAGAATTAACTCGCGGAACCTTTTAAATATAACAACGCACGCCGACATCGTCAACAACTGCTTGCCGCATCTCAAAGTTGGCGAAGTGGGTCCGGCCGGCGCTTGCTGAAATTCTCGTTGGCCTCTACACTGAGGGTTTTCCAGAAGATACAGAGACTCGCCCGATAGGCGCACAGCCTGCCGAGGCGGGGAGGATGCATGCGTCGGTTTGTGTCTTGGGTGTTTACTGCCTTATCCATATCCTTAGCATTCGGCGGCCTGAGCGGTTGTGGTGGCGGCAGCGCCACCGGAACCGCTGCGGTTCCCACGGCGGCCAAAATCACCTTGGCCCCCGGCAACAGCAGCATCGATATCGGCTCCACTCTGCAGTTCACTGCGAGCGCGTTCACTGCCACCGGTGGCGGCATCACCACCCTCCCAATCGTTTATTCCTCCAGCAATCCTTCGGTTCTGAGCTTCGTGCCATCAGCCGGCGGCCTCGCTTGTGCCGGAAAATGGGATACTGCTGGCCGGGTTTGTACGCCACAGGGAACGGGAGTTGCGCAGGTCACCGCAACTGGAAATGGCGTCTCCAGCCCGCCAGTTACCGTTTACGTCCACCAGCATATTGATCAAGTCACGGTAACGCTGTTCAGACCGCCGAACACTCCCCCACAACCCGACTGCGTCACCCTGGCCCAGGCGCCCGGAATTCAGAACTATCTTGATTTTCAGGCCAATGCCTTCCGAATCGTCGATGTCAATGGCACTCCGACTCCGAGCGATATCACCAACACTGTCGGCTCCTTCACGTTCTCTCAGACCAATGCCGCGGTAGCCAAAATCAGTACCACAGACCCAGAACTCAACAACAACAATGGGAACCAGATCACGCAGGCGCGAGTTACCGCCTCAGCGCCCGGACTCACCCAAGTCTTCGCCAACGTTTCCGGAGTCAGCAGCTTGCCGGCGCAGATTCCTGATAGCAAAGGCCAGGCGCATCCCTACTTTGAGACTTGTCTGGTGCAGTCGATTAATCTCCAGGTTGGAAACTCACCCGGCAACACCTCGTTCGCGGTAGCCAACAACACCTCGGGCATCACGATTACGCCCACGGTAACCGATCGGCTCGGCAACAAGCTTACGAATCCCGTCCCCAAGCTGGACTGGATCTCGCTTTCGCCACAAAACGCCAGCCTCACTCCTAATGCAAGCACCTCCGGCAGCACTCTTGCAGGGACCGCGACGGTGAAGGCCACCGTTCCAGGCGGCACGGGGATAGTTGCGACCTGCGTGGCGCCCAACTGTAATGTCGGGCTCCAGCCGATTCAGGCGGTGTATTCCTCAACCAATCCGTCGGGCAGCACGTATCTGGGAACTCCGATCATCGGGCTCATCACCGGTTCTCCGGTTACATCCGGAAATGTCTACGTCACGACGACCCAATGCGGCACGATCAATGGCTGTCAGCCGTTAATCTTCCCCATCGCGATCAAAACCAACGCGGCCGGAAACAGCACGACGCTTCCGAGTTCCCCGAACTCGATGCTCTTCTCACCCACGGGGAAGGCCATCTTCCTGGGCAGCTCAGGCGGTCTGATGATCTTCAATCCGGCGGCGACCGGCAGCACCAGCGCGGTATCTCAGTTGACAAACACGCCTGGTAAAGTGCTGGCGGTCTCGCTGGACGGCGATAAGATCGTGGTTTCGGATACGGTGTCCAATCCCAACCAGGTCTATATTGTGTCCGGATTATCGGGCACCGGCTCTCCGGTTTCGACGCCATTCCTGATTTCAGGTGCTACAGCGGCTGCGTTTTCACCAGATGGCCTGAAGGCATTCATTGCTGCCGGAAGCACGCTGTACGTTTACTCGACGGTGCAGGCGCTGAAGCCGGTTACGCTCGCCGCGCCAGTGAATGCAGTATCGTTCTACGCCAACGGCGCTTTGGCATATTTGTCTGGATCATCCGGAGTCACGATGCGCAATGCTTGCGACACTACTTATGCGCAGGCGGCTTCCTTTCCCAGCGGAACGCCCGCGCTGTTTCAGGCGCTCTCGGACGGGGAGCATGCTTTAGGACTGGAGTCGCCCGGCGTCGATGTCTTCGATGTGCAGGTGCTCGCTCCAACTCCGGCCACAACCAGCTCGCCCAATGACACAACCTGCCCTTTTCCAGTCAACTCGGCCAATTCCACATTCGTGAACATCGGTCAGGGGGACTTTGTTCCTTTGAAGCTGATTGTGGCTCCCGACAATTCCAAGGCGTACATCCTCGCCAGCAACCTCGGGAGCGTATTCGTGTTTGAGTTGGGCGTGAACACCGTGACTGCGCTGCCTCTTACTGGCAATCCCGTGCCGCTGGACGCCAGCCTCACCTCGGATGGAACGACTCTCTACGTTGGCGCCAACGACGGCGCCATCCACGTGGTCAGCACCGTCTCCGGAGGTGACCTTCAACAGATCACGTTCACCACCAACAACAACAGCAACAAGACCAGCCTGTGCAGCAATATTCCGCAAACCTGCAACCCGGACCTGGTGGCAGCGCAGCCATAGTTGCGCCTTATCTTCTCTCTGACTCTATGTCTCTGTGGTGGAAGGTGGGAGTCGACCGAGGGCTGGTAGTTCGACTAGGTCCGCGCCTTTTCGAGGTCGCGACCGACGCTGTCGAGCACTCCGTTGATGAACTGCACCGATTCCGGGCTGGAGAACTTGCGTGCGATCTCGATGGCTTCGTTGATAATCACCGCACGGGGAGTTTGCGGGTAGCCGAGAAACTCGGCAACGGCACCGCGGAGGATATTGCGGTCGACGGCGGCCATGCGCTCCATGCGCCAGTGTTCCGCGTGCCCCTCGATCAGCTTGTCGATGTCACTGGTGCGATCCGTGGCGGTCCGAAATAGATCATCGGCGAAGCCGCGAACATCTTCTCCCACTTCTTTCCGCTCTGCCCAGAACGTGCGGCGCACATCGTCGGGACCTTGCCGGCCCATGTCGGCCTGGAAAAGCATCTGCAAACAGAGTTCGCGGGATTTACGTCGAGTGCCCATGACAGCGGTCGTCAGTCGTCAGTCTTCGGTCGTCAGCTTCGATTGATGCGGAAGGCTGATGGCTGATAGTCGTTGGCTGATCGCGGTCGAAATAGTTTACAGACAATCTGTCGCCATCCGCTAGTCGTGAGGTTGGCTGACATTCCCTGATGGCTGATGGTCGTTGGCTGATGGCAGTTGGTGTGCGTTCTTGATTTAACTAGCACGTTTCTTGCGATGAACTTTGTAGCGACTCTGGGAGTGCGCTTTTTGTTTGTTTTTGCCGACGACCGACGACCGGCGACCGACGACTGTCTTCTTGCCAACCACTGACGGCTGGCGACTGGCGACGCGTTTCTTGCTGGCGACTGACGACCGACGACCGACGACTGTTTTTAACGAAGCCATCTCCACTGCGGCCAGTGCAGCTTCAAGCCCCTTGTTCCCCATCTTCAGTCCGGCGCGATCGATGGCTTGCTCGAGGGTGTCGCAGGTGAGGACACCGAAAGCATGCGGAATACCGGTTTCCTGGGCAGATTGCCCGATACCGCGAGCGCATTCGTTCACGATGACGTCGTAATGCGCGGTATCGCCGCGCAGCAGACAACCCAGGCAGATGATCGCATCGTACTTGCCGGTTTCGGCGAGCACGCGCGCCGCGGCGGGGATCTCAAAACTTCCGGGAACGCGTACGATCTCGATGTCCTGGGTGCGTGTGCCGGTGCGGCGCAGCCCGTCGAGTGCTCCCTGCAAGAGCCGTTCGGTGATGAAGGCGTTGAAGCGGCTGACGACGATCGCAAAGCGTTTGCCTTCTGCCTTCAACTCACCTTCCATGCCTGACGGCAACTCCTCGGCTTTGCCGTGTACCGTGACGATGATCCCGCCGGGTAACGCCAGGGAGAAGCTGCGCTCGCTGGTTTTCGGCGAGACCGTATCCATCAGCACTTTGAGTTTCTGCTTCTGCGCGATGGCAAAGACGTCGTCGGGATTGTCGACCTCGAGTACGATCAGGCGATTGATGTCCTTGAGATGGTCAAGTACTTCCGTGGGATATTCTGAGGGCAGCGCGTTTACGCTCAACAGCCCAACCGGCGCGGCGAAAATTGCTGAGCGGCTGTCTCCGCCGACGATCTGCCGGAAGCCAATCGCATTCAGAAATTCGGAGAGGGCACGCAAGTCTTCCGGCTTGGAGACGTAGCGGCCGATGTGGAGGGACTTCAGCATGATGACATTCGAGCGATCAGACGATCGAGTCATCGGGTCATCGCAATTGCGTTCTCGATGGCACGATGGCCCGATCGCCAGATCACCCGATTCTTATCTTCCTTTAAACGCCGCCGCGCGCTTTTCCAGAAAGGCCGTCGTGCCTTCGGTCTTGTCCTGGGTGGCGCAGCAGACGCCAAACAAGGTCGCCTCAAGATACAGGCCTTCGGCCAGGGTGAGGTCGAGCCCGTGATTGACCGCTTCCATTGCGTATTGGATGGCTAACGGCGCGTTGGCGATGATTTTTTGGGCGAGTCCCTCGGCGCGGGGGATCAACTCACCCGGCGCGGTGATCTCATTCACCAGCCCGATCCGGTGGGCCTCTTCGGCGGAAATCATCTCGCCGGTCAGCACGAGTTGCATGGCGATTCCTTTGCCCACCAGACGGGGCAGACGCTGGGTTCCGCCGTAGCCGGGAATGATGCCAAGCTTCACTTCGGGCTGTCCGAGTTTCGCCGTGGAGCTGGCGAGACGCATGGTGCAGGCCATGGCGATCTCGCAGCCGCCGCCGAGGGCAAATCCGTTGATGCAGGCGATCACGGGCTTGCCCAGGTTCTCGATCAAATCGAGGACGGATTGCCCGCGATGCGTGTACTCCTTGCCGGAGACGGCGTCGTGTTTGGCGAGTTCGCCGATGTCGGCGCCCGCGATGAAGGCCTTCTCGCCGGAACCGGTGAGGATGGCAACGCGAATGGCCGCATCGTTCTTGATTTCGGTGAAGGCGGCACGCAGCTCTTCCATGGTTGCCATGTTGAGCGCGTTGAGCACCTTGGGACGGTTCACGGTGACGTAGGCGATGGAGTTTTTCTTTTCGAGAAGGATGTTTTCGAAAGTCATAAATTCGGTGTGTGCCCTACCGGAGTTTCCATTCAATCCACAATCCCCAGACCGCGCCGATTATCATCCCAATCCCCAGCACGACGAAGGCGGTCCGGATGAACACTTGATTTTCGTATATGCCTCCACCGCGCATATGGAGCGGCTCACGTCGCAGAGCTACCCATATAGCAAAAGATCCAATGCCCAATCGAGCTAGATGAACACCGCCTCGGCCAAACCAATAATTTCCCAGCAATTCAGGCCACCTGCGTGATCCTCGGCACTTCAGAACCTCCCCGCCACCGGGTTCGCCGGATCTGCGTAATCGTAAAAACCGCGGCCCGATTTTCGACCGTACCAGCCGGCCATGACGAGTCTCTTCAGCAGCGGAGGCGAGGCGAAGCGGCGCTCCTTGAACTCGTCGTACATGACATGGGTGATGTAGTACGTGGTGTCGAGGCCGACGAAGTCGAGCAAGGTGAACGGTCCCATCGGGTAGCCGCAACCGAGCTTCATGGCGTTGTCGATATCTTCTATGGAACCGACCCCTTCTTCATAGGCGCGGATGGCGTCGAGCAAGTAGGGCACGAGGAGACGGTTCACGATGAAGCCGGTCTTGTCGGAGGTGCGCACGGGGACCTTGCCCAGCTTCTTGCCGAATTGGTAAGCCGCGTCGTAGACCTCCGGCGCGGTGGCGATGGTCTTGACGACTTCGACCAACTTCATCAGCGGAACCGGATTGAAGAAGTGCAAGCCGACGAAGCGCTCGGGCCGCTTGGTGGCGGTCATCATCTCGGTCACCGAGATCGAAGACGTGTTCGAGGCGAAGATTGCCTCTTTTTTTACGATCGGGTCGAGCGAGGCGTACATCTTCTTCTTTTCGTCGAGATTTTCGATGATGGCCTCGATGACGATGTCGCGGTCGGCGAGATCCTGCTTGTTGGTGGTGCCTTTCAGGCGAGCGCGGATGGCTTGCGGGGATTCCTTGATGGTGCCCTTCTCGGCGAATTTGGCGAGCGACTTCTCGATGCCGGCAAAGCCCTTGTCGAGGAACTTCTGCTCCACTTCAAGGACGGTAACATCGAATCCGGCGGTCGCCGCGACTTGCGCGATGCCGGAGCCCATGAGACCGCAACCCAGGACGCCCACTTTTTCTATCTGCATATAAGGACCTTTCTTAACCACAGAGGCCACAGAGGAT
>OEKN01000297.1_pt5 | contig 9955 bp, 6 predicted proteins | sample 1503361 | NCBI WGS metagenome assembly OEKN01 (sample SAMEA104379592, study PRJEB20068) | metagenome | biome: 1000743; feature: 77; material: 1998 | place: USA | collected 2012 | depth 25 m
CACCAGAGATGTTGAGTCCAAGAAGAGCGCCCTTGCCATCAATGGTTACCCAACGCAAACCGCCATTTGTGGTACGGAGAAGACCTGTGAGGGCACCGCCATCTCCGAAGCTGCTGAAGCGTCCGGTGCCGGCTACAAGTGTCTGATGGCTAGGATCTGTGGGATCAAACTCCAAAGCGCCTATAGACAATGATTTCTTGTCGTCCGTTTGGTGATTCCAGTTCGGACTAGCCGCCATCGCGTTATTGGTTCTCCATATCCCGCCGTTCGCGGCACCGACGTAAACGATAGAACCCTTCGTCGGATGCGGAGCCACTGTTCGGATTGCGCCAATCACTTCTCCGTCCTTGATATTCTCTACTTGGCCACGCTTATTAGGGCCTGGCCCTTGGGCAATCCACACTTGCGCTTGAGCTATGCATTCACATCCGACAATAAGAAAGACCAGTAGGCAGCCGTGAGCAATCGCGTTCGCGTAAGTTCTATGCTGGCGTACTGTCCGGTCTGGCCAAACTCGGGTAGTTGAAAGGCGGCCTATATTTCTTCTTGGCTGCATTGGGTACCTCTCGCGTAGATCGATGCAGAGTATCGCGCCTCGCGATAAAGGCTGACTGTCAACGATCACTTGGCGGGCGGAGATTGATAGCTGATACCAAATGACCAAGCTTTAAAGTTGTTGACGGTCGTCTGCGTCTTGGATGTGCTATCAATGTACGTTTGCGACGGGCCGAAGGCACGAGAGACAGCAATCTTTGCCACACCACTGATCAGAATTCCGGCTGAAATTTGACCGACTCCGTTGCTCACATTAGTTCCAAAGCCGTAATCTCTAGCGTAGCCGTGGGACGCGTAGTTATACCCATAGCTTCCCCCAATGAAGATCGCACCCGCGAACTGAGACTTATCTGTAGAGAGGTTTATCGAATTGTATTGCAGATAGCTCTCGAGTCTAACGCTGCCGTGTGATGGTGGCGCAACCACACTAGTACTCGTACCAGACTTGAAATTCTGAATGTCAACACCTTCCCGGGCCACCAGATTTACTGAAAAGCCGAAGCCGTCGGTCGCGTTGATGGAATCTGCTCCATAGGAAGACAAAGGAAGGAGCGCAGACGCATAAATAGTTCCGCCATACAGCATGTTCTGAACCGCTTGCCCCGCGGCACTAGCTGACAAAGTGGGAATCGTTCCGGCACTGACGCTTGAAACTCCTGACGAACCAGCTTGTATATTAGTGCCTCCGGTGACTTGGAATCCCCTCGAGAAATTGAGGGATGCGATGTCAGCCGAAACGGTCGCGGAACTAGAAGCGCCATTGTAGATTGACTTGATCTGGCTAAAGTAGGAAAGGTTACCGGCGGTACCAAAGAAGGCGTTGATATTGTCATTCCTGTGTTTAGCGTCTCCCATGCATCGAATGGTCGGCAGGAAGAGTACGCACTTCTTCGAGGGCGTCGACTTCTCATCAAAGGTATACCGATCTTCAGTCGCTCCTTGTGCGGGGACCCTGAACGAAGGAACTCTTGAGGTCTGACCCTGAACTGAGACACAAGCGGTGAGGAAACTTGCCAGTAAAAGCTGATGGACCAAATACTGGCGTGAAGGTGTACGTTCGACGTGCATAGGACCTCACTCTTAGATAAATTCGCCTACACCACAAGCTGGAGGTAGAGGCGCGGTTTTCCTGCGCCAGCCTCAGGGGTGCGTCTTAAAAGCGGCAACGGTACCAGCGGTTTCGTTTAAAACACGAGCGTTGTCATTTGTGGCAGCAGTTCCCATAGGCTGTGTACCGTAGTTGATCCGCGGATTAGACCAGTATTGAAGGCGTTGGCATCCCCCTGGGCAGTCATATGCCATGATCGTGCGCCAGGCGGGAGGCGGAGTCAGGTGCAGATAGCCGTGACCATATGCGAAAGGTGTTGTGCTGGGATCCATCTGTTCATTGTGTCTGGCTCCCATCAAATGCCCCAGTTCATGCGCGAACGAATAGTAGCCAGTAGCACAATCGTAATAAACAACAGCAAACGCGGTGGACGCACTTGCCATGATGGCATCAGCCAAACCGCAATAGTCTTTTTGATCGATAATGAGAGCAGCGAGATCCGCACCAGACTGGTCGCGTCGCTTGTTTACGTCTGTCATGGCCATGAAATCGGCAAGGATGGTCTCGAACGTCTTTCCCCTCTCTGTGTACGCCACCTGAAAACTATCAACGAGGTTTAAATGAATATTAATCCCGCTGTTAACATAGGACTGGTTAGCTTCCGCAACGGCCAAAGCAATCGTTGCGTCAATATCAGCAACGCCAGCTTTCGCAAATGGAGTGTATGCGACTAAGACATCGATCTGCGCACGCCCCACATCGGCCTTGGACCCTTCGTGTGGTTTAAACTGTTGATGCTGCGATTCCTTGGCGCGGAAGCTTTCAGGTTCGTCTTTGGGGAACTTCGTCGAATCTATTTGGACCAAGGCCTGCACGCCACCCCCAACAGGCGCGACACGATAAAGGCCCATGGGTGTACTGATAGATCCTGTGATTTCTCCGTTTCTAGATACCAGCGTAGTGCCTCCGGCTTGCTCGTCATGTAGAACGCCGGTCCAAGTGAAATTCTTCGAGTCACTTGTCTCGCCTCCAGTTTTCGTCAAGCCAAAGGATTCTGTCCCGGGCAACGAAACCATAAGGTCATGGGTTGTAAGTGCGGGCTGATTGATCCGAACAAGATGGACGGACTTCGTAGTGGGAAGAGCGTTTATCAGTTTGAGGCGCTGCGCTTGAAGAGGCGTCTCATCAAATTTATTTTGGACGGGTATAAAAAGCTGTAACGGCTCTTGCGTTTGAGCGTTGAGACTGATTGAGCATACAAATAGAAAAGCGAGTAGCGCCTTCACCAAAGGAGCCGTCGTGGCATTAGCACCGTTAGCCGTCGTACAAAAGTACCGACCGTAGAGTACATGTTGGCTTCTTGGCATAGTTGCTCCTTTTGATTGGCTCGAATTCCAGTAATGACCTCTGAAGTACTGGCTGCCTCAATTAGCGACGCCTTAGCGCCAACCTATTCCGATACACACCACGCTGAGGCGCACACGTCAAGCCACGCACAGGTTGCAGTGCGCGATTCCTCACACTAATCCTCTATCTTAGGGAAGTCGGCGAGTAGAAGCCCCCTCGGACGAGAAGCTGAACAGACGCTTCATCCTTCAGTTCGTCGAATTGCGGTAGACAATATGCTTCCCATCTACAAATGTCAATAGCTGTGACGGGCATCGTTGTGGCGAGGCAGTAAGTCGGTGCGGCTTCAAGGGATCTTCATGGCTCTGTGATTTAGACCAGCTATTCAAGTCACAGCTGACGGATTGCGATAAGTGCCCATAAACATGAAAGGCGCCTTCGACCATCACAACATCCGTAGCCGAGCCACTCTGCCTCAATGACGTGTCCTGATTGGCTTGGATGGTGAAGGTGATTCCGAAGCGAAGGGCTGTAAAAAGCCATCTCTTAGGGCAGGCTTTACATGAACGTACAGCGGGGCGTCATTCGTTCCCACGGTCTACGCTCAATGGACCCAGCTTGAGCATAAAACTCCAAATGCATATTTAGACATATTTTGGCCCTTGTGTTATTGGGTTCTGGCTTAATTGACGAGTCGCCAGGACGACTCACTGATTATTGTTCTTGGCGGGGGGTTCTTCGGGAGGCAGATTTTGAGTATTGATTTTAGCGATAGCGTAAGCTCCATCGCCCAGCGGCGTGATTCGATATAGTCCTTCAGGAGTATTAATTGATCCCGCTATCTCACCATTGCGAGAAATCAACGTCACGCTACTACGTTCTTCACCCTGAACTTCTCCGTACCAGGTGAAATTCTTTGAATCTTCTTTTTCGCCACCAGTTTTTGATAGCTTAAGAGTTTTGTCATTCGGAATTGAAATCTTCAGTTGATCTCCAATTTTAGCGTCAGGATTCATCCGAAAAACGTGAACAACCTCGGTGGTGGGAAGGTGTTCGATATGATTGAGCCGCTGCGATTGTGTCGGAGTAGCATCGCTCAACCTGTCTCTGCTGATCGCTTTGAAAGGCTCAGAGGCCTTATTTTGAGCATTCGCGCGATGCAATCCGAAAGCCAGACAAATCAGCATAAGAGCAGCCGCAGTTTGCCAATTGAACTTCATAACGGTCCCCTCTCATATACATTTTACTCCCAGCATCTGCTGTTTGGTCGCCATTTCGAAGAACTAGGCATGAAGCGACCGAACCCGTAACCTATGGTCAAAGAACGGTTGAAAATGCCGTTCTTGCAACTTCAAATTTCTGAGGAATCTAATCGGCACCAGATGGGATTTCAGAGTGCCATTATCGCTGCAAGTCGTTGCAAATAAAGCTCTACCTTATTCAAATTCGAGCGTCTGCTGAACGGATTCGAAACTCGTGCAGCAGACTGACATATCCATGTCAAAGATGTAGTCCTGAGACGCTGTCTTTTAGGTCCCGTACGTCTGCGTAAGAATGTGCAAGATTCCTGCCTTCTTTTCCGTGCGCAATTCCCTTCTTTGATTTTGTTCAGACCTTTGTCATCGACTGTGCATTCAGGCTACCCATGCGAAACTACCAGCCTGCGAATTTGACGCCTCATACTTTGTCAGGAATAATCGCTCCAAAATGCGATACCGCGATTGGACCGATGAGGACGAATCACAAGGAGTGTCCGCTGAACCCCCACGTCGAGAACTCCTTGTTGAATTTTTGAAGGTCCTTACCCCCGCTTTGGGCTTATTGCTTTTCTTCTTGGGGCTTACTTCGAAATATCCCTGGCTGACGCAACCATGGGCAAAGAGCACTCTGGTTGTACTCGGTATCCTAGTCGTAGCCTGGTTCGCAAAGCCGCGTCTCGTCGTATGGAAGCGGAAATTAAGGCAGCGCAAGAGAGACCGCATTTTTGTCGCTACTAACGAGGTGCGCCTTCGCCAGCTTACAGACCGATTTGCGGAGTTCATTTCCGACAGCAACAATCGATCGCTAATCTACATGATTCGCTCGGGGTTTTCCCAGAACATGACGGTTGTGGAACAGATCTTCTCGGGTGATTACATCAGGAACTGGTTTGCTTCTTATCGTGAGCAACTGGCATTTCCGGTCACGAACCGAATGCAGTTTTTGGCGCGGTGCCGGGAGCTTGGAAATCTCGTGCAGCAATTCAATTGCTACTACGTGCTCCGCGCACAGAAGCAGTTTGCGGGTGCGCCCAGCCCACTTCCGGAATTCAATATAGGCGAATTGGAGAGCTTTCGCGAGGAGTTCGCCGCGTTCTTACGCGACTTTGAATTGTGGGCCAAGGAGATCGCTGAATATCTTCAATCACTTGGTGTCGCAGAATTTAGCGCGATGTATCAGTTTGCCCCGACTCCCTCTTTTGAGCGGGTAAAGTCGTTTCGCCGAAGCACTCCCGCTCCGCAGTAAGCTCGAACTTTCATGCGATTCCTATTCCGAGAGTATGACCTTGCTCCTCTTCTGAGGGCCGTGCCCCTCGCTGGCCAAGTGATTCGGTCTTCGGCGCAGCCTGCTGCTGGTCCACTTCGGTTGCGGTACGTTGCGAACTCTCCCGACTGAGACTACGGGAAAGCTTGCTCCCGTCATTTGTGTAGATGTGAGCATCGTGTTGAGCGCGCGAAACGGATACGTACGCGAAGCGGTTGTTGACCAACAGCTCGCTTTTCTCCGTGTCCACGTGGATCAGCACCCGATCTGCGGTTTGCCCCTGGCTGCTGTGGCTCGTCACTGCGTAGCCATAGTCAAGGTGCGGGTGCTCGCGGACGTTGAATCGGACTTCCTGGCCTGAGTCCATCCGGATTCGGAGGTCGCCGTTAGAGTTGGCGTGTTCGATAGTGCCGAGATCACGATTCGCAACGTGCAATTCGCGCGACGGCGCGGTGAACTGAACGCGGTCGCCGTTTGAAAAGTCGCGATCGGCTTCGCGGTGCACGGACACGCCCGAGAGGCGTCGAGGATCATAGGTCTGATCGTTTCCGTTCTCACGGTGGATTGTTATCCGATTTTCTTTCGGATCGACGGCAGTTATCCGCGCGTACTCACCTCGTGCGATGCCCTCGGTTTTACTTCCACGCGAGTATCGAAGCACGTCCCCAGGCTCGTATTGTCCGGCCCACTGCCGGTCTGCTCCCGTCATCTCCTGACGCGATTCCAAGACGCGGAGTTTGTGCTCATCTCTACTCACGTCTCCACGATTCTGCAATTCGCGATGAATCAGCGAATTCAGTTCGCGGCGCGATTCGTTGTCGGGCGAAATAACCAGCGTTCCCTCTGGGTTTCGCGAGTACTCACGAGCTATCGAATTAAACCGTTCTTGGGGATTAGCGATCTCGTGCACGCGGCCCTGCTGCTCGAGACGAGCGATTCCTCCGTGAACATCGCCGTGCGCGAACTGCTCCACAGCATCCTTCAGAGCCGGATCCTTCTGTCGCAGAATTTCGCGCAGCCTGGCTGTCTCCATCCCCGCTTCCTGTAGCTGCTTGTATGGCCGGCCAGATTCCACTGCCTCATGCTGGCGCGAGTCGCCAACTAAAAGAACTCGGTCTGACGTGTGCAGACGGTGAAAGAATTCGTTCATCTGTTTCGTGCTTGCAAGACTCGATTCATCGATAACGAACAACCTCTTCTGTCCATGATTTGGCGATTCACTTCGGAGAAGCTCGCGTTGCAACGTGTGCGACTCAATTCCTGATTCTCCCAGCTTGTGAGTGGCGCGCGATGTGGGAGCGAGTCCGATCACCTGGTACCCTTCGCGTTCTGCGGCCTCGCGGACAGCAGTCAACGAGGTTGTTTTGCCGGCACCTGCTACCCCCTCAAGACCGATGATCTTGTCCTGAGTCGTCAGAATCTGCTCTACGGCTGCGCGCCATTTCCTTGTGCATCCGCTGCATTTCCGAGTGCGTGATGGCCGGCAACTTGTCGTCGCGGGTCTGGTGCGCGGCGATCTGCGCGGCACCAGCGCCCTTCACTCCCTGTTGTTCGAGGTAGGCCTGGATTTGCTGACTTCTGGGGCTCGAGGCGTCAAGGTACTCGCGTGTGTAGCCGGCGATTTCAGGCTGGCCGCTTTTGCCCCGTTCAATCTCGTAGCCCTGACCTTTGAGGCGGAGCGCTAGCTCCGACCGGTATATCGCGGTCGCATATTGCTGAGATCGGTAGAGCTCATGCGGTTGCAAGGCTCGAGCTTCGCCGTTCTTCGTTTCAGTGAGATTGAAGAACACAACATGGGTATGCAATTGCGGTGCGGCGTATCCATTCACCGGGCGTGCACTGTCGTGTTCAAAGCTCGTCGCGATCCATTTACCAGTCGTCTCCGGGACGCGATTGCCTCCCATGCGAGCCTGGACGAATCTTTCCATCTCATTCAATGCAACTTTGACACTGTCTCGATGAGCCTGGCGCACAGCCTCGTCTCCACCCACGAGAGCGGTCAAAGAAACACTCTTGGGAGCCGAGAATGTCGCGTCCCACCCGGCGCGGTGCTCCATTGTGCTGACCGTCTCGCCTCGCGCAGTGACGTATTCACGCGCGGTTTGATGCCGTACGAGTTGTTCATCCGTTAAAGGATGCTGTCCATTGGCGAGACGCTGGAAGTGCTCCTCCTGCACTTCCCCGCGGAGCCCCCATTCCTGGGCCAATCTGCCATGCCATTCGCCGCGTATGCGGTCACCCTCGGAGTAATAGTTCTCTTGGGCGTTGGCGAATTCTTCCTTGTGATATGTCTGGGCTTGGCCGGCGCTGAGCGGTTTGGAGATCGTGAGCATAATTCATTTACTCGAAGTACGGTTCCTGGCCGGCAGCTATCCCCTTCGGGCTTTCTTCCAATCCACGCGGGCTCGTCTCTTGTCTGGCCGGAGCTACCGTCGGCTCGGGTGACCTCTTCTCCATTTCGATCACTCGATGAGAGCTTGGTCTGGGCATGAATCCCTGTTGAGACTTAAGTGGCGGTGTGTAGGGAAAACCGAACGGCACGACCATGTTGCCGATCTTAAGAAATGCATGAAGACGCTCGAGGCCACTGATTTCGGAAGGCAGCACGAGTGGCTCCGTTCGTCTTTCAAGGTGATAGCTCTTGGAGTTTGTGAGCTTCAGGGGCTGGGTGTTCACCGTCTCCTTCAGGCGTTCCATCTCGACTTCGCCAATCGTGTCCGAGATCCACTTTGCAGCGCGGGGCTCACTGGTGTGCAGAAAAATCTTGGTCGCCGGCTGGGACAGCATTGACTCGGCCTCATGCCCGTAGCGCACCTCGAGCTGGCTGCGGCCTTGGAAACCGATCACCACCGGATTCCCCGATTTGCGGTTCTCGGTCAGGGCCGTGTGCAATTGTGGCAATCGCTGCAGGCTCGCAAGCTCATCCAGCACAAACCACGCGTGACGCACGGCAGGATCGCCCTGGTTCATCAAGCGAAGCACCAGGGTGTCGAGCCAAAGGCTGGTAAGCGGCAACAAACGCTCGCGGAATCTCGGAGTGGAAGTTAGGAACAGCCAACCGGTCTTTTTTCTCGCCCATTCCTCGGTTGTCCAGCGTTCCTTCGCGTCGCTCTCCCGCGGCAGGAGCTTCAGACTGCCAGCAACCATGTTGAGCGCACCAAGAACACCTCCACGCTGTGGACCGGCTCCACGATACACAAATGCTTCCAACTCGGTACCCCTTACCTGGCGATCCAACTCCTCTTCGTTGCTCATCCACCGGACCAGATCCTCAGGACTCGGCTTCAACGTAAGCAAGTAGGCAAAGATCTTTCTGGGACCTTCGACGAAGAACGTATTTTCATGAGGCTTTTCCGGAAAGAGTGAGGTGGCCAGGGTTAGGGCTTCAGCTTCGTGGATCACCTCGTCCGAAGGCGACCAGTAAGGACACCTTACATCGAGGGGATTGAGGATGAGGTCACCGCGATCCGCATTGAAGAACTGAGGTGTGTACTCGAGCGCCGGATCGTAGACGATTGCCGTTTCGCCACGCTGGGCAACCTGGGTAAGGATGCGTCTCTGCAAGACGCTCTTCCCAGCGCCCGTGTCACCCATGATCATTATGTGACTGCTCTCCAGGGCCCGAGGGATGCGGAGTGTCTTCTTTTTCTCGGTAGTCAGGAAGCTGAGGCCGTCTCCGCTTGTCTTTCGGTTGAAGTCCTTGACCGTTACCATCTCCGGCCCCTTCAACCTTGTTTCTTCATCTTTGTGGCGGCGCCGATGGGCCCGGTCCCAGAGGATGACGAACGTGAGACCTACTACGAAAAAGCCTAGTGCACCAACCCAAGTTGGGCGTAGCAAATTGGCCAGATCCTCGCCGATGACTTCATCGCTTCGGAAGGCATGCAGCCCACTCCGCAAACCACCAAGATCGACGAGTATCTGCAGGGCGTCGGAAACCGCGTGGCCGCGCATGCCCACAGGAAAATCCCCTATCGCTTTCGCTTCGACCCGAGCCCCTCGTTTCGCAGCGCCGTCGGACTCCCCGGCGGCCAGGTCTTCGTCGGCGCCGGCATCCTCGCCTACATGGATAGCGAAGACCAACTGGCCATGGTGCTCGGCCACGAAGTCGAGCACATTGACCTCAATCAATGTCGCGACCGCCTGATCAAGGTTCTCTTTGAACAACACCTCACGCCCAGCACCGCCAACAAGCTGAAGGTGGACCCATTTCTTCCCGGCTATGGACATGACGGCGAATTCGCTGCCGACCGCGAAGGAGTCTTGCTCGCCATGCAGGCCGGCTACTCCGCCGAAGCCGCGATTCGCCTCCTGCAGACCTACATCATTCTCGGCGAACAGATGCCGAATACGCCCAAGGAAGCCAAAGAGAACCTGGAGGGCAGAATCGCGCAAATTCGAGCCGTCAAATCCGAAAGCAAGCTGCCCAAGCCCACCGCAGAAAAGCCACTGTCCTTGCCCTAGTCCCGGCGGGTGCCATCT
>OEKN01000026.1_pt1 | contig 9952 bp, 8 predicted proteins | sample 1503361 | NCBI WGS metagenome assembly OEKN01 (sample SAMEA104379592, study PRJEB20068) | metagenome | biome: 1000743; feature: 77; material: 1998 | place: USA | collected 2012 | depth 25 m
ATCCAGATTTCGGCTCAGGTTGAACTGCACCGTGATGTTCGTCGATCCCAGCGAGTTGGTCGACGTCATCGAGTCAATGCCGGCGATGGTCGAGAACTGCTTCTCCAGCGGAGTTGCGACCGAAGACGCCATCGTATCCGGGCTCGCTCCGGGCAGAGACGCGCTCACCAGGATGGTCGGAAAATCGACGTTGGGAAGGTCGCTCACCGGCAGCAACTGGTAAGCGAAGATTCCGAATACCAGGATCGCCGCCATGACCAGAGTGGTCATGATGGGACGCCCGATGAAGAGGTCGGTCACAGGCTGCCTCCGCCCGAACCGGTCCGGGCAGAAGGATCGGTCTGCGTGCCGGCCGCCGCACCCTGCACCATCACTTTTGCATTCGGCGCCACCCGCAGATGTCCGCCGATGATCACTCGCTCACCCGCTTTCAATCCGGTGGAGACCACGGTCAAATCCTGGTAGCTGCCGCCAGTTTTCACGGGACGCGATTCGGCCGTGTCCTGGGCCGTCACAACATAGACATACTCGCCCTGCTGACCGGTCTGTACCGCCTTGGTCGGTACCACAATCGCGTTCTTTTGCAATGACAATTGCAGGACCGTGTCCACGAACTCACCCGGCCACAGTCGGCGATCCTTGTTGAGGAATGTTGCCTTTAACTTCACCGTGCCGGTGCTGGTGTCGACGCCGTTGTCGATAAACGACAGATACCCTTCGGCGGGCTTGCCGGTCTCTCCCTTTGGATAGGCGAATACGGCGAGCTTGCGGCTGAGCGAGTACTGTCGCACCTGGCCCAGAACCGATTCGGGCACAGTGAAGGTCACGTAAATCGGGCTGATCTGGTTGAGTTGCACCAGGTAGGGTGTGTCGTTGGCTTTAATCAGATTGCCGCGATTCATCATCAGATTGCCGGTGCGGGAATCCATCGGAGCGAAGATGTCGGTGTACTGCAACTGCACGCGGGCGGCCTCGACCGCAGCCTTGTCGGCTTCCACCACCGAGGCGTCCGCCCGGGCCTGCGTGCGGATCTGATCCGCCTGCTCGCGCGAGACGACGCCCTGTTTCTCGAGAGCGCTGTAGCGCTCGGCCTGCAAACGCGAGTTCTCGGCCTGGGCCTGGTCGCGCTTCTGCTGGCTGACGGCCTTATCCAGGTCTGCCTGGAAGGGACGCTTATCCAGCCGGACCAACAATTGGCCCTTGTGGACATCTTCGCCTTCTTTGAACAGGATCTCGTCGATCTGTCCATTGACCTGCGACCGGATCTGAACAGTCTGATACGCCTCGACGTTGCCGATCGCATTCACCTGGATGGGAACATCCTTTTGCTCCGAGGTGGCCACCACGACCGGAGCAGGAGGGCGCCCGGCAGCGGCAGCCGTCTGATTCTTGATGTTGCTGCATCCAGTGGGGACAAACGCCCCGGCGAACACGACAGCCGCAAAAATAAACCGATGACGTAGCCAGGAGGCCTGCATGAAGGATTCACTCCGACGATCGTTTGGAGCAGGTGCTAAGACCAGAGCCCTCTTACTCTTACAAACAGCATTGTAACGCGGACACGGCTATCCACAATGTGATGGCCCTCACTCCGTAAGACTGGTTACAGACAGGAAAGGTTATCTGGTTTATTGGGACAGTCCGAGAATCCTTGTCTGGGATCACTGCTCGCAAGCAAAAGAGCGGATTACAATGATTCCACAAGAACGGGCTTCTCGCGTCCGTGGCGGGAGAAGCCTAGGGCTCATCGGGGGGAACGCATGGTTACGCAACCACAAAAGAATGCCATACCGGAGTCTGGTTCGGGAGAAGCAGCCCAGCAGGTGGCAGGTGCCCACGCCATTCTGAAGGCGCTCGAGGCCAAAATTGGGCAGCACCCCGAGATCGGACAGGCGATCCACAAGCTGGAGACTGCGCTCAACATTCTCGGGCTAGAAACTGGCGCGATGCTGTAGGCGCCTGCCTTAAAGGAACAGGGGAAGACCTCAGGCGCTAAAGCGCCGACCTCATTTTCAGGCGCCAGCGGCACGAGTAAACTCGTGCCCTTCCCAAGTTTCACGAAGCTGCTTCTTTTTCCGCGGCCTGGTCGAGGGCGCACGTCTGAACCGAGGCCATCGAAGAGAGTCCCTTACGGAATTGAATTGCTGGAGGTAATTCGTTCTTTCTCTGACTCAGGTCAGCCTGCCCTCTGGTTCTGCTGCAACCGAGCCAGCATGGTGTCGAGAGCATCGTGCGTGAAGAAACGGAGTACCTCGCTGACGTCAAATGGCGTTGGCGACGTGGATTCACCGACGAATTCCATGGTCATCATTACTCGAGTGGTGTTTGGGTTCACCCGGGAAAACGTGACCAGTTGCTGGGCAGTGACGCCGAGAGAATGATTGATCAGGCCGACTTTCAGGGGCGGTTCGCTGACCGTGACCACGGCGGAAACGGTTGCCTGCACAGGCTGCAGCACTAAGTAGCGCAAGCGGCTGCCGACTTGCCAGGGGACACCCTCGATCCAGAGCGCTTCGGAATAGATTCCCCGTCCCAGTAGCCGGCTCAGATCGGAGAAGGCTAACCACACTTTTTCCGGAGAAGCCGGCGCGGTCACCGAGTATTCGACACGCGGCAGCATGATCTTCTTACCCTCTAACAATGTTTGGTGAAGCACGCCCCCAAGGCGTTTCACATAAATCTAGGCTGGTTTCGGGGGAAGTTCAAGGCATGTTCAGGCGGCAAACGCCGCGGTGAGGGCGCCTTCGAGTTCCAGCAGCTTTCGTTTCAGGTCGAGACCTCCGCCATAACCGCACAACGACCCATCGGAGGCGATGACCCGATGGCAGGGAACGACGATCGCAATGGGATTCCGGTTGTTGGCCATTCCCACCGCGCGAAAAGCTTGTGGCTTGCGAACCGCGCGCGCGATATCGGCATATGTGCGCGTCTCGCCGTAGGGGATGGCGAGTAGGGCGCGCCAGCACCTCAGTTGGAAATCGGTTCCGCGCAGGTCAAGGGGGAAGGTGAACTCGCGGCGTTTTCCTGCGAAATACTCCTGCAGTTCGCGGGCGAACGGTTTCGTTTTCTCCGCAGACTCTTCCCATTGGTATTTCGTTTTCTCTGGTGGGAAGTTGTTGCGATCGAATTCGAGGGCGACCAGGCCCTTGGCTGAGACGGCAAGATTCAAAGGACCGATGGGGGAGTTCATTTGTGAGTAGTAAAGAGTCTCCATGGCGTCTCCGTGGGAATAGATTCTATTCTCGGGCTGGGAAAAGCAAGCGCACGCGGGACGTTGAGGTCCGAAAGTGTCCGGCGTCGGGCTTACGCCCTCGCCGGTGGATGTCGCCCCTCCGGGGCTTCTCTCCTAATTTCCTGCCTACCCAGCGCTGCGCACTGGGCTAATGAATTCCGCCGCTCCGCGGCTGGAGCCGACGAGATCATGGCCTTTGTGCTTGTCATAAGCGCGAGTGAGCTTCGTATTGGGTCACGGGCGCCGGGCGGAGTGTGAGGGGAAGCAAAAAGCCTCTCACTTTCGCGAGAGGCTCTTGGGAGAGATGACGGGACGAGTCCCGTCGGGTGACGAAGTTATTTCGGAGGCTCTTGCTGCTGACCCTGACTGGCCGGGGCGGTGGAACCGCTGGAGGCCAGCTGATCCAGGTTGTTCTTCAGGAGGCTGATTTCCACGCGTCCCCCGTTCGTGCGCTTGGTCTTTCCGTCGCCGGTCGTCGCCTGCATCGGAGCGTTGCCCATGCCGACCAGGTAGATGCGGTAGACCGGGATGTCATGGTTCAGGACGAGATAGCGAACCACGGACTCGGCCATCTTCTGTGAGTTCTGGATCGCGGTCTGACCCTTGCCGGAGGAGAAGCCCTGGACTTCGACGATGTAGCCACGCTGGCTCTTGAGCGGGGTGGCCATTTCGTCGAGCGCATCCTTGGCGGCCTTGCTCAGCACGGACTGGCCGGGCTTGAAGCGGATTTCGGTCTGGGTCGAAGGCGTGTACTGGTCGATGTTGCCCACCACCTGCTCGACCGTGGTCAGGCGAGTGGTCGCCTGGGTTGCGGTCTGCTGGGCGGCGTTGGCGCGGTTGCCCGCATCGATGGCGTGCTGGTCGGCTTCGTTGGCCTTGTTCGAGGCCAGCTGGATGCCTTGCTGCGCGCGTGAGTCCACGTCCTTGATCATCTTGCCATTCGCGGCGGTGAGTTCATCGAGCTCGTTCACGCGGTCGCGGATGGGCGAGGTCTGACGTTGCACATACTTTTTGCGGGCAAACGGATTCAGTTTGCCCCAGAATCCCTCGTGGGTATCCGGCTGCAAAGGATCCTTACCGGTGGCGGCGTCGGCCTTGGTAGGCGCGGGCGCAGCCTGGGTCGTTCCCTGTGAGGGCATGGTCGAGCTGGTTTGCTGGGCGAATGCCGGGATGGCAAGTGCGAAGGCCACAAGCACTGCAATGATGCTGTTTTTCATATTTGAACTTCCTCCGATTGGGGGAGCGTTTTCGGGCTCCACTCCAGCACGCCTGAGAGCGTGTTGCGTGATTTTTAGTGCGTCCCCTAACGGGTGAACTAGAGCAAAAAGTTGCTTTGCCGGCATACGCTGACGCAACGTATGCACTGAATCTCTACTGAGTACGCGCCGCTAGTTCCGCAGCGCTCAGTTTGTTTGTTTACAGGTAGCGTGCCAAACCCCAAGCCGCCAGGCTACGCTAAAGCCTTGAGAGTCAATTACATTTTACCGCGCTTTCGCGGGTCAGGGCGGCGCAGGGGGCCGCGCAGAGTAATTTTGGCAGAATTTGCTATAAAAACTACTTGGAGAGACCCTTGGTAACTTCCGGAAAATTCAGGGAGAAACGACGGATGTTGCAAGCACGTGTGCAACAAACTTCCACTCTTCGCATAACTGCCGTCATCACGATTACCCTCGGAATCACTCTGTTGGGGAGCCTGCCGGGATTTGCCGGCGCCAGCGTGCCTACTTCTGCGCTTGCCTCTTCCCGGGTACCACCGGACCATCTTTCGCATTACTCTGATGTTGCCGTCGAATGGCTGCAGCAATACCTGCGCATCGATACGACCAACCCGCCCGGGAACGAACTGCAAGCTGCCAATTTCTTCAAGAAGATTCTCGACAGCGAAGGAATCGAGAACCGGATTTTCGAGTACCAACCCGGCCGCGCTGATCTCTGGGCGCGAATCCCGCATACGGGAACGGAGACGAAGCGCCCGATTGTGCTCCTGAACCACATGGACGTGGTCACCAGTGATGCTTCTCACTGGAGAGTGCCCCCCTTCAGCGGGAGCATGCTCGACGGTTCCATCTATGGCCGGGGGGCCCAGGACATGAAGAACGAAGGCATCGCGCAACTGGTAGTGATGGTCGCGCTGAAGCGCGAAAGAGTGGCGCTCGATCGCGATGTGATTTTCCTGGCGGTGAGCGATGAGGAGGAAGACGGCTCCGGGACGGATTGGATCATCGACAACCACCGGGATCTGCTCGAAAACGCCGAGTACATGATCAACGAAGGCGGAGAGAATCTCCTGGAGAACGGGAAGGTGCGCTACATCGGCGTGGACGTGGGCGAGAAGATTCCCTACTGGCTGCACGTGGTGGCGCATGGACGTCCGGGACACGGTTCACGGCCGATCCCGGATTCCGCTCCCAATCGCCTGGTGCGCGCGCTCAACCGCATTCTCGCCTATCGCACTCCCTACAAGGTGTTGCCGGTGGTGGAAGAATCGTTGCGCGAGATGGCGGCCTATGAGCCGCCCGAGCAGGCAAAAAAGTTCCGCAATTTCCGGCAGGCGCTCCAGAACCCGGTGTTCCAACAGCAGGTGGATCACGACGAGTCCCTGAACTTCCTGGTCCGCAATACCATCTCGCTCACCATGATGGGGGGATCGGAACAGACCAACGTGATTCCGTCGGAAGCGTGGGCGAATCTCGACGTGCGCCTGCTTCCGGGCGAAGACGGCAAGCAGTTTCTGGAGACCATCCGGCGGGTGGTCAATGATCCTGAGGTAACGATTGAGCCGGTGCCCGGCCGATTCCGCGAGGCAAACTACTCGCCCACTAATACGGCGCTCTACGAGGCCATCCGGCAGGTTTCCGCCCAGTATTTCGGCGGAGTCCCGGTGGTACCGCGTCTGACCAGCGGATATACGGAGAACCAGCGCTATCGGCCGCTTGGCATCAACGCCTACGGATTCACTCCCTACACGGCTACCGATGCTGAGGGCAGCAGCGAGCACGGGAATGATGAACGCATCCGGGTTGAGGAAGTACGGCGCGGCCCGCGTATTCTTTACGATGTGGTGATGGCCGTGGCGGGGGCGCAGTAAGACTGTAAGGATAAGCAATGTCCGAAGGGGATGGCGGAAAAGGTCGCAATGCGGGTAGCCACATCCGAAAAAGCTACGACACGGTCGCCCGCGAGTACGCCGACGAGATCTACGGCGAGCTGGCGGGCAAGCCGTTCGATCGGGAACTGCTCGATCGCTTTGCGGACCGCGTTCGCGGCGGCCGGGTTTGCGACCTGGGCTGCGGTCCGGCGCAAATTGCCCGTTATCTTCGCGACCGGGGTGTGGATGCCTTCGGAGTCGATCTTTCTGCCGGCATGCTGGCGCAAGCTCGCCGTCTGAATCCAGACATTCCGTTCGTGCAGAGCTCGATGCTGGCGCTTGGACTGGCTTCAAAGTCGCTGCGCGGCATCGCCGCGTTTTACAGCATCATTCATATTTCTCGCCAGCAAGTGGTCGCTGCGCTGGCGGAGCTGCGCCGAGTCCTCGAGCCGGGCGGGTGTCTTCTGATCACCTTCCACCTTGGCTCGGAAGACAGCCATCACGAGGAACTCTTTGGGCGCCCGGTGAGCCTCGACGTAGCCTTATTCACTACCAACGAGATGTCGGGATATCTGCGAACGGCCGGGCTGCGCGTGGAAGAGGCGCTGGAGCGCGACCCATACGCGCCTGAGGTCGAGTATCAGAGCCGGAGAGGCTATATCCTGGCTCTCAGACCTTAATCTTGCGCGTGCCCGGCAACCTGCAAGTGCCATTTGCAGCGCAGCGTTTCCATATTAGCCTGAAAGCTTACCTATGATCGAAGCACAAAGGGGTTCGGAGATGATTCGTAAAGTGGGGGGTCACCGCATATTTGCGGCGCATGCCTTGATTCTTACGCTGCTTGCGGTGGCTCTCTGTGTCGCTTCGGGCCAAAGCAAGCCTTCCGACGATGAGGCTACGATGGCCCTGCGAAAGCAGGCTCTGGAACTCTACCGGCAAGGCAAGTTCGTGGATGCGATGCCTTTGCTGGGCCAGCTATCGATGGCCAATCCCAACGACTTCGTCGTGAAGGAACATTGGGCGTATTGCATCCTTGAATATTCCAAGACCCAGGCGGACCCGGAGCAGCGGAAGGCCTCACGCATAAAGGCGCGTTCGCTCGCCATTGAGGCGAAAAAGCAGGGTGACGAGGGCGAACTGTTGCAGGTTCTGCTGGCACTTCCCGAAGATGGCTCTGATCTGAAGTTCTCCGACCGGCCCGAGGTTGACCAGGCCATGAAAGCGGCGGAAGCGAATCGCGCCAGGGGCAACCTCGATAAGGCGCGCGAAGGTTACTTGCACGTGCTGGAACTGGATCCGAAAAACTACGACGCTACCGTGTATGTAGGCGACGCGTATTTTTCGCAGCGCACCTATGACAGCGCGGGCGAATGGTTTGCCAAGGCCATCAAGCTTGATCCCGACAAGGAGACGGCATACCGGTACTGGGCCGACGCTCTCGCTGCATCCGGCAAGAACGACGAAGCCCGCCGGAAATACATTGAAGCGGTGCTTGCGCAGCCTTACACCCGGTCTCCGTGGCTGGCGTTGCGACAGTGGTCGGATCGGGTGAAACAACCCTTCAACGCGATCCTGCTGCAGAACCAATCGTCGGCGAAGAAACCTGCTGAGAAAGGAGTCAATCTGGACGATCAGCCGCTGAAGGAGGGCAATCCGGAAGCAGCAGGGTGGCAGGCCTACGAAACCACGCGGCAGGCCTGGAAACAGTCGAAATTCAAGAAGGAGTTCCCGCAGGAAAACGCCTACCGCCGAACGCTCAGAGAAGAAGCCGAGGCGCTGGACGCCATGGTTGCGGTGCTTGCGCCCGATGCGGCTTCGATCAAGAAGGCAGAGAAGCTCGATCCTTCGCTGCTGGCCTTGATTCGCGTGGACCATGAGGGGCTGTTGGAGCCGTTCGTCCTTCTCAATCGAGCGGACCGCGATATTGCGAAGGATTACCCGGCCTACCGCGCGGCGCATTATGACAAGCTCTACCGGTATGTGGATGAGATTCTTTTGCCGAAGGCGGATAGTCAGGCGGGAAAGTAGCTTTCGCCCCTCCGGGGCTTGGTCGATTCGCGTACACTTTCCCAGCGCTTACGCGCTGGGCTAATGAATGCCGCCGCTCCGCGGCTGCCTTTCCGTGCGTCCTTCCCTTCGCAGGTCTGCGTCCTTCCTTCGCAGGTCTGCGTCCTTCCATTCGCAGGTCTGCGTCCTTCCTTCGCAGGCCCTCCCCTTCGCAAGTATTCCCCTTCTTCCTTTCGCAGGGCTCGATTCTTCCTTTCCCAATTCCTGCGTCCTTCCCTTCGCGGATCCTGCGTTCTTCGCTTCGCAGTTCCTCCTGAAGCATCTGGCAATTCATTTTTGCTTGGTTGGCTAGCGGCAGAATCGCTCGTACTGCTCGTAGATAAAGTTGTCGGTCATGCCGGCGATGTAGTCGCACACGACGCGAGCCAAAGGCTCGTCGTGGGCTTTCTCCTGATATTGGTGAGGGAGCGCCGCGGGTCTTTCCATCCAATACGTGAACAACGCCTTCACCACAATCTCGGCGTCGTCCTTCTCATCCGACAGGGACGGGCTGAAGTACAGGTTTTCGTAGAGGAACTGTTTATTCGTGCGCCGCTCTTCCTCCACTGCGGAGCTGAATGCGGCCAGGCGCTCGGAATGGCTGCGCACCTCTTCCAGGCTACGGATGGCTGCCTGGCGCACACGGCATTGCGTGTTCTGGATCAGGTCTCCGACCAGTCGATCAAGCATGCGTTTCACGGTTTCATTGAACTTCAACTTGTCGGCAGCAGCCGGATAAAGGCGCTCGACTTCCTGATAAAAACGCTCAAATAGAGGAACGCCAGAGCGAATATCGTCGAGTGAGAGCAGGCGCGCTTCAAAACCATCGTCGAGATCCGCGGTGTTGTAAGCGATTTCATCGGCCAGGTCGATGAGTTGCGCCTCGAGCGGGGGCCGCTCGGCGAGCAGATACTCTGCCAGGTCCGGGAACCGCGCCGGATCATAGTCGCGCGAGTGTTTGATGATCCCCTCCCGTACTTCGAAGGTGAGGTTCAGCCCGCGAAAGGCGGCGTAGCGGATCTCAAAGTCTTCGACGATGCGCAACGCGTGCAAATTGTGATCGAAAGACAGACCCCGGTCGCGCATAGCAGCGTCCAGGGCCTTTTCGCCGGCATGCCCGAAGGGTGGGTGGCCAATGTCGTGGACCAGCGCCAATGCCTCCACCAGGTCGACGTTCAGGCCCAGCGCAGCGGCCACTGTACGCGCGATCTGGGCGACTTCGAGAGTATGCGTGAGCCGGTTGCGGAAGTGGTCGGAGTAGCGACGCGTGAAAACCTGGGTCTTGGCTTCCAGGCGGCGGAAAGCGCGCGCGTGAATGACGCGGTCGCGATCGCGCTGAAAATCGTTGCGGTAGGGATGCTGCGGCTCGGAGTGGCGGCGCCCGCGGGAATGCTCCACGCGCACCGCATAATCAGCGAGCATGGCAAAAGTCTAGTTTCAAAGCTTCAAAGTCGCAAGGTTTCGAGTTTCAAGTTTGAAGCTGTCAAACATCTAATTTTTCTGCGTCAAACCCTGCACATTCTCGGTAAAAAGCAGTCGTCAGCAGTCAAGTCGTCTTTGCTGACGACCGACGACTGACGACCGAC
>OEKN01000371.1_pt3 | contig 9919 bp, 8 predicted proteins | sample 1503361 | NCBI WGS metagenome assembly OEKN01 (sample SAMEA104379592, study PRJEB20068) | metagenome | biome: 1000743; feature: 77; material: 1998 | place: USA | collected 2012 | depth 25 m
TCTGGCCCGGCAAGATGCCGGCCTACCAGGGAAGATCAGGAAGCGGCTTCTCCGGTTGCTTTCATCCTCGCGGACAGCTTTAATGCCTTCATCCTATGCAGTTCGGCGAAAAGCACCTCCTGACCTTGTGCCTGCTGTGCTCCTTTTGCGTTAGCTATTACTTCTTTGGGTTGTTTCTTCCGGCTGCGCATGAAGGCGCGGTATCGCGCCAGCTCGCCGGCGGCTATGAATATGGCAACGACTTCTACCAGATATGGCTCACGACGAAGGAACTGCTAGCCCATCGCATCGATCCCTACTCCCCTGCGCTGCAGCAGAAGATTGAGACAGGCTTGTATGGGCGGACACTCGATCGCGCTGCGCGCCGGGATGCCGCTGTTCCCTACCGGGGTTATTCCTATCCACTGCAGGCGAACCTCTTGCTCGCCCCTTTGGGATTTTTATCTTTTGAGGATGTCCAGATCGTCCTGAGCGTGCTTCTGCCCATCTGTGTCGCCGTGAGTGTGTTGTGCTGGTGTTGGGCCTTTGGACTGAATCTCTCCTGGTACACGATGGCTAGCTTGATCGTGATCGCGCTGGCCACCTACCCGGTGCTGGAAGGGATTTATGCCCTGCAGCCGACGCTCATGGTGGCTGCCCTGACAGGCGGCGCAATGCTGCTGTTGCGGAACAATCGCCTGCTCGCGGCGGGAATAGTGCTCGCGCTCGGAGCGGTGAAACCGCATCTGATCGTGCCCCTCGCTGTGTGGCTGGCATTCTGGTCAATCAGCGACTGGTCGCGCCGGAAAGCATTCCTGATTTCTTTCGTGGTGGCCTCGGCGGGTCTCCTACTGGCCACCCAGCTTTGGGTGCCCGGATGGTGGCTGGGATGGTGGCATTCTCTCAGTGCTTACCGGCAGCTGAACACGCCGCCGCTGGTGCGTCTGGTTCTTGGAACGACGGCCGGGTATGTGGCGAGTTTCCTGTTGGTTATTTTCGGAGTGGTCGCAGCCGCCCGCTTTCGCCGCGTTGAAGCCGATTCTTCTTCCTTTCTCCTGGTTTCCGCTTTCGTGTTGGCGATCACCGTGGTGGTCGGCTCCAGCAGCATCGCCGTGTACGACCAGTTTCTCTTGTTCCCAACTATCCTCTGGCTATGGTGCGAACGCCGAACCATCCTGCGAAGTGGGTGGCCGCTGCGGGTGATCACACTGCTCGCCATCGCAACCTTCCTCTGGACTTGGGCGACGGCTTCCCTCCTTACGCTTTCATCTCCACTCCTGTCATGGTCACGATCTTTTCGCGCCGTGCTGGTTCCGCTCGCGACCGCAGCCTCTTTTCCCCTCATCACCGTACTTCTGCTGACTCTCATGGTCTGGGGAGCACTTCGCAGAGCAGAAACACCGGAACGGCAATTCGACCCGGTTTCGCTCACGTCAGAGTCTTGAGAAGTTGTGCTTTGTTCTTTACCGCAAGGCTCCGAACGGCGGAACGGGCGAGGGCGAGATAGACCTCCCTTGGCTGGGGAATGCGCCGCAGCACTCGAAGATGCTTGGCCACGGTGGCGGCGTCTCCCCGAATCAGAGGCCCGCTGAATCCTTTCGCTGGCCCATGCTTCACGTAATTCGCGAGCGTTTGGCGGAGAATTGGCAGCATCAGCCTCGGAGCCCGCTTCCGCGGAATGCGAGCCAGAGTTGCGACTTGCTCCGTGGTCAGCAGAAGCGCCGTAAAGAGAGGTGATGCGAATGCTCCCCAGGCGTGATAGGCGGCTTTGTCAGCCTTTCTAATTTGGAAAGGCTTACCTCCTAGATCGCGAGCTATCTGCCGGGCCAGAGCCGTCGCCCTGCGATCCCCTTCGATCGCGAATGGAACGCCCTCAAGCGACGGTATTTCCCCTGGCACAAACGTCATCAACGGATGCACCGAAGCGACGGCGGCTCCCTGCTCGCGCAGCGCAGCCAATTCATCGCTGGTCAAGGCACCACTTGAGTGCAGCACGACTTGTTTCGACCATCCTCCCACGCGGGCGAGGAGTGCTGCGCAGTTTCGAATCTCCCGGTCAGGCACACACAGCCACAAAATATCTGCCCGGGAAGGGTCTTTCCCGATCACCGCGACACGCGCTCGAACTTTGCGCGCAAACACACGTGCCCGCTGCCGCGAGCCTTTTGCGGGGCGAGAGAATATTTCGCTGATCGGATAACCCGCGGCGTGGAGCGAAATGGCAAGTGCATGCCCAAGGCTTCCGGGCCCGGCAATGGCGATGGTGGGTCGGCGCACTTCGGTGGCGCTCATCGTCGGCAGCATACCAGCGAGTGGTCCGCCAGGAAAATGTGCCTTTCCGTAGCGAGGAATCTCTCGAAGCCTGCATTCACTCCTTGCCGTCGCTTATATTCTTTGCATGCCAAAAACTGTTCGTCGTAAGAAAACAAGAAAAAGCCCTTCTGCCCGCCTGCTCTCAAGCCGAACTGTCTACCGGGGGCCGGTCTTCTGGGTGACATCGGATCAGGTGGTTGAGCCCTCGGGCATCCGTGTGCGTCGCGACATCGTGCGCCATACCGGATCGGTTGTAATCCTGGCAACCACCGACGGTCCCCGTGAGCCGCACGTGCTGCTGGAATGCCAGTATCGGCACGCCGCCGACAGCTATCTTCTGGAGCTTCCCGCCGGGCGCATCGATAAAGGCGAAAAAGCCTTGCCTGCCGCCAAGCGCGAACTTCTGGAGGAGACCGGCTACACTGCAAGAAAATGGAAGCAGATCCTGAACTTCTACGCCAGTCCGGGATTCGTAGCGGAACCGATGACCCTGTTCTGGGCGCGGGGCCTGAAGCCGGGACCCGCTCAACCCGAGGCCGACGAGGTCATTGAGCAACAGATGATCCCTCTGTCAGAAGCCCTACGAATGGTCCAGAATGGGTCCATTCGGGATGCCAAAACCATATCCGGGATTCTCTGGCTAGCACTCCGCCAAAACGGTCTGAAGTCCCGGAAATAACCCCTTTGCTTGTGACCTGAATCCTTGACAGCCCCCCACCCCCGCCGGACAATGTGACGCAGAATCGGCAGGCAGGCCCTGCAGTCCCTGTTCGGAACGGCAAGACGGGATGCCTGCCTGAGGGGGCGCACGTGGAACGTTTGAAAGGTACGGTGAAATGGTTTAACAATGCCAAAGGCTACGGCTTCATCGGTCGTGACGATGGACCCGACGTCTTTGTGCATTACAGTGCGATCACGACTGAAGGTTATAAGAGCTTGCAAGAAGGAGACACCGTCGAGTTCGAGATTACTCAGGGACAAAAAGGTCCCCAGGCGGCCAACGTTAGCAAAGCATCCTGAAGACCGGATCGCATCCAAACTCCCCCGCATCGACCTGTTGACGCTAGTTCGTAGCCCAGGCCGGTTTATCCCACCCAACGCGTCTTCGCTGATCCCTGTTCACCCTACTTTCGCTCCCGCTGCAACTTATTTAATCTGGTCTTCTGCATGGACAACAAGGCCATCGCCAACCTGCTGTACGAAACCGCCGACTTGCTTGAGATCGACGGCCAGGATTCGTTCCGAATCCGTTCGTATCGCAATGCCGCGCAGGCGATTGAAAATCTTCCGCAGCGGATCGCCGACCTGATCTCGGAACCCAAAAAGATTCTCGAGATTCCCGGCATTGGCAAGGGCATGCTCAACAACCTGCAGGAGCTTTTTCGGGAAGGCCGCCTTGCCACCCATGTCGAACTCCTCAAGAAGTACCATCCCTCCATGCTGCAGCTGCTGAAAATTCAGGGGCTGGGGCCGAAGACTATCGCGCTGATCTGGAGTGCTTACCAGGTGTCCGATGTAGATGGCGTCGATAAACTGGCGCGCGAGGGCAAGATCCGCATTCTGCCGCGCATGGGCGAAAAGCACGAACTCAAACTGATCAAGGCCATCGAGGACTATCGCCGCATCGGTGGCCGGTACCTGATCGATCACGCCGAAGTTGAAGCTGAAAAACTCACGCAATACCTCTCGACGCTTACGGGCATCGACAAGATCACGCCAGCCGGCTCGTTGCGCCGCGGCCGCGAAACCGTCGGCGATCTCGACATCCTCGTCACCGGGACTTGCTGTGTGGACGATGCCAGGCGGGCGGAAGCGATCCAGCACGTGGCCAAATATCCGCCGCTCATGGACGTGATCGCCAGCGGCGACAACAAGATCAGTTTCCGGCTGCGTAGCGGCATGCAGGTCGATGTGCGGCTGTTGCCGCCTGACTCGTTTGGCGCAGCCATGCAGTACTTCACCGGCTCAAAAGGCCACAACGTCGCTCTGCGCCAGCGCGCCTTGAAGATGGGCTACACGCTTAGCGAGTACAGCCTGGCGGACTTGAAAACACAAACTCCGGTGGCGGGAAAAACCGAAGAGGAAATTTACGCCAAGCTGAACCTTGACTATATCCCGCCGGAGATGCGCGAGAATCTCGGTGAAATCGATCTTGCCGCCGCTCACAAACTTCCGCAGCTCATCACCGCCGCCGATCTCCAAGGCGACGTGCACATGCACACCGTTGAAACCGACGGACGCAACACCATCGAGGAGATGGCGGAGGCGGCCCGGGCGCGCGGCTACAAGTACATGGCCATCACCGATCATTCCAAAAACCTCGCCTTTGCCAACGGGCTCGATGATCCACGCGCGATCGCCCACATCGCGCGCATCCGCGCCGCGAATGAGCGCGTCCAGGGCATCAGAATTTTTGCGGGCATTGAGGTGGATATCCTGGGAGAAGGCAGTCTCGACCTCTCCGACGACGTGCTCAGCCAGATGGATATCGTGATCGCCAGCATTCACTCGCAGTTCAACCTCGACCCGGCCAAGATGACCGAACGCCTGTTGAAGGCGATCGAGAATCCGAACACTTCCATCATCGGCCATCCCACCGGACGCCAACTTCTCCGCCGCGATGAGTACGCATTCGACATGGACGCGATTCTCAAGTCGGCAGCCAAGCACAAGGTCGCGATGGAATTGAACGCCTATCCCGACCGTCTCGACTTGAATGATGTTCACCTGCGACAGGCACGGGAACACGGCGTGAAGATTGTCATCAACACCGATTCCCATCACACTTCGCATCTGGTGAAAATTCATTACGGAGTTCTACAGGCGCGGCGGGCATGGCTTACGAAGGGAGACGTCCTCAATACGTTGCCCCCCGAGAAGTTCGCGCAGGCGATGAAACATGCGTGGTAAACGGATTGTGGAAATGAACGACGGGGCCCAAGCTGTGCGGATTAAGCCTGCGAGATGCAGCCGATGAAGCGCTATTCTGTTGCTTCTTCAAATCCTGTCATTCCGAAACTGGAGCGTAAACAGACCTAATTCCACGATGCTTGTCATTCCGAACCCGAGCGCGGAGGAGGAATCTTCATCACAGCCGGCTTACACCAAGTCCGCCGCAAGAACAATCCAGGTCGGATTCTGACCGCCACGTAAGCCCGCCTTATTTTTAGTTGTCATTCCGAAGCCGAGCGCGGCGGAGGAATCTGCGACAGCATGGCCGGTGAGAAGCGATATTACTGAATCAGCGCGATTTCCTTTTCCCGCCTCCACTGCTATTCGAATGGAGCGGCCGGCGTCCTCGCCCGCCCACTAAAAAGCCCCGCCCTAACTGCGAGCGGGGCTTGTTATCACCGGCCCGGTTTTCTTACTCAATCACCAGCGGCCGCATCATGTCGTGCTCTTCATGCTCGAGGATGTGGCAATGCCACACGTACTCTTTGCCGCCAGTCCTCGGACTTACCGCATTCCGCATTGCCGCCGTGGGCAGGCTCGGCAAGTTGAATTGCATAATGACCGTCGTCACTTCACCAGGATTCATACGCACCGTCTCCTTCCACCCAAGTTCGTTCGGATCGGGTGGAATCGGATCTCCTGTGTACGTCCAACTGCCGGGATCGCCTTTGAACGCCTGCCGCTGGATGAGTTGCACGTTGACCAGGTGGAAGTGAATGGGATGCGTGTCGCCGGTAAGGTTCATAATCTGCCAGATCTCGACCGCACCCGCCTTGGGCTTCTCGGTAGGATTCGCCAGGTACGGCAAGCCCCACGTAGGCAGGCCCTGATTGTTGAGGCCATTCTGGGTAAACGTGCCTACGGTCTGGATGAGTCGCCCGAACTCGTCGAAGTCTTCGTTCAGAGTCAGCATGCGGGTGGGCACTCCCAGGAATGGGAACGCCGGCTCCGACGGGTCTCCGGTATTGAACAACAGCCCCGGCTGATTCCCGGTCAGGAAGTTCGCCTTCAGTTGACCATTCATCTGGCGACGCCATTCGTGCGTCGAAACGCTGTCTCCACCGCCAGCGGTAACTTCGATTTTCAGCAGCGTGCGGGTATTCGGTCCTTGCCCAACGTTCGTGGTTGGCGCGCCGCCAAATTGCGCCTGGTCAGGATCTCCCGTGAAATAGTCATTCCTGGCATCCCCGCCTGGGAACGGAGCGGGCGCATCATTGTAGAGAATGAACGTTGATCCCGCGGACACGCCGTTGAAGTCGATGATGACATCGGCACGTTCCGCCGGAGACAGCAGCAGGTTGAATGGCCCGTCGACGAGCGCCGTGTTCCGGGAGGGATCGCTCCGATCCAGCGGAATCGGCGTCGCATTCTGGTGGACTGCCACCGCGGGCAGGAAACCGCCTTCGCTGCCCACCTGGTACATGACCGGACCGGATCTGCCCACTTTGGCCTCGCCAGGATTCGTTCGGTCTTCGTGATACAGGTTCAAGTGATAGAAGCGCGCCTGCGATCCATTCAGCAATCGGAAACGCACTCGCTTCGGCGGCACGCTCACCTTGGGATATACGCCGCCGTTGATCACGATCGTGTCGAAGAAGGCTTCGGGAATTGCGGAAACTCGCGGCAGCGGCATGGTTCCCACGGACGCTGTATCGGCCGTTGGCCCCCAATCCCATCTGCCCTCCTGATTCTCCGCCCCGCCCTCGAAGACATTGACCTCATAGTCGTGGGGATACCACAGGTCTCCTGGATCTCCCCAACGCCAGCTGGGATCTTGTTTCAAAATATTCCTGGGTACAAACCCTTTGTCCTGGATCACCAGCGGAATTCCGACCAAATCCGGAAGCAGGCCGGAACTCACCAATGCTGCTTCGAAATCGTCGGTCACGATGTAGGCCGATGCAATTCCAGCGTACGCATTCAGCCGCGTGATTCCAATGGCGTGGTCGTGATACCAGACGAGCCGCGCACTTTGTTCGTTGGGATAGTAGTACGTGCCGGTGCCGGGAAGCCCCGGGAAGCCGGGAACGTTCATGAAACTCTCACCATGCTTTCCATGCGGCGTGAACCACTGAAATGGCGTCCCGTCACTGAACCACGGCGTGAGGCCACCGTGAAGGTGTGTGGCAATCCGGTTGACGGGCAAATCACCGACCGTCAGTCCTCTGGGACCGGCCATGATCGTGGGATCCACAGGAAGCACGTGCCGGTTCGGCAATAGATTGGTGACAGAGAGAAGAACCGGCGTGCCTCGTTTCGCGACAATAGCACCACCGAGATATTTTTGATCGAAGGTGGACAGATCGGCATATCCAAAAAAATCTGTTTTGCCCGGCAGGTCAGGATGCATCAACTCGCTGAACCCGCCGACGGCCACGTTGTAGAGGTCGGTTGGCCTCCCGGCAAACTGAATGCTGCGCTTGGTTGCCAGCGGTATGTACTGGCCGATTTCGTTCTTGGCTGACGGCCCAAGGCCAGGCAGCGAGGTAACGAATTTGCGAATTCCGGTTGGGCTTTGGGCAAATGCCCAGGCGCGTCCTTTTCCTAGCGTCTGGTACAGCGCAGCTCCTGCGCCAGCCAGGGCGGCTCGTTTCAGGAAATCTCGTCTGTTGCTAGGCATGTAGCCTCCAAGTGCGCGATGTTTCCGCGAGAGACAGGCTCCTCCGCCACCTCGCTATGCGAGTGTCGTGGCCTTGGAGGCGATGTTGTTAGCGACGCTCGGAGGGCACGACGAAGCGGCGCTCCTGACGCGCTCTGTTTTCCGCTCGGACTCGTACAGGTTCTTCTTCCCTGACCAGAGACTGCTCGCTCCGCGCGGACGGACGCCTGCAAACCTTCTACCGAAATCATGCAGACAGGCCTTTCCACAGACGTGTCTGCACTCTCCTGCATGACGCTTTTGACTGGGCCCTGGGTCGCGCCGCATCAGACAGGGGGCCCTGGGGGGACTGGCTGCAGCGCTGTCCTCTTGTACAAAATGCTGATTTCTGCGGCAGTGATTATGGACACGCGGGTCTGTGATCAAAGTCACCTGCAGCGTGCAGAAACGTGCAACCGGCGAAAATTAGCTATCGCTTCCCTGGCGCCTGCCGCTGCGATCGTATGCCCGCAAGAAAAAACGCCCCGCGATCCATTTGGATTCGCGGGGCGTTCAATGAACAGTTCCCCTGGACCACGCTGCTCGACGCCGGCTTACTCGCCCTAACACGTACGACAATGAGTTCCATCACAAGACTAGGTGTCAGAACTCACCTTAACGGATACGCAGATCCACTCTTCAACCGTGTTGGAGTTTTTTCCTTCAATACGCGTAGAATCGCCGACGAGAACTCCTCATGCCTGACGAAACTCCCAAACCAGCGTCTCCTCCGGTCAGCCCCAATCCCTCGACTGACCCGGCTTCTAGCCCTGCCCCGAAACGGCCTGGCCTTGATCTTGGTCCCGGAGTCGGAGTCAACGTCACCCAGGACATGGCGGCGCCGGAGCGCAAGTTGCCGCCCGCGAGAGTGGTCCTCATTGTGCTTGGCGTGCTCCTGGTTATTCTCGCCATCTATGGTTTTGTCGGACGCGCCAAACCACAGGGCGCCGGCTCCATCGATAGCGTGAGCGCCGTCGAGGTCCCAAACCAAAATACGATGTTGGTTGCCATCACACTCACCCTCCATAACAGCGGCGAGAAGCCGCTCTGGATTCACTCCATCAAGGGCAAGCTGAAAACAGCCTCACAGGAATACTCCGACGATGCCGCATCCGCAGTTGATTTTGATCGCTACTTCCAGGCCTTCCCTGCCCTGAAACAAAACGCGCAAGCAGCTCTCATGCCCGAGACAAAAATCCTCCCGGGCAACGACGCGCACGGCACAGTGATTGTCAGTTTTCCCGTAAACCAGGACGACTTCAACAAGCGCCAGTCACTGAGTGCGGTGATTCAGCCCTATGACCAGCCGCTCCCGGTGGTCTTAAGCAAGTAGTTTTTCTAGATCTGCCTGTATTTCGGCACAGACTGCATGTAATTGTATGAATTGATCTTGCGATGCATACCATAGCTACAAGATAATAACAGATGTTCCACGTGGAACATTTTGCATATGTTCACGCCCCTCGGTAGCGCGGGCATCCTGCCGGCCATGGCCGGCGGGCGCGACAAACCGATGCGGTTACTGTTTCTTCTGAATGCCCTTGCGGCGAACCAGGTGCGAGTGGGCGGTGGGGTTGATGTCGTCGTAGCGCAGAAAGCTAATGGAGCCGTCGACCTCGAGCACGCCGATGGCAACCTGATGATAGTCGGCGATGCCATGCTCACGCATCGCGCGCTCGAGTTCATCCATGCTCACGTGCTCCTTCGTCATATGCGACTCGATGACTTCGCCATCGTGGATGAGCATGCTCGGCTGGCCTTGAATGAATTTGCGGAAGGGGCGGTTCAGGCCTGACAAATCGGCGACGAAGTAGTTCAACACGAGCAGCACAGTCGCCGCGACCATGCCGCCCAGCAGCGACGTATCGGGCCCGGTCATCGCGTTCTGCACGGAATTGCTCAGCAAGAGCAACAGCACGAGATCGAACGGCGTCATCTGCCCGACTTCACGTTTGCCGCTCAGGCGCACGCCGATCAGCACGAGCAGGTAAATCGCTCCTGTGCGCAGAGCGATGTTGAGCAGAACATGCGCTGAGG
>OEKN01000215.1_pt1 | contig 9915 bp, 7 predicted proteins | sample 1503361 | NCBI WGS metagenome assembly OEKN01 (sample SAMEA104379592, study PRJEB20068) | metagenome | biome: 1000743; feature: 77; material: 1998 | place: USA | collected 2012 | depth 25 m
CGGCACGCCTGAAGGCGTGCCCTGATACGGTTCTAAGTCGTGCGACGGGCAGAAAGTCTACCCGGTCTATCTCTTGTAAGGGATCGGCAACGGCACGCCCCACGTTTGCCCGCGATCGCGTGATCCATAATCGCCGGCCGTCAGGGCTGTAGCGAAACGGCGCTTTATGGCATGGCCTGAATTTCCCCGCGAATCGGTACTCGTGTGCATGTGACCTAGGTCACAGATGGATTGTGATAAGGACGTTAGGCTCTTTGGTAGCAAAGCCATGGGGACCCAAGTTCACAAGCCAATCGTCGCAATGCCTCCGGGACCGATTCCGTCCGAATGGAAGCTTCCCCCCTCGATATCGAAGCCGGCAATCACAAAGAAGAAGTTGGTCCGGCGCAGGAATCGCGATTATTCGCAGACGCTGCGGCGCGGATATCAGTTTGCATTTCTCCTGATGAATGTCTGGTTGGGCAGCCAGTTCTACCTGTGGGTGCGACATTACGAGACGGCGGGATCGCCAGGCTATGTGTCGCGTCCGGCAGGGGTGGAGGGCTGGTTGCCCATCGCAGGCATGATGAACTTGAAATATTTCCTGGTGACAAAGCATGTTCCGGAGCTGCACCCGGCGGCGATGTTTCTTCTGGTGACGTTCCTGGCGATGGCGTTTCTGTTTCGCAAGGCGTTCTGCAGCTGGCTGTGCCCGGTGGGAACGGTCTCGGAGTATTTGTGGAAACTGGGACAGAAATTGTTTCGGCGAAACTTTCGTTTGCCGGTTTGGGTGGATATCCCGCTGCGGGGGCTGAAGTATGTGCTGCTGGGATTTTTCGTGTGGGCGGTTTCGAGCATGTCGGCTTCGGCAATTGCCGCATTTATGCGGAGCCCGTACGGCGTGGTTGCGGATGTGAAGATGCTGAACTTTTTCCGGTTCATCGGGGCTACCGGGCTGATTGTGCTGGGCGTGCTGGTTGTGGCTTCGGTGCTGGTCCAGAATTTCTGGTGCCGGTATTTGTGTCCGTATGGGGCATTGCTGGGGTTGACTTCGGTGTTCAGTCCCCTGCGGATACGCCGGAACGTGGAGACGTGCATCGATTGCGCGAAGTGCGCGAAGGCGTGTCCGTCGGCATTGGCCGTGGACAAGCTGGTGAAGATTACCTCGGCAGAGTGCACGGGATGCCTTGAGTGCGTGGCGGTGTGTCCGGCGGAAGGGGCGTTGCGGATCGGAACCAAAGACGGGCGGATGCCGGCATGGGCGTTTGCAGTGGGTGTGGCGGTGTTGTTTTTCGGTGTGGTGGGATACGCAAAGCTCTCGGGACATTGGAGGTCCGAGATTCCGCAGGCGGTGTACCGGCAGCTGGTGCCGCATGCCAATGAGGCCAGTCATCCAATGCCGGGGGATCCGGCTTTGCAGCAATAGGAGGGCTGGTAAAACGCCTGCAGATGGCGCGACTCAAAGAATCGCTGTTCTGCACCGCAGATTTCCGGTACGAGCTAATCGGAAAGAAACAAATTTAATCTGTTTCATCTCTCGCGATGCTGGGTGTGAAATACCGCGCGAGTCGATCCACGTTTGGATCACCCGCCTGGCCGCTCTCGCGAGCTTGATGATGTGAGGTTAGTCCGCAGAAGAAGGCAAGGATGTTCCAAAGTGGACAAATTTTCGATTTTTACTTTAATTTAACTAGCGCTTGCCGGATTGCGGCGATGGAGGTGCTCGCGGGGCTTATGCCCGCGTCGCTGGAGTGTCGCCCCTACGGGGCTCTGCCCTCTGCCGTGCTTTCCCCCCGGGCTTACGCCCGGGGCTAATATCTTCCGCCCCTGCGGGGCTCGTGCGCGGATAGCCTTAGATTCACGAATTCTTTGAAACAAATCTGCCCCAGGTGGGCCCCGATCACTGGATCAGCTGATCGTTTCCATTGGTGGGCTCCTCGGGAGGAATCACGACGGCGGCAGCGACACGGTCGCCGGGCTCCAGGTTCAGGAGCCGGACGCCTTGCGCGGAGCGTCCGGACTCGCGGATAGTCTTGGAGTCCATGCGGATGATCTTGCCGTATTGGCTGATCAGCATGACCTGCGAGGCTTCCGTCACCTGCGCGATGGCCGCAACTTTGCCGTTGCGTTCCGTGGTCTTCACATTGATGACACCCTTGCCGCCGCGATTCGTTAAGCGATATTCGTCGGCGGGGGTGCGCTTGCCGTAGCCGTTTTCGGTGACGGAAAGAATCAGCGAGCCTTTTTCAGGGATCAGGTCGGCGACTTCTTCGGGTTTGACGCCTTCGGAGACAGCGGCCACACCCACGACGGGCGAGACGCCCGTCGCTCCACTGGCGGTGCCCGGCTTGGGCGTGGTCGCCATGCCGACGATGTAATCCTTGTCGGCGAGATTCATGCCGCGCACACCTGTGGCATTGCGTCCCATGGAGCGGACATCCCCTTCTTCGAAGCGGACGGCCTGGCCTTCGTGGGAGGCCAGGAAGATGATCTGCTGGCCATCGGTGAGGGTAGCGGCGACCAGTTCGTCGCCCTGCTCGATGTTGATGGCAATGATGCCGCGCGACATGACGTGCGAGAAATCTTTAAGCTCGGTCTTCTTCACGGTGCCGTTGCGGGTAGTGAAGAAGACGTACTTCCCTGCCTCTTCGAGGTCGCGGACAGCGAGCATGGTGCGGACGGTTTCGCCGGGCTGCAGGGCGATCAGATTGCCCATGTGCTTGCCTTTGCCGGCGGCGCCAACGTCGGGGATCTCGTAGACCTTCAGCCAGTAGACACGACCGGTGTTGGTGAAGATCAGGATGTAGGCGTGGGTGGAGGCGATGAAGAGATGCTCGACGAAATCTTCGTCGCGGGTCTTCATGCCAGTGCGGCCCGTACCACCGCGGCGCTGCATGCGGTACGTTGAGATGGGCGTGCGCTTCAGGTAGCCGGAATGGCTGACCGTGACCGCCACCTGTTCGTCGGCGATGAGGTCTTCGAGGTGAATTTCGGCGGCTTCGTCTTCGATGACGGTCTTGCGCTCGTCACCGTACTGCTTTTTGACCTCTTCGAGTTCCTTGATGATCACGCCGCGCAGTTTCTTCTCTGAGGCGAGGATGGACTGATACTCGGTGATCCGTTCGCGAACTTCTTTCAACTCGTTCGAAATTTCATCGATCGAGAGTTTCGTCAGGCGGTGCAGTTGCAGTTCGAGGATGGCGTCAGCCTGCTTGGCGGTGAAAGGCTTCTCGGGATCGAGCTTGGGGGCGCGGCCGGTGGTATTGATGTCGATCTTCTTGCCGCCAAAGTAGGCGACCAGGTTCTCGCGGGCGTCGGCGCGATTGGCGCTGCCGCGGATGATGGTGATCACGTTGTCGAGGTGATCGAGCGCGGTCAGGTAGCCTTCGAGGATGTGCTCGCGGTCCTGCGCCTTGGCGAGCAGATAGGCGGTGCGGCGGCGGACAACTTCGACGCGGTGGTCGATGAAGTACTGGATGGCCTGCACCAGTCCCATCTCGCGCGGCTGTCCGTGGGCGATGGCCAGCAGGATCATGCTGAAACTCTGCTGCATGTCGGTGTGCTTGAAGAGCTGGTTCAGGATGATCTGGGGCTCGGCGCCGCGCTTCAGTTCGATGACGATGCGCATGCCTTCGCGGTCGCTTTCGTCGCGGATGTCGGAGATGTCGTCGATGACTTTGTTGTTGACGAGATCGGCGATGCGCTCGACCAGGCGGGCCTTGTTCACCTGGAAGGGGATTTCGGTGACGACGATGGCCTGCTTCTCCTTGGTCAGGTTCTCGATGGCGGCGCGGGAACGCATCATGAAGCGGCCGCGGCCAGTTTTGTAAGCGTCGACGATTCCGGCTCGGCCGTGGATTATTCCTGCGGTCGGAAAATCGGGGCCTTGCACGAACTTCAGGACATCGGCGAGGGTGGCGTGCGGATTGTTCACCAGCGTAATGGTGGCATCGACAATCTCGGTGAGATTGTGCGGCGGAATTTTCGTCGCCATGCCGACGGCGATACCATCGGAGCCATTCACTAGTAAGTTCGGAATGCGCGCAGGCAGGACTTCGGGTTCGACTTCGCTGTCGTCGTAGTTGGGGCGGAAGTCGACGGTCTCTTTATCGAGATCCTCGAGGAGCGAAGTTGCGACCTGAGCGAGCTTGGCTTCGGTGTAACGGTCGGCTGCCGGAGGGTCGCCATCGACGGAGCCGAAGTTTCCCTGTCCGAACACCAGCGGGTAACGCATGCTCCAGGTCTGCGCGAGGCGCACGAGGGCGTCGTAGACGGCGAGGTTGCCGTGAGGGTGATACTTGCCCATCACGTCGCCGACGATGCGGGCGCACTTGCGGGTGGCGCGGTTGGGCGCGAGGCCCATCTGCTGCATGGTGTAAAGAATGCGGCGATGGACGGGCTTCAATCCGTCGCGGATGTCAGGCAGTGCGCGGCCGATGATCACCGACATCGAGTAGTCGAGATACGACCGGCGCATCTCCTCTTCGATGTTGACGGGTTGAATGTTCAGGGCGCCGGGGGAGCCCCCACCGTCGCCTGCCGGAGGGGTTAGTGGGAGTTCAGGATTCTGATCGTCTGCCATAGGAAAATCTGCTCTTAGCCGTTAGCTTTTAGCTCTTCGCTCGATCGCTTTTCGACGCGCATTTGGGGCGTCGCCTTCGGGTTGTCTCGAAGGTCTCGGGTTTCTTGTAAATCGTTGCATTTATAGGGCGTTAATTGGCGTTGGGGCTAATGGAATTGTACCATAAACGGCGGGTTTTGACGGGTTGTGGATGGGTTACTGATTGGCTAACAGTGAGTTTGACGGGCCGGGACCCTTCGACTGCGTTTAGGGCAGGCTGCGCGTCGCTCGATTGACGGCGGATTGCGGCGTGTTTTTCTTCTCGATCAGCAGGGTTGCGGTGGCTGCGCTGGCGATTGCCAGGGCGGCGCAGCAGAAAGCTACGAGGCGGAAGGCGAAGAGGAAAGAGTTTTCGATGGCAGTCTTCACATTCGCGGTTTGCGCGAGATCGAGGCCCGATGGCGGATCGATCGCCGCAAGCCTGGTGCGGTTGGAGAGAAGTTGCTGACGGGCGGCGGGTGGGAGGTTGAGGTTGGCGAGTTGCCGGTCGAGGTGAGTAGCGAACGCGTTCACCATCAAGATTCCGAAGACCGCGATGGCGAGCAGACCGGCTATGCGGGCGACAGCGTTGTTGATTCCGGAGGCAGCTCCGGCAAACTTCTGATCGACTGTGCCCATGACAGCAGTGGTGAGAGGCGCGACACTGACGGCCATCCCGAAGCCGAGGACCAGAAATGCCGGGAAGAAGGATTTCCAGTACGAGCCTCCGACACCGGGCACGGTGAAGAGCGCGAAGCCAGCGGCCGCGATGAGCGGGCCGATGATCAGAGGCGGTTTTGCGCCATAGCGGCTGACCAGGCTTCCGGACCAGCGGGAGAGAAAAAACATCAGCAGGATCAGTGGAAGAGCGGCAGCGCCTGCGGCGGTGGCCGAATATTCCTGCACCTGGATCAGGTTCATCGGGAAAATGAAGAAGAAAATTCCGAGCGCGGCGTAGAGAAAGAGCGTGAGCAGGTTCGCGCCGGAGAAAGTGCGTGAGCGAAACAGTGTGAGCGGGACCATGGGCGAGGGCGCGCGGGCTTCGACGAAGGGGAACGAGATGAGGGAGACGATGGCGATGAGGAGGCTTCCGCTGACTTTCAGGTTGGTCCAACCAAGGCGCGGAGATTCGATCAGGCCGAAGACCAGTCCGCCGAGTCCGATGGTGACGACGAGCCCTCCGAGAAGATCGAGGCGCTTGGCGACAGGGCCACGGCTCTCGGGAACATGCACGATGGAGATGAGGATGACTGCGGCTGCGAGCGGAAGGTTGATGAAGAATATCCAGCGCCAGCTCGCATGTTGGATCAACCATCCGCCGAGCACGGGACCGAACGCGGTGGTGATGGCGGAGAAGCCGGACCAGGTTCCGATGGCGCGGCCGCGCTCCTCTTCAGGGAAAGAAGCGCTGATAATGGCGAGGCTGCCGGGGGTTAGCAAGGCGGCGCCAATTCCCTGGAGCGCGCGGGCGGCGATGAGTTGATGGATCGATTGCGCCATGCCGCAGGCTGCGGAGGCTAGCGCGAATAACGCGATACCGGTGAGGAAGACTTTGCGGCGTCCGAAGCGATCGCCCGCCGCGCCCCCGACCAGGATGAGAGCGCCGAGAAAGAGCCCGTAGGATTCAACGACCCATTGCACGTCGATGACGCTGGCTTTGAAGCTGGACTCGAGAGCGGGCAATGCGACGTTCACGACAGTGCTGTCGATGAACGCCATGCTGGTTCCGAGGATCACAGCGGCGAGAATCCATGGGCCGGATTGGGGACGGCAGGGAGAGTCGGCCGGCGCGGAACGGATGGCGGCATCGTCGCAGGGAGGCTTCATTCCGGGTAAGGATGCAAGGGAGCGGGAGAGGGTTCAGGCAAAGTGCGGTGTGGGAACGCCTGCCGGCGGGCGCGCACGATCTGCTTAGGCCTAGACATTCTCGTCTGGGGGGCCGGACGCCAAAATCCGGCGGAGAGAGTTCAACCCGCTCCAAGCCGGCAAGCATTCGTGAGTTCCCTTTTTTCCTAAGGGTTTTCAGCAGAGAACATCAAAGCCGAGCTTCGCTCGGCTGGGCAGACGAGGGCGTCTGCGCCTAGGTGAGTTAGGGGCGAGTGATGACTTCGTTGGGAGCCGTGGGCAGGCGGAAAGGGGCTCCTCGATCTTGATTGGCTTTCATGGTCGCGGGGAGATCCAGTTGGGCGAGGGGAATCTGTTTAGACCAGGAGCCGCTGGTCCAGTAATCGCCGCGCGTGTAGATCACTCCGGAGATGATGGAATAGTCGCTGGATTGTTCCTGGTGACCGTCGCGGAAGATGAATGCGGTGGGCGGCGGCTCGACTGCAGGTCGGGTTGATCCTGTCGTGAAGGATTGTTTGCCGGCTGGCTGTGAGCCTTTAGTCGCCACGTAGTCGGGCTGGCTGGCGCGAGAATAGCTCGCAGAATCCGAAGTGCGGCGGACGTAGCGGTCCCCTTGCCATTCAATGAGCAGAGGCGGCGCGGACTTGTGTTCTTCGATCGGGGCCGAGAGCTGCGCAGGGGGTGGTTGCGGAGACTGGACGACGATCACTTGAGGCGAAGGGTCATAGTAGCCGTCACCCCAGAACGGAGCTCCCAGAAAAAAGGACCCGGGGCCGCGGGAGCGATGGCCCGATCCAAAAGTAGTGGAACTGGAAATGCGCATTGGTGCGCGTGACGTCTGCGCGCAGAGCGGTGTCGCGAGAATGAGTGTTGCCAGGAAAGCCGAGATGGCGCGCGGCCGCATAGGGAAACTAGTTGCCGGGCGATTCGGGAAGCTTGAAGTCGACGCCCTGTTCATCGTTGGCTTTCTGGGTTGCGGGCAGATCAAGATCGGAAAGCGCGATCTTCAGGCGGTGTCCGGGAGTGAGGTCGAACAGGTTCGATCCCACGATGGCGTAATTGCTGACCTCCTGTTTGTGACCATCCTTGAAGATGAGGATGGTGGAGGGCTGGGCGACAACAATCGGTTCGGGAGCGCGCGGCCCAGGAGCACGCGGGGCCTCAGGAGCAGACGCTTCAGGACTCGTTGCAACTGCAGGAGCGACGGACTTAGTTGTCATCGCTGGCGTAGCGATTGCGCTTGGCGGCCTGGGAGGCGCGGTTCTCGGGCTCTCCGCACGGTAGTCGTTCGGCGCAGGATCGCCCGGGCCACGCCGATCGAAGATGGTCGGCCCACCCTGATACTGGTTCGGGTCCTCGGGGGCTTCGGCATCGTCCGCAGCTGACGCATCATTCGGATCCATCACCGGGTAGTAGGGGATGTAATACGGAACGTAGTAGGGATATGCGAATCCTTGATTTTGGTTGTGGTGGTGATGGGTCCCGGACTGTGGTGGACGGAAAGGAGGCTGATGGAAAACTCGCTGCGGCGGTACAGCGCCTTGAGGGCCGAGCGAAGTCACGTTGGGTGGCGGTCCGTTGAAGCCGGGATGTCCACCGAATCCGAAGGAGGTGACCGAGGGCGGAACGCCGTTGGCCTGGGCCGAAGCGGAAAGCGTCAAGAACGAAACCAGCAGGACCGCGAGAACCGGCATCCAGTACCGCATGCGGGGATGATACTCCAGGTGAAGCGGCATGGCACACTCTCCTTGTTGGTTAGATGTCGGCGGTAGGGTTTGCGTTCTCCAGTTTTCGGAATGAGGTAATCAGGGTAACTTTCGAGCTTTTCGAGCAGGTGCTCTCATAAGACTAAGTTGTTAGGTTCGGGTAGGTTAGTGGGACTATGCTGCCCTGAAAGAGTTGCATGGGTCCTTCGCGTCGTTCAGGATGACAACGAGTGAGGGGTGTTCTCAGCGTGCGAATCCCGCGCGCGCCAACTCGCTCAGGCTCCAGAAAGTATAGGCGAGCATGAGACCGGAAATGCTGGCCACCACAAGGGTGCGCTGTTTCGTTTCCAGCAAGTCCGCGAAAATTCCAGAGACGAAGACGAAGAGGAGCGGCAAGGCGACAAGCTGAAAGCCCAGACCCTGATAGTGCGGCGCGGCAAAGCCTAGCAGGAGGCAAAGAGCGGCGACAAGCAGCGGCGCAGTGTTGCCGAAATAGCGTGTTCTCGGCCAGAGGAGGTAGGTAATCAGCGCGGCCGGCATGGCGAGGACCAGAGCGGGGCTGTTCTGCCCCAGTTCGACCAAGAGCTCGCGATAAGCAGCGGGCATCGTGAGAGCCTGCCAGGTGATGTCAAACCAGGACGCGTGGCGGAATCCATTCCAGAGGGCAGCCGGGCGGAAAAAGTATGAGGCGAAGAGAAGGGCAAGCGCGATGGCGCAGGCGGTGCTCCAGATGGCGGCGACCGCAGCCCGACGTGTGGGGGCGAGATACAGCATAAAGGCAAGAGCGATAGGCACCATCACAACGAGTGAGAATTGGGTGCCGATGGCAAGCGCGAAGGAGATCCCGAGAAGCAGCGTGCGGCGCCAATTCCACAAGATGACTTCGCGCGGAGCATAGAGCGTATGGGCCACGGCGATGCCGGTGAAGACCGCACCGAAGGCGCCCCAGACTGCTCCGATTTCGGGTTCGGCGAACCAGAGCGCAGTGGCGCGAATCACGCCCGGGGAGAAGCAATAGAGAATGAGGGCGATGAATCCGCCTTCGTTGCCGTAGAGACGGCGCGCGACATACCACAGCGAGGCGCCGAGCAACGCGCCGAAAACCAAGTGCGGAATGCGGGCAAGCCATCCCCAATACTGGAGGGTTTCGGACTGAAAGCGTCCCGGCCAGACGAGGAGCGGCGCGGAGGAAATCAGGTACCAGAGAGCAGAGTGGTCGGGATCGAATCCGTCGTTGTCGCGGATGCGCGGTGGCGGGCCGGGACCAACAACGGCGTGTGGATCAGGAGTTGCATTGGGGCGCGGCGAATTGTGCCAGCGGCGCAGACCGGTGTCGAGACGATACCACTCGCGCAGGTCCATCTCTCCGGCATGTAGGCTGCGGGAAACGAGCCAGGCGCACTGCGCGAGGAAGACCAGGAGCAGGGCTCCGGCGATCCATTGTGGTCTGCCTACCGGTCCGAGCATGAAAATCGATCCACAGGATGAGGAGCGAGTGTTTTACCATGGCGGGGCCTGATCCCGCAGAACTTCTGATGAGCGAGCCGGAAACTCCGCCGTCGATCCCGCCTGAAGAGCTCCGTGAGGGGAGCGATTCGTTCGAAAATTCGTCCACTTTGTCGCGCGGAGAAATGGGGGGAATTTTCCGGGGCGCGCAGGGTGGGCATGCCATCTGGCGGCTGGCGATCTATCTCGCTTGCGGCTTCTTCACGGCGTATTTTGCATTCTGGATGGGAGCGTCGTTCTTCAAGGAGCCGGTCCGCGGCGCGGCTGCTTTGTGGCAGG